>Ga0255051_10000003_pt1 | contig 149008 bp, 123 predicted proteins | sample JV7_2_9_MG_FD_181719 | JGI IMG/M metagenome (GOLD analysis project Ga0255051, IMG submission 181719) | Seawater microbial communities from Jervis Inlet, British Columbia, Canada - JV7_2_9 | ecosystem: Environmental > Aquatic > Marine > Inlet | place: Canada: British Columbia | collected...
TGGTGAATGGGTACTGAAGATAAATATCTATCTCCTGGTGCAGTAATATGCGCTCCGAACGATTCAGCACCGAATCCAGTTTTTTCGCTATCACCACATACCAGTCAAGCCCGCAGGGATTGTTTCGTTTTGCTGCATAGTCACTACCGGCGAGATGAAATCGTGCCAGTTCCGAACCGATGATTGCGCAGTGGCGGCTTGAAACTGACTGGCAGACCTGACCCGGGACACGCTTAATAATCGCGGCTGAGCGTTGGTTCAGACTTGAGTATAAGCGATCTCCGTTATCAGTTACCGGTGCGGCACAGGCAATATTCTTATTCGCCAGGTGATGCTGTAGTCCCAGAATATAGTCGAGATCAGACTCGCCATGATGTTCGTACAGGGTTAGTATGAAAGCACCAGCGGTGGTTTCTATGGCATAGTTGGTATTGGTTATACCGGCAGTGATTCCCTGGTGATGGATTAAATTGCCGATATTATATCGACTCAAAAATGCTTCGAGCTGTTTGGCATCAACGCTGGTATAAACGGACATTAGCTTACCAACAGGTGGGTCATTAGCATGAATTCCACCCCGTCAAAACCGGTACCAGTGAAGCCTGTGATATTATCCTGCATCGAATTCGAACAACATTGAGTAAAGCGCGAATTGTAGCCCAACAAGATGAATCAGGAGAATCGAAAAAAACTGGTACTGATCGACGGTAGTTCCTACCTGTTCCGGGCCTATCATGGTCTGCCCCCTTTGAGCCATAACCGGCATCCGACCGGTGCGATCTACGGTGTCTTGAATATGCTGCGTAAGTTGATCGCTGACGAAGCACCGGACAATATTGCGGTCGTTTTCGACGCCAAGGGCAAAACCTTCCGTAATGATATCTATAGTGAGTACAAGGCCAACCGGCCACCAATGCCGGACGATCTACGCGTGCAAATTGAGCCTTTGCACCGAATTATTGAAGCGCTCGGCCTGCCCCTGGTGGTGATCGATGACGTTGAAGCCGACGATGTCATCGGTACCTTCAGTGTCGAAGCAACCCGCAAGGGATACAGTGTATTGATATCGACAGGCGATAAAGACATGGCACAGCTGGTCAATGCCGATGTGCGCTTAATCAATACCATGACTAATCAGATCCTGACCGAAACCAGTGTGCCTGAGAAGTTCCAGGTTAGCCCGGGCCAGATTATCGATTACCTGGCACTGATAGGTGATACCTCGGACAATATTCCCGGCGTGCCGAAAGTCGGACCCAAGACCGCCAGCAAATGGCTGGCAGAATACGGTAGCCTGCAAGGTGTAATGGATCACGCGCAGGATATAAAAGGCAAGGTCGGCGAATATCTGCGCGAATCGCTCAAATTTCTACCCATGTCCTACCAGCTGGCGACGATCAAACTGGACTGTGATACCGGTAGAGAAATTGAAGACCTGGTGCAGGGCGATGCTGATACCGTGACGCTTGCGGAGTACTACGAGCAATTTGGCTTTAATCGCTGGCTGGGTGAAATCGATACAGGTTCCACTGCCACACAGCAGGTCGAGAGATTACCGGTTGGCGAGTACGAATGTGTTCTCAGCGAAGAAGCCCTGGAACGTTGGCTGGACCAACTGAAAAACGCCACCCGCTTTGCGGTGGATACGGAAACCACCAGCCTGGACTATATGCTAGCCGAGCTAGTCGGTATTTCGCTGTGCGTCGAAGTCGGCAAGGCCTGTTACATTCCCCTTGCCCATCGTTACCCGGATGCGCCGCGGCAACTCGATAAAAAAAGCGTGCTGAAGGCATTAAAACCAATTCTGGAAAATCCCGATATCGGCAAGATCGGGCAGAACATCAAGTATGATGCGCATATTTTCACCGGTGAGGGCATCCACCTGCAGGGCATGACCGACGATACCATGTTGCAATCCTATATCCTCAATTCAACCGCCAGCCGACACAACATGGATGCACTGGCATTTTATTACCTCGGTCGCGATACCATCCGCTATGAGGAAGTGGCAGGCAAGGGCGCCAAACAGATTGGGTTCGACCAGGTCGATTTATCAAAAGCCAGTGATTATGCCGCCGAAGATGCCGATATTACGCTTCAACTGGATGAATGCCTGCGACAGCGCCTGCAACAGGAGAGCCGACTCAACTCGGTATACATGGATATCGAAATGCCGTTGCTCGAGGTATTGCTCAAACTCGAACAAAATGGCGTGCTGATCGACCAGTCGATGCTGCAACAACAGGGTACCGAGGTTGACCGCCAGCTAAGTGACATCGAAACCAGTGTCTATGGGCAGGCGGGCGAGGCATTCAATTTAAGCTCACCCAAACAGATCCAGGCAATTTTATATGACAAACTTGCGTTGCCGGTATTACGTAAGACCCCCAAAGGGGCGCCCTCCACCGCGGAAGATGTGCTCGAAGAACTGGCAAATGAATACGATATTCCCCGGCTGATACTCGAACACCGGGGTCTAAACAAGCTGAAAACAACCTATATCGACAAGCTCCCGAATGAGATCAACCCGAACACCGGGCGAGTTCATACCTCGTACCAACAGGCTGTCGCCGCAACCGGGCGACTTTCCTCAACCAGCCCGAACTTGCAAAACATTCCTATTCGAACCGCGCAGGGGCGGCGCATCCGCGAGGCGTTTATCGCGCAACCCGGAAAACGCATTCTGGCCCTCGATTACTCGCAAATTGAGCTGCGAATCATGGCACATTTATCCGCTGATGAATCCCTGCTCGAGGCATTTGAACAGGGGCTCGATGTTCACCGTGCCACAGCTGCCGAGGTATTTGACAGCAAGCTGGATGCTGTGAGCGATGAACAGCGGCGAGCTGCAAAAGCGATCAATTTTGGTTTAATTTACGGCATGTCGGCATTTGGTCTGGGCAAACAGCTGAACATCGGGCGAAACGAGGCGCAACAATACGTCGACACCTACTTTCAACGCTATCCGGGAGTGCGGCGCTATATGGAAGAAACCAAAACCCTGGCGCGCGAACAGGGTTACGTGGAAACAGTTTACGGTCGTCGCCTGCACCTGCCCGATATTAATGCTCGAAACGCAGTACAGCGCCAGTACGCCGAACGCACGGCGATCAATGCACCGATGCAGGGGACTGCGGCAGATATTATAAAACGCGCGATGATTGCCGTGCATCACTGGTTGATCGAAGATGGCGACAGGACAAAAATGATTATGCAGGTCCATGACGAGCTGGTTTTCGAGCTGGATGCGGCCGATGTCGGGCGTTCAACACAGGAAATCGGACGACTTATGGTCGAAGCCGCCGAACTATCGGTAGCGCTCGAGGTCGATGCAGGTGTCGGCCTTAACTGGAACGAGGCGCATTAGCCCGCATATTGCACGAAGGCGGTGAAAACTTAAGACTTTAATCAATAATTCCAGGTACTTAGTCTCGAAAATCATGAAAAATGTAAAGTACAGCTTGTACCTGAACGAATTCAGGAAAAATCTGGCTGCTCACGGCAAGCTGCTCCTGCGTTGCGACTTCTTGGCAGGCTACAGCATGCCTGGGAAGTCGCGCCTTGATTCCGAGCCGCGCTGAAAGCCAGTGATTCCCATAGGACTTGCTCAGAGGTTCCCCTGCTATGGCTATGCATCGGCGGGCGATAGACCAATCTTGTTTACCATATTTCCCCTGAGCTTCGTTCCCTTCATGCAATATGCGGGCTAAAAGCCCTTCAAACAGGCATCGAATTCAACCCCCAGGTGCAATCTTCCTTGTCGCGCTCGAATCAGGCAATATTTGTCCCGGGCGAAGGAACTTTTTGGCTCAGGTGAAAGTCTATGTTGTAGCGCTATAGCCCAGCGCTGTAGTCCGTTCTCCCTCCTATGAGCGGACGCTGATCCGGAAACCCCATCCGGTTCATGGATTAATCCCCGGTAGTTTACTGTCGGGGATTTTTTTTGCTATTGATCAAACTATTAGTTGGGCAGGCTAGCATGGGAATCGATGAATAGATTGACTCATTCGAATTCAAGCCATTCACTGCACCGCTGTTCGAGTTGATCAAGGCCCTGTCGATTGCGGCTGGACAGGCTGGAGACCGTGTGTCGGTCGTGACTGAGCTGGTCCCGGGCTTTAGATACTTCGGCTTTCACGGCCGATCGGGATAGTTTATCGGACTTGGTTAGCAGGATATGAAGCGCCAGCTGAGATCCGACCATTTCGATCAGGTCCCAGTCGAGCGTACCGATGCCGCGGCGGATGTCGACGACTATGACGAGTCCTTTCAGGGAATCGCGTTGCAGCAGGTAGCCAGACAAGGTCTGGCCCCAGTGGTTACGCAACTCTTTTGACACTTTGGCGAATCCGTAACCGGGCAAATCGACCAGTTTCCGCGTCTCGTCGAGTGCGAAAAAATTGATTAGCTGAGTGCGACCGGGGATTTTGCTGGTTTTGCATAAACCCTTTTGTCGTGTCAGGCAATTAATCGCAGTCGACTTACCCGAGTTAGAGCGACCGGCAAAGGCGACCTCCAGGCCGACGTCGGGCAGTAGTTGCGATAAGTCGAACGCACTGGTTACAAACCGGACTTGCTGGAAAGATATGGCCATATACCTCTATTCCTAACTCATGTTGAACGAACTGCTCGTGTATGATATACATTCTCGCCGAAAAATCCCTTAACCGATTGAGTACTGTGGAGATATGATGAAGTCAAGCTGCATTGGAGCCATTTTGATAGGTTTATCAAGCCTGGTATCGTTCAACCTGGTTGCTGCTGATAGCGCAGCAGGTAAATCGAAGAGTGCCGTATGTGCCGGTTGCCACGGAGCCGATGGCAATAGTGTCAACGGGGTCTGGCCGATTTTGGCGGGCCAGCATGCTTCATATCTGGAGAAACAGTTGAAAAATTTTAAATCGGCTGAACGCGCCGATCCTGTCATGCAGGGCATGGCAGTCGCGCTCAGCGAGGTAGATATTCAGGATATTTCTGCCTACTATGCGAGCCAAAAGAGTAAACCCGTTGCATTTGACAAAGCCCTGGTAGCCCGCGGAGAAAGTATTTATCGCGGGGGTATTAGCGAAATTTCGGTTGCTGCCTGCATTGCCTGTCATGGCCCGGATGCTGGCGGAAATGGGCCGGCGAGTTATCCGTCACTGAAGGGCCAACATTCCGAATACCTGGTGGTGCAATTGAAAAAATTCAGGGTCGGCACTCGTGCCAATGATTCCTATAGCATGATGCGTAGCCTGGCCGCACGCCTGTCGGATGAAGAAATAATGGCGGTTGCTGCTTATATTTCTGCTATCCAGTAAAGTGCTTCTTATAGGTGTCCGGATGGGTTCACAGATTCAGACGCGGTTAAGGCAGGACACATTATTGTTAAAATTCCTGCTTCGATTAATTTCTGAGAAGTTAAACTATCGGCAGCAAAGCCTGTCATTAATGGACGCATAAATCTATTCCATCGTTTTTCAAGAGGTAATGCAAATGCTAAAAAAATGGTTGTTCGTGCTGATATCCTGTCTCCTGCTGGCGACACCAGCTCTCGCTCAGCAGGCTTTTATAGACGGTGTCGATTATCAGCGCATCGACCCGGCGGTTAAGACCTCCGACCCGGGCAAGGTAGTAGTGACCGAGGTATTCTGGTATGGCTGTCCCCATTGTTTTCGCTTCGAGCCCTATGTCGAGAAGTGGGCCGAGACCTTGCCCGAATCGGTTGTTTTTGAACAGATGCCATCGGTGATTAACCCTCGCTGGACCGAGCATGCGCGTGCATTTTATGCGATGAAACTGATGGGTGTGCAGGAACAATTACATGGCAAATTATTTAATGCTATTCACCTGAAACGCCAGAGACTTAACAATCGCGACAGTATTGCTAAATTCGTAGCCGAGCAGGGTTTTGACGAACAACTATTCCGTCAACACTACGCATCCTTTGCGGTGGACTCCCAGATTCGTAAAAATAACAAGATCGAACAGCGCTATGGTCACCGCGGGGTTCCAGCCGTGATTGTGAATGGAAAATACCTCACCGGCGCTGCAATGGCGGGAAGCAATGAACGCCTGATCAAAATAATCGATTTTTTAGTTGCCGGAGAATTAAAAGGCTAATCCATAAGGCAGGCAAAATAAAGTAGATTGCCATCTCAGGGCTGGATGGGTTCCCAGCCCAGTTTTTTTGCCAGGCCGGAGCTTCTTTGAGTGAGCTTTTCACAGGCCCTAATTATGACCTTTGCAGTGCTGTGAATCAGCAATTTCTGGCGCGTCCGGGTAACCCCGGTGTATAGCAGCTCGCGTGAAATCGCACTGTTTTTTTCATCGCTAGGTAAAACCAGTAACACCGATTCATATTCTGAACCCTGCGACTTGTGTACGGTCATGGCCCAGGCGGTACGATGCTCGGGCAGGCTGTAAATCGGTAGTTCGCGAATACCCTGGTCTCCGCCACGAAAGCAGGCACGTAATGTCCCGCCCTCGTCGCGCCATAGCAGGCCGGTATCACCGTTGAATAAATCAAGCTCGTAGTCATTCTCGGTAATTAAAATCGGTTTGCCATGATAATCTTCGCCAGGATCAAAGGCCTGGTTTGTTAACAGGCGATTCGTAATTTTGCGGTTGATTTCGTCCACGCCGAAAGGCCCCGAGTGAATCGCGCATAATATACGGGTGCGCTCAAATTCATCCAGCCCCTGTGAAACGGTTTCGCTACCTATTACTGTACGGTAGGACTCGAGTATCCAGTCGAGCGCCGACGGGTTGAGAGCGTTATTAAAAGACTCGGGTTCGAGCGGAGGCTGTAAATTCGGGCTGGAATTTGTTTGTCCAAGTAATTCGACAGCGCCTTCTCCGTCACCGGCATTGATCAATTTCGCAAGCTGACCAATTTCGCTATCCGGGCTAAAGCGGTAGCTTTTCGTGAGCAGCGCGACCGAATCGGAAACAGGCCCAGACACCCCGACATGCGGTATGTTGTCTACCGCCTGATCGAGTATCGATGCCAGCGTCTGCCTCAAGGTTTGAGAATATCCGATGTCCCGACCATGACCGGTAATATCGCCGAGCACATTGCCAGCGGCTACCGAAGCGAGTTGATCACGATCGCCGAGCAAAATGACGCGCGCCTGTGTCGGTAAGGCATCGAGCAATCGGTAAGTGAGAGTCAGGTCAAGCATCGAGGCTTCGTCGATTACCAGGCAATCGAGAGCGAGTGGATTGTTGGCAGCGTGTCGAAACCGATTATTGCTGTAGCCGAGCAAACGATGGATGGTGCTCGCCTGATCGGGTATCAAATTCATGATATTCGAGTCTATCGACGCCTCTTTTTTACCAGCCCTGATTGATTCCATCATTCGCGCCGCGGCCTTGCCGGTTGGCGCCACGAGTCTAATTCGCATCGAAGGCTGTTGCGCCAGCAGTAAAGCCAGGATTTTAATTACGCTGGTCGTTTTTCCTGTTCCCGGGCCCCCTGAAATTACTACGAAGCGACGAATGGCTGCGAGTGCGACGGCCAGTTCCTGGGTGTCTAAAGCCTGTTGCGGCACTCGGACTGGAAACAATTGGATCAATTGCTGCGACAGTTCATCGGGTTCGATATCCACCAAAGTCTGTAAACGTGAGGTTATTAAGTCCGCTACACTCGATTCGTAACGCCAGTAGCGGTTCAAATACAGTCGATCGTGATCCAGTATTAACGGAGCGTCTTCACCGGCGCTGCCGACACAGGCGCTTTCAAGTAAAGAGCGTCGCCACTGCCCTAACTCGATGCCACAGGGCATATCTTCAGTTGTGATTCGATCCGAGTTGAATAATGGCCGATCCAGATATTGAGCCAGCTCGACACAAACATCACCGTTCGCATTGTTTTCACTGACGAGCGCGGCACTATAGGCTAACAAACTATCGGCCCCGGCTGATGATTGCCCGGCAATAAATTCGGCGAAGAAATAGCTTAGCGGATTAATATCGCCATTGTCTGCAAGTACTTTGAGTAGTGATTTCATTGCTGCCACCCGGGTTCGGGTTGCGCTGTAAACAACGCATCGAGTGTGCCGATGTCTTTAAAATCGGGTAAATCGAAGTAAACGCCATAAGCTGGTCCGTGTTCAGGGCGCATAGCGCGTATAAACAGATAGTAAACACCACCAAAATGTCGCTCATAGGAATAATCGGCAATGCGTTGTGACAGATACCGGTGCAACGCTATCGAGTAGAGCAGGTATTGCAGATCGTAGCGCCGATCGAGAATAGCGCGTAGAAGATTATCACTCGAATAGTCTTCGAGACTGGCACCCAGGTAGTTGGACTTGTAATCGGCCAGGTAATATTTGCCCTGGTACTCAAAAACCAGGTCGATTACCCCGGTGATCAACCCTCGAAAGTCATCCACGGTGACCTGTGCTAGACCGGGGCCGGAAATTTGCGCCAGCAATAGATTGAGATCGTCGATAGTTAAATGGTCGAGCGCGAAATCAAACGCCAGTTCGTTCAGCCTTTGCCCGGACGAGAGTGCCGATAGGGTTAAGCCGTTATCGTTTAACGGACTGGTTACCAGTGTTTCCAGCCAATTGGCCAGGATTTTCTGGTAGTCGATTGAATCCAGGCCAAATCGTGGTGCATAACGAGGTAACAGTTCAGCACATTGAGTTTGAATATTGCGCTCAAAGTCGAGGTGTTCGAGAAGCGCGTGTAGCAACAGGCCAACATGGCTGCCTGCGGGAAAATCGAGAACGGGGTCACCGCTAATACCGGTTCGGCCACCGTGAGCGACCTGGTGGATATCGCGAGTCAACGCGGTAAAACTGGCAATACGCCAGTTAGCGGCTAACTCACGCTTGAAGGCGGCGGTCTGAAGAACCGGTTCACGCTTTGCCGGCAGTTCGGGTTTTGCTCCCCGGTGCTGCCCGGGTAAGGGAATAATCTCGATTGAGCCCCTGCTCTTCTCGACCAGGGTTTCGAGGTCGGCAGCCATCTCATCTGCATGATTAAACGCCCGCGGTAGATGGTTGTCGAGGTCGGTTGCCAGCTGTCCGGGATGGAGTAGATAGCCGAGCGCGGTTTTCGCAGGGCGCCCCTGCATTTTGCCGTCACCCACATCCCCCCAGGCCAGGTAAACCTTTGCGCAGGCACGCGTGATGGCAACATAGGCGAGGCGGATATCTTCTGCCAGGCGTTCTTTTTCGGCGATGAAAGTATGTTGTTGATGGTCACCGGAACCGAGGTCGATTACCGGGTTATGATTTTCGTCATGAAATTGCAGAATCGAATCCGGTTTTACCGGTCGTGGTCTACAGTTCCACAGAAATGGCGCGAACACGATCGGATATTCAAGCCCCTTGCTCTTGTGAACCGTCACTATTTTTACCAGGTCTTCATCACTCTCAAGGCGCAGCTCGGATTCATCCCCTGTTTGCGTGCTTATTTGAACCCGATACCATGCCAGCAATGCGTCAAACCCCGGGCTTTTGCGCGATTGTTGTTGTGCCAGTTCTGCCAGGTGGAGCAGGTTTGTCAGGCGTCTCTCGGCATAGCTGGATTCAGCGATCCGCTCCCCAATTTCGAGTAGCTGTAGCAACTCCTGGAACATGGTGATAAAACCCCGACGCAGCCAGAGCAGGTGCAGCCGATGGATTTTTTCACTCCAGTCCTGCCAGGATGACTCGTCGTCGCAAATCTCGGCTATCTGGCGGTAACCCAGATTCAACAATTGGCTGGCGAGCCCGGCGCGTAATAATTTGCGATCTGTGTAGTAATTAATGGCTAGCAGTAGGTCATAGAGACCGCTGGCCTCGTCGCTATCAAACACCCTGTCTCTACCGATGGTAATCGCTCGGACCCCTTTTCTTGCCAGAATCGCCCGCAATTTGTTGCCTTCCCTGGCGGTGCGTACCAGTATAGCGATATCGCCGCTGTGCAACGGCCTGGCACCAAGCCTGATATTGTTTTGCGAACCACCCTCGATCAGATACGCAATTTCGTCTGCGATAGCCTCGTTTATCAGGGCATAGGCCATTTCGCTGTTTAGATTCTTTTGCTCGTGGCTTTGCGGTATCTGCCAGATAGTCAAAGGAATCACCTCAGATTCGTCAACCAATAATGGAGCCGCCTGTTTTTCCGGGGCGGCTCGTGCTTCGGTAAAGTTAATCGAGTCCTCGTAAATGAAAGCTGCCGAGCGATGGCTAAAGATACTATTCACCGCGTTCACCAGTCCGGGCTCGGAACGCCAGTTGGTTAGCAACGAGTAATGATCCACACCGGGTTCCTGCCTGGCCTTGATATAGGTAAATATATCCCCGCCACGAAAACTGTAAATGGCCTGCTTGGGGTCACCGATCATGGTCAGGCTAATAGCTTCAGCTGCAAAATAGAGCCGCCTGAAAATACCGTACTGGATTGCATCGGTGTCCTGAAACTCATCGATCATTGCCACCGGATAGCGATCGCGCAGCTTTTCAGCCAATGCCGGTGCATCGGTCGCCTGCAGGGCTTCGAGTAGTAAACTGAGCTGATCCTGGTAGGCGATACTGCGGCTTTCCTGTTTGATTGCACGCACCCGCTGCCGGGCAAATCGGTTAGCGTCTACCTGTGCGCGCACCTTGAAGCGACCCTTTATATGATCGATACGGTCGAACAGCTGTTGTACCGAGACAAAGAAACCAGTTTCCAGCCTGGGATCGGTGCCACGACCGGTATTGGTCGATTCTGCAAGCAGCGTTTCGCTGCCGAGGTAGTGAAGCGACCCGGGTATCACGAGCCGCTGGTCTGACTCAAAGTAATCATCGCACTGTTTAAAAAACTCGTTCAAATTGTCCCTGTGATATGGCAGCTCTTTCCTGCGCTTGAGAGCTGGTGATGAATTTAAGGTCTCGAATACCCCGGCTTTTTGCATTTTCCACTCGTCTGCCAGATCTTGCAGCGCGTCATCGAGTCCTTTCCATGCCTGATATAAAGTCGAGAGTTCTTCGTCTACGATCGGCAAGATAATGGGCTCGTAACCCGCTTGCAGGCTTCGCTGCGATTGCAGAAATTCTGGTAAATCGACCAGGCAGGATTGAAATAAATACCAATCTTCGCTACCAAGCGTGTAACTATGGGTGCGCCACCAGTCTTTCAGCGCTTCGTCCCATAACGCCAGATCGTCTTCGAGCAGGGTGGCGTCGAATGCTTGTCCGCTGGATAAGGCGTGATCACTCAACGCGCATTGGCAAAAGCCATGAATGGTAAAAATAGCGGCCTCGTCCATACTGCGCAATGCTAGTTGTAGCTGCTTGCACTGCCGTAACTGTGCGTCACTGTCGAGGTCTTGCCACTGCACCAGAATCAGCGACAGAAACTCGTCATCGCAGGGCTCAGGTTGACTCAATAGTTGCAGTGCATCGTATATACGCGCGCGTATCCGACCCCGCAGCTCTTCCGTAGCCGCATTCGTAAAAGTGACCACCAGGATTTCTGCGGGACTACGGCCCGCGAATATATGCCTCAGGTAGAGGTTGGCAATCGTATAGGTCTTTCCGGTACCGGCACTCGCCTCTATGAGCTTGATGCCACCAAGCTCGACCTCCAGCGTTGTCCTGGCATCGAGTGTTACCGGGGTTTGAGTTTTACTCATGCCTCGATCACACGCTGCAGGGCGTTTGCATACAGGCGTTGTGCCAGAGCGACAAAATCATCGCTGCCTATGGGTTCCTGTTGATTACCGCGCAATGCTAGCTTGATGTAGGCATTGTCTCTGTCGCCCGGAATTTTCCGAAACTCGTTGCCGCACCAGGCTTTATGCGCTGCCTTGAGGGCTTTTTCGGCATCGTCCGTGTTACACCAGGCGTAGCTGGCCAATGGAAAAACAGGCAGGGGATAGTCGAGTCCCTGAAAATATAACTCACTGTAGTCTCGCAACTGATCGGTTGCCTCCTGTGAGTTGAGCCGTTCAAATCGCCAGTCACTGTCACGCGTTATCAGCCGGCCTGAATCCCGGGCCTGGTATTGTTCGCTGGCACATAGCGCCAGGTGATCGAGCCAGAATGCGAGTAAATGTTTACCCTTCAGTGAGCTATTGATGAAATGCATTAAGCCCTTGCCTGCGTAGTAGTTGGCAATTTGCCCGCTTAACCGTATGTCTTCGAGCTGGTGGTCGAAAGCACACGCCTCGGCAACCAGCCCGCGGTAATCTTGAAGGGGTATTAGCAGGGGTTTGAGTTCGTGTGCGATGGCTTCGAAACTGGCTTGAGCAGCATGCCCGTGGGGTAATCGACCCTGGGACTGCAAATCCTGAGACCTGGTTTCACGAGCACGCAGGAAATCCAGCGCAATGGATTGCTTTATTTCCCACGTTTCGAGCGAATCGAGATTAAAAACCTCCTCGTCTTCGCTTTCCTGGTGCGTGATCAACCAGAGCTTAAGGCGGCGGTTGAAAAAATATTTAATCGGATCCTGGAGAAAACGACCTAGCTCGTTGAGATTAAGAATGCGTTCGGCATCGGGCGCGTGAGCGACAGCGTTGGTGATCCAGTTATTGGCTGGAGCGACCGGTTCGGACGACTGTATCTGATTTGCGACCCGGCACCAGTAGCTGTCATAGCTGGACGTGCGGGAGGTGAAATTTTTAGCCGCAAAGGCCTGCATCGGATGTAAGCTGGTCAGGCCATTGGAGAAGCGTTTCCCTGGGGCGGAATCATGCCCGTAACGGGCATCGATGAAATCGACTAGCTCCTGTACTAAAACAGACGGTTGACATTCGCTGTTATCTTTCAAACTACGGCCACAATAACTGAGGTATAAAACCTGTCGGGCGCAGAGCAGGGTTTCAAGCATCAGATATCGGTCCTCATCGCCTTTCGATGGGTCTCCGGGGCACCAGGCATCTGTCATCTGATCAAACTCGATGTGATTTTCACGGCGCGGAAATACGCCGTCGTTCATACCCAGCAGGCAGATTACCCGAAACGGCAGGCTACGCATCGGGCGCATGCCGCAAAAGGTAATGCCGCCGGAAAATAATCGTCCTGATACTTCCCGGTTGGCGAGCTGTTGTTCCATCCAGTAGTGCAGCAAGGCGGGAGACATGAGGACCTTTTCTGCCAGGTTAAGATCGTTGATTGCGTCACGAATCGCCTGTAACCGGTCTTCCTGTTTGCTGCTTTCGACGAAGAAATCGTCGAGCATCCGATTCAGTCGGTTTTGCCATTCGCTGGTGTTGCAGGGCGTATTGAGCATATTACGCCAGTATTGCAGTCGTTCAAACAGGCGCCAGAACCTGGCCAGATTTTGCGCTCGGCTGGCATCGACCTGGCCCAGCGGGGCGATGCCATTCCAGAGTTCGATTTCACCGAGCGCGTAGCCGGCGAAAATTCGTTGCTTTGCCTGTTGCCAGGTATTTTCCCCGGTTGCAGGCAGCCCCAATGAATCCTTGTGAGATTCGTCGATTCCCCAGCGCACGCGAGAGTCTTCGAGAATTTCATAAATGTCGGCAAGCGCTGCATCGTCAAGATCGAAGCGACCGCGGATCTCGTCAATATCCAGATAAGACAGAATCTCGGAACGACTAAAGCGGCTACCCGGTAGGCTGAGCAGTTGCAGGAATGTCAGCACCAATGGATGTTCGTCGGCGAGTGTGATGTCGGAAAGATTCCAGCGCAGGCCCGCATGGTCCCGATTTTCGCTAGCGCGGAATACCGCCTCGATATAGGGTGCGTAACGGCTGATCTCTGGAATCATCACCAGTATATCTTCGGCATTCAGGCTCGAGTCTCGATCGAGCATGGCCAGAAGCTGATCTCGCAAAACCTGACATTCACGCATCGGACTATGGCAAATATGAATCGAAAGCGAAGAATCGCGATCGAGTATCGTGGCTGAATCGTCAAGCTGAAATATACTCTGTTGAATCCCTTGCAGCAGGGTCGATGCCTGCGTCTGCTGGTAGGACTCCGATTCGCAAGATGGCAGCGCGTCCTGACTGAGCAGCAAATCCTGCAACGCCTGGCCCTGACGCCCCCAGGAAGCGAGCAGGTCGTTGCCTGTTTCGAAGTACTCCGCTTCCTGCGGATTTTCCAGTCGCAGTTTTGACAATGATTTCTTGTTTTTCAGATCGGCCCAGTATTGATCGGTCGGGCTATGCTGGTAGAGCCTGACATCGGTGTGTTGTGCCAGTGCATGAATCACCTGAATAAACATGGGTGGCAGTCTCGAGTGAGTAAACAGACTGATACGCTCCGGGAGCCTGCCAGGGTCGGCACCCTGGGCCAGTCCTTCGATCAATTTTCCGATCACGGCCACACGGTGGTTTTGATCATCATCGGCAGTCAAAGCACGCCAAAGGTGCGCCTGCCAGTCGTTGCCTGCCCCGCCTGACCAGTCGCGAATCAACCCGGGACGAAACTGCTGGTAGCTTTCGAATACGTCGGCTATACGTGTTGCCAATTGCCAGCGCCTGATACCCGAATCATCTTCCAGCAGGTAATGACGCAGCGGTGCAAAAGCGGGTTGCTGGTGCTGATCTTGCAGCAGGCCGAATATTTTCCAGCGCGACTGCTCGGGGCGCAGCGGATCCTGCTCTGGTACCCGATCGAGAACCGATGCCGCCAGTTGCCAGATCCAGGTAGCCGGCAACGGGTAGTCAAAATTTGCGGCTATACCCTGTTGGCGGGCTATTTCCAGATTTAGCCAACGTGCCATCGCATAAGTTGGAACGACTATAATTTCACGCGCGAGCGGGTCGCTCAGCCTGGCCTCGCTCAATTGAAGGCACAGCTTTTTTTGTAGCGACTCAACGCGGTTAGAGCTAAAAATAGATAAGGTCATAAACTGTGACTGTTACTGCGGTGATCTATTAACCGGGCCCCGAAACAGTATATTCACAGTAAACTAGCTGTTTTCAGGCCGGCCCCTTGCGGCGATTATAAGGGATTAAAGGCTCAGTACATGAGCTATGTTATTTATCGCGTAATTCTATACGTGAAATAATTAATGGTTTGACTATAATGCGCCAACTTAACCCCGATAGGCCGGCATAATTTCCAGTTCTGATATTTATCCTGATGCATGACTAAATCCCCCGAAAATGGCGATCGTCGAGTCTTCGACGACTCCGAGTATATTTTTTACTACGACTACTGGATTCGATACTACGCACCTCTGGAAGATTCGCTCAGCAATCGTAAACGACTGATCGACAGCCTCACACGACGGGCATTTCATCATACTGAAGCAGGTATTAATACACCCGGACGCAATCTCGAGCAGGCTCGCGCAGCTTACGAACAGCAATCTAACCCTGAGCGTCGACGCGTCAATGCGGCGATGCTTGCAGGGGCCTTGTTCCACCGCGCAACCGACTTGTTTACCTCGATAGTTGATCTCGCCGAGCTGGGCGTGAAAGTGAGCGACAACAATGAATTAATGCGCGAGTGCAGTGATTGTTTTGAGGAAGCCCTGTTGTTGGGCAAACAGGTCAAACATCACAGTGGATGCGAAGGCATCGATGAAATCTGGGGCGAACCGTTCAAGGCATTTACGATGTCGCCAACGGAATTTTATGAATCTCGATTTATCAAAATTGCACAAAGCATGCGTGATATCGACCGAATTGGTAATTGCATGGTCGAGACATTTTGCTCGAGTAATATGTTTGCCGGGGCCAGTGACTCGATTATGGCCTACACCGCGGTCGCCAAGCGGGTCGCGGAAACCATGAAAAAAGACCCGATAATATTTCAAATCTGGCCCGAGTTTGTCGCGTTGAGAGAAGCGCTAGACAAGGTTCGACCGAATTTACATGACGAAGCAGAACAAATAACTCAAATGGAAGCCAATCAGGGGTTGAACTTGCTGCAAGAAGGTAAACGCTGGGTTACATATATTGCCAGTGCCCGCGTGCCTATGCCACTGGGCACCAGACAATACATCGCGAAATGCCAGCAATATCGCGATCCCGCGAAGACGCCCCAATAACCCACAGTCAGTGCCTATCCGATAAACCAGACCAGTCCCGAAGCGGCGAAAATTACCGAAATAAAGGTGACATAAATTGTTCCGGCGCTTCGCATCATTTCGGACGGCGTATCGTGAGACGAGTAGGCAATCATTGCGACTACCGGCAGGGCAAATAAAATTAGCGCGGTAACATCGTTCAATCCAAGAAAAAGAATCAAATAGTGGAGTCCGACAAAGGCCATCGCCATCAGCCCCAGGATTATTAGAAGCGACGATAATTCTTTCATATCACTGGGCAGTTCCCGGAATCAAAAGATAAAACCGATAATACCGGCAATCGCCAGTATCATCGATTGGGCAGGTTTGCTACAACTGATTTACTTCATCTAGTTTATTTCAACACTGGCATCGAAAATTCGGTTTCGAGCCCCTTTTCCTGCCAGCGAGAGGTGACGGTTTTTACCTTGGTGTAAAAACGCATGCCCTCCATGCCGTACTGATTATGACCGCCAAAGGCCGATGACTTCCAGCCGCCAAAACTGTGAAATGCGAGCGGCACCGGAATCGGCACGTTGATGCCAACCATGCCGACTTCAACCTTGTCGGCAAAGGTGCGTGCCGCCGCGCCATCCTTGGTAAAGATAGAGGTACCGTTACCGTAGGGATGATCGGTTGCGAGCGCCATGCCTTCTTCGAATGAGCCCGAGCGCATGATTTGCAGTACCGGGCCGAATATCTCTTCCTGGTAAGACTGCATCTCGGGTTTTACCTGGTCGATCAACGAGCCGCCGAGGAAGTAGCCATCTTCATGGCCTTCACAAACGAAATCGCGACCGTCGACGACCAGCCTGGAGCCCTCATCCTGCGCCATCTGAATATACGACATTACTTTTTCGCGGTGTTGCCGGGTTACCAGCGGCCCCATCTCCAGGCCAGTATCGAGGCTCGTTCCGATACGCAGGGCTTCGACCCGTGGCTTGAGAATATCGATCAGTTTATCGGCTACTTCATCGCCGACACAGACGCCAACCGATATCGCCATGCAGCGTTCACCGGCCGAACCATAGGCCGCGCCCATGAGTGCATTGGCAACATCTTCAAGGTCGGCATCGGGCAAAATCAACATGTGATTTTTGGCACCACCCATGGCCTGGCAACGCTTGCCGTTCGCGGTTGCGGTTGCGTAGACATACTGAGCTATTGGAGTAGAGCCGACGAAGCTGACAGCCTTGACTCGTTTATCATTCAGCAGCGTATCGACCGCTTCCTTGTCTCCATTGACAACATTGAACACCCCCGGGGGGCCCCCAGCTTCAACAAACAGTTCGGCCATGCGTAACGGACAGGATGGATCCTTCTCCGATGGTTTCATTACCACCGTGTTGCCAGTGACAATTGCCATGCCAGCCATCCACAATGGAATCATCGCCGGGAAATTAAACGGTGTGATACCTGCTACCACACCAAGCGGCTTGCGCATAGAGTAGATATCGATGCCGTTCGCAACATTGTCGGAAAACTCGCCTTTTTGTTGATGTGGCGCACCACAGGCAAATTCTACGACTTCTATGCCACGCAATACCGATCCCATCGCATCTTCGATGACCTTGCCGTGTTCCTTGCTGACGAGTTCGGCGAGCTCGGCCTGGTGCTCATAGAGTAAATGTAAAAATTTGGTCATCACGCGTGAGCGCTTCAATACCGATGTGGCCGCCCATGCTGGAAAGGCCTGTTCGGCTACCGCTATCGCAGCTTCAACTTCAGATTTTGAGGCAAGTGGCACCTCGGCAGATTTAACGCCCAGGCTGGGGTTGAAAATATCGCCAAAGCGACCACCGCTTGCGGTGATTTTTTCACCGTTGACGTAATGATATAACGCGGGAAAATTCGCGTTTAAGGCTTCTGCTGGCTGGCTCATGGCGGCTCCGTTCGGGTCTTTGCTGGGAAATGGAGCAACATTATAGATAAGATATTTATGCATTTCCATGATGTATAATCCACATTCATTCTGCAAATATACACACTCGGGTGATTTCGATTTGTATGACTGGAACGATTTACGTTACTTTCTCGAGCTCTCGCGCCAGGGCAAGCTAGTCAAGGCAGCCGCTCGACTGCATGTTGACCACACCACGGTCAGTCGGCGCATAGCGGCGCTGGAGGTGCAGCTCGACGTGCGCCTGTTCGACAAGTCACCGCGTGGTTACCAGCTCACCGATGCCGGATTACGGCTTTTGCCGATGGCAGAAAAAATTGAATCGCAGTCGTACCAGCTGTACCAGGATATTTCCGGCAAGGATGCACGCCGCAGTGGCACGGTACGGGTTGCCACACCCGAGGCGCTGGGGTCGCAGGTGATAGCCCGCCATGTTGCCGACTTTCGTATCAATCACCCGGATATTGAAATCGAGCTGGTCGCAGAAACCCGCCGCACCAGCCTGTCAAAGCGAGAGGCCGATATAGCGATCACCCTAAACCGCCCGGATAGCGGCCGACTGGTTTGCTGGAAGTTGTGCGACTATCGGTTGAAACTTTACGCGGCCAGCAAGTACCTCGATGCATACCCGGTAATAGAGACCCAGGACGATCTCGCGCGACACCAGTTTGTCAGTTATATCGATGATCTGATCGAATTGCCCGAACTGCGTTTTTTTGAAAACACTATCAAGAATGCGCATGTGGTTTTTCGCAGCACCAATGTCAGTGCCCAGCTCAATGCTATTATCGACGGCATTGGTCTCGGCATGGTGCATTGTTTCATGGTGCAGAACGAGGATCACCTGATACCGGTATTGCCTGAACAAATCCGGGTCGACAGGAGCTACTGGCTACTGGTCCACGAAGACTTACGGCAGGTCGCGCGAGTCGATGCCGTGTGCCAGTTTCTAACTCGCCTGTTGCGTGATAACAAATCCCGCATGATGGGCCAGTAGCGGCGCCTCTATTAATTCGGATTTTTTCTGGCAGGCTTTGCATCGTTACAGGGATGTAACTTATTAGAACAATGCAGGAGCAATTGTCGAGGAGCAAAAGCCTGCCAGAAAAAATCCGAATTAATAGTGGTGCCTTTAGATTTAGAAGTCCTTAGGGTTTTTTGCCACGCAATACCGACACTCTCCGATACAGGCTCTCCTGAGTAGCACCGGCAGCTTTGATTGGGTTACCGGCTACCAGCTGTATACGGCTGAACCAGCCGCGCGGGAACCAGCGTGTCATTGCCTTACCGTATTTGCGGCTAAAGAAACTACCCCATAGCCCACGCAAAGCGAGTGGAATAACCGGCACCGGGTCACGTTCGAGGATTCTTATGACACCCGATTTAAACTGACCGATTTCACCCGTTTCAGTAATTTTTCCTTCGGGAAATATGCACACCAGCTCACCGTCTTCCAGTGCCTCGCTGACGCGGTTAAATGCCAGCTTCATCAGGCCGGAATGTTCATGCGGCGAGGCAATCGGAATAGCGTTTGCGGTTTTAAATATAAACGACAGTATCGGTAGCTGATAGATACGGAAATACATCACGAAACGAATCGGGCGTTTTATACTACCGGCGAGGATTAACGCGTCGACAAAACTGACATGGTTACAGATCAGAACCGCGGGGCCGGTGTCGGGAATCTTGTCCAGATCAATTTTGCCCACACGGTATACCGTATGAATAACCAGCCAGATCAACAGGCGCATGATGAATTCGGGCACGAGCTTGAAAATAAACAACGCGACCACCGCATTCATGATAGCCATGATTAAAAACAAGGTCGAAACGGTGGCGCCGGCGGATAAAATGAACAGGGCGTAGATTGCGGCCACGACCATGAATAATGCATTCAGCACATTATTGGCGGCGATGATGCGTGCGCGTTTTTTTAGTTCGCTGCGTTGCTGAACCAGCGCATACAATGGAACGATATAAAGACCACCGGAAATACCGATCATAATGATATCGATCAGCACGCGGATATTGCCGGTATCGCGGATAAATGCCTTCGGCCCGACCAGGGACTGATCGATGGCGAACGGTTGATTGAAATAAATGTCAGCGCCAAACAGGGTCAGGCCCAGCGCGCCTATTGGCACCAGACCAATTTCGACGATACGCCCCGACAAACGCTCACACAGAAAGGATCCTGCGCCGATGCCAATCGAAAACATGGCGAGCAGCAAAATATAAACCTGTTCGTTGCCGCCCAGCTCGTAGCGCACGTAATTGGGAAGTTGAGTAACATAGGTGATACCAACAAACCAGAACCACGAGATACCCATGATCGAATAAAAAACAGTTCTGTTCAGGTGTGCGTCACGCAGCATATCGATGGTTTGTTTAAACAGGTTAAAACTGACTTTTAATTCAGGCGATGCCGGGGGGAGTAGTGGAATCGAGCGACTAATCAGGTATCCAGTAACGGCCACGGATACGACCGCCAGGGAAAGTGCAGTGGTACCCTGGGCAAGGATAAAAACACTCGCTATTAATCCCAGAAGTATCGCCAGGAAAGTCCCAAACTCTACCATCGCATTGCCACCGACGAGCTCCTCGCGGTGCAAGGCCTGGGGCAGTAAACTGTATTTAACCGGGCCAAATAATGCCGACTGCGTGCCCATTAAAAATAATATCGCGATCAGCAACCAGGGGTTTTGCAGATAAAATGCAACCGCGGCAAATAGCATGATCAGAATTTCAAGCAGCTTTACACGCCGAATCAGGAACGACTTTTCGTACTTGTCGGCGAGTTGGCCGGCTATCGGTGAAAACAGGAAAAACGGCAGAATAAAGAGGCCTGCTGATACATTGACCAGCAGGTTACTCGAATCCTGGGTCATATTTGCGGTTTGGAATGCAATAAAAATGGTTAACCCGTTTTTGTACAGGTTATCGTTGAAGGCGCCAAGCAGCTGGGTCAGGAAAAAAGGTAAAAAGCGCCGGGTTTTTAGAAGCTTGATCGAATCGGGCATTAGGCTATTCCATCTAGCTTATCGGTGGGTCAACTAAGTGTAGTACAGGCTGCACGATCATAGGTTCCCCTTTCCTAGTTGACTTTGCGCGGTGGCAAACCGGTATGCTGCGTGAGAATTCTACCCTTCCCGACTCGCGATCTTGCCCCGTGTTTAATCGAGAAACTGTTTTTCCTGCGCGGGCTATGATAGCTATCCGAATTCGAGGGTTGGTGGCCCGGGATTAGCTGCTGCCTGCCATTACCGATTAAATCCTGCCGCCCCATATTCTTCAAAGCCTCGCGCAATAGCGGCCAGTTAGCCGGATCATGATAACGCAGGAAGGCCTTGTGCAGCCTGCGCTGAATATCACCTTTCGGGGTAGAAACCGATTCGCTATCCCTTTTCAGCCGCTTCAGCGGGTTTTTTCCGGTATGGTACATCGCCGTTGCGCTGGCCATCGGAGACGGATAAAAATTTTGCACCTGGTCGGCCTTGAATCCGTTTAGCTTTAACCAGAGCGCAAGGTTCATCATGTCTTCATCGCTTGTGCCCGGGTGTGCCGCGATAAAATAGGGAATCAGATATTGCTCTTTACCTGCTTTTTTGGAGAATTTATCAAAAAGCAATTTAAATCGATTATAGCTACCCATGCCGGGTTTCATCATTTTGGATAAGGGCCCCGGTTCGGTATGTTCCGGCGCGATTTTCAAATAACCACCGACATGGTGGGTCACCAGTTCCTCAACATATTCGGGTGATTCGATCGCGAGGTCGTAACGCAGGCCCGAACTGATCAGTACTTTTTTGACACCCTTCAGGTTTCGCACGCGCCGATACAGGTTGATCAGCGCCGAGTGATCGGTATTCAGATTTTCGCAAATTCCGGGATAGACGCATGAGGGCCGGCGGCAGGCTGTTTCGATAGATTTCGATTTGCAGGCGATACGATACATATTGGCAGTAGGACCCCCGAGATCGGATACCACGCCGGTGAAGCCCGGGACTCGATCCCTGATTTGTTCAATCTCGCGGATGATAGAGTCTTCAGAGCGATTTTGAATAATCCTGCCCTCGTGTTCGGTGATCGAACAAAAGGTACAACCGCCAAAACAACCGCGCATGATATTCACCGAAAATCTAATCATTTCATAAGCGGGTATCTTTTTGCCCCGATATACAGGGTGCGGTACGCGGGCATACTCGAATCCAAAAACATAATCCATTTCATCGCTGGTCAACGGGATCGGTGGTGGATTAAACCATATCTTGCGCCCACCCTGGTTTTGCACCAGCGCCATCGCGTTGCCGGGGTTGGTTTCCAGATGTAGTACGCGATTCGCATGGGCATATAAAACCGGATCTCGACTGACATCGTTGAACGAAGGCAAGCGGATAACGGTTTTGAGCCGTTGCTCCAGGCGCTGCTGAATCTTTTCCAGTTTGCCGCTGAATTTCACTTCGACGGTCCCGGTTGCGTGATCGGCTTCGGCCTTTGCCTGATCCCCACATGAGTTCTGGTCAATGACCTGGTAGGGATTGAGCGGTTTTTCCAGGCGCCCGGGCTTGTCCACATTGGTAGAATCGAGAACGCGCCAGTCGCCGGGTAACTCCTTGATGAAAAACGCGGTGCCGCGCACATCGTTGATTGCGCTGATATCCTCGCCCTGCGACAACCGATGCGCAATTTCAACGATCGCCCTTTCGCCATTGCCATAGATCAGCATATCAGCCCTGGCATCGGCAAGAAGCGAGTGGCGTACCTTATCCTGCCAATAATCATAATGCGCGATTCGCCGTAACGAGGCCTCGATACCGCCGATCAGGATCGGCAGGTTCTTGTAGGCCTCCCGGCAACGCTGCGCATAGACCACCGAGCAACGATCGGGTCTGCGGCCGCCGATGTCATCGGGCGAGTAGGCATCATCCGAACGGATTTTTCGATCGGCGGTATAACGATTGATCATCGAATCCATGTTGCCCGCGGTAATGCCGAAAAATAAATTGGGTTTACCCAGGACCTTGAATGCGTCTGCTGATTGCCACTCGGGCTGGGCGATGATGCCGACCCGGAATCCCTGTGCCTCGAGCAAGCGACCAATAATTGCCATGCCAAAGCTGGGGTGATCCACGTAGGCGTCGCCGGTAACGATAACAATATCGCAGCTATCCCATCCCAGTTGATCCATCTCGGCCCGCGATACCGGCAGAAAAGGTGCCACGCCAAAGCACTCGGCCCAGTACTGGGGGTACTGGTTTAGCGGCCTCGACTTGTTGGATAGATTAATTTGCATGACGGATACCTGGCAGATCGCGATTCTACCTGAAACGGGGCGAGAAACCGAAATTCAATCAAGCGGGATTATTATTCAAACCCGTAATTCTAAGATAGCCTTCAAAATGCTGCGCAGGGCTACGCGCAGTTCTTCGGCCTTTTTATCATCGTAAATCCAGGGTGCCTTTTCCTGCATATAGTTACACTGTGCCAGCTCCATCTGGATAGCATGGAAACCATTCTGCGGATTTCCGTAGCGGCGCGTAGTCCAGCCGCCTTTGAATCGGCCATTGTCGACATGGCTAAACTGCGCTTGCCGGGCACAAATATTGACCACCACCGTTTCAATCTCAGCAGCGCAGGACTGTCCACAATTGGTACCGATATTGAAATCCGGTAGCTTGCCGTCGAACAGGTAGGGTACCTGGGAGCGGATCGAATGGCAGTCGTATAATACGACGTAGCCATGCTTCTGATGAACCCGTTCGAGCTGCTCACGCAGGGCATCGTGATAGGGCGTATGGTATTGTCGCAGGCGCTCGCCGATTTCGTCCTCAGAAGGTGCTTCGCCTTCCTGGTAAATAAGGTCTCCGTCAAAGGTCGTAGTCGGGCACAGACTGGTCGTGTTTTGCCCGGGGTATAGTGATACATCCGACGGGTCGCGGTTGGCGTCGATCACGTAACGGTGAATCGGTGTGCTGACCACCGTGGCGTTGCCGATCAGGCCATCGTATAGCTGCGTGATATGCCAGTCGGTATCTTCCAGCGCACGACCTTTCGGGTTAAGCCGGTTGAGTAGAGATTGTGGTATTTCGACACCCCCATGCGGTTGTGCCAGAATCAGCGGACTGTCACCAATCGCCAGGCCAGGCTTCACAGTAACGGCAGCAAATCGTCATCCTCGAGCGCCAGTATGATGTCTCGATTCATCACCATCTCCCTGGCCGTGGCGATATCGTCGGCCAGGTATCGGTCATCCTCGAGGCGCCGCACACGGCCGCGAACAACCTGCATGGCCTTTAGCAACGCCGGGCTGGTCTCTATCGGTGCGCGAAACTCGATGCCCTGCACGCTGGTGAGTAGTTCGATGGCGATGATATTGGCCAGGTTATGGTTCATTGATTCAAGCCGTCGTGCCGCGTGGCATGCCATCGAAACGTGGTCTTCCTGGTTGGCGCTGGTCGGCGTGGAGTCGATCGAACAGGGCATGGCCTTGTGCTTGTTTTCCGACATCAATGCAGCCGAGGTGACCTCGGCTATCATGAAGCCCGAGTTCAAACCCGGGTCGGGTGACAAAAATGCGGGCAGGCCAAAACTCTGCGCTGGGTCGACCGTGATGGCGATACGCCGCTCGGTGATCGATCCAATTTCGGCTATCGCCAGCGCACACTGGTCAGCCGCAAATGCAACCGGCTCGGCATGAAAGTTACCACCCGACAGTATCGACCCGTCCTCTATCACGACAATCGGATTATCGGTTACCGCGTTGGCTTCAATTTCGAGTGTGCGGCCAATGCCGCGCAACAAATCAATGCAGGCCCCCATTACCTGTGGCTGGCAGCGGATACTGTATGGATCCTGTACGCGCTCGTCTTCACTACGATGTGACTCACGAATCTGTGAGCCAGCGAGCAGACCGCGCAACGCACCGGCCGCGTCGATCTGGCCCTGCAACCCGCGTAAGGCGTGTATTTCAGGTCGAAATGGCGCAGTCGAATCCATCAACGCATCAGTAGTCATGGCGCCTGAAACCAGGGCTGTTTGTGCCAGGCTCCAGCTATCGAATAGCGCTGTCAGTGCGAGTGCGGTAGAGACCTGAGTGCCATTGATCATGCCCAGTCCTTCCTTCGGGCCCAGTTCAAGCGGTTCGAGTCCGGCGGCTTTTAATGCCTCCGAGGCCGGCAGGGTGATGCCTTTGTAAATTGCATAACCTTCGCCCAGAAGCACCGCGGTGAGATGGGCGAGCGGTGCGAGATCGCCGGAGGCCCCGACCGATCCCTTTTCCGGTACTACGGGGCTAAGACCGACCTGCAAATATGTCTCGAGTTGCTTTATCACCTGCCAGCGGACTCCCGAGGCGCCGCGGCCAAGCGAAATTAGTTTCAACAACATCACCATGCGCACGATCTTCTCGGGCAAAGGATCGCCGACACCGCAACAATGCGACAATATTAAATTACGCTGTAATTGGGTGGTTTGTGCTGACGGTATGCGCGTACTGGCGAGTTTGCCAAAGCCGGTGTTAATACCATAAACAGCCTCGTCACCCGCAGCAGCCTGTTGAACAATTTGCGCCGCGGCGTCGACACGGTCCTTACAGGACTCGTGCAGATGAATCTCTGGGCAGTGACGATAAAACTGGCACAGTTGGTCGAGGGTTACCAACCCGGGGTTTAGAACAAGTTTCTTATTCATAATATACCGCCTCAGTCTGCCAGTTCGTCAAGCGTTCTTCTGTAATTGCGGGCAATGCTTTCTTCATCAGCGTGGTGACCCTGGTCGATTATCTTTTTACCCCCAACGTATACCGACTCGACCAGGTTGCTATTACCGGAAAAGATCCAGCTATCGATCAGGTCATCCTGTATGCGCCCGTAGAGGCGGGGATGCTGTGCGTCCAGCGCCACAAAATCGGCTCGATAGCCGATTTCGATTCGGCCAATTTTGCGCCCACAGGCCTGCGCACCACCTTCTAACACACCGTCCAGTAAATTGCGCCCGTTGTTCAGGTTTAGCGACGATATCAGCAGGTTGCGATTGTGTGTATTCAGGCGTTGGCCATATTCGAGCCAGCGCAGCTCTTCAACCGGGTCGATCGAGATATGGCTGTCAGAGCCTATTGCCCATCGCCCATCGGCCTTGAAGTAGTCAATCGCATTGAATAAACCATCGCCCAGGTTAGCCTCGGTGGTAGGGCACAGTCCCGCTACAGCACCACTTTTTGCCATCATCGTGGTTTCGGCATCGCTCATATGGGTGGCATGGATCAGGCACCAGTCCCGGGTAACGTCGAAGTGATTGAACAGCCACTCGACCGGACGCTGCTGACTCCAGGCGAGACAGTCATCGACTTCCTTAATCTGTTCGGCGATATGGATATGAATGGCTGTCAGGTTTTCGAGACCACAGCTGTTGATGACCTCGGCCAATAATGGCTGGCTAACCGCGCGTAATGAATGGGGTGCGATACCGACCGAGGTATTGGCATCCTTACCTGAAGCCTTCTGTAAGGATTCGACCAGTCGCGCAAAATCGTCGCCATCGTTGAGAAAACGTATCTGGCCGGGCAGGGGCTCCGCCTCGCCAAATCCACCGTAGCGATATAATACCGGCAGTGCCGTGAACCCAAGCCCAACCGAGGCGGCGGCATTCATACACTGCAAACTCATTTCGGCTCGATCGTCGTAAGCTCGCCCATCGATGTCGTGGTGCAGGTACTGAAACTCACCGACGCTGGTGTATCCCGCTTTCAGCATCTCAAGGTAGAGCTGTGCCGAAATATCGTATAAGTGCTGCGGTTGAATTCGTTCGAGGTAGTGGTACATGACCTTGCGCCAGGTCCAGAAGCTGTCGGGCGATTTCCCTGTCAATGGCCCTGCGCGTTCACCCAGGCCGGCCATCGCGCGCTGATGAGCGTGCGAATGCACGTTCGCAATACCGGGAATCAACACATCGATGCGCTCACCCTGCATATAGGGTTTAGCCGCTGTGACACCGGTAATATTACCCAATTCGTCGAGCGTTATTTCAACTGACTCAGCCCAACCGCCCGGAAGTAGTGCTGAAGCCGACCAAACAGTTTTTATCATCGCATTAAGGCACAATCAGGGGAATTTCGAAACCTGTATCTCATATTATTAAATTATTAACCTTATATTTTATTAGGCCTTAATTTATTAACCAATGGGCCTTGCGATGTTATTCCATTCAGCGTACCATACTTGTATATACAAGTATAGATATCATTCGCCCCATGTCTCAAATAGTTTTTACCCATGCCCGCATCGCCACACTGAATGGTGAATCCGGCTATGGCCTGATCGAAGATGCAGCGTTGCTGGTAGACAGGGACAGGATCGAATGGGTTGGGTCGATGGCTGAATTAAAGGCGGTAGATGCCGCCGAGGTTATCGATTGCGAGGGCCGGCTTGTTACGCCGGGACTGATCGATTGCCATACTCACCTGGTATACGGCGGTGATCGAGCCGACGAGTTTGAGCTACAGCTCGAAGGCGCGAGCTACGCAGAAATTGCAAAAAATGGTGGCGGCATATTATCGACTGTGAAGGCCACGCGAGAAGCGTCCGAATCTGATCTATTGGCACAGGCCAGGCCCCGACTGGAGCAATTGCTGTCTGAGGGAGTTACCACGGTTGAAATCAAGTCGGGCTATGGGCTTGATACTGAAAACGAGATGAAAATGTTACGCGTGGCAAAAAAAAGCGGTGAGGATTATCAGCTACGGGTGCAAAAGACATTCCTGGCTGCTCACGCGTTGCCACTCGAATATAGCGGACGTGCCGATGAATATATCCAGCAGATCTGTGAAGACATGTTGCCGAGAGCCCATGCAGAGGGCCTGGTCGATGCGGTCGACGCCTTCATCGAATCAATCGCTTTTAGTGTGCCGCAGGCTGGGCGAGTTTTTGATGTGGCTACAGCACTAGGACTACCGATAAAGGCACATGTTGAGCAACTGAGCAATCTGGGTGGTGCCGTGATGGCTTCGGGTCGTGGCGCTTTATCGGTCGACCATATCGAATATCTGCGCGCCGGGGATGTGCCGAAACTGTTAGAAAACGGCAGTGTCGCCGTTTTATTACCGGGCGCTTTCTACGCACTGCGCGAGACTCAACTGCCACCGCTACAGGCGTTGCGCGATAACCAGGTACCCATTGCGATAGCCAGCGACTCAAATCCGGGCAGTTCACCGGTCAGTTCGCTGTTGTTGATGATGAACATGGCCTGTACATTATTTGCTATGACCCCGACCGAGGCATTGCGTGGCGTCACCATAAACGCGGCGAAGGCTCTCGGGCTGGAAAATGAAATCGGGTCCCTGCAAGCGGGCAAACAGGCCGACCTGGTGATCTGGAATGTCGACAGGCCGGCAAAGCTGTCGTATCAAATAGGCTTGAATAGCTGTGCGGCGGTAATGCAGGCGGGAAAGTGGCGTAAACCACTGGAACCCGGTGTAGCGGCATGAACGCGATACTGAAAAGCTTTGACGAGATTGATAAAGCCGCGCCGGAGCCGCTTTACCAACAGATCAAGAATACGATCCAGCATAAGATCAGAAATGGAGACTGGAGTGCCGGTAAAAAGCTGCCATCGGAAAACGAACTGGTCGATGCGCTTGGGGTAAGCCGTATGACAGTCCACCGTGCGCTACGCGAACTTACCCAGGCTGGCCTGATTAATCGCGTGCATGGCGTCGGTTCTTTTGTTGCCGATATACCCCGTCACGCCAGCCTGATCGAATTAAAAGATATCGCGATCGAAATCGATAAAAGCGGAAAGCGACATAGTTCAGAGGTTTTATCACTGGCCAGCGTTACCGCGAATACAGAAATTTCAATACAGATGCAGGTACCGGTCGGCAGGTCACTCTATTACCTGAATGCGATACACAGCCAGGACAACATCCCAATTCAGCTCGAATCGCGTTATGTCAATCCCGACCTGATGCCCGATTTTCTGAATCAGGACTTCAACCGTATCACAGCGACCAGTTATTTGTTAAAGCAGTTTCGGCCGGACGAAATGGAACACATTGTACGCGCCGTAATGCCCAATGCGCGGGCCCGGAAAACTTTATTGATAGAGCGCAGTGAACCCTGTTTACAACTTTCACGACGAACCTGGAAAAAAGACCAGGTCGTCACCTATGTAACCATGACCTATCCCAGCAGTCGTTATGACCTGGGTGCCCGTTATGCAATCTAACCTGAATCCGGAGGATAAAAACATGCCTTTAGATCGTACCGATACAAGCCGCAAGATTCGCGCTCCGCGTGGAACCGGACTCAGCTGTAAAAGCTGGTTGACCGAAGCACCGTATCGCATGATCCAGAATAACCTGGACGCCGAAGTCGCCGAAAAACCCGAACAACTCATCGTCTACGGTGGCATCGGACGCGCCGCGCGAAACTGGGACTGCTACGACAAGATACTCGAATGCCTGAAACAGCTGGAAGATGATGAGAGCCTGTTGATCCAGTCGGGCAAACCAGTTGGCGTATTCAAAACTCACGTCGACGCCCCGCGCGTGCTGATCGCCAATTCTAACCTGGTTCCAGCCTGGTCAAACTGGGAGCACTTCAACGAACTCGATCGCAAGGGACTGATGATGTACGGGCAGATGACGGCCGGGTCGTGGATATATATCGGTAGCCAGGGCATCGTGCAGGGTACCTACGAAACCTTTGTCGAAGCGGGTCGCCAGCATTTCGATGGTGATACGCGTGGTAAATGGATCGTCACATCGGGGCTTGGCGGCATGGGCGGCGCACAGCCGCTTGCGGCGACGATGGCCGGGTTTTGTATGCTCTGTATAGAGTGCGATGAAAGCCGTATCGATTTTCGGCTGCGCACCCGATATCTCGATAAAAAAGCGGCGACACTCGACCAGGCACTGGAAATGATCGACGACGCCTGTGCGAAAGGAGAGGCACTTTCAGTCGGTCTGCTGGGTAATGGCGCCGATATACTACCCGAGCTGATAAAACGTGATGTCAAACCCGACCTGGTAACCGACCAGACCTCCGCGCACGATCCGGTCAATGGCTACTTGCCGATCGGCTGGAGCATGGAGCAGTGGACCATGAAGCGCAGTACCGATCCGCAACTGGTAGCCAGCGAGGCTAGAAAATCGATGGTGGTACATGTAAAGGCGATGCTCGAATTCCATCACCAGGGCATCCCCACGGTTGATTATGGTAACAATATTCGCCAGGAAGCCTATAACCTGGGGGTAAAAAATGCGTTCGACTTCCCCGGCTTTGTACCTGCCTATATTCGCCCCCTGTTTTGCCGCGGCGTGGGTCCTTTTCGCTGGGTTGCGTTGTCGGGCGACCCCGAGGATATCTATAAAACCGATGCGAAGGTAAAGGAACTGATACCGGACGACCCGCACCTGCACAACTGGCTCGATATGGCGCGTGACCGAATCAGTTTTCAGGGCCTGCCCGCTCGAATATGCTGGGTTGGCCTGGGCGACCGTGATCGTCTCGGTCTGGCGTTCAATGAAATGGTTAAATCCGGTGAGTTGAAAGCGCCGGTTGTGATCGGTCGCGACCACCTCGACTCCGGATCGGTTGCGAGTCCGAATCGAGAAACCGAGGCGATGATGGATGGTTCAGATGCTGTATCTGACTGGGCGTTGCTGAATCTTTTGCTCAGCACCTCCGGCGGTGCTACCTGGGTTTCATTCCATCACGGGGGCGGTGTCGGTATGGGTTATGCGCAGCACGCCGGACTGGTGATCTGTTGTGACGGCACCGATGCGGCTGGTGAGCGCATCAAACGCGTTCTGTGGAATGACCCGGCGACGGGCGTAATGCGCCACGCCGATGCCGGTTATGAGGAAGCTAAAGCCTGCGCGCGCGAACACGGTTTGAATCTGGGCGCTATCGAACTGTGAGGCTGTATCAATACCGGGCACTTATAGGATTGGGATAAAGGGGTGGGATAGGATAGGATAAAGGGGTCGGTGACAATTAATAATCATTCGCAAATGTCACCGACCCCTTTATTGATTACTTTATTGGGGTAATATAAAAACATACGCGTGAGAAATTGCTGAGAACAATGTGCGGCATATCACAATATTGGTGCGTGCAACATATGCCAATATTCGCGCGCGTCACATAATCAACTGTTATGCATCAATCTTAAGGAGAAATTATGGATAAGCCGATATCCTCCATAATGGAGAACCAAGTAATAACAGTAAGCCTTGACGATACTGTAGATAGGGTTGAGGAATTAATGTATTCACACAAACTATCAAGCTTGCCAGTTATTGATTCTGAACAAAATTGTTTCGGGGTAATAAGTGCTACAGATCTTTCACATTTTTATGCGTTAAAAGAAAACCCAAAAGCGAAACGGGCATGGGAGGTGTGTACACATAAGATTGTCGAAGTAAGCCCGGGTATATCTACCAGAGAGGCTGCTGAATTAATGATAAAGAATAAGATTCATCACCTCGTTATATCGGAGCATGAAACGATAATAGGCCTAGTTTCATCGATCGACATTATAGAAGAGTGCTTATTGAAAAATAATGCATAACAAATGGCTTGTGTCGGAATCGCTCGCTGCGCTCGCTCTCCGCACAGCCAGGCGTTAGGGTACAATTAAAGCAGCATGCCCGATGAGATTTAGCAAATGAAATTTATAAAATTACTGAACGTATTCTTGTTCGTGACTTTGTTGTGCTCATGCGTTGTCAATGGAAATACAAGCAGTAATAGGCAAGGAGATGTTCCAACATTCGGGACAAATGAAGATATAGATTATGCCGAAAAAATTTGGAATATTATGAAAGTTGAACGACTGGTCGGGAAAAATGAAGTCAAGCTCGAACCATTCTTTGGCGGAGCACCGCCACACGGTATGATTCTTGAGCTCGTGTACAGGGATATTTTTGTTAATAATCATGACGGATTCATTGTGGTGAAGAAGAACTACGATGGTGTGGATGCTACGGTAGAGTCGGTAACGAGAAATCGCTCTAAATATCTTTCGTCTATTACCATTATGTATCAAAGAGAAAGTGGATACGACAAAGAGAATCAGAATTGGTTCTGGGCTAAATATAATCCAGATGGCAGTCTCTATCAGAAAGAAATCGAGGGCAAAATAACGCAGATGGCAGGTAGAATATGGAAGGGAAAAACCATAGACCAAAACAGGGGGTGCCTCTACTGTCATAGATCAGCTGGTGGTGGAGACTATATATTTTACCCTGAGATAAAAATACCAAACTCGAAACTGTAGGGATTAATTGGATCGGATCTAGGATCTATAGGATCTAAGGGGTCGGTGACAATTAATAATCATTCGCAAATGTCACCGACCCCTTTAAACCCCTTTATTGAAAAATAAAACTATCTGACCACCGGGAAACCTTTCAAATACTTCGAAATCGCATGCGCGACAGCGGTAAATCCAAAACAGGCGGTGACGCCGACGAACGAGCCGATTCCGGTAGCACAGTCGAGCGTGGTTCTTTCGTCCTGACCTGGTTTGGCAAAGCTTACGCTTCCATCGGATGTCGGATATATTGACTGCTCGGTAGAAAATACGCAGTCGATCGCGAAGCGGCGTTTTGGATTCCGGCTGTAACCGATTTGATGGCGCAGGTTGGAGCGCAATTTGGCCAGCAGGGGGTCGTTATAGGTCTGTGTCAGGTCACCCACTTCAATTTTGCTCGGGTCGGTTAATCCACCAGCGCCCCCGGTTGATACAAAACGAATTTTGTTGCGCCTGCAATGATGTACTAGCGAAACCTTATGCTGCACGTGATCGATCGAGTCGATGACATAATCATACTGGGCAAAATTAAATTTAACGATACTGGCACGGGTGACCAGATCGTCAACGGCAACACAGTGACAACCCGGGTTAATCTGCATTAACCGCTCCCTGAGTACCTCAACCTTGCTCTCGCCGATGGTCCTGGTCAGGGTATGGATCTGGCGGTTGGTATTACCGATGTCAATATCATCGTGATCGATCAGCGTGATATGGCCGATGCCACTGCGTGCGGCCGCCTCCGCAGCCCAGGAACCGACACCACCTATCCCGACGATGCTAAAATGCGCTTTTTGCAATTGTTCGAGAGCATTCATACCGAATACTCTCGCCAGGCCTTCGAATCGCTGGATGTAGTCCTGGTCCAACATGGTTCGCTCAGTAAAAAATTAGTACGCGCAGTGTATTGGTCTGAGCTTCAACTGTCATTACAATATACGGGCTCGAAAATACTGGAATATCGAATGAATACTGCTTGTCTGTTTACAATCGTTGCGCCTTCCGGTGCCGGTAAAACCAGCCTGTTAAAGGTGTTGCGAGAAAAAATGCAGAATTTGATAGCGGTCAGTGTATCGCATACTACTCGTTCGATTCGACCGGGCGAAACTGACGGCGTCGACTACCATTTTGTTTCGCCGGAGGAATTCAGGCAAATGGTCAGTGATGATCAGTTTCTCGAGCATGCACAGGTATTCGATAATTTTTATGGTACTGCCCGGACATCGGTTGAAGAATTGTTCGACAGCGGCAAGCACGTCATCCTGGAGATCGACTGGCAGGGTGCACGGCAGGTAAAGAAGAAAATGCCGGATACCGTCTGTATTTTTATACTACCACCATCGCGCGAGGTGCTGGAACAGCGCCTGATCGATCGCGCCACCGATGACCAAAAGGCCATCGAAAGGCGCATGATGGAAGCCGATAATGAAATGTCACACTACGGTGACGCGCAATACCTGGTGATTAACGAGGAGTTTGACAGGGCCTTATATGCGCTCGAATGCATAATTCGCACCCAAAGTTTGACCTTGTCATGCCAAAAATTGAGAAATAAGGCATTATTTGACTCAATTCCCAAAGAAACGGTTTAGCTTTTGATCTAATTTGGCTATTATTACGCCCCTTTTTTGCATAGACAAACCCCGGAGCTAACGCATGGCACGAATTACCGTCGAAGATTGTCTCGAACACGTCGATAACCGTTTTGACCTGGTGTTGCTGGCGGCACGTCGCGCCAGACAAATCGCGCAGGGCGCCGATCCACTGGTTCCAGCCGAAAATGACAAGCCAACCGTTATTGCCCTGCGTGAGATTGCGCAAAACCTGATTTCCATAGAGGGTATGGATGAAATGGAAGCACAGCACGAGATCGAGAAAATTGCATCCGACGATGAACTGGTACGCGAGATAGCACAGGCAAGCTTGAAATTTGAGGCCGAGCAATAAACCGACTCGCTCCATCCCCACCATATTGAATTTTAGATAACGCCGTTTGTCCCGTAAACGGCTACCGCCCGTTTGAGTAAACCCAACCTGTATTAACCAGATATGATATAACATTCTGGTAAGTTCTTGGTGCGCATTGAAATACCGGTTTCAAGACGCAGCTAATGACTAACCAACCAGGCCGGGGTTTACGGATCTAATGATAGTACGGGCGGAAAACGCCAACCTGTTCGAAGTTATCGCTGACGGGCAGCCTTTGAGTGAAAATGTCACGCTAATTGGCGAGCTTTGCTCAGAACTCGAGGCCTATCTGGAACCACAGCAGGTCGAAGAGGTATACCGTGCCTATCTGGTTGGCGCACGCGCACACGAAGGGCAAAGCCGCGTTTCCGGAGAACCTTATATCAGCCATCCCGTGGCGGTGGCCAGAATTCTCAGTCAAATGCGCATGGACGCCAACTGCATCATCGCCGCAATATTGCACGATGTAATCGAAGACACCCCAACTTTAAAGGAAAACCTGGTCGACGAGTTCGGTGAAGAGGTAGCCGAGCTGGTTGACGGGGTGAGTAAGCTCACGCAGATCGATTTTCGCAGCAGGGCCGAGGCACAGGCCGAGAATTTCCGCAAAATGATGCTGGCGATGGTGAAGGATATTCGAGTCATCATCATCAAACTCGCCGATCGCCTGCACAATATGCGCACGCTGGATGCGATGCCACCTGACAAACGCCGGCGTATAGCGCGCGAAACCATGGATATTTATGCGCCGATAGCGAATCGCCTGGGCATTTTCAAGATGCGCCACGAGCTACTCGACCTGTCGATCAAAAGCGCATACCCGATGCGCTACCGCGCCCTCGACAATGCCTGCAGGGAAGTAGTTGGATATCGCAAGGAAATTTTCAATACCATAGAAGCAGCGATACGAAATCGATTAAAGGAAGGCGATATCGATGCCAAGGTGAAATATCGGCAGAAAAATATTCATAGCATTTACCGCAAAATGAAGGAGAAAAAAGTCAGCTTCAAGTCGCTCACCGATGTTTTCGGGGTGCGCATCACGACCGATTCGGTCGACGACTGTTACCGGGTTCTCGGCGTGATGCATAGTCTGTACAAACCGTTACCGGGCAAATTTAAAGACTACCTGGCGATTCCGAAAGCAAATGGTTACCAGTCCCTGCACAGTAGTTTGTTCGGGCCGCATGGAGTAGCGGTTGAAGTCCAGATCAGGACCGAGGACATGGATCATTTCGCCGAATCCGGAATTGCCGCTCACTGGCTATACAAGGAAGGCGAAAACAGCACCACGACGGCCCAGTCGCGAGCACTGGAGTGGCTCAGGAACCTGCTGGAAATGCAGCAAAAGTCCGGTAGCTCGCAGGAATTTCTGGAGAGCGTCAAGGTTGACCTGTTTCCGGATGAAATTTACGTATTCACGCCAAAGGGCGATATCAAGAAACTACCGCGTGGATCAACCGTTGTCGACTTTGCTTACGCGGTGCATACCGATGTTGGTAATAATTGTGTTGCAGCGCGGGTCGATGGACGCATGTCACCACTCAGTAGTCGGTTACATAATGGACAGACCATAGAAATAGTCAGTTCCGAGGCGAGCCGCCCACACCCAAGCTGGCTCGATTTCGTTATTACCGCCAGGGCACGCACCAATATCCGCCATTTTCTCAAGTCACTGCAGAAGGCCGAAGCAATCACACTCGGTCAGCGTCTTTTACAACAGTCGGTCAATAACGTGGTGGGCCACGAGGAAGCCATTACCAAGGAGAGATTTTCCAGGGTACTGGAGCAGTATCGAATGAAGGACTCGCAGGAATTGCTGGCCGAAATTGGCCTCGGAAATCGCAATTCCAGTCTTGTCGCCAAAGCATTGTACGAGATTGAAGACGACATTACCGAATTTGACAACTCGGGTAAACCACTGGCAATCAAGGGCACCGAGGGCATGGTGGTTTCATTTGCCAAATGCTGTCGGCCGGTACCCGGGGATGCGATAGTTGGATTTATGTCTTCCGGTAAGGGCATCGTCGTGCATCAACAGAATTGCCGCAATATCACCGAAACCAGCAGTGAAAATCGTCAGCTATCGGTACAGTGGTCCGATCACGTCGAGGGCGAATATCTCGCCTTCTTGCGAGTCCAGGTCGCGAATCAACGCGGCGTTCTAGCCAATCTTGCGGCCACCATTTCCAATATGTCCTCCAACATCGAACACGTACAGTTGACCGAGAAGGATGGGCGTATTTCTACTATCGAGTTTGTCGTGACGGTAAAGGATCGTACCCATCTTGCCAGGATTATGAAAAAACTACGTGGCCTGCCAGTGGTAAATCGAATCTGGCGAAAATAGAAGATTTCTATAAAAGTCATTGCAGGCCGACAGAATTGTCGCATAATCGATTTCTTTTATCGCACAGGCTAAAAGATGTCAAAATCAATCATCAAAACCGACAAGGCACCACAGGCGATAGGCACTTATTCGCAGGCAGTCAAAGTCGATAACACGGTTTATATGTCGGGCCAAATTCCACTCGACCCCGTCAGCATGGAAATTGTCGAAGGCGATGTAGATGCACAGATAACGCGGGTATTTGACAACCTCGCTGCGGTAGCGCAGGCATCGGGCGGCAGCCTCGATGACATAGTTAAGCTGAATATATTCCTTACCGACCTGAGCTGTTTTCCCACCGTGAATCTAATAATGGCGCGCTATTTTGCCGAACCCTACCCGGCTAGAGCGGCCATCGAGGTTTCCGCCCTGCCCAAAGGGTCCCTGGTCGAGATGGATGCGGTACTGGTACTCGAGTAAATAATACAGGACTAATGGAAGACTGGTCCGAGCAAAGTGTTCGCTATTTAAAAGGCGTGGGCCCTAAAGTTGCTGAGAAGCTGCTTAAACTGGGTATTCTGACACAACGGGATGTGTTGTTTCATTTACCGCTGCGTTACGAGGATCGGACCACTGTAACCGCGATCGGCGCCTTGCAAGCAGGCGGCAAAAGCCTGGTCCAGGCCGAAGTAATGCAGGCCTCGACCAACTTCCGGCGACTGGGTCGGTCGCGCAGGGTTCTGGTAGCGAAGTTGGCTGATCATAGCGGGCTGCTGACAATCCGTTTATTTTATTTCAGTGCACGGCAGCAACAAATGCTGGAAAAAGGTAACTGGTTGCGCTGCTACGGTGAAGTCCGAACTGCCAGGGGTGAGCTGGAAATGGTACACCCCGAAATAGAGATTATCGATATCGACGATCCACCTGCACTGAGGCAAAATTTGACCCCGGTGTATCCGACTACTGAAGGTCTGCATCAGCTGTCGATTGCTAAAATAGTGCGTCAGGTTATCGACAAGCTGGCCACTAACGGTATGGCGGAAACATTACCGTCGAGCTGGCTCGAACAACACCAATTTCCCGATTTCAAAACCGCGATGCTGCATCTGCATAGCCCGGGCGAACAACGCGATACTGAATTGATCGCAGGCTACGCGCATCCGGCCCAGTTCCGATTTATCGTCGAAGAATTAACTGCCCATCGACTCGCCCTGCTGGCACTGCGGGCGAGAATAAGAGTTCGGGATAATCCCGCAATTAAAACCAGCGGGGATTTGATCAATAAATTTACCGGGCAATTGCCATTCGAACTGACGCAGGCTCAAAAACGCGTGACACAGGAATTGATGCAGGATTTTGAAAGCGGTAAGCCGATGATGCGCCTGCTTCAGGGCGACGTTGGCTGTGGAAAAACAGTGGTTGCCGCGCTCGCCTGTCTGCCGGTGGTGGAATCCGGATTTCAGTGTGCGTTGATGGCGCCGACCGAGATACTGGCCGAGCAGCATCGTCGCAATTTCAGCGATTGGCTCTCGCCGATGGGGTTGCAGGTTATCTGCCTGACCGGTGCCGACAAGGGCGCCAGGAGAACGCAAAAACTGAAAATGATTGCCTCGGGTGAGGCAAATATTGTGATTGGTACGCATGCGCTGTTTCAGGTCAGCGTATCGTTCCAGGCTCTGGGCTTTATCATCATCGATGAGCAACACCGGTTTGGTGTCGATCAGCGACTCGCGTTACAGAAAAAAACCACCCGCAATGAAATGCCTCACCAGTTGATCATGACCGCAACACCGATCCCGCGAACCCTGGCAATGTCGATCTATGCCGATCTTGATTATGCGCAAATAGACGAGATGCCGCCTGGACGAAAACCGGTTATCACCTCGGTGGTAGCGGAGCAAAGTCGCGGTCATTTGATTGAAAGGGTGGCCAGGGCCTGTGAGCAGGGTGGCCAGGTCTACTGGGTCTGTACCCTGATCGAGGAATCTGAGGCCTTACAGTTGGAATCGGCCGAGCTGACCTTCGAATCCTTGCAAAAGCAATTACCCGCGCAGTCTATTGCGCTGGTCCACGGGCGCATGAAAGCAGCGCAAAAGCAGGTCGTGATCGAAGCTTTTGAGCAGGGTGATATCGATATACTGGTAGCGACCACGGTGATTGAAGTTGGGGTCGACGTAGCGAATGCGAATATTATGATTATTGAGAATCCCGAACGCCTGGGCCTGTCACAGATTCACCAGTTACGTGGACGGATTGGTCGCGGGGGGCGCGAAAGTTTTTGTATATTGCTGGTAAAGGATAAGCTATCGACGCTGGCTTCGAGGCGTATAGATATTATTCGTAATCATCAGGATGGCTTTTTGATAGCACAAAAAGATCTCGAGCTGCGCGGTGCCGGCGAAGTGCTGGGTACTCGACAGAGCGGAGAAGCCAGTTTCAAAATAGCCGACCTGATGCGCGATACACGTTGGTTCACGCGGGTCAATGAACTGGCTGAACTGATGCAACGAAACGAATATAGCAATATGCGCAAACAATTGATGCAAAACTGGATCGGGCATAAACAGGGTTATACTGAGGTCGGGTAAAATATATGTCATTCCCTTTGATATGTTCAACCGCTCAGTCGCGAACGCGCTCGCTGTCCGGATAAACGCTGACCCGCGGTACGGTGCCCGCGAGCAGGTCCTGTTGAATTTCGCTCCAGTAAGTCGTGGTTAACAGGTTGGCGTGGCGTTTCGCGAAAAGATCACATAAGTGGCGCTGTGGAATACACAGCCCCGAAACCAGTTCCTCTGGCAGGAACACCACTCCGTCCTCAAAATACCAGTCAGGAATATCCTCTTCGCCGTCTTCACGGTCGAGATTAGTGCGTATTTTTACTTCCTTGAGTTCTTCCAGCGCATCGTAGTCAAATAGATACACCATCGAAAAAGCGCTGACACCATAATTTCTGGCATCGAGGTCCTTGTTGAAAATATTGGCGGCGGCGTTGTTTTTTATGCAATAGCCCAGATTGACGATAACGGTTTCGGCCTGCCTTTCGTTCGCGTTTTCAAGGTAAACCGTTAACGGAGTCAACTTGATCTGGACAATTAAATACTTGAAGATCACGTCATTGCCATTTACCGAAACACTCATCGAAGCATTATTCAGCAGTTCCTCCAGCAAAGCATTAGAAAACCAGCGTCGATCGAGGCGCACGTTGTAGTAAATAATACTGTCGAGCATACTGCCGGTGCGGTTTATCTCGTGCACGCGGGTATATTTTCTGATCACCGACTCTAGTCCTTCGAATTCACCCCACTTGTAATAGCGGGTAGGTTTGTCTCGAATTACTTTCAGATTGTAGGCAGAATTCTGTGAAGCAAATCCCATCGCTACAGTACCCTTCGAGCCGACAGCGGTCTCCAGCACCATACCGGTACCCACCAATTCACTCTCCAGTTCGCGCATTACCGCTACCTTGCCGAGATGGTTATAACCGATGGTCGAGTAGTGCAAACCCAGCGGCCGTCTGGGCATGATACTTTTTAATACTGCACTGACTTCATGGTAGTAACTACTGGTTACATGAAAATTTGCCAGTGTCGAGCTGAAAATATTATGCGCGTAGGTTTCACTGGTCAGTACAGCATCGACGTATATACCCGATTCATCATTCAATAACGCGATAATCAGCGGTGCCAATCGGCCATCCTCGAATACCAGTCGTCCCACCAGGTAAGCGCCGCGATTGCGATAAAAACCGGTGTTGATCATTTCCACGCAGACGAGTCGTTGAGTATTTCGTGGCGGTCGGGAAAGATTTTCTGCGATCCGGATTGCGACCAGTTCGGTGTCCTTGTCTATATCAGCGTAGCTGCGGTTGAATTCAGGGATCTTGAGAATTTCCATTACCACTGGCATTGTCAGACTGCCATCGAGCTTAATGGACTTGATGATCTGCGCAGAAAGTTCGCCTGCTGCGGAAGTCATCTCGGTAAAAGAATAATCCGCAGCGCGCCACTCACCCTGATAAATTTTACGCCGTAACGAATGCAAATAGGCACGCGCAATGTCTTCGTCGTACTCCCCCCGGATCAAGCCCTGGTAACAGGTCTCGACCTTCCACCACTTGTCGATATTGTCGTGTATTTTGGGGAACTCCAGTTTCAGGCGATTGCCAACCTCGGTGATGCTGATACTGTAAAGCGATAGCCGTCGGGAGCTGACTCGTATCGAACTCGCGAAGTCGCGTTTTTCGAAGGCCAGCTTGGCCAGATCCAGAATATTAAGAAATTCCTTGTAGAAAAGATGATATTCCTCGTATAACCAGGTGGCAGCAGACTGGATATGTTGTCTGGTGTGATTCATTCAATTATGCAGTTTATTATATGTAGTTGATTAATTACGGTCGCGCCGACAAACTGTCGATGGTAAACGATAGTTTATTATCCAGGCAAGGCAACCGCTACCTGGGTAATGATTTGTAACAGGGGCAAGAAGCCATGCTACTGGAACTTCGGAGGAGTCGGGATAATGACAAAGAAATGGGTACGCTACCAACATGCCGGGCAACAGGGCTTTGGCGTATTGGAACAGAATACTATCCATTGCCATAGCGGTGAGCTATTTCAGAGTCCGTTGCCGAACGGAGAAACTCTGCAGCTGCAAGGGGTAAAGTTGCTGGCGCCCTGCAAGCCCAGCAAGATTGTTGCGATGTGGAATAATTTTCACCAACTGGCCGAAGCGCAGGACCTGGTGCCGCCGGAATTTCCATTTTATTTTATCAAGCCAGCCAGCTGTGTGATTGGGCACGGTGATGAAATTCTGCATCCAGAGGGTTACGACGGTCGACTCATCTACGAGGGTGAGTTAGGCGTGGTCATCGGCAAAACCTGCAAGGGCGTGGGTCGCGACGAGGCTGCTGATTACGTGCTCGGATATACCTGTATCAACGACGTTACCGCTATCCACCTGTTATTCAAATATGACGCTTTCCCGCAATGGACCCGGGCCAAGAGTTTTGATACTTTCGGCGTGATAGGGCCCTGTATTGCCGAACTCGAATCCCCGGACTCGCTGCAGATCAAAACCATCGTAAACGGTGAAGAGCGGCAAAATTATCCTGTGTCCGACATGTTTTTCTCACCACTCGACCTGGTGAGCCTGATCTCTGGAGACATGACGCTCAATCCAGGCGATGTCATTGCCTGTGGCACCTCCCTGGGGGTAAAAACGATGAAGCCAGACACCACGGTCAGTATCGAAATAGAGGGAGTTGGTACCTTGACCAATCGTTATCAACCTGATGCCGCGACCTAGCATGAATCTATGTGACCAGCCAGAAGATCGATTAATTGCATACGACGAAGCGTTGCAGCAGCTAATCGCGAAGGTATACCCGAAGCAAAAGCTGGTTAGAAAACCATTGCTCGAATCATTCGGCGAAGTGCTTGCGGAGTCCCAGCGATCAACCATGGATGTGCCGCAGTCCGATAACTCTGCGATGGACGGCTATGCCCTGAACACCGCGGACCTGGCTGTAACGGGTGCGACCGAGCTTCCGGTATCACAACGCATTGCCGCTGGACAGGCCGCCGAGCCACTGCAGCCCGGAACTGCGGCGAGAATATTTACCGGGGCACCGATTCCAGCCGATGCAGACGTGGTCATCATGCAGGAACAGGTGCAGCTCAACGGTGACACCATCCGTTTTGATATCAAGCCTGAAACTGGCTTGAATATTCGGCCTGCCGGCAACGATATTCGTAGCGGGGATACGATTCTGCAAAAAGGCTGCCGACTGCGCCCCCAGGATATTGGGCTTGCGGCGTCGGTTGGACTCGAATCCCTACCGGTATTCGATAAGATTCGCGTCGGCATTTTTTTAACCGGCGATGAGCTGGTTGAACCCGGAAAACCACTGGCGGCGGGACAAATCTATGATTCAAATCGTTACACCCTGCAGGGGATGCTGCTGGCGCTGGGCTGTGAAATTATCGATCTCGGGCTGGTCGGCGATACCCTGCAGGGAACCAAAGCTGCCATGATAAAAGCGGCACAAAAGTCCGATCTGGTGGTGACCTGTGGTGGTGTATCGGTGGGTGAAGAGGATCATGTGCGAATCGCGATTGAACAATTGGGAGATTTGCATCTCTGGCGACTTCGCATCAAACCCGGTAAGCCCCTGGCATTTGGTGTTATTGATTCGACGCCATTTATCGGTTTGCCCGGGAATCCGGTTTCGGTATTCGCAACCTTCTGCCTGTTTGTCTGTCCTTTGATCAAGACACTACAGGGCAGACCCTGGCAAAAACCGGTTGCGGTTCAGGTAGCCGCTGGATTCGACTGGCCGAAGCCCGATAGTCGTCGCGAGTTTTTGCGCGCGCGCCTAGAGCCTGGCGACGATCAAACGCCAGTCGCGCGAATTTACCCGAACCAGGATTCGGGTGTGCTCAGCTCGGCGGTCTGGGGACAGGGCTTCGTCGAGATTGCCGAAGGGCAGACCCTGAAAGCGGGCGATAAGGTCGATTATCTCTCTTTCGAACAGTTGCTCTCATAGGTGTGATATGAGTATCAAGGTGCAGGAACAAGATTTTGATATAACCGAGGTGACTCGTGGGCTGTGCGCGGGTCGCAGCGATATAGGCGCGGTCGCCAGTTTTGTCGGCCTGGTGCGTGATATGCCGCAAAATCGACTGGAAAAGATGACGCTCGAGCACTACCCGGGCATGACCGAGAAATCTCTCGGTAAAATTGTCGAGACCGCGCAGCAGCGATGGGAAATTCTCGACGTTGCGATTATTCATCGCGTTGGGGAGCTAAAACCCGCCGACCAGATTGTTCTGGTGAGCGTCGCATCGGCCCACCGCAAGGCGGCATTCGCGGCCTGTGAATTTATCATGGATTACCTCAAAACCGATGCACCTTTCTGGAAAAAAGAAACCGATGAGCAGGGCGAAAGCTGGGTCGAGGCGAAGCAAAGTGATAACGAGGCGCGCGGAAAATGGTAGTGAAGTTGCGATAACATTCATTGCCGGTGTAGGCCTGACCGATAATCCTGATACAATCGCGCCTTGTTTTGTGACCTGAAATTCGCAGTTCGATGGATGTATCCCACCTGCTAGATTCCCTCAATGATCGCCAACGAAAGGCAGTCAGCGCCGAGCCGGGTCCTTTGCTGGTACTGGCTGGCGCTGGTAGCGGCAAGACGCGGGTATTGACGCATCGTATCGCCTGGGCCTGTGAAGTCGAGGGCTTGTCACCCTTTGCTATTCTTGCGGTTACTTTTACCAACAAAGCCGCGAGCGAAATGCGGGCTCGGGTGGAAGACCTGCTGGGCATCTCTGCTGGTGCGATGTGGGTAGGGACCTTCCATGGCCTCGCGCATCGGATGTTGCGCGCCCACTGGGAGGCGGCCGGGCTGCCGCAGACATTCCAGATACTCGACAGTGATGACCAGTTGCGCATGGTCAAGCGCGTGACCAAACAGCTAGACCTGGATGAGGTCAACTGGCCGGCCAAACAGGCACAGTGGTATATCAACCACAACAAGGACGAAGGGCTGCGGCCCGCCCATATAGACGCGGGCAGCGATCATATAAATCAACAATTGCTGGCTATTTATCGATTGTACGAGGAACTTTGCCTGCGCGCGGGCGTGGTTGATTTTGCCGAATTACTGCTACGAACACTCGAGCTGATTCGGGACAAGGACGAAATACGTGAACATTATCAACGTCGATTCCAGCATGTTCTGGTGGATGAGTTTCAGGATACCAATGCGATTCAGTACGCCTGGTTGCGGTTGCTTGCGGGCAATCAGACACCGGTATTCGTAGTGGGTGACGACGATCAATCGATTTATGGATGGCGCGGAGCGCGTATCGAAAATATTCAACACTTCGAAAAGGACTTTAAAAATACCCGTATCATTCGGCTCGAACAAAATTATCGTTCTACCGGTACTATCCTGAAAGCCGCCAACGCGTTGATCGATAACAATAAGAGTCGTATGGGAAAGAAGCTCTGGACCCAGAGTGAAGACGGTGAGCCGATTACCTACTACCTGGCCTATAACGAAAGGGACGAGGCACGGTTTGTCGTCGACCGTATTCAAAGCTGGGTCGATGAAGGGCGTAGTCGTAGCGAAATTGCGGTCCTGTATCGGTCCAACGCGCAGTCGCGCCAGTTCGAGGAAGTACTGGTGACGCGTGGTGTACCCTACCGGGTCTACGGCGGATTGCGATTTTTCGAACGTGCCGAAATCAAAGACACCCTCGCCTACCTGCGCGTTTTGGCAAGCCCCCAGGCCGATCATGCTTTTGACCGGACGGTTAATCATCCACCGCGCGGTATCGGCCAGAAATCGATCGACCAGATACGTGAATACGCCAAAGCGCATTCGCTATCCCTCTGGAATGCGGCAATCGGATTGCTCGAATCGGCACAGATGACCCCGCGGGCAACCACCGCGTTGCAAGCTTATATCGACCTGATACGTCAAATGCAAAATGGTCTTGATCTATTGAGTTTGTCCGAACAGATAGAACTATGTATCGAGCAAAGCGGGCTTAAGGTGCACTTCAGCAAGGACCAGACAGAGAAAGGCCTGTCGCGACTCGAAAACCTGCAGGAACTGGTCGGCGCGGGTAAAAGTTTTGCAATCGAAGCGGTCATAGAGGATGAAAATATGAGCACGCTCGATGCCTTCCTCGCGCACGCGGCACTCGAAGCGGGTGAGGGCCAGGCCGACGAATGGGAAGAATGCATTCATCTGATGACCATGCATTCGGTTAAGGGTCTGGAGTTTCCGCTGGTATTTATCGTAGGCATGGAGGAGGGGCTATTCCCCCACCAGCGCTCAAGCGAAGAACAGGGACGGATGGAAGAAGAACGCCGTCTTTGTTATGTCGGTATCACGCGCGCGCGCGAACAGCTGGTGGTTACCAGCGCCGAGGTACGCCGGCTTTACGGTAACGAGAGTTATAATATGCTATCCAGGTTCATCCGCGAAATTCCACCCGAGTTCGTTCAGGAAATCAGGCCGAAAGCCCAGTTTTCGAAGTCGATCTATCAGGCCCCTGCAAAATTGGGCCAAAGCAAATCCGAGGAGGATACCGGCCTGTTCGTCGGGCAACGGGTGAGTCATAGCAAGTTCGGTAGCGGCGTCGTACTCAATCTCGAAGGACAGGGGTCGCAGTCGCGTGTGCAGGTCAATTTTGAGAGTGCTGGTAGTAAGTGGTTGATGGCGGGTCTGGCGAATCTGCAGTCTGCTTAGAGAAAACCCCGTCATTCCGGCCCCCGAGCCGGAATCTCTCATTCCAAAACCTGGGCAACTTTAGAAATTCTGGCTCAATAGATTCCGGCTCGGAGGCCGGAATGACGAATGAATTCCCCCTTTCAAACCCGCAGAAAAATGGCATTCAAAACAAAAAATCCAGGAACCACACTTTCTCTAGTGCTAAAATCCGCCCACATTTATCGACAAGAGTAATCAAATCAAATGAGTAATATAAAAGTTGCCTTCATTGGGCTGGGCGTGATGGGCTACCCGATGGCTGGGCATCTGGCCAAAGCCGGACACCAGACCACCGTTTACAATCGTACTACGGCCAGGGCCGAAAAATGGTGCGAGGACAATGCCGGCAGTTGGGCAAAAACACCCCGGGAAGCGGCCGAGGGTGCTGAGTTCGTATTTATCTGTGTCGGCAACGACGACGATCTGCGCTCGGTAGTGTACGGTGACGATGGTGTGCTGGCAGGTATCGGGGACGGTGCTGTCCTGGTAGATCATACAACCGCTTCGGCCAATGTTGCGCGCGAAATAGAGGCGCAGGCGAAGGTGCCTTTTCTCGATGCCCCGGTTTCGGGTGGGCAGGCCGGTGCTGAAAATGGCGTACTGACGGTAATGGTTGGTGGCGAGCAAGCTGCATTCGACCAGGTAAAACCGGTGATAATGAGTTATGCGCGTGCCGCTGAGCTACTCGGTTCGGTCGGTGCCGGTCAACTCACCAAGATGGTGAACCAGATATGTATTGCCGGACTGGTGCAGGGATTGTCAGAGGGGCTACATTTTGCCCAGTGTTCCGGCCTTGACGGTGCCAGGGTTGTTGACGTCATATCCAAGGGTGCAGCCGGGTCCTGGCAGATGGAAAACCGTGGATACACGATGCTAAAAGATGAATTTGAATTCGGTTTTGCGGTTGACTGGATGCGCAAGGACCTGGGATTTTGTATCGACGAAAGCGAAAAGAATGGCGCTACCCTGCCGATTACGCGTATTGTCAATGACTACTATGCTGAAATTCAGGCAATGGGTGGCGGTCGCTGGGATACTTCTAGTCTGCTACGCCGACTTACGCGGCCATAAGGGCCGTGATAGCTCGGGTTACGCGAATTTGAATAAAATCATGGTAGCTGTCTCGAATAAAGGGTAACTTAACGGCTTATTTTATCCATTTTTCAATAAATACTGGTAAAAAATGAAATACCCACTATATAAGTAGTAGTGTTAAGGATTTTAATCTTTTTCACTGATGTCCTCCTTTGGTTATTTTGTCAATATGACAATTTATGGCTGGTTGATCCCTCAACCGGCCATTTTTTTTGGCTGTAATTCAAGGAAGTTTCTATCTGCCTCCCTTAACAGGAACATAGAGGGTGGTTCTGATCGTGTTACTGTCGCCGATAGATTCAGGGTTATTGTGATAGATTTCGAGCGAGGGCCGTGATTTGTCGAGTTTGATCTTGTGCATGCGGCAATGGGAAAACGCCGCGTACCATGCCAGCGGTAAAAAATCGTGATCACCGTTGACCTCAACCCTGTAATAATTCCCGCCTGTGAACAGCCGGCTGGCATAGTTCGATTTGGGCGATGACTCGTTCACCGGAATTGCTACTTCGCCACGATAGTGAGATTGGCGCCAGTCGTTCTGGCGATATATAGTCAGGCCCAGTCCGGCGTTCTCACCGGCGGCAGTTTCGAGTGCAATTATTCCAGGCTTGCGGATTGCCTGCATATCGCGAAGATTGCCACTAAATGGAATCGACCAATACTGGAAGTTATCCAGCGATTCCCTGCCGCAAAAGTTAATTGTTGGATGCGGTGCAGCGGGTAAAAGATAGCCACTTAGCAGGGCGAGTCCAAGGTCGTAATCTTTGCTGATCATGGGTTCGATATCTTTTATCATGAACCGAAACAAAAATGGCATTGAGCCGATCATCTCCCATTCGACCTGCGTCGAGCCATTCTTGTTTTCGAAATACCAGCTCACCTGATTGACCGACTTGAACGGGCGAATGAATTCTATTTGCTGCTCGATTCTGCTATCGGTGCTAATGCTTAAATGGCTAAGCTTACCCGCGCCCACCAGCTTGCCATCCCAGCTATAGGATCCCCCCTCCTGCTGATAGTCTTCGCTATAGACGATTTTCGTGTCGGGTTCGTGTAATAACCAGGGGCTCCACTCGGGCCAGGTCTTGAGATCTCGTATGGCAGCAAATACCTGGTTAAGCGGGGCGTCTATTTGCAGGCCGCGCCGGACTCGATAGCTGCCATCAAGACTAGCCAGATATAGCGCAGCTATTGCGATTAAGCCCGCTACTATGCTGATTGCGATTACCATTTATTCATCAGGCCCGATTCGGTAATTGATATTTTAGCAAGGATAAAAACAGCGCAGCCGAAATTCCGGCAGAACTGAATATCATGCACATGACGATAATCTGATAGCGAGCAGCAATTGTCGGCGCAGTGCCAGCCAGTATTTGCCCGGTCATCATCCCCGGGAGTGATACCAGTCCGACCGCAAGCAGGGCATTGATGACCGGAATCATCGCCGCCTGAAAAGCAATATTACGTGCCCGGGAAAAGTCATTGTCATGGTCAAGTTCGCTATAGAGTCGCTCGCCGGCAAGACTTACCGCATTCATCGAGTTTGAAAAGATCATTCCCGCAATTGGAATCATCACCTGTGGTTGATACCAGGGATCGACATGCAAAACTCCCTGAGAAATGAATACCAGGATAACACCGCCGCCACAGGCAATGGCTGAAAAGCTGTATATAAACAGTGGCCTGGAATCGACGGGTAGCGCGTTAAGTCCTATCCAGCTTGCCGCCACCAGCATGAATATCAGTACCAGGAGAATAATCCACTGACTATTCGCGTCAAATATAAAATTGAGTGCATAGCCGATCAACAGGAGCTGAATCAGCATACGAGAAATTGCCACACTCGCCGACTTTATACTATGCGACCAGTAGCCAATGATCATCACGGTTGCGAACACCGGGATAAAAGCGACTGCAATATCGACCAGTGTTATCTGGTACATAGGGGTGGGAAATGAGTTTTACGAGATGCTCTAATGGTAGTCTTCCCAGTACTTCTCCGACGATTGCTGCGGGATATCCGGCTTATCGGCAGGTTCTTCTTCAAATTGGGTAACATCGATGTGCATATTCTCGCGCGCATTGGTATCCAGAAACTGGTAAATCGTCTTTTTCAGGCTCAGCAGGATCGAATCGTCCATTTCAAATTCGAGCTCATCCAGCAGGTCGACCACCAGTTCAAAAGAAAGGTGGTCGAGAGAATAGATCAAATGGATACTGTGTTGATCGGCGGGTGCAGCAAGAAGGATACCTTCGATGCTAGTCAGTTTGTCGCAGGCAGCTTCAGCCTGTTTTGACAGGTCGGCGCTTGGTCTTAAATATATGAGCCGACATCGATAATGATCAGTGTCTTCCATAAGCCACAGCCTACGCCGGCATTTCCATAAATTCAATACAATGAACCGTCATTCCGGCTGTTGCTACTGTCATTCCTGGCGGGATGCCGCCCACTTGGCAGGAATCCGTACCCTAATGATCGTCATTCCGGCCCCCGAGCCGCAATCTGTACCCCAATTTCCGTCATTCCGGCCCCCGAGCCGGAATCTTAAAAATATGTGGCTGGTCAATACTAAAGGACCTTAGATTCCCGCTTGTGCGGGAATGACGGGACCTTCACAGGAATGGCGAGACCATCACGGGAATGAGAAGGCCTACGTGTATACGACAGAAGCTGTCTCGCTCATATTCACGGCTATTTTATTATCTGAATTTCCTCGATGGTCCGCGCGTCCATTATTCCGCCATGGTCGTAATTATACTCGACAAATTCTATTTGCTGGCGACGGTTGAATTTGACAATGCTACAGGCCCGGGTTCCGTAGTCGCCAGATCTTATAAAACGACTCGACAACATGCGTTCGATGTCGAGGGAAACACCGGTATCGGGCAGTGCTTCATCCTCCGCGATAGTATGATCGGTGAGTATTTGCATCAGGGCATCATTGTCGAGACCGGTCTTCACGGCAGACGCGAGCGCCAGTTTACCGGAGGTGATCTTGGGCCAGGCCTCATCGAACAACCCGTTGCTAACGCCGTAGATGCCGGGCGGGATACGGCGTATTCCGGTATACCGATTCGAGATAAAATATAAGCCCGAACTGTCTCCAACCAGTAGATTAAAACCGGCGTAGTCTTGCGTGGTTGATTCGATGCCCTCTATAAAGGTTTCGGCTGACTCGCGACGGGCTAAAAAATCACGCGTCAAATTTCCACGGGATAGTCTCGCTGGTTCTGATTTTCCGGGTTCGCGTACATTCGTCACCGCGGCAAAACGGCCGTTCCTGTTAACACCCATCCAGGTTCCCCGGGCCTCCAGGTCACGCCCCGCAAAAATCCCCGGCGTATCCGGCCACCAGTGCGCGGGTTCAGTCGGGCGGGCGTAATACTCGTCGCGATTAGCGATCACCACCAACGGGTAGTCTTCGTGTTGTTGAAGCGCAAACAGGATCAGGCACATGAGAATACCCAGGCATCAATAATCGTTTGCCGGTACCGCATCGAGCCCTGGTAGTGGCTCATGTTTAATCGCTGACTCGAAAGTGGTCAAACGCTTGTAGACTGACAGCAACTCGACAATCGTGGTCCAGGAATTAACCAGGTATTGAAACGAATTACTGACCTGGTTGAACGCGGTCAAAATTTGCTGCAATATGCCGAAGGTAATGGCACCCGCGGCAATAGTCGGTATTAGGAGAACATAGACGAATATATTATCCGCCTGTAAATACAGCATGCGCGCTACGTTGAAATACATGTAGTTAAAATATAAGCGGAAGTAGTTTTTACGCACGTTTGCAAATAATTCCTTCAGCGTCGGCGGTTGTGCACGCGATTCGTCGTCCTCGCCATAGACCAGCTCTTTGCGAAAAGCTGCCTCGACCCGTTGATTTTTAAACTCCAGCCCGGGTAATTTGATGCCGACTATTGCTAACAAACCGGTGCCGAAAATAGACCATACCAGCGAGGCAACAAACAGGGGATGAGCAATTACCCCGACAATCGGTAGCTCGTTAACATATTGTGAAAGTGACCAGAGTACAGGCAAAAATGCGAATAGAGTCATCACCGCATCGACAATCGAAACACCCAGACTCTCCATAATTCCCGCAAACCGCATGGTGTCTTCCTGTATGCGCTGTGATGCGCCCTCGACATGCCGTACCTGTTTCCACTGTGCTGTGTAGTAATCATTCATCGCTGTACGCCAGCGGAATATAAAATGACTGACAAAAAACCGGGTGATTACGAATACGAAAATAGCCAGGAACGCGATCTCCGAAAAAATGATGATGAGGTCGTACAGGTCACTGGAAACCGACGCGATGGTTTCGGCCGAGGCAACACTATTGGTATTATCAGATGACTGTGGCACAGCATTTTGCAACGCACTTTGCACCAGATCAAAAAAAGGCCGGCGCCAGTTATTGATGGCAACCGATACCTGCACCGAAAAGTAGGTGGAAAATAAAATAAACGCCGAGCCGACGATTGACCACCACTGCCACGGGTGTTTTGCAACCTTGAACCAGAATGCCGTGAATAGGCCGGCGCTAACAATGTAGTAAATATAGAACAGCAAAAACGAGTCTGTAAAAAAATGTCCCAGGCCGATAACAGGTTCCGATGATTCTAGATTAAACCCCAAAAATGCCCCGATTTGATCATTGAACCCATACCAGATAAAAACGCAAATGAGTGAATAAACGACGACAGAGGTAAAGAATAACCTGGGACTCGGAAAGAAAGATTTAAACATGGTTCAGGACTCTTTAATTAGGTTGTGGAACAATAGTGTTTGTAGACATCGCGAGCTACTATTGATTCAGTGTGGTAGATGATTATAGGTAACGCCCTCGGGAATCTCTGATTAATTCTGGGTGAATCGGGTTGTGATTCAAAATGATCAAGTTCAAGGCGTGGAACGCAAGTAATAGTAGGACTATTGCTAAGTTTCACAATGCAGAAATTGGTCATTTTGGGCACAACGCGTTCATTCATGAATTGATCAGAGAATCCCTTGCTTAGCATCGCCGCCTAATCCTGGGTGGCAGGTAAATAAGGTTTAAGCATAGTACGCATCATCTCGATGTGCATGTCATCGTCGTTAAGCGCCGCAATGTAATTAAACTGCTCGCCGCCGTGGTGCATAAACAGGTGGCGATATTCAATATCAATTTCGTCGAGGGTCTCAAGGCAATCGGCTGAAAATCCCGGGCATATAATATCAACTGCTTTGGCTCCGTTGGTGGCAAGTTCACTCAATACCACCGATGTGTAGGGCTTTAGCCAGGTCTGTTTACCAAAGCGGGATTGAAAGCATAGCGACCAGTTCGATGTTTCCAGGTCAAGCTGGTCTGCCAGCAAGTTGGCGGTTTTTTGACATTGATCGTAATACGGGTCGCCGCGATCGACGTTGATCTGTGGCAGACCATGAAACGACATCAGCAGGTGATTACGCTGTGCCGACTTTTGCCAATGGCTACGAACCGAATTGGCAAGCGCCTCGATATAGGCCGGGTGCTGGTAGTAACTGTCGATAAAATGGATCGAGGGTAAATGACGCGTATCGGCCAGGGTGTGGGCGAGATGATGAAAAGTCGTCGCCGTGGTGGTCGTCGAATTTTGCGGGTATAGCGGTAACACGATGAGCCGTTCCAGTCCTGATTGCATTAACCTTTCAACGACTGTTTTGAACGAAGGATTGCCATATCGCATCGCCAGTGCCACCGGAACCTTGCTGCCCAGTTTTTCTTGCAAGGCCGATTGCTGTTTTAGCGAGTAAGCCAATAAAGGAGAACCCTGGTCGGTCCAGATGCGCTGGTAAGCCTGTAACGTTCTACCGCTGCGGAATGGCAAAATGATGCCGTTGAGAATCAACCACCAGGGCAGCCGGGGCATCTCGACGACACGCCGATCAGACAGAAACTGCTTCAAAAAACGTTTAACTGCAGTCCTGTCCAGGCTATCCGGTGTGCCGAGATTGCTTAGCAATACCGAGGTTTTTAGAGGCATTAGAGTGGGTGCAAAAAAGGACTTAGTTTAATGCCGCAGGTTGCACTTGTCACGGTCAGGTGTGTGTTGGGAATCTGACACTAAAATTTACAAAATCAATGGTTCATATACTATCGATAAAAATATATCATCGATTTCGGGCGCCAAAAAGCCTTGACATAAAAAGATATACACATGATATCTTGCTCGATGTGATGGTGGCGATGAACTTCGAGAAATGGCTGTTCTAATTTTGTACCAAAATTATAAGTCTTTGATTTTAAAATAAAAATATCAAATCGATTGAATAATGAGCAATTTAATCGATAGTGAGCCATGATGCGGCTTACAGCAAATTTCGGACATTTCATTCACAGACTTATCCACAGGAATTGTGGATAACCAATATTATCGAGATTTTTTAATAAGTTAGCTTCACAACGCTAGAAATATCTTTAACAAATCGCTCTAACTTTGAACTCGAAGCATTAACAAAGTGGCTTCGAGCCTGACCTGAATCTATCCAAAACTACCTAAATCCTGCGTCGCTTTTACTGTGGTGGAACGATGGATCAAGTATGATTGCGTTTTCGTTCCAGGTTTTCGGAAGTGCCATATAAATCGGTTAAAAGTTTTGCGTCATTTGCAATCGCGATTCCACTGTACCGAATTTTTGACTATGCAATTAAAGATCCCCAGCTAGTTCGGGTGGGCACCCGATACCGTCTGCCATTCGGACAGGGGTCCAGAATCGGCGTGTTACTGGCGACGCACAATTCCGCCAGCGTGCAGCCCGATCGGATAAAAGCGACTGGCGAATGCCTTGACGATTCGCCGGTTTTATCGGAGCACCTGATTGCGCTGGCGACCTGGATGTCCGACTATTATTTGCAACCGATTGGCGAAGTCCTGTTCCAGTGCCTGCCCAGGTATTTGAGAAAAGCCAGACGCGAAAAACCGGTCCGCGTAAAATACTGGCGGGCTAAACCGATCGAACCAAAGTTACGCGAGACGATAAAAAGACGCTCTCCTCGACAGCACCAGATACTGCTCGCAATTGAAAAATCCAGTGGCGGCCTCAATGCATTGCAATTAAAAAATGTCAATTCGAACTGGCACGGCCTGGTCAGATCACTGGAACATAAAACAGCCATAGCATGGGATTGGTCGAAACCGCAAACCAGCACCACGCCACTGGAGATCCTGCCTGAACTGATCCGGGAACAGGTTGAAGCGTTTAGCCAGATGGAGAGCAGGTTCGATCGATTCTCGGTTCACCTGCTCGATGGCATAACCGGCAGTGGCAAGACCGAGGTGTATTTTCGTCTGATTCAAAGCCAGTTGAATCAGCACAGGCAGGTGATTTACCTGGTTCCGGAAATAGGTCTCACCTCGCAGCTGGTCGAGCGCGTGCGGCGCCGGTTTGGTGAGCGATTCGCGATATCGCACTCGGCCCTGACCGAGCGTCAGCAATATGAGGCCTGGGAACGGTTTCGACAGGGCGAAGTCGGCATCATGCTGGGCACCCGATCCAGCCTGTTTTCGCAAAGCGCCCGGCTCGGCCTGATTATTATCGATGAAGAGCACGATGCTTCTTATAAGCAGGAAGATGGCATTCGTTATCATGCGCGCGATGTGGCAATCAAGCGGGCGCAAATGCTCGACATCCCTATCCTGCTCGGTTCGGCCACGCCTTCACTGGAAAGCCTGAACAATTGCGAACGCGAGCATTATTACTGGTATCGCCTGTCGCAACGACCAACGCGCTATGCTCCCCCCGGAATTCAACTCATCGATTCCCGCAATACCAAACTGGAACACGGCTGCTCACCTTACCTGCTACAACGTATCGATCATCACCTTGGGCAGAATAGCCAGGTATTGCTGTACCTGAACCGGCGCGGATTTGCCCCGGTTGTGATGTGTCACGAGTGTGGTTGGCAGGCAGTTTGCCGACATTGCGATTCAAGACTAACCCTGCACCAGTCATTGAATCGCCTGCTTTGTCACCACTGTGGATTTGCCCAGCCGGTGCCCTCAAGCTGCGGTGATTGCGACAATACCGATATCAAACACTACGGCATCGGAACCGAACAGCTGGAGCAAGGCATGAAAAAGCGCTTCCCGGGTTACCAGGTATTGCGCATCGACCGCGACTCGATTACCACGCGTGACGACTTTGCGCGGCAGATGGAAACATTACGCCAGGGCGGACCCTGCCTGTTGATCGGTACCCAGATGATTGCCAAGGGACACGATTATCCGGCGATAACGATGAGCGCGATACTCGATGCAGACCAGGCATTGTTCAGTGCATCTTATCGGGCCAGTGAACGGCTGGTGCAAACGGCTGTCCAGGTGTCGGGACGATCAGGCAGGGGTGACCAGGCGGGCGAGGCTTATCTGCAGACAGATTTTCCAGACCACCCATTAATGCAGGCGCTGGCAAGTCAGGATTATCGAAAAATTGCCGATACGATCACGCGCGAGCGCAAGATGCTGGGCTTTCCTCCGTACGCGCGCGTGGCCATGTTCCGGGCCGATGCGCTGAGTCTTCAGCAGGCGACTGAGAAACTCGACGAGATCAAACACTGTTTAGTGGATAGTACGACCCACCACCAGGTTAAATGTATCGGACCGATCCCGGCATTGATGACACGCCGTATCGGTCGTTACCGAGCACAGCTATGCCTGATAAGCCCGGATATGCGCAAGCTACGTAGCGTGTTGCGTGAATCGATGCCCGAGATTGAGTTAATTAAAAGCACACAGAAAGTTAAATGGGTAATCGATGTCGATGCATTCGACCTTTAGTCTATCCTCGTAATAGAAAGTAAACCTGTTTTAGCTTTAGTCCCTGTCGGCATCCATGTAGAATCGCGCTTGGTTTTTTCAGTCCAGTGGCCGACAGGTTTCTGGATGAATACTAAACAACACGGGTTTTTAATTCTTGAAGCAAACCATTCACGATCTGATCGAGCAAGCGCTTGTCGACTTACAACAGTCCGACGTCCTGCCGGCCGATCTCAAGGCTAACATACAGGTGACCCCCAGTAAGGATCGCAGCCAGGGCGATTTTGCCAGCAATATAGCGATGATGCTGGCAAAGGCGGCTGAAAAACCACCCCGCGACCTGGCAGACCTGATTGTTGCTCAATTGAGTGCGCACGAGGCCATCGAGAAAATTGAAGTGGCAGGGCCGGGTTTTATCAATTTTTTCGTTGCAAGTATTGCCAGCCACTCGGTGATTAATGACATATTGCAGCAGGGCGATACCTTCGGTGCCAGCGATTACGGCAAGGGTGAAAAAATACAGGTCGAGTTTGTATCCGCCAACCCCACCGGGCCACTGCATGTTGGTCATGGTCGTGGAGCGGCCTCGGGTGCAACGCTCGCGAATGTGTTGCGTTGTGCCGGCTTCGATGTGCAGACCGAATACTATGTCAACGATGCCGGCCGACAAATGGATATACTAGGCACGTCGACCTGGCTGCGCTACCTGGAGCTCTGCGGCGTTGAAATTGTGTTCCCCAGCATCGGCTACCAGGGCGATTATGTCTGGGATATCGCCGCGACTGTACATCGTCAATACGGTGATCGGTTCCAGGTCAGTGAACAGCAACTGATGCAGGATGTCCGCGCCGACGGCCCCGCGGGCGACAAGGAAAAACACATCGACGACCTGATATCAAACGCCCGCTCGTTACTCGGTGAAGATGGCTACCGTATCATCTTCGACCAGGCCCTGGACATCCTGGTCGATGCGATTCGCAATGATTTACACGCGTTCGGTGTAGATTTTGATGAATGGTTTTCAGAGCGCTCGATGGCCGAAAACGGCCATATTGAAAGCGCTATTCGGCGGCTGACCGAGAATGGCCATACCTATGATAAGGATGGTGCCACCTGGTTTCACGCCACCGATTTCGGTGATGAAAAAGATCGCGTGGTCAAACGCGAGAATGGGCAAACCACTTATTTCGCCTCCGATATTGCTTACCATATGAATAAGTTTGATCGTGGTTTTGATCGCGTGATCAATATCTGGGGTGCAGACCATCATGGATACACTACCCGGGTCAAAGCGGCATTAACCGCGTTAGGCTACGATGCCGGGCGGCTAGAAATACTACTGGTACAGTTCGCCAACTTATTTGAAAATGGTAACAAGATTTCAATGTCGACGCGCTCTGGTGAATTTGTCACCCTGAAACAGTTGCGCGAGGATATAGGGCTGGACGCGGCGCGATTCTTTTACGTGATGCGCAAGCCCGATCAGCACATGAATTTCGATCTCGACCTGGCGCGTGAGGAATCATCTGATAACCCGGTTTACTACCTGCAATATGCACACGCGCGCATTTGCAGTGTCAAACGCCAGTGCGAGGATAGGGGATTGAAATTATCGCTGCAAAAAGCTAATTTGAACCGACTCGACAATAGTCACGAGCAACACATCATCAAACATATCAGTCTTTATCCGGAGCGGGTGCTGAGTGCAGCCAGGCGTCGCGAACCGCATATCCTGGTGAATTATCTGCGCGATCTCGCTAACCAGTTTCACTCCTGGTATAACGCCCATCAATTTATCGTTGACGATGCCGAATTACGTAACGCCCGCATGGCGCTGGCGAGTGCAGTGGGGCAGGTTATGCGCAATGGGCTCGGGTTAATGGGTGTATCAGCGCCGGCTAAAATGTAATGGCTAAGAAAAAGTCGAGCTCTGCGTGGGTCTGGGTGTCCCTGTTTATGATGTTGGGCATGTTCGCCGCTTTTTTACTTTTTCTAGATCAAAAGATCGTACAGAACAATACACCCGTGCAGTCAACAAAAACAAGTAAACCGGTAGACGACAAGCCGAGGATCGATTTTTATTCGATACTACCGGATCGTGTTGTCGACATTCCGATTTCCGAGGAAGATCAGCAGGCAATCGAAAACCCGTCGATCAACAAGACCGCCGGCGAAGCGATATTTCTGCAGGTTGGTTCATTTCAGAGTGTCAACGAGGCCGACAGCATGAAGGCACAGCTGGCCCTGATCGGGCTGGAGGCTAAAATTGAGTCAGCCGAAGTGAACAAGGGTATCTGGCACCGGGTGGTATTGGGCCCCTATGGTGATAACGGTAAATTGTCACGCACCAAAAATCAGTTGATCGAGAACAGTATTAAATTTATGCAGCGCATTGAGTCGCCCTAGTTAGAAGACTGGTCTGGATGACCAACGACTGATGTCCTGACGAATAAAATGTCTTTTATAAAGTCCCTCGGGCGTTAAAGCTACACCCGACCGTTATCGAAGGCGAAATTTCAGAGGTAACGGAATCTACTGCCACTGCAGTGACTTCTTCTCCAGGTACGACGAAACCTGAATCAATTAACAGGATATCTGCATCGATGGCATTGGGAGAACTGTCCCATTTGGCCGTTGCAGTTCCGCCGACAGGATTGATAAGATTGCTGCGTACACTGCTAGTGGGAATTGCGGCGTTTGCAACCCCGATATAAACCGGGTTATTGGTAGCAACTTTCACCTGCATCTGGATATGATTAAATGTCTGGTCGAGGCTATCGACTGACAGATCTACCATACAGCTAATAATACGGGCATTCACTGCGGAGGAAGCGGTAGACATACCCTAGACCAACAAGCGAGTAGCCAACAGATTGATAATTGATTGAGTTTTGTACCCTTCGTTGTGCATTTCAAACCCCTTTTTTCTTGTTTTAGCGAACGATTTGTTGTTATCAATAGTTGGGAATATAATCCCAAGATTATCACCGGTCAAGCACTTCTGGCATTGCCAGCTTTAGGTGGGCTTTCTGTTTAGGGTGGTGTGGTTAAGAAACCCTGGCAAATTTTCAGCGAAGAACAACGATTTTTAGCCAGGTATTAGTTGAGCTCTAAATATATATATCGCGTAAAATCCAGTCGGGGAGCCTGGCCCTGGCCTGGTTCAAGACAACATCGTGGCCACGAAAATCCGGACAATGATGTTCAACCAGTTGCCAGAACTGACGCGTATGATTCATATGGCGCGTATGACAGAGTTCATGAATCATCAGGTATTCGACACTGTCGCACGCCACAAACAGTAACTGGTCGTTGAGGCTGATCGTGCCCCTGGAGGAACAACTGCCCCAGCGGGATTTCTGGCTGCGGATGATGATTTTCCGGTAACCAAGACCGGTTTCCCGTGAGACTTTTTCGAGCATCGGTGGTAAAAGCTGCCAGGCCTGCTGCCTGACCCATTTGCGAAGTTGTTTAACCGCCGGATGGTAATCGCTATCGCTAACGAGCAGCCGATTTGCCTGGCCGGGTTCCTGCCGTTGATGTGTGCCATACGCCACTTCGGTACGGTAACCGTTAATGGCTATATGAATCTCATCGGGCAATACGGGCTCCCGAGTGTGGTCTTGCTGCTTTTTTAATTGCCGCTGAATCCATTCGGCGTGCTGCTCAAGCAAACCCGGTACCGCTTTCTTCGGGAAGCGCAACGGGATTACCACCTCGAGACCCCCGAAAGGTTTAATTTTTAGCTTGGCGTATTTAGCCTTGCGTGATACTCGCAATGAATAAGCAAATGGTTGATGCAGCATAATTACGGGGCAGTATACTTATTTCAAAAAATTCGTAGTCAGAAGTTTAAAATGAATTAGGTATACAGTCCCCATAATTCATAATGACAGTCTCGCGCGCACTCCAATTACAAAAATCGAACTTTCACCCGGATTGAGCACCGGGTCAACGATTATCTGCAGGTCAGGGGTAATTGCCAGGTGGCTTGAGAGCTGAAAACGATAGAAAATTTCACCGGTATATTGCGGATCAAGATTAGTACCAAAACCACCGACCGGATCTTCCGAGGCTTCGCCGTAACTCAATCCGACGCCGAACAGTTCATTGGTTTCGCCATAATAGATTCCGAGACCCGCTGTCAGCATCTTTTCCAGCAACGCGCCACCGCCGCCGTCCGAATCGCCAATACGCAGGAATGGCATGTACTTGTCATCAATAAATTTTGCGTAGGAAAATGTCCAGCCACTGCCTTTGGATTCACCGGTGGATTTAGTCTGTTCATCAGATTCCCAGTAAACAAAATGAATATTGTCGAAGTAAATTCGATCGGGTGACGAGGAGTAACCAATTTCTATATGCTTGAAGTACTCGTTGTTGTCAAAAAACTGATCGATGCTTTCCAGGGGATCTCCCGGATCACCGGCCGCATCCATCAAACTTGCCACCAGGTAGAAGTTATTTCCGAGTAGCGTACCAAATCCGCCGCCGAAGCCCTGGTCAGGAACACCGATAGTTGGGTTAGTCGAAAACGACAGGTTCATGAATGCGGTTTGTGGATTGACCAAACCATAGACATCCATAAAATCCGTGTTGTCTATTTGCCCCACTACGAATTTGATCTGCCCATCGTTCAACGCCTGCTGCCAGAACAGGTTGGTTATAATCCAGTCCTTGTCGCTGAACTGGGTGCCGACAACCGAGGCTGCTCCGATGCCCCCGATACCCAATGCAAAGTCTCCAATACCGAGATCCTGGGGAGGAAGGTCGGTAGATATTTTGCTTCGGTTCTCGGCTTTAAAAACGATAGTACCCGTGTTCTTGCCGCCCCGGTTGAGCACAGTCCACGAGGCCGGAAGCTGCAATATACCGCCCCAGGCATCGTCTTCGCCAAGTGCCGCGGAGGCGCTCTGGTAAAGGGTTGACAGATTCAAACCATAAGCCAATCCATGCTTTTCCATTATTTCCTGCTTGGTGCTAAACCATCCCGGCATACCGTCCTTGATGAAATCGCCGGTAAGCGGTGTTCTATTGTCGTCTTTCAGCTCTACACCGACACTGCTTGGGCCGCCAAACTCCGGAATATCGTCATAGACCGAAGATCCCTGTGCATTGACGACCTGGGTGAGTAATAGTGTGCTCACTAAAATTGACAGTAGTAGCCTGTAAATCATTTCGGTTTCGGCGCACCTTGAACCGCCATCCTTTGCTAGCCCTATAGCGTGTTTTTGTAAACTTTGCCATCCTTCATAATGACGCGGATGGTCGCAGGGCTTTCGGGACGCGGTTCCGCGCCGAACCACTTGTCGCCCGTGCCGACAACGGAGAAGTCCTTGAGCGGATTTCCATCGACGATCACGATGTCGGCATAGGCGCCTTTCTCGATCACGCCGAGCTTACCGTCGGGATAGGGATTCATAAAATCGCCGGACATGGCCGCGATTTCTCCACCGACCGACGTCAACGCCACCAGTGAGGCATAGGGTCCGAAAAACTCGTTGTTCAGATGCTTCTCGTAGGCGACCTGGATGTTGCAGGCGGCAACGGAGCCGACGCAATCCGTCTGAAAACCGCGCTTAACGGGACACTTCTTCATGTTGGGGATGTAGTTCACGAAGGTGGCCGAGGCCGATTTCGCCTTGGCCAGGCTCGATGGGACGTCAGCCACTGCGGGAATGTCGAGCAAACCGGGATCGAATGCTGTCAGGTTGGTGGTGATGTAGGCGTCCTTCTTCTTCATCAAGTTGGCGATTTCGCAATCGAACGAGAAGCCATGTTCGATCGATCGCACGCCGGCATTCAGCGCGCTCATGATGGCTTCCTTCCTGTAGGAGTGTGCCATCACATAGCTGCCGTACTCGTTCGCGACTCGAACGACCGCCTCGATTTCCGCCTGTGACCCGGCGAGCAATTGCCAAGGATCGAAAGCCGACACGACGCCGCCCGACTGCATGTACTTCAACTGCGTGGCGCCCATGCGGAAGTTGTTGCGCCCGAATTTCTGCACGTCGGCAACGCTGTCTACCTCCTGCGCCATGTTCAGACGGCTGAAATTGGTCGATTCACCAACCGGAGAGGTGAAGTTCGCGAAATCCGCATGACCGCCTCTCGTGCCAAGGAATGCGCCGGAAGGATAGTAGCGCGGACCAACGATCATTCCGGCGTCAATTGCCCGGCGAAGTCCGCCGGGGGACGCTCCCGCATCGCGCACGGTCGTGAAGCCCTGCATCAGGTACATCTCGGCCATCAGCGTGCCGTGGATCGCGAAATCCTCCCACGTGGTCATACCCTCCATAGCTGGAAGTGTTGGTCCCATAAGCATCAGGTGCGCGTGGTTTTCGATCAGCCCTGGCATCAACGTGCGACCGCCACCATCAATTACCTCAACATTGGCGGCTACCGCAAGGCCTGAGCCTACAGATTTGATCAGGTTGCCCTCGACCAGAACATCCTTGCCCGTGATTAACTTATCACTGGTACCGTTAAAAATCTGAACGTTTTTGAATAGAATTTGCCTTGGTGTTTCCGCACTAAAAACTGCCTGTGAAAAAACCGCGGCAGAGCAAAATAATGCCATTAACAAATTTTTCGTGATTTTCATATCGACCCCTAAAACGAGTTGTATTTATATTGTTAGTAGAACATTTATCATGTAGGACTTCGTCAATAATGACTTGTTATCGCCAACTTGGAATTGATTATCTTCGCAAACGATATTTTTATCAATAAAACGACCCTTACCATTTCACGACAAATTGATTCACTCTTTCGTGGAGATAGCTTAAATATGTGACTGGAATAGCAGCTCATTTCCGCCAACAAGAATAAGCGATATTCAACTGGTGAAATCGGCCTTTCACTCGCAGTTTAAAACGGCGATGGAGAGCTGTTGTGTATCAGTTGATTAATATTTCTACAGGGTTGCTTTACCCACCGAGGTGAGCGATCCTGAACCTGAACCTGGATCTGGCGAGTAAGCTAATCGCCTGTACCCTTATAAAACCGCAAACGCCAGTGCTAAATGGCCAGGAGACCTCATCATGACCCGGGAATCGCGCTACGACGTGCTCTTCGAACCTGTCCAGATCGGTCCGGTCACGGCGAAAAACCGTTTTTACCAGGTACCGCACTGCAACGGCATGGGTTTTAATTCACCACAAAGCCACGCAAAAATGCGCGAAGCCAAGGCCGAAGGTGGCTGGGCGGTCATATGTACCGAAGAGTGCATGATCCACCCGAGTTCGGACTACTCGCCCGAACCCCAGGCACGTCTGTGGGATGAGTACGATGTTAAATGCCTGGGCCTGATGGTCGACGTGGTGCACCGCCACGGCGCACTTGCAGGGGTTCAACTCGCGCACAACGGCGTAGGCGTCCAGAACCTGTATACGCGAATTTCGCCGATCGGTCCGTCGGACCAGGTCGCAGTCCTGGGCCAGCCCAGTCATACCCGCGGCATGAGTAAAAGCGATATCCGCGAGTTTCGACGCTGGCACCGCAACGCCGCGCTACGCGCTAAAAGCGCCGATGCCGACATCGTTTATGTATACGCCGGGCACGATACGACGCTGCTCAAGCATTTTCTTTGCATCCGCCACAATCAACGCAGCGACGAGTATGGCGGCAGCCTCGAAAACCGGGTCCGCCTGTTGCGTGAAGTACTCGAAGAAACCAAGGATGCCGTGGGTGATCGATGCGCGGTTGCCATTCGCTTTGCGGTCGAAGAATTGCTCGGACCCGAAGGCATCACCAGCGAAGGTGAAGGCCGCGAGATCATCGAAATGCTGGCCGAGTTGCCCGACCTGTGGGATGTCAATCTCAGCGACTGGGAAAATGACTCACAGACGTCACGATTCAGCGAAGAAGGATTCCAGGAGCAATACGTGAAATTCGTGAAGAGCGTAACCAGCAAGCCCGTGGTCGGGGTTGGGCGTTTTACATCGCCCGATGCAATGGTCAGCCAGATCAAGCGCGGTGTTCTCGACATGATCGGAGCGGCGCGGCCATCGATCGCGGATCCGTTTCTACCGCAAAAAATAGAGCAGGGTCGCGGTGACGAGATTCGAGAATGCATCGGATGCAATATCTGTGTTTCGGGGCAGCTAACCTTTACGCCGATGCGTTGTACGCAGAATCCCAGCGTCGGCGAGGAATGGCGCAGGAACTGGCACCCCGAGTATATTCCGCCAAAAGGATCTGAGGACAGTGTGCTTGTCGTTGGAGCTGGGCCGGCCGGCCTTGAAGCCGCGCGGGCGCTCGGCCAACGTGGATACGAGGTTACGCTCGCGGAAGCGCAAACCGAGCCAGGTGGGCGCGTCTCCATCGAATCCCGCCTACCGGGACTGGCCGCCTGGGCCCGGGTACGCGACTGGCGTGTTGGGCGCATCCAGCAAATGGAAAATGTGCAAGTTTATTTCGACAACAGGCTTAGCACTGACGAAATACTCGAGCTTGATCATCGTCAGGTGATACTGGCTACCGGTGCGCACTGGCGTAGCGACGGTGTCGGGATTAGCAACTTGAAGCCTGTTCCGGGTTCGGATCAGCAACATGTGGTGTCACCGAAACAGGTATTTTCCGGCCAAATGCTGGGTGATCCGATCGTCGTGTTTGACGATGACCATTTTTACATGGGTGCCTTGATCGCCGAAAAACTGAAGCTCGATGGGCACGAAGTCACACTTGTGACCACGACTCCCGAAGTTTCACCCTGGACCCACAATACGCTCGAGCAGCATAAAACTCAGGCGCGTGTACTCGAACTCGGTATCAAGGTTATCACCGCGCACAATATTACCCGGGTCGGTACCGATGAAATTGAAGTCTCCTGTGTTTACACGGAAAAACCCGGTGTAGTCGCTGCCTCGGCCGTGGTTATGGTCACATCGCGCCAGCCCGATAACCAGCTTTACCTGGGTTTGACCGAAGACCCCGAGCGGCTTGCCGATTCGGGTATCGCTTCGGTAACAGCGATCGGCGATTGCCTTTGCCCATCGACGATTGCGAGTGCCGTATACGAAGGCCACCGCGTCGCGCGCGAAATGGACGCACCCCCGCATGATCCGGATATGCCTTTTCGACGCGAACAAATCTCGCTCGAAGAGTTCGAAATGCAGGAAAAATCTAAATGAGCGAACGCGACCCTCGTTACGACGTCTTGTTCGAACCGGTGGAAATTGGGCCGGTCACGGCCAAAAACCGATTCTACCAGGTACCCCATTGCACTGGCCTTGGCTGGCTCAGGCCGCGCATGGTCGCTGCTTTGCGCGGCATGAAAGCGGAAGGCGGTTGGGGGGTTGTCTGCACCGAGTACTGTTCGATCCATCCCGCATCCGACGACCTGCCCCACGCTTACGCATCGCTCTGGGATAAGGGTGATATCAAGGCCCATTCGATCATGACCGAACAAGTGCATAAACACGGCGGGCTCGCCGGCGCCGAACTCTGGGTCGGTGGCTCACGTAGCGCGAACCTGTTTACCAATGAAGTATCGATGGATGTGGCAAACCTGCCAAATTCAGTCGGGATCCCCTACCAGGCGCGCGCGATGGACAGATCCGATATTCGAGAACTGCGGCGCTGGCACCGAAACGCGGCATTGCGAGCCAAGGCAGCAGGCTTCGATATCGTCTATGTCTATGCCACCCACCACTACCTGCTTTCGCATTTTCTTTCCGCCAAAACCAATACGCGCAGCGATGAATACGGCGGTTCGCTGGAAAACCGGGTACGGCTGGTGCGCGAGCTTATCGAAGAGACCAAAGACGCGGTCGGGGATACCTGCGCGGTCGCGGTAAGATTCTCGGCCGACGAGGGTGGTGAGGGTGACGGCGATCCAATCATAGGCGAACAGCGCGATATGCTGGAAATGCTGGCTGAACTGCCGGATCTCTGGGATATCAATATCCACCATTATTCACACGAAATGGGGGTATCGCGTTTTATCAAGGAGGCGTCGCTCGAACCCTATGTATCCTATGTTAAATCAATTACCAGCAAGCCTGTCGTATCGGTGGGTCGATTCACTTCGCCCGACACGATGGTTTCGCAGGTCAATCGCGGGATCGTCGATTTCATCGGTGCGGCAAGACCTTCGATCGCGGATCCTTTCCTGCCCAAAAAGATAGAAGAAGGTCGACTCGATGAAATTCGTGAATGCATCGGTTGCAATAATTGTTACGTCGGCGACAGCAAGTCGACTCCCATTCGTTGCACCCAGAACCCGACTATCGGCGAGGAATGGCGGCGTGGCTGGCACCCGGAAAAAATAGCACCGAAGGGCTCTGAATCTACCGTGCTGGTGATTGGTGCCGGACCCGCGGGCCTCGAAGCAACGCGCTCGCTCGGAAACCGGGGATACCAGGTGCTGTTGGCCGAAGCGGAACGCGAGCTGGGTGGACGCGTGAATCGAGAATCCAGACTACCGGGTCTGAGCGAATGGGCCCGGGTTCGTGATTACCGGGTGCAACAAATCCAGTCGATGCCTAATGTCGAGGTCTACCTCGAAAACAGGATGGAAGCTGACGATGTGATTGCGATTGAAGCAAACCACATCGTCATTGCGACCGGCGCTAGCTGGCTCGCAAACGGAGGGGGTTTCTACAATAAAACCGCGCTTACCGAATTTGGCCCGTCACAGCAGATATTTACACCCGATGACATTATGGGCGGACGCTTGCCTTCCGGTCCGACCCTGATATTCGACGATGATCACTATTACATGGCAAGCGTGATTGCCGAAAAACTTCGCCAAAAACAGGTACCGGTTACGCTGGTGACCCCGGAAAACATGGTGTCCGCCTGGGGCCAACAGACTTCAGAACAGGATCAGATTCAAAGGCGCATGCTGGAGGTGGGAGTGGATATTATCACTGCGCATGGCTTAACCGCCTTTGATGGCAAACAGGCAGAAATTGAGTGCGCCTATACCGGGAAGCATAAGCGAATTGCCACTGAGTCAATCGTGACCGTAACCATGCGATACCCCAACGATGCCCTGTATCACGAGCTGCAACGAAAAAGCGATACCGATGCAGATTTCAATCCCGATTCGCTGTCCCGAATCGGAGATTGCGAGGCGCCATCGATAATTGCCGGCGCAGTGTTTTCCGGTCATCTCTATGCCCGCGAACTCGACACCGAAGTCGATCCAGACAATCGAATCAGGTACGACCGGGTGTTTTACGACGACGATTAACCCCGGGGCAAGCGTCTACAGACAAGCATCTGGAAAGGCCGGATCGATTTTAAGTCTCTGACAACTACTTACCCGGGTAGGCTTCCTCGTCCTTGTAAGGGAACCACCAGAAATCCTGGTCATTGGCACCCGGATCGATCATCGCGAGTTTGGTGTGGCGAAAAGTATCGAGACCCTCGGCACCCAGTTGCCGACCCATTCCAGTCATCTTGCGGCCACCGAAAGGGCCGGCGTCATTGTCGAGCAAAGGCGCATTAACCCACACCATCCCGGTCTCGATTGCGTTAACCGCGCGCATGGCCTCGTTGAGATCGGATGTATAAATGGTCGAGCCCAGTCCAAATCTGGATTTGTTGGCCAGTTCGATGGCCTCATCCAGGCCTGATACCCTGCAGACAGGAGCCGACGGACCAAAACTTTCTTCATTCATGATATCCATATCAGGGCTAACTTCGGTTAACACCGTAGGTTCGACAAACCATCCAGCTTTTTGTGCTTTCGGCCGACCACCACCAGTGGCGATTTTGGCGCCCTGATCGATAGCCTGTTGCAGTATCCCCTCGAATCGATCGCGTTCCCTGGCACTCACCATTGGTCCCATATCTATCTTGTCCAGCCCATTGCCAATACGCAGGGCCTGGGCGTTAGAGACCAGTTTCGTGACAAACTCGTCATGTATGTCCTGGTGCACGAATATTCGCTCGGCCGAAGTACACACCTGGCCGCAATTGAGATAGGCAGCAAAGGCCGCCCCGCGCGCTGCCATCCCCATTGACGCCGATGGCATGACCAGAAACGGGTCGTTACCGGAAGCTTCGATCAGACAGGGCTTGAACTGGTCGGCACAGGCCCTGGCGACAAGCTGGCCTGTCGGCACGCTGCCGGTAAACGCTACCATGTGGGTATCGGTGCTTTCCACCAGTTGTCGGCCCACGTCGCCACCTCCGGGCAGGCACTGAATCAGCCCATCGGGTAAAGGCGCGAAGGTTTCCATGAACTTTAATGTTGATAACGCCGTGTTTTCCGATGGTTTGACAATTACCGCATTACCGGTGGCCAGTGCCGCGGCCGCGGCCCAGCACAACAGGCAAAACGGGAAATTAAATGGCAGGATAATGACGACTACGCCCATCGGCTCTTTCAGCGTGAAATGAAACTGGTCATCCACCGCGGGTCCGACCACCTTACCGTAATCGTGGCGCGCGATTTCGGCGTAGTAATCAACCGCGGTTGCCGACCAGTCCACTTCGTCGGTGGTTTCCTTGTAGGGCTTGCCCATTTCACGGGTCAGCATTTCACCCAACACACCCCGTGACTCGCGCATGTTGGCCGCAATTTGATGCATCAATTCGGCGCGAGACAAGGCATTGACTTTATTCCAGGCCTTTTGGCTCTGATTGGCGACAGCGATAGCTTCGTCGACCTCGGCCGCGGTTGCATTAGGCATTTGCCCAGCTGTCTGCTCGGTCGCCGGATCAATGATCTCGAGGCTATCGGTGGTAACACTGTCGCGAAATTCACCGTTGATAAACACCTGGTTACTAAGCCTGTTGAGTTCGTTGATAGCAGTCATAAATTTATCCTCTGGTATATTCAGGTTTCAATTCCGGGGACAGTATACTTAATTCTAAACGATTCCCTAGATTCCCGGGAAGCAGAAGAATTAAGTATACTGTCCCCGGAATTGCACCGGAATTGCACGCAGAAACGTCACGACCCTTGCCACTTCACGACAAAATTGATTTACTCTTTAGTGAAGACAGCTTAAGTATTTAATCGGAATAGCAGCACGGCCCTGACAATGGGAAACAGCGATATTCATCTGGTGAAAGCGGCCTTTCACTCGCAGTTTAAAGCAGCGATGGAAAGCTGTGGTGTATCGCCTGATTATTATTTCAACAAGGTTAATTTGCCGACAGAGGTGAGCGACCCTGAAAGCCTGCTACCGGTAAAACCGCTCTACCATTTGGTAAACATTGTTGCGATTGACGAAAACATCCCTGATTTTGGTTCACGCGTCGCCCAACTAACCCCCTGGCACAGGGTTTTATCTTTAGGCCCGTTAATACAGGCGAGTGCTAATCTAAGCCACCTGCTCGAAAAATTTTGTGAGATTGCGAGTAGTCAAAGCTCTTCTGTGTTATTCACGCTAGTAGAGGAGGGTTCATATTTCAGCTTTTGTTATACAAACAACCTTTTTTACAGGGGCGATATACAGATGGAACTGTATAGAATTACCAGCATGATTCAGCTGGTGCAATTAGCGACCAGTATCCAATGGCGACCTGAAGCCGTTCGTTTAGAAATGCCCGAAATTGAAATTGCCGATGCATGCCCGCTGATAACAAACAGTAAAATTGCATATTTACAACCAGACTCGGCAATCTCTATTCCACCCGAATTACTCCAGCTGCCGGTTCACATGGATATTCCGCTAAGCTTAAAAACAGACGATAACATTCAGGCTGATTTGTATACTGGTTTTGACGATGCCATAGACCAGATAATTAAAACCTATTCGGTAACAAAAAACACCAGCATAGAAGAAATCGCCGAGGTTGCAGATACTTCGGTCCGCACCCTGCAACGGAGACTAAAAGACAAGGGTTTAAAGTTTAACGACCTTCTGAATCGGGCGAAGTTTATTCATGCAAAACAAAAATTACAGGACACTCAAATGTCGATAAAAAAGATTTCAGAGTCTTTGGGTTATTCAGACCCGGCTCATTTCAGCCGCGCTTTTCAACGCTGGAGCGGATTCTCGCCGACAAAATTTCGCAAGGGGCTGACCAGGATCAGTTGATCCCGGTAACCGGGTTCACGGTTAATTTTTTAAGAATATTAAGTCTATACAGTCGAGAATTACCATGATCGAACTCTGGGGCAGAAAAAATTCTTACAACGTGCAGAAGGTACTCTGGACTCTCGATGAGTTAAATATTGAATACACACACCAGGATGTCGGCAGCCAGGTGGGTGACCTGGAAACGCCGGAGTTTCTGCAACTCAATCCCCGTGCGCGAATTCCGGTTCTGGTAGACGATGGTTCGGTGGTCTGGGAATCTAATACCATTGTTCGCTATCTGTGCGCCGCCCATGGTGAAAATTTGCTTTGGCTAGATAATCCGCTCCAGCGCAGCTATGCCGACCGGTGGATGGACTGGGAACTGGCGACCTTGCAACCTGATTTTATGGATCTGTTCTGGGGGTTTTATCGAAAACCGCAAAACAAACGCGACCGTGGTCAAATCGAGCATTCAAAAGCCCGCTGTGAACAACACTTTGCCATGCTGGATAAGCACCTGAAGCATCACCATTACCTTGCCGGGGAGGCATTCTCGATGGGCGATATCCCGGCTGCAACCAGTTTATTCCGCTATTTTGAAATGGGCATGGCGGTCGAGAAACCCGCGAACCTGATGGCCTGGTATCAACGCCTGTCAGCGCGCAGGGCGTTTCAGCAAACTATCATGACACCCTTCGCTGAGTTAAAAGGGCGCGAGCAATATTGAAAAGGCTTTGCCAGAGCGTCGTCAATTCCTCATCTTTATAAAGGGCTGTTCGACGAACACGTGGAAGAATACCGAGAATATAAAGGTGAATAAAACGGTCAGAACGAATACTGCAAAAATGTGAAATTCGGATACCACGGGTACGGCAGCTTCGTCGGTAGTTCCAAATATGAGAACCACCGAAAGAACCAGAAAAATAAAGTGGAAAAAATAAATCGGTAAAATAAGCTGCGTAATCGGAAACCAGAATTTTCGTGATACAAACCATTTGATCGGGTTGAGTGTTTTCGAGCCGTAAATGGCAAAAAACATAAGCACCGCGAAGCCGGAGACAAACAGGTTCTTGTTGGTCGCGATATAGTTTAAATTCCTAAGCTCGCTCAGGTTCTGGTAATAGGGATCTGCCGGATCGTGAATCGCTATATAACTCGCCCACCACATCAAGAAAAAAGCCACCAGGTACCCGACCAGGTTGATGGATGGAAAGCGCTCGGAATAGGCCGAAATTTCCTTGCCCTTGGTGAGTCCGATGTAGGCGATCAGTAATCCGAAAGCGAAGGGCCCGAAACGGGTGTGAAGGTTGTAATATAATAGATCGGCCTGCAGCCGGGTTTCAGACATATCGAGGTAATAGTAATACTGTGGCTGGTCGTTGAGTTGCGGATGGGTGAAGACGACGACATAGCGCAATATTTGCACCGCGACAATCAGCAGGATAAACAACAGTAAACGGTGCTTGCTCAGATAAAACGCCATAACGATGAAGGGCGAGATCAGGTAAAACTGCATTTGTACCGCCAGTGACCAGCCGACCGGCACAATGTTTCTATACTCCGGCGAAAAGTTGGTGATGAAAAGCAGGTTTGACCATAGATACTGAATATTCCTGTCAAAGTCGACCATCATATAGATCAGCAGGGCAACCACGAATAGCGGGTAGATACGCATCACCCTGCGCTTGTAAAAACGCATCACGTTGATCGAGCTATCCCTTTGATACTCACGGATCAGGGTTATTCCCATCAGAAACCCGGACACCAGGAACAGACAGTCCGAGCCACGAACCTGCCAGACCCAGTTCAGGTAACCGGGAAGATTATCAACGAACTGGTAGTTTTTTTCATTGTCGTACATCTTGGTAAAACCGAACAGGCAGTGGAAAAGCACGACATTCAGCATGGTGATAGCGCGCATACCATCGACCGGGGCAAAGCGTTCTTCGCTGCCCACGAAAACACCTTTCAGGTGTTCCTTGAAAGCAAAATACTGTCGGCCCGAAGAGGCATTTTCAGGGGGGGTCATTCAGATTTACACCAGGAGTCGTTCGGAGTCGGGCAATCGTAACGAAGCAGCAACGCTTTGACCAGATTTTCCGTAGATGTTTCATCCCGGGGAACTTCTGCCGGGGCCATTAAGCGCTCTTGTGCAACATTAACTGTAGTAATACATCGGCCCCGGCGCGAATATGCTCGGCCTCGGTAAATTCAGCCACGTTGTGGCTAATGCCATCACGGCTGGGCACAAAAATCATCGTAGTCGGGCAATTGGGTGCAAACATTTGCGCATCGTGGCCTGCCCCGGAGGACATTCTCATGTTTTTATAGCCCAGCGAAGTCGCTATATCGGCGACCAGCGATATCATTCCGGGATCAAACTTCACCGGTTCGAATCGCGCCAGTGAACGGCTGGCAAAGCTCAGGCCCTCGGTCTCGCAGATCTTCGTTACAAATTTTGCCATCGTGTGCTCGGCCTGCTGCAGTTTTGATTCACTGGTATTGCGTAAATCGACTGTCACCAGCGCATCCCTGGCTATGACGTTGATTAGCCCAGGGTCGAGCGCACTAACACCAACAGTCGCAACCTGGTCACCACCCATTTCAGTGGCCAGGCGGCGGGCTTCTACAGAAATTTCTGCTGCCACGTACCCGGCATCGTGTCGAAGATGCATCGGTGTGGTGCCGGCGTGATTGGCGACTCCGCTAAGCCGGTATTCGGTCCAGGAAATCCCCTGAACGCTTTCCACCGCACCTATTTCGTAGCCTTCGATTTCGAGAATCGGGCCCTGTTCAATATGCAGTTCGACAAAGCATTCGGCATTAAAATTACCGGTCGGGGCATCACCGGCATAACCGGTATTAACAAGCTCTTCGCCCAGAATCGCACCGTCGGTACCGACCACCTTGAGCATTTCCTCGACATTGAACAGGCCATGTAAAACCGCGCTGCCCATCATATCGGGGGCGAATCGCACACCCTCTTCATTGGTGAAAAAGCCGACGCCGATCGGTTTGCGTGTAGTGAGGTCAGCCTGATTCAGCGTTTCAATCACTTCGAGGCCGGCGAGAACGCCCAGATTTCCGTCGTAACGTCCACCGGTTGCAACCGTATCGATATGCGAGCCGGTTAGCACCGGATTGCCAGGCCCGGTTCCCTGTCGCAGACCAATAACATTTCCGATACGATCGATCGATATCTCGAGACCCAGCTCCTGCATCCAGCCCACAACGAGATCCCTGCCCCGCCGGTCCTCATCGCTAAGCGCGATTCGGCATACACCACCCCCTTCGATGGCGCCAATTTCTGCAAGCTGGTCAATACGCCCGAGAAGACGGTCCAGATTTATTCTAAGGGCTTGGCCCTCGACCGGCTGCACCGTTTTTCAGCGCCGCCCGGTCACGAAGAAATGTACTGGCGCATGGCTTCCGCTTCAGCCTGGACTTCTGAAATACGGCATTTAACCAGGTCGCCTACACTGATGACTCCCATTAGTTCATCGGCTTTGAATACCGGTAAGTGCCGGACTCGCCGATCAGTCATCATCGCCATGGCCTCTAAAACAGTATCTTCGGGCGCACATTTAATCAGCTCGACAGTCATCAATTCCGATACCGGTACATCGTGCAGGTCAGCACCATGCGGACCCATACCACCGACTATATCTCGCTCGGACAAGATCCCGACTATTGTTCCAGAGTCGTCCTGTACCAGTAGCGCGCCAATTTTATTTTCCGTCAGCGAAATCGCTGCATCGGCGATACAGTCATTGGCTTTTATCTTAATCACATCGTGGCTCTTTTCACGCAACAAATCGGCTAAAATCATCTTCACTCTCCTGTCCCGGAAACCCGGGCTGAAATTATGCCAACACCCATAGCCGGGTGAAACCGATTAAATTATAAATCATAGTGACGGGCTGTAACATACCCCATCCTGGAATCATCTCTTGTAAAGCCAGGGGTGATAAATTTTTGTCCTAACAGGTGCTGTGTCTGCTAGCATCGGGGCAGCTAAATAAACAGGGGTGAGAATGCTACAGGATATTCATATTGTATATCCGGATGCCGAGGAGAACCTGGCTTCGGTGTTCACCGGTGAACGCCTCGCGCACCTTGAAAATCTTGGCAAATTTAACATCTACTATGGTGGTCGCCCTTCGACCGAAGAGTTTATTCATCGCATTGGCAACGCGAATGCTGTTCTGTCGGGCTGGGGTTTCAATAATGAAGTGCTGGGGGCGTTAAGCAGTGTCGAAATCGTGTCCTTCGTCGGACTTGGCGTATCCACCTTTATTGACCTGGAAAAAGCGGCACAACAGGGTATTACTGTGACCCATACCCTGTCTGCTGCTGAGACTATTGCCGAACACACGATGGCCCTGATGTTAGCCGCGGCTCGAAATATAGTGCGGCTCGACCGCGAAACCCGCGCAGGGCAGTGGAACGCCGGTCTGCAGGGATTCGATCTCAAGGGTAAAACACTCGGCCTGGTTGGATTTGGTCCTATTGCGCAGGCAACGCTGCCGCTAGCCAGATCATTTGGCATGCGTGTTATCGCCTGGACGCGTAATCCGGATACTGAACGCGCCGCGAATTTCGACATCGAGTTCCGCCCACTGGACAACCTTTTCGCCGAGAGTGACCTGATCTCATTTCATCTGCCGGTCACCCCGGATACCGAGGGTATGATCACCGCCGAGCGACTCGGTAAAACCAAACCGGGTGTCGTCATCGTTAATACCGCACGCGCGCAAATTCTTGACGAGGTAGCATTGATCGAGCTTCTCGAATCGGGCCATGTGGCGGCGGCGGGTATCGATGTCTTCAGCCAGGAACCTTTAGCCCGGGGCCATCCCTTTACAAAACTGGACAACGTCGTGCTGACACCGCACGTGGCCTACAACACACCGGAAGCGAGTGCTGCAATTATTGATATGGCAATCGATAACCTCGAAGCTTTTTTCAACGGGAAACCTGTCAACGTGGCGTCTCATTCGTAATCGCCTCTGATTGGGTTTATGATTCGGGAGTCAATACGAATTCAACCCGCGAGTAGATTTCTATACGCTGATTTCGTTGTGGGTGATATGAATTCGTTGAACCTGGAGAAATGAAATGAGTAAACCAATCTTGTACGGTCCTGTATACAGCACCTACACACGCAGTGTGCGTTTGGCCCTGGAAGAGAAAGGCGTGGATTATGATCTCGTCGAGGTAGATTTTTTACAGGGGCCGATGCCGGCAGAGCAGGTCGAGCGCCACCCTTTCGCCAAAGTTCCGGCATTCGAACATGGTGGCTTCGAGCTTTACGAAGTCGCCGCCATCATGCGTTATATCGACGAGGAATTTGACGGGCCATCGCTGCAACCAGAATCTGCAAAGCAGCGTGCCCGAATGAACCAGATCCTCAGTATTATAGATAGTTATACCTACTCCTGTACCGTGGGTCAGCTGGTCATACAGCGAATCGTGATGCCGATGCTCGGTGAGCAGAGCGATGAGGCAGCGATAGCCGAAGCGATGCCGGAGATAGAAAAATGCATGAAAACCATCGCCGAACTAAGCGCTGGTGACAAATTTCTGGTCAGCGATCGAGTGACATTGGCTGATATTCACCTGGCGCCAATTTTTGATTATTTTCAAAGCACGCCGGATAGCGACCCGTTCCTGCAAAATAATTCGCGCCTAAGTGGTTGGTGGTCTGCAATGAGCGAGCGCGAGAGTATACAGAAAACCCAAATGTCCTCGGGCTGAACTCCGGGACTGAGGCTTAATATTTAGGCCGCTCGACTTTGCCAGAGATAGCAATTGTTGGTTTCGAGGGCGGTGAGGTAAATTTCTTCGAACTCGGCAACCACCGAATTTTTTACCGCCGGTAGTGCCAGCAGGCGTTTAGACCAGGCGTCGAGCTTCGGCATCGTCGCGGCATCGATCACCGAGAAGCGATAGTTTGCGACGGCGTCGTGTGCGAACAATGGTGCGAAGGCGGTATCGGCCAGCGAAAAATCCTCGCCATTGAACCAGGGGCCATCGCCTAACCGGTTCTCGAGGCGTTGGAGTTGAGACACCAGCTGGTCACGATATTTTTCGTATTTGTCTTTTTCAGCCGCAGTTTTCATCATGTAAGTATTACCCAGCATGTTCGAGGCAAACTCGATCCAGGCACGATTTTTGGCTCTCGCCAGCGGGTCTTTCGGTTGCAGTTCGCCGCCAGTGATGTCGTCGAGATATTCGTTGATAACCGCTGACTCGAACAGGATTTCACCATCTACCCTGAGAACCGGTACCTTCGCCAGTGGTGATATTTTCAGAAACCAGTCGGGCGGATCGGCGAGGTCGATAAATGTGACCTTGTGTTCGACCTCCTTGTAACCGAGAGTGATTGCCGCACGTTGTACAAATGGGCAGGTTTTAAAACTGATGAGTTCGATCGACATGGTGTTGGTCCCCGGGGCATAAAGTGAAACGGATGTAGATCAGTAGAGATAAGGACAGTAGATGACTAAAACAAGTTCAACCTGTGGATTAAGGCTCATGCTATCCAGAACTGCGCGATTAAAATGATGGCCAAAAGTACCAGTAATCCATGTAGCATCCTGCGGTAGAGGCCAAGCGCGATTTTTTCGCGAATACGCTGCCCGAACTGCAAGGCAAGCACTGCCGCGAGTGCTAGTGGCAGGGTTTCATACAACAGGCTTAAGCTAACCAGGCCAGCCAGCGAAAGTACGGCAATCTGGGATACCTTGCCGGTCAAAAAACAGGCGTTTAGCACCGGCACCATACTCGAACGCGGTATTTCCAGAGACAGAAAAAATATGATCAATATCGCAACCATTACGTTTGTTGTGCCGCCGGCGAAGCCCGCCACAAAACCAAACAGGGCCATCGCCAGCATCACATTGGTGGTTAACCACTGGCGTGGCAGGCGCCCGGAAATGTTGGTCCACAAGTACAGCAATATCAACGCGGCCAGTGCGAGCCTGAAGGGTGCTGGGTCGGCAATAGCCAATACATAGGCACCGGCCAGCGAACCGGCCAGGACAAACCCGATTAGCGGTGAGAATCGACCGATGCTATCAAGCGAGGCCCGGCTATTCCAGATGCTTGCCAGGTTGACTGCAACCGTCGGTAGCAGCGTAATCAATATTGCCGCGCGAACATCGAAGAACACCGCGAGCATAGGCGTTGCCACCATAGGAAAGCCAAGGCCCAGGGTGCCGTGTACCAGTCCGGCAAATAACATGATCGACACTATTACGATCATCAACGGCCAGTCTAATTGCAGTAGCGAAACCATTTACTCAGAGTGTGATTGGACAGGCCTCCAATATGGCATAGAGTCATCAGATTGGCCAATTGCCCGGGTAGTTGGGCCAGGTTTACTTAAACAGGTACCACTCACTGGATTTCGGCTCTTCGGCCGGAAAGCAGCGACATCGTCATTCCGGAAACCCCGGAGGGGTTATCCGGAATCTAGTGGAAACCGGGCCGACAGCACATTCGAAGCCAACCTTATAATAGATTCCGGCTCTTCGGCCGGAATGACGAGCCATTATAGATTCCGGCTCTTCGGCCGGAATTACGGCCCCCTAGGCAGTCCTTTCGAGGTACTCGGATATAACAACTTCGTCGATTTGAGCCGCTGGGAGAAACTTTTTTGCGTAATCCAGGTAAACACCGGATCGCAAAAACAGTTCAAACAGGTCGGGATCTATGTGTTGGTCCTTTTTCATGAAACTCATTATTCTAATCGATTCACTGAGTGACTTGGCCTTTTTGTAGGGGCGATCTGCGGCGGTCAGGGCTTCGAAAATATCGGCGATGGCCATCATTCTGGCGGTGAGAGACATATCCTCCCTGCGCAGTTTTTTCGGATAACCGGTTCCGATCATGGTTTCATGGTGTCCACCGGCAATAGCCGGTACGTTGCGTAAGTGTTTCGGAAACGGAAGCTGGTTGAGCATGATGATAGTTTGCACCATATGATCGTTGATCTTGAAGCGCTCCTCGTCGGCAAGCGTTCCCCTGGCAACGGATAAATTGTAAAGCTCACCCTTATTGTATTTATGTTGCGGCGTATCCAGTTTGAAATTCCACGGATTTTTTTCATCGATTACGTCGTTGCTATCACGATAAAAGATATGTTCTTCCTTATCGGCTAGCAGGGATTCCTGCGCGGGTAATTCGGCTTCAGCTGTTCGTTGCTTACGTTGCCTTTCTTCCCAGGCAATACCGATACGATCACTCAGCGTTCGACGCCAGGTCTTATTGGCGATCGCATTGAGGCGCGTAATATCTTCGGCAGCCATAAATTCCCCACCCTCGTTGCACTGTGCTACGAAGGCAAAATCATCATCCAGCTGTCCCCGTATTTGCTCCAGTTCCGCTTTTAGTTGCGTGGCATTTCCGCCATTCGCCAATTGCTGCCAGTAGTCAATTTCCGCGTCGCGCTTTAGTACTTCGAAACGCATGCGAATTTCGTGTATGCGGTCATATATAGTTTCCAGCTTGGTCGATTTGTCGACCACGTACTCAGGCGTGGTAACCTTGCCGCAATCGTGTAACCAGGCGGCAATATGCAGTTCTTCCCATTCTTCATCCGAGAGCGAGAACTTTTCAAAACCAGGATCCTGACTTTCGCAGGCAGCGGCGGCAAGCATTTTGGTGAGTTCGGGCACACGTTGGCAGTGGCCGCCGGTATAGGGGGATTTGGAATCAATTGCGTTAGCAATCAGTTCGATAAATGATTGCAGTAACGCCTTTTGCATTTTCAGTAACTGGCGACTTTCCATCGAAACAGCGGTAAAGCCGGACAGTGCCTGGGCAAAACCCATGTGCTCAGGTTTCAGGGCTTCTTCCAGACCCTGGTTATGTTCGCTATAGAGCAGGCACAGCAGACCCGTGCCCTCGTTGCTTCTGTTAGTCAACGGAAGCACGATGATATTGATCTTGTCAGAATTCAGCGCGTCGAATAAGGGTAGAAAGCGACTATCGGCATCCTGGCTTTTCTCGAATACTTCAATGCCTACCTTTTTGCCGAGGAATTTTCCGAGTAAGCGATTATCATAGGGATCATCTGCCAGGGAACAGGCGGGCATAATTTGATCACTCAAAACGCTACCATCGGCTAGTCGGGGTGCCATCGGTTTGAGTTCGCTTTCATCATCAGAAAGCAGGTAAACCAGCGCGGCGTCTGCGTTGCTGGCTTTCATGGTTTCGTCGGTGACCCTGTCGAGTAAGCGATCAATATTGGACTCACCGGATATCGATGTGATCAGGCTGAGAAAGTTGCTGATGGTAACTCTCATCAAATCCATGGATTTGGATAGTTGGTCTACTTCCAGCACGGAAGAGTTAGTATTGAAATCCTTGTCAAAATCGAAACCAGCTATGGCTTCAGCTTCATTTGCCAGTTTTCGCATCGGCCGGGCAATCTTGTTGGCTGTTATCCAGGCTACAGGCAGGACCAGCAGGATTACCACGATGGTAATTATGAGGCTGGTTTTACGCGTTTCAAATGCAGCTTCCAGGAGTTCTCGCTCCGGAGCGGCGATCAACAATTTGATTTTCAGACGATCATGCAGGCTGATGTTTCGTACAGTACCAAACCACTGTTCATCGCCACGCATAAATGGGATAACCTGCTCTTCCTGTTCGGCAAGACGGCGGATGTTCTTCACCATCGGGCCTTTTAGATCGCCGAGTCCGGGTATCTGGTTTTCATTGATATCGGGGAAAAGGGTGTAATTTGCCCCGTTGCTGTGTGCCAGAACCTGGTCATCAGCATTGTAGATAAGACTGATAGTCGATGGCGTGATTTGATTGGTCTGCAATGTCTGGGTAAGGCTATTAAGAATAATATCGGCAGCTACCGTGCTGTTCCCATTGAGGGCTTTCCTCGACAGGGTAATGCCGATCTTGTTGACAAAATAAAATAAGTAGGGTGAGGTGACATGATTGACCAGTGAACCCTCGGTACTGCGATACCAGGGGCGTAGCCTGGGGTCATATTCTGAGATACTCATCAATGGTTCACCCTGAAACTCGAGCTGCTCGGTGAGAAAAAATCGCTGTTGCTGATTGTCCCCCCCATCTCTGTGACTGATGTGATCAATCATAAAGACCGCTTCATCGGGTGCTGTAAAAACCCTTCGCATATGGGCGGAGTCTAGCGGGCGCAAGATAAAATAGTCGCCGTTGTCGTATCCCAGCTGAAAGCCGGTAATCTGGGTTTCGTTCCTGATCACTTCGGCCAGGATGGGTATGTGTTTGAGGCGTTCTTCGAGGGTGGTTGCCTCGGTAATGGCGGCGGTCGCCAGTAGGCGCACGGAAGTGGTAACAGGGCGATATTCCTTCTGGAACTGAAGCTGTAATTCCCTCGCGGTCTGCGCGAACAGAATTTCAGTCGTATCAAAAGTCAAACGTGTTATTTGTTTATAGCTTACCCAGGCGAGCGTCGTGCCGATTATCAGCACCAATATTGCAAACAGCGACGCAATGTGAATATGGAGCGGGTAGTGTTTTTTCTGTGCTTTTTCCGGCATCAGTTAATTCCGTCTGACCTTTTCATTCCTGGGAGTCTCCTAAGCTTAAATCTACCTTTCTTCTTCTGCAATTATTATCGTTTCAGCCCGTCCCGCTGCAACCCATTCGATCATCGCCGGGTGATCCAGTAAACGATCAACATAAGCAGAAGCTGATTTACGTAATGATACCCGATATCGATTAAATCGTAACGCCACCGGCGCGAACATCGCATCGGCAATGCCGAAGCTTCCAAAAAGCCAGGATCCATCGCCCTCGGAATATTTGCCAGCATGCTGCCAAAGCGACTGAATACGATCGATATCGGCGATACAGGCCTCGGATAAGAGTAGAGGTGCTGGTTCACGACGACAGTTCATTGGCAGCTCGTTACGCAGGGCCATAAAACTGGAATGCATTTCAGCGCATAGCGAGCGTGCTACTGCACGGGCTTTCAATTCTTGCGGGAGACCCTGCCCGGGGTAGAGGCTGACCAGGTATTCCAGAATTGCGAGCGAATCCCAGATCTCCAGGTCGCCGTGCAGTAAAACAGGCACCTTGGTATTGGAGAAGTAAGGACCAAGCTGATCCGGCATGGATTCGCTGTAAAGCGAAACAGGTATCTCGTCGAAATCCAGACCCAAATGCCTGATCCATAACCAGGCGCGCATTGACCAGGAAGAATAATTTTTATTGCCGATGACCAGCGTAAATTCTGACACGAACAGTTACCGCTTAAACAGAAGCACTAAATATTACTCTGATTAGCTGCTTAGGCATATATCGAGGGTTGAACCCGGAGAATCGGGAGTGTCAGTTTTCGACCACCTCGATGCCGACCTTGGGGAATATTCGGATACCTTCGTAGACAATTTTCCATCCGCTATCGTTTTTTCGCCAGTACAATTCCTTGGGGGACTTCGAATCGAAATCGTTACTATCGTAGGTCTGAATGAATTGCATCAATACCAGGTTTTCTTCCCCCGGATAAGTGAAGATATTCAAGTCGCTGTAGTTGACTTCAATTCGTGTTTTGTTGCGGTTAATCCAGCGTTTGCGGGCATCCCAGTTTTTAAAATCGCGATTATACGCATAATATTCGGTCTGCGAATAATTTAGCCGATAACGATCATGATTCAGGCTCTCCCAGTCGCTTATCCAGCTATTCAGTACCTGCTGCATTTCGCTGCGCTGTTGCCGCCATTGGGTTTCGGTCAGCCAGTTGACGTGCTGCGTGACGATAACCGGGGTTTTGATGCCAGCGCTGATATACTGATCGATATTGGAAAAGTCCGGGTTGCTGACGACAATACAGCCATTACTGGCCAGTGGCGAACGGTTATAGGTATAAGATGGTGTGCCGTGTATCCAGATGCCGCCGCCGGTGCGTTGTTTGCGTTCATCCCAGACATTGGGATAACTGATCGGAAAGGCACCACTGCCGTAGAGATCGGGTAATTGCTGATCGTCGATATATCGTGTGACATGGTAAATGCCAATCGGGGTTTTCTGATCGCCTCGTTTTTGCTTGCCCGGGCCTTTTAAACCGATGGTAATAAAATAGTCGGTTTCCAGCACCGGCACACCCTGCTCGTTGCGGTAAACATAAATGCGCGAACTCTGCTGGTCGACCAGAATGACGTAGGGCTGATCTTTGGCCATGAATAGTATGTTTCCCGGCAATAGCCCCTTATAGGTCGAATTGGTATCGTGCTGCCAGCGTAGCTGGATTTCCTGGGTAAAGTCGAGCAAGGCCTGGGCGGTAGGGATACCGGAGCCAATTTGAGCGAGTGGTTCTGTTTTGGCGAGCAACAGGTCAGCGTATAACATCTGTCCCAGTCGACTGTTTGGGTACTGCTTGATCAGCTTACGGGTGGAATCGAGAGCCTGGGCGTGATTCTGGCTCTGGATATCTTTGATCGCATCGAGGATGCTTTGCTCGTAGTTTTCGCTCGGCACTTCGGTTGCCAGGGTACTAGACTGAAAGCACAACCACAGCAGGGTAATTAATAAAGCTCTCATAACGCAGACAACACCCGCTCGTCGGTGATCTTCCATTTTGAATTGATACGGATTAATCGAATTCGCTTGATAACCCGGTCACTGTAGTCGAGCGAGTTAAATGATTGTTCAAAGTCAATAGTAGCACGATTATCGGATTGCGCACGAATGCGGAAGTTGCTGATCTCTATTTTAATAAACCCCGGTCGCAGGACGCGTTTCCTGCGTTGCTCGACCCAGGCCTGATGTGTCGGCGAGTCAAGTTTGTGATCGTCCGAATAGTAACCGATGTAGGCATCAAATTTCTTTTCACTCCATGCCTTTGCCCAGCCGATAAGCTGGTTCACCAGTGTCAAACCCGTCGCAGATGTTTCAGTCAGGGCCGACTCTGAAACATCGCCCGCATTCATAGGTGATAACCGGGTCAGCGCGGTCAGCTCGATATTGTTGGCATAAGTATCCGGCTCTTTCGATTCGCTCACCGCGCGCCGGTAGGCTTCGCTCGCGATACCGGTATAGATGTTGCTCAGGTTTGCATAGGCGGTTGCGTAGCTGCGGTGGGTATTGATGGCGTTAACCAGCAATTCACTGGCCCTGTCATAATCACCGTTAGACAGGTATATCATCGCCAGATTATTCCTCGGTTCGGGTAGTTCGGGATACTCGCGGATGAGCTCCTGATAGTATCTGGCTGCCTTGCCTGATTGCTGGCTCATCTGATAGGCGTAGGCGGTGAGAAATTCAATTTCTGGATCCCCCGAGTGCTTTTGCAGCAACTGCTCGCCACTGCGCGCAGCCTGAACGTACAATTTCTTATCGAGCAGGGACTGAATATCCTGAACACTGGTGGCCGCAAGAAGCGGTCCAGTTGATAAAATGAAAATGGCAATATATAAAATACGATGCATTAGTATATGTATAAAATGAAAAGGGTTACTGTTTTTAATCCACAGACGCGGACTATATGCTAACTCACGGGCTAATCAAGCGGGCGAACACTCGTCTACCATAAATATGCAACTATTTCTGGTGGATTCAAGCATTTTTATCTTCAAGGCATGGTATGCCCGAGTGCCCGGGCAAGTCAATATGCGCCAGCAGTCTAACCAGGCATTTATCGGTTTTAGTGACTTTGTTTACCGGCTGCTAACCGAGCAGGCACCGAGCAAACTGGTGTTTGCTTTTGACGAAAGCCTGAAAAAATCGCAGCGTAAATCGGAATACTCGCAATACAAGGCAAATCGCAGTCCCTCGCCGCCCGAGTTAAGGCGTCAGTTTGGCTGGTGCCGGGAGTGGATTGACGCACTCGGCATCGCAACAGCAAGCAGTGATTCCTGGGAAGCGGACGACCTGATTGGTACGTTGGCGACGTTGCACCGTTCATCTGAATTGCCGATTGTTATACTCACTGCTGACAAGGACCTGGCCCAGCTAATCCGTCCGGGTGACCTGTGGTGGACTTTTTTCGCTGACAGGAAGCTCGACTATAAAGCCGTGGTAAAAAAGTTTGGTGTCAAGCCCGAGCAGATTGCCGACCAGCTCGCACTGAGCGGTGATAAGGTCGATAATATTCCAGGCATTCCGCATGTCGGCGTGAAGACGGCGGCCAACTTGTTACGCAGGTTTGGCACCCTCGAGAATATACGCCGAAACCTGGCCGAGGTGGGAAGCATGAAGTTTCGTTATGCGGGGCGGGTGCAGCAATCGTTGATCGAACACGAAAAGATACTCGATATATCGAGTCGTTTAACCCGTATTAATTGCGAGATTGAGGCGATGCGCGATATCGATATCACGCGCAAATCACCTGATAAAATAAAGCTTGAGCGTATGATGGAAGACCAGGCAATGGATTCGCTGCGCAGCCAAAAATGGCAAACTTACTTCGATACTCAATGACTACTATTTTGTTCAATAAGCCTTTCCGGGTGATGTGCCAGTTTAGCCCGGTCGAGGGTAAAGAAACCCTGGCCGACTATATCAATATCCCCGGAGTTTATGCGGCGGGTCGTCTCGATTATGAAAGCGAGGGGCTGCTGGTATTGAGCGATGATGGCAAATTACAGGCGCGTATCACCGAACCGCGCTATAAGCAGGCCAAATGCTATATCGCCCAGGTCGAAAATATTCCCCGCCAAAAAGCAATAATCACGCTCGGCCGCGGAGTGCGGCTCAAAGACGGCATTACTCGTCCTGCTCGCGTGCGAATGATCGAGGAACCCGACTGGCTATGGCAGCGCGAACCGCCGATCAGGCAACGCCGGGAAATACCGACCCGGTGGCTCGAACTTGAAATCACCGAGGGTAAAAACCGGCAGGTGCGCCGCATGACCGCCGCCGTCGGCCACCCGACACTGCGTTTAATCCGTACCCGCGTCGCGAGCTGGTCGCTGGATGGTTTAGCACCGGGTGCTTACCGGGAGCTTAGCCTGTGACGGTCGATTGGCAGCTAGTGCAGCAAATTCTGGTTGATAAGACCGGTCAAAAGATCGGCCGGCTTGAGGCGAGCCCGGTAAGCGGTGGAGATATCAATCGTGCCTGGCGGTTGAGCGATGGGCGGCATCAATACTTTATCAAAACCAATAGCCCCGATCGCCTGGCGATGTTCGAAGCCGAAATGATCGGGTTGAATGAAATCCAGGCAAGTAACAGTATTCGGGCGCCTGGGCCGTTGGCCTGTGGAATCGTGGACCAACAGGCCTTTATCGTCCTCGAATATCTCGAATTGTCGGGCAGGCCGGACCCGGTTCGCCTGGCGCAACAGCTCGCGTCCATGCACCAGTGCACGCAGGATCAATATGGATTTTCGGTCGATAATACTATTGGCTCGACTGCGCAGGTTAATAGCTTCAACTCGGACTGGATAGGGTTCTGGCAGCAACAGCGTCTCGGTTATCAATTGTCGTTGGCCAGAACGAACGGTTACGGTAAAGAATTATTTGATACCGGTATGCGTTTAAACGAACTGGTCGGTCACTTTTTTAGCGATTACACGCCGCTTGCATCGCTGTTACATGGTGATCTGTGGAGTGGTAACCAGGGTGCCGATAGTGCAGGTATTCCGATCATCTACGATCCAGCCTGTTATTACGGTGATCACGAGGCTGATCTGGCGATGATGGAATTATTTGGTGGTCCGGGACAGCGCTTTTTCGATGCCTACGACGACCTTTTTGCGATTGACGCGGGTTATTATACGCGGCGAGAGTTATATAACCTGTACCATATATTGAACCATGCCAATCTATTTGGTGCTTCTTATGTCTCGCAGGCAAAACAGATGATTGCCAGCCTGCTGGCACAGGTCTGAGCCGTGGGTGGAATAATAAACCGTTAGCCCGGCTTAAAGCCGACGTCTCCGGCCACTGCGGGGCCGGGCCAATACCTGGTGTTCACCACGAGCCTGTGCTTTCGCACCCTCTGATACCTGACCCAGTACGCGGTCGATCTCGTCCAGGCTGGGTGGGTCAGATATCGGTGTACTGTCCAGTGCTTTTCGCATCGCCGCAACGTGTTCGGGCGAGGTGCCACAACAACCGCCAATAATACGGGCACCCGAATTACGCGCCATTACCACATAATCCGCCATGATTTCAGGTGTGCCATTGTAGGTAATTTTACCGTCGATAAACTCCGGGATACCGCAATTGGCCTTGGCGACTATCACCGGGTCACTGCCGTCGGTGATCACCGATTTCATATTCAAAATCGTAGCGACAACCTCGGACGCGCCCGCACCGCAGTTGGTACCGCAGGCATGCACCTGATTTCCTATCTGCTGGTTGAGGGTCACCAGGTCCAATGCCCCTATGCCCATCATGGTGCGCCCATTGGTATCAAAACTCATCGTGAATATGATCGGTAAACCTGCTTCGCTGGCACCTTTCACTGCGAGTTCTACCTCTTCGCGTGAAGACATGGTTTCAATCCACAAAACATCGGCGCCCCCCTGCTTGAGTGCCAGGGCCTGTTCTGCGAATGCTTTGACTGCGTCGTCAGGGTGCATTTCGCCCAGGGGGGCGAGAATTTCGCCGCTTGGGCCGATCGAGCCGGCAATGATTACCTCGCGTCCTGATTCGGCTATTTGTGCTTTTAGAATTTCAACCGCAGCGATATTCAACTCGGCAACACGATCCTGGGCCATGTGCAGTTTCAAACGGAAGCGGGTGCCGCCGAAAGTATTGGTCAGGATAATATCGGAGCCGGCGTCGATAAAACTACGGTAATGCCGGGCTATTTTTTCAGGCTCGTCGATATTCCACAATTCCGGCGCATCACCACTTTGCAGGCCCATCGCAAATAAATTAGTGCCGGTCGCGCCATCGGCCAACAGCACGTGTTTTTCTTTTAAAAGTCTTTCGAACAGGTTGCTCACGTTATCTCCCGACGCCAGGCAATTCTACAATGGCGTCGAAACAGGAATTAAGCGACACGTTTCTGTTTTCCCGCCCCGGGTACATAACCGAGATTGGGTGCGAGGCGTTTTTCGGCGTCCTCGCGGTTGATATCAAGCCTGCTCGCATAGTCAAGTAACTGCTCCTGGTTAATCTTTCCGACACCAAAGTACTGCGCCTCGGGATGCGAAAAGTACCATCCGCTGACCGAGGCCGCGGGTAACATCGCCAGTGTTTCGGTGAGACTGATCTGCGCGATCTGTTCCACATTTAACAACTCCCAGATTAATTCCTTCTGACCGTGATCCGGGTTGGCGGGATATCCGGGTGCCGGGCGGATACCCCGATATTGTTCCTTGATTAAGCCTGTATTGTCCAGTTTTTCATCACTCGCATATCCCCAGTGATTTTTACGTACCTGTTGGTGCAGGTATTCCGCGAAAGCCTCGGCGAGCCGGTCGGTCAACGCTTTTGCCATCATGCCGCTATAGATATCCTGTTCCTGCTCGAATGCTTCCACTAGTCGTTCCAGCCCTATTCCGGCTGTGACGGCAAAAGCGCCGATGCTGTCGTTGCAGTCAGAATCTCGTGGTGCGATAAAATCTGCCAGTGACAAGTTGGGCCGGTCGCCAAGGTGAACCGTTTGTTGGCGTAGGCCGACGACTTTAGTGTGAACCGCCTCCCTATTTTCGTCGCTATAGATCTCGATATCATCGTCTCCGACACTGCTCGCCGGAAATAACCCAAACACGCCGCTGGCTTTGATCGAACCGGAATCAATGAAGCTTTGTAACATCTTTTTCGCGTCGGAAAATAACTGCATGGCCTGTTCGCCAAATTCTTCATGCTCGAGTACACGCGGGTATTTCGCACGCAATCCCCAGGTAGAGAAAAATGGCGTCCAGTCGATATAGTCAAGTAGAATTTCGAGAGAGACATCCGGCAATACCTGAACACCATATTGCTTTGGGATGGGAGGCAAATAATTTTTCCAGTCGGTTGCGAGTCGGTTGTCGCGCGCGGCAGCCAGCGACAGAAATTCACGTTTCTCGACCCTGGCCGCGAATCGTTCGCGGCAGTGATCGTATTCCTGCTCGAGTGTCTGCAAAAAAGGCTTGCGCCTGGTTTGGCTCAATAAGCGGTTAACCACAGCGACACTGCGCGAAGCATCGGGCACGTACACAACCGGGTGGCCGTAGTAGGGGTCGATTTTGACAGCGGTATGCATCTTCGATGTTGTCGCGCCACCAATCAGCAGCGGGATACTGAAATCCTGGCGCGCCATTTCTTTGGCGACATGCGACATTTCCTCGAGTGACGGTGTGATTAGACCCGATACGCCAATAATATCAGCCCGGTGTTCGCGTGCCGCCTGGAAAATGGTTTCTGCGGCGACCATTACACCCAGGTCGATGACCTCGTAACCATTACATTGCAATACCACGCCAACGATATTCTTGCCGATGTCGTGCACATCGCCTTTGGCGGTGGCGAGTACGACCTTGCCCTGGCTTTTCCGGCTGGTAGTTTTTTGCGCATCCATCAGAGGTTCCAGCCAGGCAACGGCTTTTTTCATCACGCGGGCCGATTTGATCACCTGTGGCAGAAACATTTGCCCCGAGCCAAACAGATCACCGACCAGGTTCATGCCATCCATTAACGGTCCTTCGATTAATTCTAACGGCGAGTTGACCTGTTCCATCGCTTCCATGGTATCGTCGATAATATGATCGGCAATGCCTTTCACCAGCGCATGCTGCAATCGCTGCACTACTGGCCATTCGCGCCAGTCTTCCTGTTCCTGAAGTGCGGGTTTGGCGCAGTCGCGGTAATTTTCTGCGATTACCAGCAGTACTTCGGTGGCGTTTTGATTACGATTTAATACCACGTCTTCGACCGCATCGCGTAGATTTTCCGGAATGTCGGCATAGATAGCCAGTTGACCGGCGTTAACGATGCCCATGTTCATGCCGGCCTGAATTGCGTGATACAGGAATACCGCATGAATCGCTTCACGCACCGTGTGATTTCCGCGAAATGAAAAAGAAACATTCGACAGGCCACCCGATACCATCGAGCCCGGTAACTTCTGCCTGATCTGCCTTGCAGCCTCGATAAATGCGATCGCATAATCGTTGTGCTCGTCCATGCCGGTGGCGATGGCAAAGATATTTGGGTCAAAGATGATGTCTTCAGGGCTAAAGCCGACGCGTTCAACCAGGATCTTATAGGCGCGGGTGCAAATCTCGACTTTGCGTTGCACGTTGTCACCCTGCCCCTGTTCATCGAATGCCATGACGACGACCGCGGCACCGTAACGCAGGCATAATCGTGCCTGTTCGATAAACTCGTCTTCGCCGGCCTTGAGACTGATCGAATTCACCACGGGCCTGCCCTGTACGCATTTAAGCCCGGTTTCGATCACTTCCCAGCGTGAAGAATCAATCATTACCGGTACCCTGGAAATGTCGGGCTCGGCCGCAATCAGATTCAGAAATCGATGCATCACAGCGACCGAATCGAGTAAGGCCTCGTCCATATTGATATCGATAATTTGAGCGCCGTTTTCGACCTGCTGGCGCGCGACACCGAGTGCTTCTTCGTATTTCTCCTCGATGATCAGATTTTTGAATACTGCCGAGCCGGTGACGTTGGTTCGCTCGCCAATATTGACGAATAGTGAATCCGAATCAATCGTACAGGGTTCAAGTCCCGACAATCGGCAGGCCGGTGCAATTTTCGGTATCGAGCGTGGGGTTATGCCTTCGACCGCGTCGCGTATCGCACGAATATGGGCTGGCGTAGTGCCACAGCAACCGCCGACTATATTGAGCAAGCCACTGCTCGCCCATTCCCGTGCCTGGGTCGCCATACTGGTCGCCGATTCATCATATCCGCCGAAGGCATTTGGTAAGCCGGCATTCGGGTGCGCGGATATGCAGGTATCGGCGATAGCGGACAACTCCTCGACATACTGGCGTAATTCCTTCGGGCCGAGCGCACAATTGAGGCCGACTGCCAGCGGATGGGCATGTCGCACTGAATGCCAGAAAGCCTCGGTGGTCTGCCCCGACAATGTGCGGCCGGAGGCGTCGGTGATAGTCCCGGAGATTATAATCGGCAATCGTTTGCCAAGCTCGTCGAATACCTGTTCGACCGCAAAGATGGCTGCCTTGGCGTTGAGGGTATCGAATATTGTCTCGATCATGATCAGATCCACGCCGCCGGCAATTAAGGCTCGCGTCGACTCGCAATAGGCCTCGACCAGCTGGTCAAAACTGATATTACGAAAACCCGGATCTTCGACATCGGGTGACAGGCTCGCGGTGCGGTTGGTCGGACCCAGTACACCGGCGACAAACCGGGGTTGTTGCGGGGTTAACTGGCTGTATTGGTCGGCCGCCTTCCTGGCAAGCCGGGCCGAGCTTTCGCATAATTCCGAAACCAGGGATTCCATCGCGTAATCGGCCATTGCAATACTTGTCGAGTTGAAGGTATTGGTTTCGATGATATCGGCGCCAGCCTCCAGGTAGGCCCTGTGAATGTCGCTAATGATGTCAGGCTGGGTCAGTGACAGCAGATCGTTATTACCGCGCAGATCGATCTGCCAGCCCGCGAACCGTTGCCCGCGATAACCGGCCTCGTCAAGTCCATGCGCCTGAATCATCGTGCCCATAGCGCCGTCCAGGATCAGGATGCGCTGTTTCAATGCGGTTGATAGATGCTGTAAATCTGGCTTATTCTGCGGTTTGGCCATAAATATATCGGTTGACAGTATTAGTAAATGCATATATAAACATATCTTTATGTCATAGTAAATATTTTTATGTATACCCTCGACACACTACTGGTAGGACTGCGAGCGGCAGGAGAGCACACACGTTTGCGTATCCTCGCGTTATGTGCGCGCGGAGAACTGAGTGTCTCAGAGCTGACCCAGATTCTGGGTCAGAGCCAGCCCAGGGTTTCCCGGCATTTGAAATTGATGGTGGAAGCCGGCTTACTCGAACGGTTGCCCGAAGGGGCCCAGGTCTATTTTCGGGTTTCGGATCGGGTCGAGGTTTCGAAGCTGGCCCATGCGCTGGTGGGATTAATTCCTGAATCCGACATGAGCCTGAACCGTGACCTGTCGCGTCTGCAGCAGGTGCGCGACGCGCGTACCAAAAGAGCGCAGGATTATTTCCAAAAGGTGGCTAAAAGCTGGGATACGATTCGTGCCATGCACGTGCCGCAACAACAGCTCGAACAAGCCCTGCTGGAAGCGGTAGGCTCCGAACCCGTTGGCGAGTTGCTGGATATTGGTACTGGTACCGGGCGCATGCTTCAAATCCTGGCTGATCGGGTGACGCGCGGAGTAGGTGTTGATTTAAGTAGTGGCATGCTGGCTGTTGCGCGAAGCAATATCGAACAGGCCGGCATGGCACATATCCACGTACGCAAGGGCGACATGTACCAATTGCCACTGGATGATGCCAGTATAGATCTTGCTATTTTGCATATGGTTTTGCATTACAGCGATGATCCAGCCGAGGTCATCCGGGAGGCAAGCCGTGTGTTACGCACCGACGGTCGACTAATCCTGGTAGACTTTGCCGCCCATACAGAGGAATATCTACGCAGTGAATTCAGACACCATCGTCTCGGATTTTCAGACGACGAAATCAGCCAGTACTTCGAGGCCACCGGTTTTTCCGTACCAACAGAATCCCGGCAACTGACCGGCGACCCGCTCACAATCAAGATCTGGCAGGCGCATAAATCAAACAATATCTTATCTATTACCCGCGGCGGTAAAACAGTCCGGCGCGGAAATTCTTAAGGAAGCTGATATGACGAGTAACCGGACGCTGAAATTTTCCTATGAATTCTTCCCTCCACGCACATCGGCAATGACGCGCCGATTGTGGCGCGCGGTCGGGCAGCTTGAACGCCTGAATCCGGCATTTTTTTCCATGACCTACGGTGCGCTCGGCAGTGATCGGCAAATCAGTATCGAATCAGCGATTGCGTTACACCAGGAATCGCCGGTACCGGTCGCCGCACATTTAACCTGTGCCGGCGCCAGCCGCGATGAGATTGATAGCGTCGCACGAAAACTCCATGCTGCCGGCTTTAACCGTATCGTCGCCTTGCGGGGCGATTCCGCTAACCAGGCCAGCCCCGGCAATGCTTATAACGGTGCCGCCGAGCTAGTCGAAGGACTCCGCAATGTTGCCGATTTTGATATTAGCGTTGCGGCCTACCCCGAGGTCCATCCGCAGGCCAGCAGTGCGGCAGCAGACCTGCAATATCTGAAGCGTAAGCTCGATGCCGGGGCAAATCGCGCTATCACGCAATTTTTCTTCGATGCAGACCGTTTCCTGCGATTCAGAGATCGGGCAGTCCGAATCGGCATCGACAAACCTGTCATCCCCGGTATCCTGCCGATTCATGACTTTGACAAGGTGAGTTCGTTCAGTCAGCGTTGCGGTGCTTCGCTGCCGGGTTTCTACCGGGAAATGTTCGACGAAACGGTAAATGACCCGCAGGCTCAATATCGCCTGTCAGTCGATCTTGCAGTTGAATTGTGTCAGCGTCTCGAGCGCGAAGGGGTCGAGCAGATCCATCTGTATACACTCAATCAAACCGATATGTGCCTGGACATCAGCCTGGCACTGGGTGCCAATGTATCTTCGCTACAGATGCCCAGTGCTGCCTGATCCAACCAGTATCCAACCTGGATTAAAGAGTTAGCAACTTCGCTCCACGGCATAATCGGCCAAAAACATCAGCGCCTGTTTGTATTCATTGCTCGGCAACGGGCCAATCGCCGATTTTGCTAAATTAGATTCATTCCTGGCCTGCTGCATCGTATAGTGAAGTGCATCGGTATCCATGATTATTGTCGTGATCGCATCGATATGCTCGAGTCCACCCTGTTTGATCGCATTACGAATAAGGGTTTTTTGTTCATCGTTACCTTGCTGCATCGCGTAGATCAGCGGTAGCGTGGGCTTACCCTCGGCCAGGTCATCACCGACATTTTTTCCCAGTTCATCGCTGTTCGCGGTGTAGTCGAGCGCATCGTCGACCAGCTGAAACGCGGTTCCCAGGTGCTTGCCGAAGTCGGCCATAGTCTGTTCAAGCCGTGGGTCCGAATCACCTAAAATAGCACCGATTCGGGTCGCGGCCTCAAACAGGCAGGCGGTTTTACCATATATGACTTCATGGTACTTCTCTTCCGTGGTATCGGCATCATGGATATTTAACAATTGTAGAACTTCGCCCTGGGCAATCGTATTGGTGGCATTGGCAAGCAAATCCATAATCCGCATTGACCGGGCCCTGACCATCATCTGAAATGCCCGCGAATAGAGGTAATCACCAACCAGCACCGCGGCCTCGTTGCCCCATATAATGCTTGCGGTTTTCTGACCACGGCGCATCTCGGAATCGTCAACAACGTCATCGTGTAACAGGGTTGCGGTATGGATAAATTCGATCACGGCCGCCAGTAACGCATCGTCGTCACCACTGTAACCACAGGCGTTAGCCGATAGCAAAACCAGAACCGGACGCAGGCGTTTGCCGCCACTGTATATAATGTGCTGGCTTAACTGGTTGATCAGCACTACATCCGAAGCCAGGTTTTCGGTAATCATCTGGTTGACGCGCTGCATATCGCGCCCGGTCAGGGTTTTCAGGTCCTCGAGGCCGAAACTACGGTCGGATGATAATGGAACTGCTGTCATGTCATTATTATACGGGTAATAGAGTCTTAACATCCCAGGTTCGTGACAGTGTATAGCGAACCGCTGACTAAGTCATGACCGATGAGCCAGGGCACAAAGCCTGTAGCCAAGCGGCAATAGACGATAGATTGGCCTGTTTTCGGGTTTTAAGCTGCAGACAGGGACTGATAATAATTGATCAGTATTTCTGCGACTTCTGGTCGAGAGAATTCCTTTGGTGGAGCAATACCTTTACCCAGCATTTCGCGTACGCGCGTGCCGGAAAGTAAAACAAAGTCTTCTTTGTTATGGTCGGGCGCCTCGTTCATCATCACTACGCGATTCAGTTTTGTAGACCAGGCGGTGTGATCGGCGCGGAAAATCTCAATTTGAAGTGCGTCTTCCGGTACTTCGGTGTCGAATATGGTCTGAGCGTCAAATGCGCCATAATAGTCACCAATCCCGGCGTGATCACGACCGATAATAAAATGGCTCGCGCCCATATTCTGACGGAAATAGGCGTGCAGAACTGCCTCGCGGGGTCCGGCATACAACATGTCAAAACCATAACCGGTGACCATTGCGCTGTTTTCGGCAAAATAAAGTTTGACCATGGTGCGGATCGCGTCATCGCGCACGTCGGCTGGAATATCCCCGGATTTCAACTGACCGAGTAACATGTGAATCACCAGCCCGTCGCAGTTGAGTCGTTCCATTGCCATGTGGCAGAGTTCTTCATGCGCCAGGTGCATCGGGTTTCGGGTTTGAAATGCAACCACGCGATTCCAGCCGCGGTTTTCGATTTCGCTCCGAATTTCTACCGCAGTACGGAATGTATTGGCAAAATCGGTGGCGAAATAACTGTAATTCAGTACCTGTATGGCGCCGCTGACTGCGAATCGTCCCTGGGCGTTAAATGTTGCCACCCCGGGATGCGCGGCGTCGCTAGTGGCGTATACCTTTTCAGTCATTAATGCCATCGCTTCATCGCTAGCCTTTTCTATCGATTCAACCTGCTGTATAGCGATCACCGGGTTGCCCACGACGTTCGGATCGCGCAACGCTATTGTTTCAGCCCCGGTAATCGATTCGGGCGATTCGACAAGATTTAAAATGGGAACTGGAAAGAACTGCCCGGAGCTGGTCTTCATCTGTTGCGCCACACTCAGCGCATCGGCCAGGTTCATATAACCGGTGAGCGGGTTAAAGTATCCACCACCAAACATAACAGCGTTGGCTGCTGTGGCTGAACTGACCAGTAGCGAAGGCAGGTTTTCGCCTTCTTCGATCAGCGCCTTGCGCTGCGCGGCATCTCCGATATACAGGGGGTTTAGGGCATCTGAGCCAATCGGGCTAATCATAATTGTCCTCTCGTATTAATCCGGCAAGCTCCTGGATCGCCTGGCTAACCATTACTGGTCGAGTGAGCAGGTGACTGTAGCTTTTGCGATTCGGGTTTGCAAACGCATCTACCTATATCAACATAGAGGCAATTTATCAGGGTAGATAGTTATGTTATAATATAACAATATGGATCCGGAAAACACTCAGCCCTGCATTGCGTTCGAGCTGCACGATCATCGTGATTGCCAGAATCAGTTAATGTCTGATGCCAAAGCACTGTGTGCAAAACGAAACACGCGTTTAACAAATCGTCGATTGCAGGTATTGGAAATTTTATTGCAATCCCATCAACCGATGGGTGCTTATGAAATACTGGCTTACCTGAATCGGGTGCAGAGCAGTCAATACGTGGCTCCGCCTATTGTATACCGTGCATTGGAATTCCTGCTCGCCGAGGGGCTCGCGCATCGCATCGAAAGCAAAAATGCCTATATCTGCTGCGCTCAACCGGGTCACCGAAGTGCCGCGCAGTTTCTGATTTGCAGGGGTTGTGAAAAAGTCGCAGAGCTGGAAAAGCATGATTTCGAACTGTTATCCGATGCTGCCCGCATTGGCTTTACGGTGGATTCTTCGGTGGTCGAGATTACCGGGCACTGTTCGGACTGTGGAAAAAATGCCAGCTGACTTATTACTCCGTGCACACGAAATCAGCTATTCGAGTGGGCAGAAACTGATACTCGACCGCGTCAGTTTCGAACTATATCGAGGGCAGATTACCGCTATTATCGGCCCTAATGGCGGTGGTAAATCGACGCTAACCGGTATCGTTAACGGGCTAATAGACAATTACAGTGGTGACATCGAACGCCAGCCTGATCTGAGAATCGGATACCTGCCGCAAAAAGTATATGTCAATACGTTGATGCCGCTGAGTGTCGAGCGCGTACTCCAGTTAACACGATCGGTAGCCGATAGTGAAGTCGATACCGCACTGGCGCAGACCGAAGTTGCCTATTTAAAACATCGACAGGTGCAATCACTCTCCGAAGGTGAACTCAAACGCGTGTTGCTGGCGAGGACAACCCTGGGCAAGCCAGACCTGATCGTCCTCGATGAACCCACCGCGGGTGTTGATGTAACCGGTGAATTGAAAATGTATGAGCTGATCAGTGCATTTCGTCGGCAGCTTGATTGCGGTGTTTTAATGGCCTCGCATGATCTGCATCTGGTGATGTCGAATACCGATCAGGTCTTATGTTTGAACCAGCACCTGTGCTGTTCCGGGCTGCCTGAGTCGGTTAGCCAACACCCCGAATATCTGGCGTTGTTTGGTCAGCAGGCCGCCGAATCCCTCGCTGTTTATACCCACCGCCACGATCATGTACATGATGTATCGGGCAGCCATCAGGATCATCATGGCTGATTTACTCGATGACTTCCTGATTCGCAGTATCCTGGCAGGTACGATGATGGTCAGTATAGCTGCACCAATCGGCTGTTTGATGGTCTGGCAAAGGCTTGCCTTTCTGAGCGATACGCTGGGCCACGCTGCGGTAATGGGGGTTGGTCTGGGATTACTGTTGCAATTTCCGCCGATGGTTGGCGTTCTCGCAGTCGTGTTGCTGATCGTGGTTTCGCTGAGCCAGGTAGTCAATTTTAATAACGCTCTTTCGGAGACGACGCTAGCGATAATTTCGCATACCGGTCTTGCTGCCGGATTGATACTACTCGGTGTTTTGCCTTCAGATATGGTGAGTATCGAGGCAATCCTGTTTGGCGACCTGCTCGCGGTTACGCTGACCGATCTCGGTATGATCTTCATTACCTCGCTGGTACTGGTAATTTTACTGCTGCAACACTGGCGATCGTTTGTCGCAATATCCGTAAGCCGGGAAATCGCCCAGGCCGAGGGTATCCAGGTTCGCAAGGTACAATTGCTAATGTATTTGATGATCGCGCTGCTGGTAGCGGTGATGATGAAGGTCATGGGTGTACTACTGATTGCAGCGATGCTGGTAATACCGACCAGTTCTGCCCGTGTGCTGAGCGGCAGTCCTGAACGGATGGTAATATTTAGCGCGGTATATGGCATGCTTGCACTCGCAGGAGGAATATTCAGTTCGTTCAGGTTTGACTGGCAGGCGGGTCCCTCGATTGTCCTGTCAGCGACCAGTTTGTTGTTGGTGACCTTGTTTATAGTTCGATGGGCAAGCCTGTTAAGGGATCCCGGATCCAGGGGGAAAGCTTTGTGAATTTCATTTTCTCCAGCATGTTTATAGCGACACTATTTTGCTTTTCGGTTTATGCCGGGGGTGAACCGACAGTATGAGTGGGGAAAATTTCGAGGTTAGCGTTTTGATCGAACCGGATGGTAAAAAACTCAAGGGCTGCGGCCGGGTCTTATATTGAAACATCTGGCTGCATTTATACTTTTCCTTGGAGTCGTTATATCCGTCTATGCAAACGATTACGATGGTTTATGTGATAATTCAGGTTTGGTGACGCAGGGAGACCTTCAGCATCACCGATGGATACTGGAGAGTATAAATGGCAACAAAATCGATGCCGCGGCACTGGACGACAGACTTCCGGAGCTGGAAATTGGGGAGCAAATGATGGCCTCGGGATACTCGGGCTGCAACCGGTTTCATGGCAAGGCAGCTTTACGTAAGGATCAATTCAGCATATACCCATTAGCGTCCACGCGGATGTACTGCAAAGCAGAGCAAAATGATATCGAGTCGATGCTGCTAAAAATTCTTGCCCGGGAGTCGACAATCTCTATTGATGCCGACAAGAACCTGATATTGCAAACCGACGACACCCTTCTACAATTTCGCCTGGAAGACCGAGTTGGGTGAGTTCAACAGCTATCCGTGCACCTGCTCAATAATTGCTGGTAGTAGCGACATTTTCCCAATAGAGACAAAGCGACACAAAGACATTGACCTAAACCTGCTCAAAAGATAGAATTCGCCACCTTTTTTAGTATCGATCCGGAGTAAATCAAATGTACGCTGTCATCGCCACCGGCGGAAAACAGTATCGCGTGGTCAAGGGTGAAACCCTGCACGTAGAAAAAATAGATGGCGAAGAAGGTGCTAAGGTTGAGCTGGACGGTGTTTTAATGGTGGTCGATGGTGACAAGATAGAAATTGGCACGCCGACACTGGCGAAAGGGACGGTTAGCGCAAAAATCAAATCACATGGTCGCGGCAAGAAAGTGGAAATTATAAAATTCCGCCGCCGCAAATATTCCCGAACCCAGGCTGGTCATCGTCAAAGTTATACCGAGATCGAAGTAACCGATATCAAGTCGAAGGGCGGATCCACCGCTAAGGCAGAACCTAAGGCCAAAGTGGAGACCAAGGCTAAAGTCGAAACTAAAGCCAAAGTGGAGACCAAGGCTAAAGTCGAAACTAAAGCCAAGGTAGAGACTAAGGCTAAGGTCGAAACTAAAGCCAAAGTCGAGAAAAAAGCTAAAACCGAGGCTAAAGTTAAAGCTGATCCTAGGGTTAAGGCAGATACTAAATCTAAGGCCGCACCTAAAGCAAAGGCGAAGTCTACGACTAAAGCCAAAGCGACGACTAAAAAAGCCAAGGCGGCGCCTAAAGCAAAAGCTACCACTAAGGCCAAGGCGGCGTCTAAACCCAAAGCTACCACCAAAGCCAAACCTAAGGATTCAAAAGATGGCGCATAAAAAAGCAGCGGGCAGTACCCGTAATGGTCGCGATTCGGAGTCAAAAAGACTCGGCGTGAAAAAATTCGGCGGTGAAGCCGTAATCCCCGGCAATATTATTGTGCGCCAGCGCGGCACCAAATTTCACGCGGGCGACAATGTCGGTTGTGGTAAGGACCACACACTTTATGCGAAGGCAGAAGGCAAGGTTGCATTTCGTGTCCGGGGCCGCCATAACCGAACTTTTATCAGTGTAGTCAGCGCCTAGTCGGACCCGACAATCATCCCCCAAAGCCTCGCTAGTGCGGGGCTTTTTTTTGACCTGGATGTTATTATCAAAGAAATTTAAATTATCTAATATGAAGAGTGCCTCTATTAATTCGGATTTTTTCGTGAGAGCAAGGAATTGCCGCGCGGAAAACCGGAATGTATATAAAATACGTGAGGAAGGCTGGCCCCAGCGTAGCGGTTGTGGGTCTGTGAGCACGGAGCTAACGCCACAATCGCAGAAAAAGACAATTTATAGAGGTACTCTTGAAGTTTATTGATGAGGCGAATATCCACGTTAAAGCCGGCAATGGTGGCAGTGGCATTGTCAGTTTTCGGCGTGAAAAATATATCCCGATGGGAGGCCCGGACGGCGGTGATGGTGGTGACGGCGGTTCGATATACATGGTAGCTTCTGGTGACTTGAATACTTTATCTGATTTTCGCCATACGCGACGTTTTGTGGCGCAAAAAGGTGCGCGCGGGAAAGGTAAAAACTGTACCGGTGCGAAAGGTGAAGATGTAACCATTGCCGTTCCACTGGGTACTGTAATTACGACTCTGGAGCAAGGAGAGTTGATCGCTGACATGACAGACATTAGCTCTGATCCCGTATTGATTGCGCGCGGCGGATTTCATGGCCTAGGCAACACGCGCTACAAGAGTTCTACCAATCGAGCTCCGCGTCAATTTACCGAGGGTTCCGAGGGTGAGCAATTTGATTTAAAACTGGAACTGAAAGTGATTGCCGATGTTGGGCTGCTGGGTATGCCCAATGCGGGTAAGTCTACTTTTATTCGTTCGGTATCAGCGGCCAGGCCCAGGGTTGCCGATTATCCGTTTACGACCCTGCACCCAAACCTGGGCGTGGTGGCTGTTTCGAGGCACCGAAGTTTTGTGGTCGCCGATATTCCGGGTTTGATCGAGGGTGCTGCCGAAGGCGTCGGACTGGGAGTCCAGTTTCTCAAACATTTGCAACGTACCCGACTGTTATTGCATATAGTCGATGTGAAACCTGTTGAGACCGATACGCCCGCGGTGGATGCGGCAAACAATATCATGGCAGAATTACGCCGTTATGATGAAGCCTTGTATGCGAAACCGCGGTGGCTGGTTTTGAATAAGCTCGACCTGGTCAGTGATGAGGAGCAACAGGCAGTTTGCGACGAGATTGTGAATGGACTCGACTGGAAAGGGCCGGTTTATCAAATTAGTGCAATTAATAAACAGGGCGTCGATGTAGTATGCAACGACATCATGTCGACTCTGGAGTCCAATGAGTAAACCACGATACAAAAAGGTTGTCGTCAAGATCGGTAGTACGCTGACTACCGATGGGGGCAAGGGGCTGGATCTCAATATGATTGCGGCCTGGGCCGAGCAGATGGCTGCCTTGCGCACGCAGGGCGTTGATGTTGTACTGGTATCATCGGGTTCGATCGCGGAGGGCATTTCAAGGCTTGGCCTGAAAACAAGACCAACCAATATAACTGAATTGCAGGCGACTGCGGCGGTCGGGCAAATGGGCCTGGTACAGGCCTACGAAGCCGGTTTTCAGCGACATGGTTTGCATAGTGCACAGATTCTGCTGACACATGCCGATCTGTCGAACCGTATGCGTTATCTGAATGCCCGCACAACTTTACGAACTTTACTCGAATACGGCACGGTGCCAGTGGTTAACGAAAACGATTCGGTTTCAAACGAAGAAATCCGTTTTGGTGACAATGATACGCTCGGCGCCCTCGTGGCAAATTTGATTGAGGCCGATCTACTAATCATTCTGACCGATCAGGATGGGCTGTTCGATAGTGATCCTGGTCATAACGCGAAAGCAAAATTGATCGAAAAAGCGAGCGTCAATGATTCGCAATTAATGGGTTACGCGGGTCCGAGCAGAGGTTACCTGGGAAGCGGCGGAATGCGAACCAAGATTAGTGCCGCGCTACTGGCCGCGCGTTCAGGCACTCATACCGTAATTGCTCCGGGGAAGCTCGAAAACGTTATTGTACGCCTGGTACAGGGGGAGGCTATCGGCAGTTTTCTCGAGGCTGGCGCAGGTCACCTGGCCGCGCGAAAGCAATGGCTTGCAGGTCATATGCGTTGCGCTGGTGAACTGTATATTGACGATGGCGCGGTCGAGGTTTTACAAAATAAAAATGCCAGCCTGTTGCCGGTTGGGGTAAAAAAAGTTAAGGGCATATTCAATAGAGGCGAGGTAGTAGCCTGTATGGATTTAACGGGCAGTGAAATAGCGCGGGGACTGGTAAACTATGCTTCCGACGAGTGTAAACTGATTATAGGAAAACCGAGCAAACAAATTCCACAGATACTGGGTTACGAAGATGACCCTGAACTAATCAATCGGGAAAACATGATACTGAGTTCGCAGACATGAAGCCTAATAAACGCGCCAGCATTCTTTATATCCCACATGGTGGAGGCCCGTTGCCCTTGCTGAGCGAAGACGGATACGAACGTATGAACCCTTTTTTACGTGGTTTCCCTTCGACCATTGCGGAACCTGAAGCTATCCTTGTCATCAGCGCGCACTGGGAAGAACCGGTGGTGTCGATCACCGCGCATAAAAATCCACCGATGCTTTATGACTATCAGGGATTTCCACCCGAATCCTACCTGTTCAAATATCCTGCCCCGGGTAGACCCAGACTGGCAAGTCGGGTACAGGCGATGCTGGAAACGGCCGGAATCGAGGCCCGCCTGGATTATGAACGAGGGTTTGACCATGGACTTTTTATACCGTTGATGCTGATGTATCCGGCGGCGAATATTCCCTGTCTACAAATCTCTCTTTCGAGTTCACTCGATGCGGCTTTTCACATTGAACTGGGACGAGCGTTGGCGCCGTTGAAGAATGAAAATCTGCTGATCCTGGGTTCCGGCTTTTCATTTCACAACATGCAGGTAATGTTGAGCAAGCAGGAAGACGGGGTCGACGAAAAAAACCGTCAGTTTGAAGAATGGTTAGCGCAAACCTGCAGCGACCCTGATCTGGACCTGAGCGAGCGTGAACAACGCCTGATAGAATGGGATCGGGCACCGGCGGCGCGCTATTGCCACCCACGAGAAGAACATTTACTGCCATTGCAGGTTTGTTTTGGAATAGCGCGTGCGCAGGCAACCACGGTGTTTCAGGATGTCGTGAGCGGATTTATAACCAGTGCCTACCAGTGGTGATCTCAGCTAGCCCGAACAATTCATAAACATGCACGTGCCCTTGCTTGTTCTTTGATTTTACAGAAAATTATTCTCTATCGACCGGATCAATAAATCCGGCGCTCAATCGGATAATTCCCTATAAAATCAAAGCCAGGTGCAATCATCACGGCAGTTTATGAATTATCCGGGCTAGATACTTTGGTGGGCGAGTTCGGTAGTTTCAACGTGTTGCCTGTTAAGCTCCTGACCTTGTAGATTGCGTTCCCTGGCCCAGATATAAATGCTGCTGCCGATTAGAATTGTCAGTCCAACCAGGGTGGTAGTTCGTGGTATTTCCGACCAGAACAGGTAACCAAAAACAACTGCCCAGACTATGTAGGTAAATTCAAACGGCGCGATGGTGCTGGCTGGCGCCACGCAGTAAGCTTTTGACATGCAATAAAAGGCGATCGCACCATTGAATCCGAGGAATATCATCAGGCTTAAATCGAACATTTCTGGTATCACCCAGTCGCGCGCAAAAAACACCAGCGACGGATGGGTCGAGCTAATTGAAATAATCCCACCCACCATCATCAAACTGATTAACGCGCTCGCCCCGGTGAATACTATCAGGGCATTGAATGCGATCGACAAAGGCGTGTCATGCGAACCCAGGTATCGCGTAATGATGGTTTGCGACGCGTAAGTGATAGAGGCGCAAAACGCGAGTATTACAGCCAGGTTAGCGAATTCACCCGATGGGCCGACAATGATCAATACACCAATAAATCCGGCAATCACGGCGCTCCAGCGGCGTAACCCAACTTTCTCGCGCAGCAGCAGGGCTGACATGGCAGTCACAAACAGCGGCGCAGAAAACACAATAGCTACAACTTCGACCAGTGGTAGCGAGGCGACAGCCAGGTAATAGGTGGTGTAGGAGCAGAAACCCAGGAACCCGCGTGACAGAGCCAGCCAGGGTCTGCGGGAAGTCAGTTGCCTTGACTCCGAAATCAGGCGCGCAAACCACCACATCAGGCCCACCGCAATTACGCCTCGAATAAACACGATTTGTAATACAGAGTACTGGTCACTGAAGTATTTTATGACTAGATCCTGTAGGGAAAACAGGAACAGGGCGAATACCAGCAGCAAGATACCGTTGAGAGGATTTTCGTGGGAGGAATTGCTAAATATAGACACCCGTTTGCCGTCCAGGTGTCAAGTTTTCGATCAATAATTTATTTACTGGGGGCAAATTATTTTCCTTATATTGAGATGTAATTTTTGCAGGAAACTCGAGTCTAGTTAAAAATAGCTATTTGAAAAGCGACTTTTTGTGTACCATTCAATCGAAAACTTCGATATCAAATTGTGCAGAACTAAAATGAAAATAGAGAATATCCGTACCTTTCTGGAAATCTCGGATTGCGGTAATTTCAATCGTGCCGCCGAGAATCTAAATGTTACCCAGTCGACCGTGAGTGCCCGGGTAAAATCGATGGAAGACAGTTTTGGCAGACAATTATTCAAACGCATTCATGCAGGTGTCGAATTAACAAAAGCCGGGCAACATTTTCGGCAGTATGCTTTGAATATTCAGCGCTTGTGGCAACAGGCGCACCAACGCGTTAATTTACCTGAGAACTTTGACCACGAGATTGGGCTCGGCTCGCAGGTTAGCCTGTGGGATAGTTTGATTCTGAAATGGATTCCGTGGATGCGAACCAACGCCAGCGATGTGGCTTTGCGTGTAGAAGCCGATTATTCCAGGAGTCTGATGCGCCAACTCTCAGATGGCCTGCTCGATATTGGTGTCATGTACCAGCCCCGACAGATGCCGGGCTTTATTATCGAGGATTTGTTTGAAGAGACACTGGTTCTGGTCGCTACCAGACAGCGAGCGCTAAGCCAGGAATGGGTCGAGGATTATGTATTTGTCGATTGGGGTGATGTCTTTCTTGGCAAGCACGCCGAGGCCTTTCCTGAAACTGAAACCCCGGCTGTAACAGTAGGTCTTGGCGCTTTAGGCCTGGAATATATATTACAAAATGGTGGCTCGGGTTATTTCCCGATCCGTGTCGTGCAACCCTATATTGAGCACCTCAAATTATTTCGCATCGAAGATGCGCCGAGCGTACAACGTCCGGTTTATATGGTGTATCCGACCTCGGCGAACGATCCGGAATCACTCGAAATCGGGTTGCGCGGTTTACGTGAAATTGTAGCCAACGGCGTCGATTAAGCTGCCGATTTATCGAATTGTCAGATTTCGATCATCTCGAAATCCTCTTTGCTGGCGCCGCAATCGGGGCAGATCCAGTCATCGGTGACATCGGCCCAACGCGTACCGGGCGCAATGCCATCGTCCGGCCATCCCTCGGCCTCGTCGTATATCAATCCGCAAATTATGCATTCCCATGTTTTCATTGATTCAGTATTCATCGAGTCAGGATCTAATATTAAATGGCAGTCTGCCAGGCTAAAGAGTCGGTGAAGTATAGATATTTCTGCATGAATTGCACGGGACTAGGCTAGTATTTCTGTTTTACCCGGGTGTAGTGGTCAGCCAGGTAAACAAGGAATTCCTTCTCGCGATCGGTGAGTTCACGTGTCTGTTGAACCGGGTTCCCCAGGTAGAGGAATCCGGAATCCAGGTGCTTGCCAGGTGGCACCAGCGACCCCGCGCCAATCATTACCTGATCTTCTACAATCGCGTTATCCATCACTATTGAACCCATGCCTATCATGCATTGACTTCCGATGCGACAGCCATGCAGCAGGACCTTGTGGGCCACGCTTACCTGGTTGCCGATATGGAGCTCGGCGCCCTCGGGGTTATACTCGCCGGCATGAGACACGTGTAGTACCGAACCGTCCTGAATGTTGGTGTTATCACCGATACGAATAATATTGACATCGCCGCGTATCACCGTGAGTGGCCATACCGAACTATTTTCACCGATAACCACATCGCCGATAACTATCGCGCTCGGATCGACGTAGCTGGACTCGGCAATCGTCGGCGAAATACCTTCAAATTCTCGAATCATTAAAGCATCCTTCTGCCTGGGGTTTGATATAGTAGCGAAAATTTTCTGGCAAGAGAAAGTAAATTAGTAGTGCTGATGAAGGTAGAAACCGAGCAAAAAATACGCTTATATGCGGAGCTGATCAGAATTGAAAAACCGATCGGCATATACCTGTTGTTATGGCCCACACTCTGGGCACTTGCAATCGCCGGTGAGGGTTCGCCGGATATGTGGATATTGCTGGTTTTCGTCGTCGGTGTATTCCTCACGCGCTCCGCTGGTTGCGCAATAAATGACTATGCCGACCGGGACATCGACCGGCATGTGGAACGCACAAAAGATCGACCACTGACGAGCGGGCGAATTAGAGAAATGGAAGTCATCCAGGTGTTTCTGGTACTGAGCCTGCTGGCTTTTTTACTGGTACTCAGTCTCAACTGGCTGACCATCTGGCTATCAACGGTGGCTTTGCTTCTTGCCGTGAGCTACCCGTTCATGAAACGTTTTCATTATTTACCCCAGGTGCATCTGGGCGCCGCGTTTGGCTGGGCAGTGCCAATGGTATTTGCCGCTCAGACCGGCAACCTGCCGCGGGAAGCCTGGTTACTGTATGTTGCCACACTGCTGTGGACCGTGGCGTACGACACCATGTACAGCATGGTCGATCGCGAGGATGATATTAAAATAGGTATCAAGTCGAGCGCCATATTATTCGGTGTTTACGACCGCGTGATTATTGCTCTGTTTCAGGCGCTGTTTATACTAACCCTCTGGTTGACCGGTACCGGGCTGGAATTTTCCGAGCCCTATTTTTATGCGCTTGGCCTGGCCATATTATTTTTGATCTATGAGCAATTCCTGATCGTTTATCGCGTTCCGGAGAATTGTTTTAGAGCCTTTCTAAATAATCACTGGGTGGGTTCAATCGTATTTTTCGGCATCATGGGGCACTATTATTCAGCTTAACGCTGCGTCATGCCACCCGGCTAGCGCGGTTATCGAGGCGTGATTCCAAACCGGCAGCAATGCCCGCCTCGCACCATGCATTCCTGGTGCTCGACCCTGGCTTCCAGCAAAGTTTCCATCAGGCTTAAATCGAGTTTACAAACTTGCCGACAATCGGCGGCCACCTTGTGGTATACACAATTGTTGGCGATGATTTCGCTTGCCCCATCGTCGGTAGTCTGGGTGATTGCTTCATAGCCCAACTCGTTCAAGATCAGAGATACTTCGCCGATTTTTAAGGCCAGGCTATTTAGCGCCGCCGTGCGCGGGGAAAATTCTTCGGCAATTTGCTCTCCGATGTCTGAAAGGCAGTTTAACAGTGCCTGTTCCCCGTAAATAGATCGAAACCAGTCGATTAAGGATTTAGAAAAATGGGCATAGCGTCGAGGAAATAGTTCCAGCCCCAGCGCAGACAGGAAAAAACCCCGTACCGGACGTCCGCCACTACTGGGTCTTAAATGACTATCAATTAAATCCAGTTTGGCGAGACTGGACAAATGCTGGTTGGTGGCATTACGCGAAATTTCAAGATGTTCGGCTATTTCATCCACACTCATTCCCGCACGCTTATGCAATAGAACCTTTAATAACGACTGCTGTCTGGCGCTGAATGAGTTAAGTGCGGCCATAAATGGATATTTGTTGGGAGGTGATTTGATTTATAACATATATACATGTTAAAAGTTATATAAATCATCAATAATTTATGCTATGCCCAGACCAGCATTACGTAAAGCCAGTAAATCAGGTAGCAAGAGCCGATTCCGGCAATCCAGATCTTGAGATGCGGGTGCTTTATATAAAGGTATAGGGAGGCACCGACTACCGCGAGGCATTCCAGCAGACTCACCCAGTTGCCGTAATAGGCCGGGTTCCAGTAAGACACCGGGCTGAAAAAACGCCAGTCAGACAGGGGAAAGAAGTGGCGGTGTGCGTCGTCCTGGTGCAACGGCAGGTCGCCGAGGGCATGCAGCAGGATACTGGCGAAAAATACCAGTAACCAGGGCCGATTTGTTTTCCAGCAAACCAGTATGCCGAGCAGTGCCAGGGGTATCGAATGAAACAGATCAAATGCAGCCTGCCAACCGGGTCTGTAGTACTCAACCGACCAGATAGACGATTCCGGGGTGCCGAGTGCGAGTTGCCATAGATAAAATACAAACATCGCGACATCGGGCAAGACAGCACCGATGACGATATAGGCCGCTTTTTTCCGATCCTGATTCCTGCCCAGAACCAGCAGGTTAATCATCGCATGAGCAGGTGTGTTAATAGGAGCACCTCATAGCCGTGGTCCAGTATGCGACAGGGGAGCGATCAAAGCGGGCTTCTGAGAGAGCCGAGTGCCCTGAGCCCCGGCTTCGCATTGTCCAACCCGCTATAGATCATGACAATACCAGCTATTAATAATAACCATTTGCCGCTTTTCGGGATTGTAATTATCCTGCAGGCTGAAATAAATACGGCAAATAGTCATTCACTCACTCTAACCCGTAACAAACTAAGGTTCCATAACTATGCAATTTACACATGAACGCGAATTTACTTACACACGCACCTATCAGGGTCCAATCCGTTGTGTCATTCTCGACTGGGCCGGCACCACCATGGACTTCGGTTGCATGGCACCCGCCGTGGTTTTCCGCCAGGTATACGAAAAAGCCGGTGTTCCTATCAGCCTCGAAGAAGCTCGTGTCCCGATGGGTGCCCACAAAAGGGTTCATATTGGTTTAATCAGCGAAATTCCGAGTGTACGGCGACGCTGGGTGGAAAAGCATGGAACCGAACCCACCGACGACGATGTGGGCCGCATGTTTGACGATTTTGTGCCGATGCAGGAGGCCTGCCTGTCTGAGTATTCACAATTGATTCCGGGTACACTCGAGGTAATTGCCGAATGCCGCAAACGCGGCTACAAGATTGGCTCGACCTCTGGATATCTCCCGGGAATGCTGGCTATCAACCAGGCCGATGCGGCCAAACAGGGCTATGAGCCCGATGCCACCTTCGGAGCCGGCGACGTCCTGCGCGGGCGTCCGTTTCCGCATATGGTGCTGCGAAACATGCTCGATCTGGACATTTCACCGGTACAGTCGGTGGTAAAGGTAGACGATACCCTGACTGGTATCGAAGAGGGACTGAACGCGGGTGCCTGGGGCATAGGCCTTGCCATTTCAGGCAACGAGGTGGGTGTCCAGCTAGATGAATGGAATGCTTTCTCGGAAGAGGTCAAGCAAAAACATCGCGACCGCATCTATCCCACTATGTATCAGCGCGGCGCGCATTATGTTATCGATAGCATTGCTGACCTGATGCCCTGTATTGACGATATCGAGGCACGCATGAAGCGGGGTGAAAAGCCTTAGGGACTCGCCGGACGTTCGAGTTGTAATAGATCAATGTTAGGAAAACATCGGTTACGTGTTGGAAGAGCCATCCTTTCGGCCAGATGAGTATTTTCTGCGAATAGATTTAACAATAGAAGCTGCCTGTTTTTCTATTATAGATTGCTTTACCTCAGCTTTTCCCAGGAGTATAAGTAAATCATCACAAGAGAATACGATAGCTAGTTAATTCTATTGCATGCCGTTTTTATCTTAGTGTACCTCAGGAGTTGGAATATTAAATAAGGAGATTGAAGATGAAAAAAGTAACCCGGTATTTATTGTTGCCATCTGTGCTGATGGTGCTTTCTATCAATTCAGCTGTGGCCTACGGCCCGTTTTATTTAAGTCTGGGTGTCGGAAATTCAAATTTTCAGTTAAACGAAGCCGGAATTGTTGCCAGTTTTAGCGCCTTAACAAGCTCCAGCGAAATTAATGATAGTGCTACAGCATTCAGCCTGTACGGTGCCATGCAAATGGACGAGTTCCTGTCACTAGAAGCCGACTTATTAATTGCCGGAGATATAACTGCCACAGAAGCAGGCCAGGTTATCAAGCTTTTTGATGTAACCACCCTGGCCCTCACCCTGGCATTGTCGAAACAATTTGGTGAGCGTACTCGGCTTTTCACCCGGGCTGGCGTCCATTTTTGGGATGTTGCCGAGAGTTTCGGTGATTTAAATACGATCGATAATGCCACGGATATTACTTACGGCATTGGCATGGATATAAATTTATACGGTGACCGCTCTCGACAGTTCAGGATTCAATGGAATCACTATGAGTATGATGGGGTTTTCATAAAAGACAGCGATACCCTATCGTTAAATTTACTGTTTATGTTTGGCGGGGAGTAGATTACCCCGGATTCAGGAGGTTGCAGCCCGCACGCTAAATTGCCCCTTGCCGCTGGTCTGTCACAGTCACCAGGGTAGTGAGAAAGTTTTGACGTTGGTATAACTATTCATCGCTTCGATGACGCCCTCTTTGTAGCCCAGGCCCGAATCTTTAATGCCACCAAAGGGCGACATCTCGATCCGATAGCCGGGCACTTCCCAGATATTTACGGTGCCGGTTTCAAGCTCATTGATGAATCGAATGATATCATCCATGCGGTTTGTACAAACACCCGATGAAAGTCCAAAAGCGGTAGAATTGGCGACCTCAATCGCATGATCAATATCTTTTACACGGATAATTGGAATCGGTGGACCAAAGGTCTCCTCGCGCACCAGCTCGCAGTCAAATGGAACGTGATCGAGCACGGTAGGCGAGTAAACCGCGCCCTGGCGGTCGTTGCCGTAGAGAAGTTTGGCACCATTTTGTATCGCATCGTTGACACGATTTTGAAACAGGATTGCCGCTTCTTCGTTGATTACCGTGCCGACATCGGTTTCCGGATCCATCGGATCACCGTATTTCAATTTAGCCGCCTTTTCGGCAACCAGGGTGGCGAATTCATCGGCAACCGAATCGATGCATAACACCCGCTTAACCGCGGTGCAGCGTTGGCCGGAATTTTTCGTACCACCGGCGACGGCGAGTTCGGCCGCCTTGTCCAGGTCGGCGTCATCCATCACGATCAATGGTGCATTGCCACCTAGTTCGAGGACAGTTCTGCGGTAGCCAGCTGTCCCGGCTATATATTTTCCGACCGATACGCTGCCGGTAAAGGTTACCAGATCGATATTCGGATTGGTCAACATCTCGTCGCCCATGTCTTCGGGCAAGCCGGTAATGATGGATAACATTTGCGGTGGCAGTCCAGCCTCGTAAAGTATGTCAGCCAGAACCAGTGCGGTTAAAGGGGTTTGCTCGGTAGGTTTGGCAACGATGCAATTATTGGTCGCTACCGACGGCGCGATTTTATGCGAAATCATGTTCAACGGATGGTTAAACGGCGTGATCGCAGAAATCGCGGTCAGAGGTTCGCGTTGAGTAAAAATCTTGCGTTTCTTACCGTGGGGTGTCAGGTCGCAGGAAAAAATCTGCCCATCATCTTTGATGCAGAGTTGTCCCGCCAGGCTAAATACATCAAACGCACGACCAACTTCGTAGAGGCTGTCTTTCTTGCTCAAGCCACATTCGGCAGTGATCAGATCGGAAATCTCGGCCTTGCGCGAAACTATTATCTCCGCAGTTTTAGATAAAATCTGTTGGCGTTCGTACCGTGTCAGGGTAGGTTTGTAGTTCGCCGCAATTTCAAACGCACTAGCGACCTGTTCGCGGCTTGCGCGCGGTACGGTACCAACGATTTCGCCGTTGTAGGGATTGAAAACCTCGACCACCTTGCCGGTATCGCCATTTACTTTTTCACCCGCAATACGCATTTTTTCATGTCTGATTGCTGTCCAATTTTCTGCTGCTAAAGCCATTTGATTGTTTTCCAGAGTTGAATGTTGTTATTAGGCCGCGTGATTTAACGCAACGTTAAAGATATCGAAATTGCGTAACTGGTGACCAGTGTCAAGATTGCTCACGCGTTGACTGACAATCAGTGGCACGCGTTGCTCAGTGACACCACCATGTGATCGCAGTGGAACTTCCAGCCCAGACAAATCATGCCGGTCGGCGGTCGTACCGATTACAGTATCCTGTTTCGAAACCAGAATCAGGTCGCCCATGCGATCATTCGCCAGTTCAAAGTGGGTACAACCCTGTGCATTGTCAAATACCTGTTCGATACCATCGATAGATGACAACTCGGATTTGAGTTGTTCGATATTTGCACCATCGGGCAAATACACGGTGGCAAACGAACCCAGGGCGCCGTGATGTACCACATAGGGATCGGTGATTGGCAGGATAACGCGGGCGGCACCTGGCGACATAATACGGTCCATTTCATCTTGCAAATAGATGATATTGGGGTCACCCGTGGCATCGTGTTTGGCATTCATACCATGATCCGCTGTCAATGCGACCACAGCGCCGAGGGCATCCAGTTTTGCCCAGTAACCATCCATCATCGCGTAAAACGCATTGGCGCCTTCGCTGCCGGGTGCAAATTTATGCTGGATGTAATCAGTGGTGGAGAGATACATCAGGTCGGGCCTTACCGTTTCTAGCAGTTTTACGCCAGCGGCGAAAATAAATTCGGAAAGTTCTGCACTGTATACCGAGGGTACTTCCATACCAACCAGGTCGGGAACATTGTCGATACCATTGTCTTCTAAATTAACCTGGCCGGACAATTCAGATGAAAAGCAGATAGCACCATCTGCTCCGAACTTCAGCTCGTTGCCCAGCAGTCGGCGCAGCTTATCTTTAGCAGTAATTACCACAACCTTGGCGCCAGCATCCTGAAATGCCTTGAAGATAGTTGGAGCTCGCAACAACTCGGGTTCGTTCATCATGACTTCGCGATCATTCTCACGGTCGTAGTAAAAGTTACCGCAGATACCGTGCACCTCCGGGGGTACGCCGGTAACGATCGAAATATTGTTCGGGTTGGTGAAACTCGGTACCACGCAATGAGCACGCAGATCTGAACCCTGCCCGGCGACGATTTTTTGCGTCCAGGGCATCACGCCGGCAGCAATTGCCTGTTCAATATAATCGGGTTCGGAACCGTCGATGCAGACCACCACGCGGGGTCGGTTCGGCCATTGGTAGTCGCGCCCATTAACGCTGACTGTTTTTGTAACGGAATTCATAGTGTGGGTGGGTCCATAACCAGGGTTTGAATGACACTATACCGGTAAGCTCAATATGGGGTAAAATCGATATTGCATATGATAAATATAGATCTATCCTATAGGTCAAATTTTTCCGAATACTACTCGGCTAGCTGGTTGGACTGTACCATTTCAAGAAAAGCATCGGTGACCCGGAGGGCTCGACGTTCATTCAGGCAGATAACGTATTCTTCATTATTCAGTTCGGCGTTGCTCACCGGTAGTGCGCGCAGTCTCGAATCGGCCAATAGCTCGTTCTCTGCAACAATACCGACACCAAATCCGGCAGCCACGGCTTCGCGTACGCCTTCACGACCACTAATTTCCATCACATTGCTTAACTTGCCGCCCATGCGCTGTACCGCTTCTTCAAATATCGACCGGGTTCGCGAGCCTTTTTCGCGTAAAATAATACGCTGCTCGAGTAGCTCTTCAATGGTAACCGAACGCCGATCACTCCAGCTGTGATCCTGGTTCACAAATACTACCAGTCTGTCAGGTGCCAGGGGTATCGAAAACAGGCGACTGTCGTCCTGGGGAATATTCGGCAGAAATGCGACATCGCAGCGTTGCGCTACCAGCCATGACATAATCTGTTGCGAATTGCCATATTGAATTGAAATTTCTATACCGGGATACAGGCGCTGAAACTGCGCCAGCAATGGCGTAACAATATAGGGTGAATCAGCGGCTACCAGTAGTTTCCCTGAGGTCAAGGCCCGTGCCGATAGTAATAGTTGCTCAACCTCTTCCTCGTAGCGGAACATGTGGCGCGTAATGCTGTGCGCCGATTTGCCGATATCGGTGAGCTCGATATGGCGCCCGTGGCGAACGAACAACTTGATGCCGTATCGTTCTTCCAGTTCTTTAACCTGTCCCGATAGGGTTGGTTGGGTAATATGCAGAAATTCAGCGGCCCTGGTAAAACTGGCGTGCGTGGCTACCGCGTGGAAAGATCGCAGATGTGCGTGAGATATTGGCATAACCTATTTAAAGCATTTGTTATATCGATTTGATAGATACTATTTAATAACGGTATAAATGGCAATATCGTTAATTAACTCCCAGACTTCGGATCACTATGACCAACGACTTCAGTACAAATAGCGCAGTAAGTTCACCGACCGGTGACCCCTATTTACTTACCCCGGGACCGCTCACCACCTCGCCAACCGTAAAGCAGGCGATGCTGCACGATTATGGATCGCGCGATAATACCTTTATCGACATCAATGCCCACATACTGCAAAGACTGACAGCTATCGTCGACGGAGATGGCAGCCATGTCTGTGTGCCGTTGCAGGGTAGTGGTACCTTTGTGGTTGAAGCGATGATCGGTAACTTTGTACCGGCCGATGGAAAATTATTGATCCTGGTGAACGGTGCCTATGGTCACCGCATTGCTAAAATCTGCGATTACTATCGACGTGAATACATCATCCAGGAATCGGCCGAGGATGTTCCGGTGGATATCGATGCGCTCGATCAAACCCTGGCCAACGACCCGGGCATCAGTCACGTGGCGATGATCTATTGCGAAACCACATCGGGCATTCTTAACCCGATTCAGCAGATATCCCAGATCGTCGCTCGCCATGCGCGGGGATTGTTAATCGATGCGATGAGTGCCTTTGGCGCTTTACCGCTGAGTGTTAAGGATATCGAACTCGATGCGGTGGTGGCATCGAGCAACAAGTGCCTCGAAGGCTCGCCAGGCATGGGCTTTTGTATCGCGCGCCAATCTGCAATTGAAAAAACCAAAGGCAACTCACCCTCGCTGAGCCTGGATCTATACGACCAATGGCAGGCGATGATGAAAAATAAACAATGGCGATTTACTCCACCGACCCACGTGTTACTGGCATTTGACCAGGCACTTAATGAATTCGAGCAAGAGGGTGGCGTCGCCGGCCGTGGTGGGCGGTATCGGCAAAATGCCGATCTCATGATTTCAGGTATGCGCGAAATGGGATTCAAGACTCTTTTAGCCGATGATCTTCAGGCACCGATTATTATTACCTTCCACATGCCGGCTAATCCGGAGTTTGATTTCAGTGCCTTTTACGATGGGTTACGCGAACAGGGGTACGTAATTTACCCCGGGAAGTTGACCGTGGCCGACAGTTTTCGCATGGGGTGTATCGGCAGACTGGATCTCGAACAGATGCAGGGAGCGCTGGATGCGGTAGCAAAAATGCTCGCAAAGTTTGGCATCGACGAAATAATTAATGCAAAATAGCCAGGCTGTAACTCGTTAACCAAAGTGAGCATCGCTGAATAGGTCGGGTAGAACAATCAAAACCGTTGGCAGCAGGGATGCTGGCATCGAGCCTACAGGGAGGTATTTACGGCGTGTTTTGATTGTTCTACCCAATCTGTTCTGAATAGACCGCTATTTCGATACTAAATTAGGGGATAACCCGGTATGTCAGTACAAATTCCTGAGCGCGCCAGCGCCGTTATAATCGGTGGGGGCGTGATTGGCTCCAGTGTTGCATACCACCTTGCGAAACAGGGCTGGACCGATGTGGTTTTACTCGAACGCCAACAGTTCGGCTGTGGCACCACCTGGCACGCCGCTGGCCTGGTGGGTACGATGCGTGCGAATGAATCGCAGGCCAGGCTGTGTGAATACTCGATGGCGGTATTGACCGAACTCGAACGGGAGACCGGCCAGTCGACTGGGTTCAAACAGGTAGGCTCACTATCTATCGCACACAGTGTTGCCCGCTTTGAAGAACTAAAGCGCGTCGCATCGATGAATAATGCCTTCGGCGTGACCCAGGTCGATATGATTACCCCCGACGAAGTCAAGGCCTTATACCCGTTTGTTGAAACCGGCGATCTACTTGGTGCCAGCTGGGTGGCACAGGATGGCACAGCGAGCCCGGTTGATGTGACATCATCGTTCGTCAAGGGCGCACGCCAGCGCGGCGTGAAATGTCTCGAGGGTGTCAAGGTCACAGCCATTCAAAAGGCCAATGGCAAGGTCACCGGCGTAGTCACCGACCAGGGACAAATTCAGGCCGATTTTGTCGTCAACTGTGCGGGCTTATGGGGCCGAGAGGTGGGCAAAATGGCGGGTGTCAGCATACCGTTACACGCCTGCGAGCATTATTACGCGCTCACCGAAAAGCAGGAAGATATACCCTCTGATTTACCGGTACTGCGCGATCATGATCGATGCGCCTATTATCGCGAAGACGCCGGTAGTCTGCTGGTGGGTGCGTTTGAACCCAACGCGACACCCTGGGGCCAAAATGGCATACCCGACGATTTCGCCTTCGAAGAGCTCGAAGGACACGCGGACGAACAATTTATGCCGGTGCTCGAGCACGCAATGTATCGAGTACCGTTTCTGCAAGAAGTTGGCTGGCGTAAGTTTTTCTGCGGACCGGAGAGTTTTACCCCCGACGATCAGTTCCATATGGGTGAGTCGCCCGAACTAAAAAACTTCTATGTCGCCTGCGGACTGAACTCGGTCGGCATTCAAACCTCGGGTGGACTCGGACGAGCGCTGGCCGAATGGATGGACCTGGGACACGCGCCGATGGATTTATGGGGTAATGATATTCGGCGTATGTTTCCGTTCCAGTCAACCCAGCACTATATTGAAGACCGGGTTAGCGAAACCCTGGGGTTGTTATACGAAAATCACTACCCGTATCGGCAGATGACCACGGCGCGCAATATTCGCCATTCGCCGTTGCATGAAAAACTGGCAGCACATAATGCCTGTTTTGGCGAGGCTGCAGGGTGGGAACGGCCTAACTGGTTTGCGCCCGAAGGCGTAGAAGCAAAGTACGAATACAGTTTCGGCAAACAGAACTGGTTCGAGTATAACGCCGCAGAACACAAGGCCGCGCGCGAAAAAGTGGTGCTGTTCGATCAAAGTTCATTTGCCAAATACCTGGTTCAAGGCCGCGATAGTTGCAAGGTATTGCAGCGTATTAGCAGCGCCAATGTTGATGTCGAAATCGGCAAAATGGTCTACACCCACTGGCTCAACGAGCGTGGAGGAATTGAAGCCGACCTGACCGTCACGCGCATGGCCGAGGATCAATACTGGGTGGTCAGCGGTGCAGCGCAAAGCATAAAGGATATCAATTGGCTGCAACGTAATATCGCCGATGACGAATTTTGCTGTGTTAGTGATATCACCAATGCCTGGGCGGTGATGGGCGTGATGGGCCCGGATAGCCGCGCCCTGCTCAGCGATACGCTGGGTCACGATATGAGTACCGAGAACTTTCCTTTCGGTTCATTCCAGTCGGTCGAGTTAGGCGCGGTTCGGGCTTATGCCGCACGCGTTTCCTATGTCGGCGAACTGGGCTGGGAGCTCTATGTGCCGGTCGACCAGGCGCGGCATGGATTTGATTTTCTGTGGGATAAGGGTCAAAACCACGGGCTGAAAATGGCAGGCATGCACACGCTCGACTCCTGCCGCATAGAAAAGAAGTTTGTCCACTATGGTCACGATGTTGCCGAGGTGGACACACCTCTGGAGTGCGGCTTGGCGTTTGTCTGCGATCTGGAAAAAAAGATACCATTCATAGGCCGTGACGCAATTTTAAAACAAAAGGAATCGCAATCGTTTATGCGTAAACGGCTGGTCCAGTTCCTGCTCAAGGAACCGGAAGTAATGCTCTATTCTCACGAGCCGATTATCCGTAACGGCGAAATTGTCGGGCATTTGACCTCGGGCAATTACGGGCACACGCTGGGCGGCTCGGTGGGGCTTGGTTATATCGAAGTCGAGGATGATGTCACCAAAGATTATTTGAATGCCGGCACCATAGAGATTGACGTCGGAGGAACGCGAGTGCCGGCCGAGGCGAGTCTGGGAGCCATGTATGATCCCCGGGCCGAGCGTATGCGGGGGTAGTTTTGGTGCCAGTTTCAAAAGCTGCACTAACGATAAAGATATAACCCAATAAGTGACTGGACTGAATAAGCAAATACAGCAGGAGTAGACAATGGATAAACCGGACTTTATCGAAGGCGGATGCCTGTGCGGGGCAACTCGCTATCGCGCGACAGGCCAACCGAGTAAATCTGCTTATTGCCACTGTAGTGATTGCCGTAAAGCGACAGGAGCGCCGATTGCGGCCTGGCTCATGTATGACGAGAACCGGATAGAATTTATCGAGGGAAGCCCGCAGAAACACGAGTTTACGCCCGGAGTGTTGCGAGGCTTTTGCCCGGTCTGCGGGACACCCCTCTGGTGGCAAGGCATGTGGCATGACAAGTTGTTTCAGATGGTGTCTGTCGGTAGTCTTGACGACCCGGAGATATATCCACCCGACAGGCACGCCTCCTGTCACAATCAGATTAGCTGGTTTGAAGTGGCGGATGACTTTCCGCGCTACCAGCATTCGAGCCCCGAAGGATAATGAGATTCGGGGTGGAATTTGCTACCCATTTTTAATTTTTCGTTGGTTTTTCGCCGATAACAGTTTTACCCGGAATGACTGGCACTTTGCTCGAGTGTTTTTAGCCCTGCTTCATGTAATTGCGGAGTCGCGGCAGCTATTACCTGTGACGCCGAAGACAGCCCCAGTGAATTACCCTGCCAGTCACTGATGACCCCACCGGCCTGTTCCACGATGGGTACCAGTGGCAGGTAATCAAACGGAAACAGGGCCGATTCAACCACCAGGTCGACCCAACCACCGGCCAGCATCGCGTAGGTGTAACAATCACCGCCGAAACGGCGATATTGAACCAGTTTGCTGAGTGTTTCGAATGCTCCATATTCTTCCCGGTTAAAGAAATCGGGTGATGATGTAAGCAGGCTGGCAGATGACAGGTCCTGGCATTGGCTAGTGTGACAGGAGATATCATTCCGGGTCGTAGGACCGGATCGATCGGCAACCCAGGTTTCATTTAAGGCCGGCATGGAAAGTCCGCCTGCCTGCACGATACCATCTTCGACAAAACCAAGCAGGCAACCGAACAGCGGGTTGCCGAGCAGAAAACTCTTGGTACCGTCAATCGGATCGATCACCCAGGTCCCGCCCTCGCCGCTGGTTTGCCCCTGCTCTTCACCGTAAATGGCATGCCCGGGGAAACGTTCCGTAATCAGGTCGCGGATAGCCTGTTCGATTTCACGATCGGCAATCGTCACCGGCGAGTCATCTGATTTAACCTCATAGCTAACCGGCTGCCGGAAATATTGCAGGGCGATTTGTGAAGCGGTATCGAGTACATCGAGAATGAACTGGGAAATAACCGGGGATTGATTTTGCATCGATAATTTTTTAACTGAATTGATATTGGATTGGCCATTTGCGGGCTGGCAATGAGTGAGTAATATCACCATTGAATATATATTTAACAGTGTATTTCATAAATGGCATCATGGATAATAACTTTTAGTCGGAACCCTGTTAGCAGGACTTTATTACAGTCAATCTTCGAGGAAAAATAGTGTCTATTAAAACCACTTGCATCGGTGCTTACCCGAAGCCAGACTATGTCAAACTACCCGACTGGTTTAACCATGCAGAAGGGCCCGATACCGCCGACCCAACCGCGTTGTGGGAAAAGGCAATGGCTGACCTTGGTCCCGATGCCGAAGCGGTTATTGCCAGGGGCGTTGCCGAGGCGGTCACCGATCAAATCGAATGTGGTATCGACATTCCTACCGATGGCGAGATTGCACGTGAAAATTATATCCATTATCACTGCCGGCATCTGCTCGGCTTTGACTTCACTCATTTAACCGCAAAGGCAGTCAGGGGTGGAACCTACAAGGCGAAATTACCAACCATAGTCGGACCGGTATCGGTACGCGATCAATTCCTGGTAGCGGACTGGCAACGCGCCCAGGCGGGTAGCGAACGCCCGGTGAAGATAACCATGCCCGGACCGATGACTATTTCCGATACCAACAGCGACGCGTTTTACCATGACCCGGCGAAACTCGGGTGGGACATTGCCGAAGCGCTAAATGTCGAGGTACGCGCGCTCGCCGAAGCAGGATGTCAGCACATTCAAATTGACGAACCCCTGTTTGCGCGCAAGCCCGAGGCAGCCCTGGAATTCGGCTTCGATAATCTGGAGCGGGCATTCCATGGTTGCCCCGACCGGGTTCAGCGCACGGTACATATGTGTTGCGGATACCCCGATAAACTTGATCGAGACGATTATCCAAAAGCCGATCCTGATTCTTATTTTCAAATTGCCGATGCGATTGAGCAATCCTGTATCGACGCTGTGTCTTTCGAGGATGCGCATCGGCCTAATGATTTATCCCTGCTGGAACAATTGCCGACTACGAAAGTCATCTTCGGCGTGGTCGCGATTGCCCGTAGCCAGGTAGAAAGCGTCGACGAGATTCGGCAACGACTCGCGCTCGCGCTGAACCACATCGATGCAGATCGACTGATTGCCGCGCCGGATTGTGGGCTAGGATTACTCGGGCGTGAACTCTCGATGGCGAAGATGAAGAACCTCAGCGAAGCGGCCCATTCACTGTAACATCGTCATTCCGGCCGCTATCACTGTCATTCCGGCCGTAGAGCCGGAATCTATTACCGGGGTAGGCTCGAAGGTACTATTGGCTCTGACTCGAACAGATTCCGGATAACCCCTGCGGGATTTCCGGAATGACGGGTTGATTTTCGGGCTTTCCGGAATGCCGGGCTGGTAACTAAACGTAGTCCTTGTACTTCTCAAGAAAACGTATCGGTTTCGCCAGTGCATCCTTGCGGAACGGGTCGCCCAGTTCACGGGTGCACATGATCTCGATAATCGTGGTCTTGCCATCGTTCATCTGTGCGTCGATCGCTTTCGTCAGTGCCGGTCCGACATCTTCGAGCTGATCGACGACTACGCCCTCGGCGCCCATAGAGCGGGCGATGCCCGACCAGCTTTCACCCCCGAGCTCGTCGGCGACAAAGCGGCGATCATAAAAATCGACCTGGTTTTTCTTCTCGGCTCCCCACTGACGGTTGTGGAATACCACCGCGGTGACCGGAATATTATGACGAACACTGGTCAGGGTCTCCATCATGCTCATAGCCCAGGCGCCGTCACCGGCATATGAAACCGCCGGTCTCTCGGGCGCGGCACACTTGGCCCCGATCACTGTGGGAAGCGCATAACCACAGTTACCAAAGCTCATCGGCGCGAGGAAACTGCGTGGTTTCTCAAAGCGCAGGTAGCTGTTGGCTACCGAGTTGATATTGCCGATATCGGTCGATACCATGACATCGTCCGGCATTGCCTTTTCCAGTTCACGCAGTACCTGGCGCGGGTGCAACCAGTTGCCTTCTTCCCCTTGCTGCTCCTCGATCATATCGAGGCTGTAGGCGTCTGTCTCATGTGTCCAGTTGTCGAGTTCTTCTTCCCAGCTCGCTTTTTCCGCTGCAATGTCTTTTGCCCGATCCGCTTTGCTTGCGTCGCAGGCCAGGGTCTTATCGCTAATTCGCGCGAGCAATGAAATTGCGCTTGCTTTCGCATCGCCACAGATGCCGACTGAAATCTTCTTAACCAGTCCGAGCATTTTATTGTCCGCATCGACCTGGATAATTTTGGCGTCCTTGGGCCAGTAGTCGATACCATGCTGGGGCAGAGTGCCAAATGGTCCCAGGCGAGTACCCAGTGCGAGGACTAGATCGGCCTTCGAGATAAGCCTCATCGCGGCCTTCGAACCCTGGTAACCCAACGGCCCGCACCACAGGTCGTGGCTGGCCGGGAATGAATCATTGTGAAGATAGCTGTTTACCACAGGTGCGCCGAGACGCTCGGCCAGCGCCTTGCATTCCTCGACCGCGTCACCCATGACGACACCACCGCCGGATACGATCACCGGATTTTTCGCCCGGGCGAGCAATTCTGCTGCTTCATTCAGGCTGGCCTCGCCACCGGCGCCACGATCGAGACGGGCTGGTGCGGGTATCTCGACGTCTATTTCACCGTAGAAGTAATCGCGCGGAATATTCAGCTGGGTCGGGCCCATTTCTGACATGGCGCGATCGAAACAACGTGCGGTATATTCGGCCATCCTGTTTGGATTGTTGACGTGCCCCTGGTACTTGGTGAATTCCTGAAACATCGGTAATTGATTGGCTTCCTGAAATCCACCCAGCCCTATACCCATGGTTCCAGTCTCGGGGGTGATTACGACCACCGGCGTATGTGCCCAGAACGCAGCGGCGACAGCAGTGACGCAGTTACTGATGCCCGGGCCGTTTTGACCAATGACCACACCATGACGTCCACTGACACGAGAATAACCATCGGCCATGTGGGCTGCACCCTGCTCGTGTACCACCGGTATCAGGCGGATTCCGGCCGGTGCAAATATGTCCATAGCGTCCATAAACGCCGATCCCATGATGCCAAACATGTCGGTGACTTTATTCGCTACCAGGGTTTCAACAAATGCTTCACTGGGTGTCATTTTCATAACAGTGTGTCCTCAAAAATTACTTATCTTGTATCCGGAGTCTGACCGAACCAGAATTTTTGCTATTTTTATGGTTACCATCCTAACCCATATAAATGCATTATCCTATGTCGCCCCTATCGGCTTGCAGCCCTGTAACGGTAATCCCGGTACAGCTCCGAGTGGCGCGTAAATTAGGGGAGTCTAGAATTTCTGGTAGTACCAGTCAGGGTATATCAATAATGCCAATTCCGATCAAATCATTGTATGAATCAAATCAGCGAGTTTTTTGATTCCCGGTTCGATCTTTTCTGCCGCGATCGACGAATAACCCAGGCGAAAGAAATTTTGCGGCGGACCGGGTTGCATGAAACAGATTTCACCCGACTCGATCAGAATACTTTTTTTCGCGGCATTATTTTTCAGTTCACGGCTATCGAGTTGCCTGGGTCCTTTTACCCAGTAAGATGTGCCGCCAAAAGACGGAATGCGGGTAGATTCGGGTAAATATCGATTCAGTGCATCCCCCATAGTTTCCCAGCGTTCCTGGTAGGTCCGGCTCAGGCGGTGGATCAGCGAATCATGGTGCCCCATCGATAGAAAAAGGGCGACCAGTCGCTGATTATTAGCGGGCGGATGGCGCACCATCAGTCGCCGCAGAGCCCGGGCCTCTTCTATCAGCGCGGGTGATCCAACCATGTAACCAATGCGCAGTCCGGGGGCCAGTGTTTTCGACAGGCTGCCGACGTAAATTACCCGGTTATCACTGTCCAGGCTCTTAAGAGCAGGGGTTGGTTCGCTGACAAAATTGATTTCACTTTCGTAGTCATCCTCAATAATAAGAAAATCATGTGCCCTGGCATCTTTCAATAACTGCTCGCGGCGTTCTATCGGCATGGTCACAGTGGTAGGTGACTGATGACTGGGTGTGAGATAAACAAATTCACAGCTATTGACTATCTTACCCGGAACCACCCCGTTTTCATCGACATCGAGTGGCACGACGCTGGGTGACTTGAGCGAGAAAATATTGCGTGCATCGGCGTAACCCGGATTCTCGATGCCGATACGACTATCCCTGTTAATCAACAGGTCCGCCAGGATATATAGCGATTGTTGAGCGCCCATGGTAATCAGGATCTCGTCGCGCGAGGCCCATACGCCACGACGCGGCAATATACGCGCCTGGATTTGCTCGATTAACAACGGGTCATCGGTATCTATTCTATCGGGTGTGACATCCAGGATATCACTGACACTGAGCGCTTGCCGACAGCAGTCGCGCCAGTCCGCTATCGGGAACAGTGCCGGATCGAGTTGGCCAAATAGAAACGGGTATTGATATTTCTTCCAGTCTACTGGTTTGACGATATTGCGTTGGCGTGACGGTCTGAACTTAATATGATGGTTCCAGTCAGGCTGGACTGCATGGTCAGGGTGTATGACTGGCTTGATTTTGACGCGACCGCTGAGCATGGTTTTATCGATGTAATAACCGCTGCGTTCGCGTGATACCAGGTAGCCCTCATCGATTAATTGCTGATAAGCCAACACTACCGTATTACGCGCAACGCCCAGATGTTTTGCCAGTTCGCGTGATGACGGCAAGGGTATTTCCAGCGGTAATTTTTCGTCGAGAATCGCGGACACGATGACCTCGCGTAACTGGCGCTGGTAGCTGACCTGACGCTCACGCGATAGTTTGAACAGGCGGTTCCACATCATATGGTCTTGCCGGTTATGCTTTTTTCTCACACTGGTCATGGGCGCGAACAGTTACTGTCAAATTGGTATCATTAATAGGTGTCTTCTGGTCCTATTGTATCGTGATAGAATAAAATTAGCTTTAAGCTGGAACACCTTTCGCTCAAACTAGTACTCATAAGATATCTCACTGAAGGAGTACAGGAGTGAATAGAGAATTTTAAGTGCGTGACATTAAATACTGGTATATATCCGGAAGTCATGTAGAGCCGTGGAGAGTGCTATGAAACCGAATGATCTAAGCGAAGTAGTCAGCAACGACAAGAGCCATGTCTGGCACCATTTAATCCAGCATAAACCACTGCAGTCGACCGACCCGATGGTGATAGTCGAAGGCAAGGGCATGCGCGTTAAAGACATTAACGGGCGCGAGTACCTGGACGCGGTTTCGGGCGGTGTGTGGACAGTGAACGTCGGTTATGGTCGCGAGAGTATTGCCGACGCAGTGCGCGAACAGCTGGTTAAAATGTGTTATTTCGCCAATTCTGCCGGTAATATTCCCGGCGCAAGATTCGCCGATAAATTGACCGAAAAGATGCCGGGATTAAGCCGGGTCTACTATTCGAATTCGGGTTCGGAAGCCAATGAAAAAGGCTACAAGCTGGTACGACAACTTGCCGAGCTGAAAAACGAGGGCAAAAAACACCGCATAATTTACCGTGACCGTGACTACCACGGGACCACGATAACTGCCCTCTCATCCTGTGGCCAGTCGCAGCGTAAAGATCAGTATGGGCCGTTTACACCGGGATTTATAGAAATGCCGCATTGCCTGGCATATCGCTCGGCGAATGGCGATGACCCGGATTTCGGTGTGCAATCGGCGCGTGAACTCGAGAAAATAATACTGCGTGAAGACCCGGATACGATTGGATCCGTCTGTCTGGAGCCGATTACGGCCGGCGGTGGTGTGATCGTGCCGCCCGAAGGTTATTTCGAGACTATCCAGGAGATTTGCAGGAAATACGGTGTGTTGTTGCATATCGACGAAGTAGTCTGCGGCATGGGACGAACCGGCAAATGGTTTGGTTACCAGCACTTTGGCGTCAAGCCCGATATCGTCACGATGGCGAAAGGCGTGGCCAGTGGTTACGCGGCCATTTCCGTGACGGTGACCACCGAAGACCTGTTCAACCAGTTTCTTGCTGAACCGGCCGATACCATGCACTATTTCCGTGACATCAGTACCTTTGGTGGCTGCGCCGCAGGTCCGGCGGCGGCACTGGAAAATATGCGTATTATCGAAGATGAAAATATACTCGATAATGTCAACAAGATGGGTGACTACCTGATGGACCAGTTGCACGAGTTACAGCAGAAGCATCCGATTATAGGCGACGTCCGGGGCAAGGGACTTTTTGTGGGTGCCGAGCTGGTGAAAGACCAGACTACACGCGAGCCGGTTGACGAATCGGTAGTCGCATCGGTAGTTGGCGATTGCCTTAAACAGGGAGTAATGATCGGACGCACCAATCGCAGTCTACCCGGTCTCAATAACACCCTGTGCCTGAGCCCGGCCCTGATTTGTAGCAAGGACGAACTCGATGAAATCGTTGCATCGATCGATGTCGCGCTGGGTAATTTACCCGCCCAGGTTGAGAAGAGTAAATCGCGGGCGGAAGTCCTGGCTTAAGCAGGCCGGGTATCCCGGCCTTATGCGCTGGAATGGTTGTCTCGATTATTGAAGTAGTATTGTGAATTCTGCGGCCTTAAAAGATGGACTTCGGGACCCGGCCCTGGTGCTCGATGAAATCCGGGAATTTTTGATTAACAAGGACTTTCTGTACCTGAAATCGACCCAGGTTATCGAATTACTGTCGAGCATTGCCAACACCAGAATCGGTAACGACCAGTTGTTTCTCGACAGCTGGAACAGCCTCGAAGAAGATCAATACATGGCCGACGGCGGGCGCTATCGGAAACGCCGTCATGCAATTTTTGCCACCCATGAATCGACCGATGCACCGGTATTGATGCCCTATCAACCCCATTACCAGACCCTCGATTACAATTCGATGAATGGGGGTATTGCGCGTTACTTTGCGCCGATACTGGTCGATTTGTTAAATAGCCGGACACTGAGTGCTTTGCTCGGCCTTGGCACTCGGTTGTTCAACCTGGTGTCGGGTATTCACCCCTGGCATATCGAGTTGCACCAGTTTCGGATCGAAGCGCGCGACGGCCAAAAAGGTAATCCGACGCCCGAGGGTGTGCATCGCGACGGCGTTGATTTTGTCATCGTGGTAATGATCAAGCGGGTCAATATCGAAAGCGGTGCTACTTCGATTTACAATCTGGATAACCGGTTGCTTGGTGAATTCACCTTGCTGAATACTTTCGACATGGCGATCGTCAACGATAAGAAGGTTTATCACGGCGTCACACCGATTACACAGCTCGATCCAGATGAAGAAGCCTATCGAGACGTGTTGGTGATGACTTTTCGTGGTAAGGACTAAGACAATTTCAACAACCTGATACCATTAATCCCGTAACAGCGTTATCGTTATATTAAATCGAGGAATATTGTGGAAAGAGAAGCAATGAATTTTGATGTGGTCATCGTAGGCGCTGGCCCGTCTGGATTGACCGCGGGTATCCGGCTTGCGCAACTTGCGCAGCAACAGGAGCGCGAGCTGACGATCTGTATTGTTGAAAAAGGCTCCGAAGTTGGAGCACATATTCTATCGGGTGCGGTGCTCGAGCCTCGCAGTCTGAATGAACTGATACCGGACTGGAAAGAGAAGGGCGCGCCACTGTCGGTAGCGGTCAAGTCCGACAGATTGCAATACCTGACAAAAACCCGTGCGATCTCGATGCCAACACCGCCGCAGATGCACAACGAGGGCAATTACATCATCAGCCTGGGTAATTTTTGTCGCTGGCTCGCCGAACAGGCCGAACAGCTCGGTGTTGAAATATTTCCGGGATTTGCCGCGGCCGAAATTCTCTATGATGAAGCTGGCTCCGTGCGCGGCGTCGCCACCGGCGACATGGGCATAGGCAAGGACGGGCAGCCGACCGATAATTTCGAACCAGGTGTAGAACTGATAGGGCGCCAGACTATATTTGCCGAGGGTTGCCGGGGCTCATTGAGCAAGCAGTTGATGAAGGTTTATGGGCTGCGCGATGGCGTGCAACCCCAGACCTACGGTATCGGCATCAAAGAACTGTGGGAAGTCAATCCCGACCAGCACGACCAGGGGAGTACGCTGCACACGATAGGCTGGCCGTTGAAGTCCGATACCTACGGGGGCTCATTTTTATATCATATTGCGGACAACCAGGTTGCTGTCGGATTTGTCATCGGACTCGACTACAAAAATCCACACCTCAATCCTTTCGAGGAATTCCAACGCTTCAAAAATCACCCGGCTATCCGGCCGACCTTTGCCGGGGGCAAGCGGATTTCGTACGGGGCACGTACTATTTCTGAAGGCGGTATACAGTCGATACCGAAACTAACCTTTCCCGGCGGTCTACTGGTCGGTGATACAGCCGGGTTCCTCAATGTTCCGAAGATCAAGGGAACGCATACCTCGATGAAATCTGCGATGGTGGCTGCCGAAGTTGTGCTGGGACTGTTATCGGTCGATTACGACGAAGAGAACCCGGGTCCGGCGCAGGAGGCGACCGCTTATCCCGAAGAGCTGAAAAAATCCTGGCTCTGGAGCGAGCTACACAAGGTTCGTAATATTCGCCCGGCCTTTCAGAAGGGCCTTTGGGCAGGTCTCGTCAATGGCGCGCTCGAGTCCTATATTTTACGCGGTATGTCACCCTGGACGCTAGGGCATCATGAGGATCATGAACAGATCGGCAAGATGGAAAACTATGCCAGAATCGACTATCCGAAACCCGATAATGAAGTCTCGTTTGATCGCCTGTCGTCGGTATTCCTGTCCGGAACCAATCACGAAGAGAATCAGCCAGCGCACCTGAAACTGAAGGATGAAAGCATTCCGATTGAACTCAATCTGGCGCAATATGATGCGCCAGAACAACGTTATTGCCCGGCAGGCGTCTACGAGATCATCGAACTGGACGGTAAGCCCGTATTACAGATCAATGCTCAAAACTGCGTGCACTGTAAAACCTGTGATATTAAAGATCCTAGTCAGAATATTAACTGGGTAGTGCCGGAAGGAGGTGGGGGCCCAAATTACCCCAACATGTAAAAAAGTGCTGCTCAAGGCGTTAATTTTTAACGATTGCTGCGTTGGTCTGGTGCTCAGGCGGTCGTGTATCGTCAATACACTCCCTTCTTGCGCGCCAGACCGCCTTGCACTCCCTAAAAATTAACGCCTTGAGCAGCACTTTTTAACTTCGGTTTCTACCGTCATTCCGGCCAACGAGCCGGAATCACCGCCAGGGATGGTGGAAATGCAGTAGGGTCGTAGCGGTCCGACGAATCGGAACAACCCATGCCTGATACTACAGAGGTACCCCATGCCACATTGTATTATTGAGTATTCATCCGACCTTGCCGATCAGGTTTCGGTCCGGGAATTGATCGAAGCAACTTTTCAGGGCGCATTGAGTTCGGGTTTGTTTGCCGAATACGATATCAAGACGCGGGCTTACGCCTGCCAACATCACCAGACCGGTTCGACACGGGACTCGTTTGTACACGTTACCGTACGCCTGTTGTCGGCGCGCGATGAGGCGCAAAAAGCTGACCTGAGTGAAAAAGTACTCGCGCAGATCGAACCGATGCTGCCCAGCGTGGTGAGTGTCGGTGTGGAGATTTGCGATATGCATCGCGCTAGTTATCGCAAACGAGTGTTGGATCAATAGGCGGGCACTTAACCAGGTTTGAGCGGTCAATTAATAAAGGAAACCTGATGCTAAAACTTCGTATTTATTGCAGTCTGTTCTGGATCGGGATGTTTGCTGTATTCCCTGTCACCAGTCGGGCGGTTGAGTCGGTGCATTTGATCGGATCTGTCGAAAATTTATGCCCTGAAGTACCCTATTGTTTTAACCTGCGTGTCGAAGCGGAATACCTGGCGCTTGCCGATGAATTGATCAGCGTGCGCTTCAAAAATGTGGCTACTATCTTTGATCCGGAAAATTATGAGCTGACACTGGAACGAAGCAATATCATTCCGGGGTCCCATTTACGCCTGTTACTTGTGCCCGATCCAAATGGGGGAAAAAGCGCCTATCAGGCGAGTTATATCTGGATTGGTGATTAATTTTTGGCCTGAACCTGGTGCGATCATAAACCCGAATAGGCCGAAGCAATCATTTACGGCTTCATATCGCAGGCATCGAGAAACGTCTGAGACGCGGTCTCCGACGAGACATTGGCCATTTTTTCCAACAGTTCCCAGGCTGGTTTTTCACTAATTTTCAAATACTCGTTATCCGGTTCGATAGATTTCTGGTGCGCACAGATGCATACACTCATGCATAGCCGCATGCAAATTAGACTGAATAGAGCCCTGATCTCACTATTAAAAAGCGGCAGGGTCTGGTGATAACCCTGAATAATCGCAGCGGCAGCTTCGAGTGGTTTGTCTTTTCCCATCATGGTGTAGGCTGCTGCAACCGCGGGCTCGACCGCTAACCATGAATACACCATGTCACCGAAGTCAATGACGTTGCTTATCGTCAGGTGATCTGGCCCGTCGCCGGCAACCAGTAGGTTATTATCGTTGGCATCGTTATGAATCACTGCCCGTCTCAGGTTATCGCCCGAACGCAGCACGTTCTCGCGAAACAGGTTTTCAAAAATTTCCACCAATTCGCGTTGTCGATCCGTTTCGAGCAGTGATTTAAATCGTTCGAGCGTAGCCAACGCATCGATCATATTCCAGATAAAAGGCCGGTCTAAAACTTCATGGCTAAAATCCTGCAACGAGCTATCGATTCGTGCCAGTATCCCACCCAGTTCTTTCAAAAGCTCTGGCGTATGCGGGCTTACGCTGGATAGCAGGCGGCCTTCGACGTAGTGCAATATTCGACAATAATGGTCAATACCCGTCTCACCGATAATGACCTCAATTACCCTGGCGTTGAGTGACTCGACACTCGATGTCGATTCGGGCATTACTTGATCGGCAGCCAGTCGTTTCAGCGCCTGGTGCTGGCATTCGAGCATACCGTAGGTTTCGTCTTGATGGGCAATTTTAAATACAAATCGACCGCTACCGGCAGTCACCAGGTAATTTAAATCGCGCTCGCCATTCAGGCGCTGTAACCTGCCCTCGATGCCGTATAGATCGCTGACGATGCGAGTTGCCTCATCGGTGCTAAACGCAGGTAGTACACAGGTGTCGGTCATGAATCGGCAAGTATCAAAAATTACCATCTTACTAAAGACCCGCTTCGCTAAAAACCTTTGTCTACCGGATATTGATCCGCGTCTGGCTATGATGGTATAAAATCCCGTTCGGGCATGTCGCCGGGTAATATCAATAGGTCGTGTTTACCCAACTATAGAATCCTATTAATCTATAATTTAAATCGTAATAACAGAGGTAGAATCAATGTCCCTGCGCCTGGGTATAGATACCGGTGGAACCTACACCGACGCGGTTTTAGTCGATGACGACAAGTGTATCGTTGCGGCCGAAAAAGCGCTGACCACGCGCTTTGATTTAACCCAGGGAATAGGCGATGTAATCGATATGCTACCGGCGCCGATGCTCACGCAGATCACGATGGTGTCCCTGTCTACCACCCTGACCACCAATTCGGTGGTTGAAGGTCTCGGTGCACCGGTCTGTGTATTGTTGCCCGGTTACAACCCGGCTCAGGTCAAGCAGAGCGGATTGCTTGATATCTTGCCGCAACAACTGGTGGTAATACTCGAAGGTGGTTTCGATGCGGTAGGCAAGGAACAAAACGAGCTCGATGAAGATAGCGCCCGCAGTGCCATAATCAAACTGCAGGATCAGGTATCGGCATTTGCCATTTCGAGTATGTTTGGCACGCGTAATTCCAGCCATGAAAATAAACTCAAAGCCCTGGTAACCGAGATCACCAGCATGCCGGTGATCTGTGGACACGAACTCGCTTCGAGCCTGGGCGCGCCGAGACGAGCATTGACCGCTGCATTAAACGCACGCATGGTGCCGCCGGTGAGGGAACTGATTGCATCGGTAACAGCCATACTTGATCGACACAAAATCAGCGCACCGCTGATGATTGTAAAAGGTGATGGTTCGCTCGCGAGTATGGCGAATGCGATCGAAAAACCAATTGGCACGGTGCTGTCCGGCCCGGCCGCTAGCGTCATTGGTGCCTGCGAACTGAGTGGTTTGAAAAACGCCATTGTCGCCGATATGGGCGGAACCACGACCGACATTGCGATTATCAGCAACGGTCAGCCGGAACTCGCTAAAGACGGCGCCACCGTCGGTGACTGGCAACCGATGATTGAAGCGGTGCGGGTGAATTCGATTGGCCTCGGTGGTGATAGCGAGGTACGTTTCGGGGGACATAAGGGCCTGGTGATCGGACCGCGACGGGTGGTGCCGACCAGCCTGCTTGCACATTTATACCCAGAGGTTATTCCCAAACTCGAAGCACAGCTATCGGGGATGGTAAGCGCAAGCAGTAATCGTTTCGTGATGCGCCTGGAAAATAATCATGCCCTGCTCAAACAACTAAACGAGGTCGAGCGCGAGGCCTGGGATTCGCTGCGCGATGCGCCAGTTGAACTCGATGCCATCCTGCTCGAAAATCGCAATTATGCTCGTGCGATGGCTCGCCTGAAGCGCCTTGGTCTTGCCATCTATAGCGGGTTTACGCCTTCCGACGCGGTGCATGTACTCGGTATCAATTCACACTGGAGCAAGCCAGCAGCCGAATTATCGGCAAAGCTCTGGATGCGGCAGATACGCTATCTCTACGGATACGGAAACTGGGGCGCCGATGATACCGAGCAAGCCTGCGAAGAAGTATACGAGCTGGTGAAGTCGACAATCAGTCGTAGCCTGATCGAGGTCGGGCTCAACGAATCCGAAACTTTACATAGCGCCCGTACCCGGGGGGTCACCGAGATACTTACCCAAATGGTGCTGAAAAGCGGGCGGAAAGACAGGGCCAGGCCGTTATTCAAAGTTGAATTCGCCGGTGATTATCCGATAGTGGCAGTGGGTGCTCCCGCTTCCAGTTATTATCGCGACGTCGCCGAGTCAATGCACATCTGCCTGCATCTGCCTGATCATGCTGATGTCGCAAATGCATTTGGAGCGGTGATGGGTAGTGTAATCCAGCGTGCGCAGGTGACCGTAACACAGCCTCAACACGGCACGTTTTGCCTGTTCAACAACGATCAGCCGCAACATTTCGAGACGCTGGCCGCGGCGAAGCAATGTGCCGAGGCAATCGTCGTAGAGGAAGCCGAACGCAAGGCGCTCGATGCCGGTGCCAAGGACCCGAAGGTGACGTTGAGTTACGAGGATATCCATGTCAATGACGAAATTGACGGCGAGCTATTCCTCGAATCAATGATCACCGCCACTGCCATCGGCCCGGCCTGCGACTGGCAAAGACAACACAATATGAAACTGGACGATCTCGCAGTTAAACTCGAGGCCTTCGGCCTTCATCTGCGTGGGGTGCTAACCCTTCCCACCGAAGAACTCAAATCACTTCAGATCGATACAGATAGTGATGTTTCGATTGCCCTGGTCGGTAATATCGGGTCATCTTACTGGCCTGTCTTCAGCCAGTCGCCTGAGTACCAGGACGGACAGCCCGATCCGCTCGACCGCTGGAGCAGGCGTATTGCCGAACAGGTGGCGGATACAATTGGGGCAAATGCTATTTATCCCTTCGAGGGGCCTCCTTATTATCCTTTTTTGCAATGGGCGAAGCGCGCCGAGGCACTCAGCCAGTCGCCAATCGGATTAATGATTCATCCAAACTATGGCCTCTGGCATTCGTACCGGTTTGGCTTATTGCTTCCCCGGTCGCTGGTAACAGATGCAACTGCTATATCGGTAGAGAGTCCCTGCCAGACATGCGAAACACAACCCTGTTTGCACACTTGCCCGGTCGATGCATTCAGCCCTAAAGGTTATAACGTGGAGTCATGCGCCGCTTATTTAAAGCAAACGCCCGATGCCCGCTGTCACCAGCAGGGCTGCCTGGCACGCAATGCTTGCCCGGTGGGTGAGGCCTATCGATACGAGCCCGCGCAACACACTTTCCATTTGCGTGCATTTCTCGGCGCGCGACTATCCCTCACCCCAACCCTCTCCCAGGAGGAGAGGGGGTAACTCCTTCTCCCTCTGGGAGAAAGCAGGGATGAGGGTCAGCAATCTAACCCTGTGCCTGTACCGCGGTCATTGCAATCAGGTAGTAAACATCGTCGGCCGAGCAACCGCGTGATAAATCGTTGGCCGGGTGATTGAGTCCCTGCATGATCGGGCCGATGGCGATCGCACCACCCAGACGTTGTGCGATCTTGTAGCCAATATTGGCAGCGTTCAGATCGGGAAAAATCAGCACATTGGCTTTGCCCCGGGTTTTTGAATCGGGCATTTTTCGTTCGACAATAGAGGGAACAAGTGCAGCGTCGAGCTGAATGTCGCCATCGATCGCCAGTTGTGGACTGCTTTTTCGGACTAGTTCGGTTGCTTCACGCACCTTGTCGACCATGGGATGATCAGCGCTGCCATTGGTCGAAAACGACAGCATGGCGACATTGGGGTCCCGCTCGAGTAGTCGTCGTGCGCTTTGTGTTGTCGCAATTGCAATGTCAGCCAGTTGTTCGGCACTCGGTTCTACCACCAGTGCACAGTCTGCAAACAGCATCGCCTGTTTGGGTTCGTGGTGTAGGGCTTCAAATATCATCAGGAAAAAGCTCGACACTGTTTTAATGCCGGGCGCGACTCCGATAATCTGCAGGGCCGCCCGAACGCAGTCACCACTGGTATATCGAGCCCCGGCAATCGTGCCATCGGCATCACCGGCCCGCACCATCAGGTTGGCAAAGTGCAGCTGATCCAGCACCAGTTGTTGGGACTGTTCGATTGTCATACCTTTTTTAGCGCGTAGATCGAGCAGATTTTGTGCGTAGGCTGGTGATCGGGCTGATAGCTTCGGGTCCTCGATTCGAATACCCTCGAGCGAAAAGCTAGCCTTCCCAGCCAGCGCTTCGATAGTTTCAATGTCTCCAATCAGTACGCAGTTTGCGATGCCCTCACGGGTCGCGCGTGTAGCAGCCTCGATGACACGAATGTCATCACCCTCGGCTAAAACGATCGATTTTGAATTGGCACAAGCCTGTTTAATAATATGATTTAAGATTTTCATTGGGTATCGCTACTGGATTTAGGGCAGAATAGGGTTTTGTGGGAATTCAGGCAAGTCACTGAATCACTAACAAGCCAGTCGAGTCGGGCAAGTAATGAAAATAGGTGTACTGAAAGAAATCCATGTGGGTGAAAAGCGAGTCGCGACCACACCCGAGGTCACAGAAAACCAATCGCACTCGGTTTTGACGTGATAGTCGAATCCGGTGTCGGCGCAGGCGCCAACTTTTCTGACAAGGCCTACCTGGATGCGGGAGCCAAAACCAGCAAAAATGCTCAATCGAGCTGGGCTGAATCGGACCTGGTAATCAAGGTACGCCCGCCGCAACATAATCCGGCACTCAATCAGCACGAAATCGACCTGATGCATGCTGGCTGCCGACTACGCTGGCGTCGATAACCCGTTATTCATTAAGGAAAACACGAAAATGCTATTCGGCGATGCTAAGGAAAGCCTGGATCTGTTGATCAAGGCGCTTTAATTACTGGCAATAAACTGCATCCAGTTTGAAATCACAGGGTCATACGCGAGCTCCCGGTTATTCAGATGTACTACGGCGAAAAACTTAACAGCATCAGCCACCTGGTAGGCGCGGCGCTTGCGCTGATCGGGCTCGGCGCGTTGCTTAGCGTGGCTATCCAGACGCGTGACCCCTGGGTAATTACCAGTTTCAGTGTGTTTGGTATCTCGATGGTATTGCTTTATACCATGTCGACCCTGTATCACAGTTTTAGCACTCCCAGGCTCAAATACCTATTTCAGATTTTCGACCACATATCGATCTACCTGCTGATTGCCGGTACCTACACCCCTTATATGCTGGTCACCCTGCGCGATGCCAATGGCTGGCTGATCATGGGTATCATCTGGTCGCTTGCGGTGGCGGGCATATTGAGTGAAATATTTTTATCCGGGGGTGCGGTAAAAATCGGCCAGATGATAATTTATGTTGGCATGGGCTGGGCCTGTACTTTCGACTTCGCCAGCCTCAAAATGGCACTGCCAGAAACAGGGTTGCTATGGCTGACGGCTGGTGGTCTGGCCTACAGTGCCGGGGTGGTTTTTTATATTCTGGACAAGATGGAAAAATTGACCCACGCGCATGGCGTCTGGCATTTTTTTGTTCTGACGGGCACCATCTGTCACTTCATTTCAATTATTGGTTATGTCAGGTAGGGTGCAAATTACTGCCCGGGGTTCATGACCGACACGTTTGAGCACCATTAATAAGCCAGGAAGCACTCTTGAATCGACGCATTCTATTTAACACCCCGGTCGTGTTTCACTTATTTTACGCGATTGCCTGGCTTGGTTTGCACCTTGCGGGCTGGAAACTTAAGGGGCGGCCTCCGAATGCGCGCAAATTCGTCGTTATTGCCTATCCCCACACCAGTAACTGGGATTTCCCGCTCGGTTTATCGGCTGGCATCATTTTTCGCATGAAAATCTACTGGCTGGGTAAAGACAGTTTATTTAAAGGTCCGGCGGGTCCGATAATGAAATGGTTGGGCGGTATACCGATTGATCGAAGTAAAGCGCATGACTTTGTAAAGCAAGCCATCGAAACGTTTGACCAGTCAGACGAGATGGTGATCGCGGTGGCTCCTGAGGGAACCCGGTCAGCAGTTAAGAAATGGAAAACAGGTTTTTATCACATAGCCGTGGGTGCGAAAGTACCCATTGTTCCGGGTTATTTCGATTATGATAAAAAGGAAGCGGGTTTCCTGGAAAGTTTTTATCCTGGTGGCGATATAGACAAGGATATACCGGCGATTAAAGCTGTTTACGGGGCTATTCAGGGGAAAAACGCAGACCAGTCGGGATAATTAGTAGGGCCAGGCAACCGGGCTGCGAAGTATAATCGCACAGGCTTCGTACAATATTCGGGCTAACTCCTTTTTCAGGCCCGGTTTCCTCCGTCCAGCACCAACGGATAACCGGTAATAAATCGCGCCGAATCGCTGGCCGCGTATAGCACCATATGCGCCACTTCTTCGGCACTGCATACCCGGTTCAACGGAACGCCTCGGGCCGATTCGTCAAGTCCTGTCTCGGCATCTATCCCTAGATCCCGAAATTCGCCTCGCAGCATCGGTGTGTCGACATCACCGGGGCAGATCGGCACTATCCGAATACCATCTTTTGCATAGTCGAGAGCCATCGCTCGGGTCATCTGCAATACCGCTCCTTTGCTGGCACAATAGGCGGTCAGGTGTCGACTGCCGGTAAGGGCCGCATCGGATGCTATGTTGACGATGGTGCCGCCCCTGGTTTTCATAATCGGGATTGCCGCGCGGCAGATATAAAACATACCGCTGACGTTGACGTTCATGGTGTCATTCCATTGGGAGTCGGACGTCTCTTCGGCGGTTGCATGGTAGATAATGCCGGCACAATTAACGACGATATCGAGGCCACCGAGCGTTTTATTACTGTGCGCGACGATTCGGCTAGATTCCTCGCTGAGTGAAATATCTCCCCGGACGAAGTCAATGCTGCCCGGCGCATTACGCAACTGACTGATGACAGCCTCGGCCCGATCTCTGTTGCGGCCGCTAATCATTACCCTGGCGCCCGAATTTACGAATGCGACTGCAGTGGCTTCACCGATGCCGGAGGTGCCGCCGGTAATCAGGACTTTTTTCTGTTTAAAATTGAATTTTATTGTCGCTTTACTCATGATAGTTCCGATCGGGTGGAGTTTGCTCGAACATTTTATATTTCGAGTGAATCAGGGAGTAGTCTATTATTTCGGATTTTTTCTCGACAGGCACGATAAAGATTATGAATATTTTAAAAATTGCAGCCTTCTCGCATAATGACGAGGGTGGTAACCCGGCCGGTGTTGTGCTTGGCAATGACATGCCAAGCGATGATGAAATGCTCCGGGTAGCCGAAGAGGTTGGTTACTCTGAAACCGCATTTTTAGCACCGACCGAAGGTGGCTGGCGAGTGCGATATTTTTCGCCTGAGCGCGAAGTGCCGTTTTGTGGTCACGCTACTATCGCCAGTGGTGCGGCGCTGGCCAGGCAGTCGGGAGTCGGCGAGTACAGGCTATTTCTCAACGAGGGTGAAATATCGATTAGCGTCGAGGCCGACGAGGCCAATTTTAGAGTGGCACTACAGGCTCCACGGACCTGGTCGAAAACCGCACCACAAGATTTAGTCGATACTATCCTGGGGCTGTTTCATTTATCCCGCGCAGATTTGGATCCCGGATTTCCGGCAAGCATAGCATTTGCGGGCGCGCGACATCTGATCGTTGTTTTGAACGACCGAATCACGCTCGCCAACATGGGCTATGACTTCGATGCGGTGAAATCGATTATGCTGGAACAGGACTGGATTACGATCAGCCTGTTAGTCAACGAGTCAGGTAAATTATTCCATTCGCGTAACGCTTTTGCCTTCGGCGGTGTGGTCGAAGACCCGGCAACCGGTGCGGCTGCCGCCGCCCTGGCGGGTTACCTCAGAGATATTGAATGGCCTGGCGAGGATAAATTCGAGATCCTACAGGGTTTCGATATGGGTACGCCTTCGCGGCTACTGGTTGAGTACAGCCCGACAAAGGGAGCAAGCGTAACGGTCGGCGGGACGACCAGAAATATTACAGACTAACCCCGATGACATTGTATCAGGACAACGTCAATCCAGATCCTTCAGGTATTGCTCACGCGTATCAACGATCATTTGCCGCGGTGCCCCCGCCTTCGCCAACACGCGTGCACCAAAATAGGCACAGATAATGACTCCGGACAGCGCAGTTGCATCACCTGGTGGTTTGACTGCCGGTTCAATCGCGCCTTTTACCGCCGCCTGTAAACGGCGAATAATGCTTTTTACCGAATTTTCAATTTTCGTATCGACCGGGGCCATCTCGACACTGGCGTTGCACAGTAGGCACCCCCCGGCAAACACACCTGTTTTGGCTGCCTCGATCACGGCATCAAACAGGCGGGCGACCTTTTCTTTCGCACTACCTTCCCCATTCAGCATATCGATACCCGCCTGTATACGGGTATGATCATAATGTGCAAGCGCTATCATATAGAGCGCTTGTTTGCCACCAAAGGCCCCGTACAGGCTGCCCTTTAGCAGGCCGGTGGCGTCAACCAGGTCTTGCATCGATGTTGCCTCGTAACCCTTTTCCCAGAATACATTCATCAGCGCTTCCTTCACCCGGGCTTCGTCAAATTCACGTGGTCTGGCCATATCGATTCCATGTTCAAAACTAGTTTAAAATAATTATTGACTAATCGGTCAATAACATCTAATATATTACACAGTGGCCGCTTTTTTAACGAAGTGGCCAAAATTTAACCTAGTTTATGACCAATTGGTCAATAAAGCAACATGAAGGGGATTCAACCCATGTCTGATCGTTACGATATTGTCATCATAGGTGGCGGTAATGCCGGTTTCGGCGTTTCACAAATAGCCCACGCAGCGGGCAAGTCGATTGCGTTTATCGAGTCCGATCAATTTGGTGGCACCTGCCCTAACCGTGGTTGCACACCCAAAAAAGTTCTGGTAGCCGCTGCCCATGCGATGCATGAGATCGAGATTGCGCATCACCATGGCATCAAGGTCGGTCCGGCTAAACTCGACTGGACCGCTCTGATCGATCGAAAGAGCGATATGATCGACTTTATCCCGGTCGCAATGAAAGAAACTGCCGAAGGGCGTGGTACCGTGTATACGGGAAAGGCAAAGTTCCTGGGCCCTAACCTGGTCGAGGTCAACGGCACAAAAATTGAAGCCGATGATTTTGTTATCGCCACCGGTTCTATTACGCGTCCACTTTCGATGCCGGGTGCAGAGTACCTGATTACCTCCGATGATGTACTCTCGGAGCGAGAGTTACCCGATGAAGTCGTGTTTATCGGCGGCGGTGTTATCGCGATGGAATTCAGCCATGTTTACGCGCGCGCCGGTGCCAAGGTCACTATTCTCGAAATGATGCCGCAGTTGTTGCCCCGGCTCGATAGCGACGCAGTGGCAGCCATCAGCCAGGAAAGCGAACGTATAGGCATCACCTTGAAAACAGGTGTCGAGGTCCAGGGTATCGAAAAAATCGATGGTAAGTTGAGGGTTAAATACCTTCACCAGGGCAGGGAACATAGTATCGACTCTAGCCGCGTGGTGAATGGCACCGGCCGAATTGCCAATGTTGGTGAACTGGATCTCGATGCTGCCAATATCAGGTACGATGGTATTCGCATCGAGGTTGATGAATACCTGCGCTCGGTTTCCAATCCTGCAGTCTGGGTGGCCGGCGATGCGCTGGTTCACTCGGCGCAGCTTTCGCCACTGGCTACCTACGAGGGGCGCCTGGTAGGAAAAAATATTGTCGATGGCGCGCAGCAAAAACCCGACTACTCGATTGTTCCGAGCGCGGTATATACCGTTCCAGCATTGAGCAGCGTCGGAATGACCGAGGCTGAAGCATTGAAGACAGGTCTCGACGTCGAGGTGAAAACCTCGGACATGTCGCAGTGGTTTTCCGCACGTTTCTATGCAGAAACTGTCGCCTGGGCCAAGCTACTGGTGGAAAAAGGATCGAGGCGAATTGTCGGTGCGCATCTGGTTGGTCATCACGGCGAAGAGCTAATCCACCTGTTCGCACTGGCGATGCGTCATAATATCAGCGCCGATGATCTCGGCGGCGAGATGTTTGCATTCCCCACTTTTGCTGCGGATATCCCGAGCATGGTTTGAATCTGCTAGTCCCCTCTCCCAGGTTGGGAGAGGGTGAGGGTCAAAAACCTAGTTGAAAAACAACAGTTTTATCGCACTCGCCAGGGGCACGATAACCAGCAGTGCTTTAATTAATCGATGGCCGGATTTTATCAACAGTTGTGAACCGAGATAAGATCCGGCGATATTGCCCAGCGCCATACAGATCGCAATCAACCACCAGACGTGGCCACCAGCCATTAAAATAAGCAGGGAGGATGTGTGGATCACCATCATTACGAGCCTGCTATTGCTTACCGCCATGCGAAGTTCGTAACCACGCAATACCGAAAAGGCGAGCACCAGGCTGGGTCCTGTTCCCATGCCGAAAAAACCGCCGTAGAGTCCGGCACCGGATCCTACAATCGCGTTGAATCGGGGCTTTGACATTTTCGGCGTACCTGCACTGCCTGAGGCCACCGGAGCGAGGGCAATGTACAGGGCAATAAAAATCAGTACGTAGGGGATGATTGCCTCAAGAATACCCGCCTCGGAAAACCACTGCAGCAGCACGACACCGATACACGAACCGACCAGCGCATAGATCAGGAATGGCCAGATTGACTCGATATCCAGGAAACCTTTACGCAGGTACTGATATGCCGCGGTAGTGCTGCCCAGCGTGTTCTGGAACTTGTTCACGGCTATGGCATTGATAGGAGGGATACCCATGACCAGCATCAGCGGTACTATTATCATGCCTGCGCCACCGGAGATAGCGTTCAGAACACCGCCAAAAATCGAGCAGACTGTCAGGATAACAATGATAGCCAGCGGTAAATCCATAGGCTGAAATTAATCGCCCGTGCGGGCAGCTAATAGCGCCTGTTTTTGTAATCGAGTTAGTTTCTTGATTTCAATCTCGCGCTTACTCGCAGTACTTCGGGTATGGCCATCTTCCCGGTAAACGACCTTGAGTGGCGTTCTGCCATTGAAGAATTTTGCGCCGAGCGGGCCAGAACAATGTTGATCAAAACGTCGTTCAACATCGGTGCTGATACCGGTGTAATAAGAGTGATCGCTCGCCTCGATGATGTAGACCGACCAGTTAATACTGCCCCCGCGAATGACTGTGAGTAGACTCGATTCGATGTTATACAAATACACCGGGTTTCTCCAGGGAACCTTTCGGATGACTTTTGCGTCTCTGTTATAAATACAATCGCTTTCCTGCACAACGGTCGGCCAAACAGTGTCTGATTTTGAACCTTTTTACGGCCTAACGTGTTATTTTATGGACTGATAGCCAGACGTTGACAGGGCATAAACCCATTAGAGGTAAATCACGATGAGTAACCGATACGACAGTATTCTTGACACCATTGGCAATACGCCGGCGGTGCGTATCAACAACCTCGGCCCGAAGCATGTCAACATCTATGTGAAGGTCGAATCGTTTAACCCGATGGGTTCGGTGAAGGACAGGCTGGCACTCGGTGTTATCGAGGACGCCGAAGCCCGCGGCGAGCTGAAACCCGGTCAAACCATTATAGAAGGCACCAGTGGTAACACCGGTATCGGCCTGGCCATGGTGTGTGCGCAGAAGGGATACCCGCTGGTGGTTATCATGGCCGAGAATTTCAGCCTCGAACGCCGCCGTATGATGCGTTTCCTTGGCGCGAAAGTCGTATTGACGCCATCCTCGGAAATGGGTTCCGGCATGGTAAAGAAGGTCGATGAACTGGCGGCGGCACATGGCTGGTGGCGGTCGCGCCAGTTTGAGAACCCCGCCAACGCCGATATACACGCACGCACCACCGCGGTCGAAATTCTTGCCGATTTTGACGATGTATCTCTCGACTACTGGGTTAGCGGTTTCGGCACCGGTGGCACCATCAACGGCGTATCGCGTGTACTCAAGGAGAAGAGTCCGCAGACCAAAGTCATCGTCTGCGAGCCCGATAATTCGCAAACCCTGGGCAGCGGAATAGCCCAGCCTCGCAATGCCGATGGCTCGCATAGCCAGAGCCATCCGAATTTCAGGCCGCATTTGATGCAGGGCTGGTCGCCGGACTTCATACCGACACTGGCAGAACAGGTTACCGACGCACATCACGTGGACGACTTTCTTGCCATCGATGGCAATTTTGCCCTGCAGTGCTCGAAGGACCTGGCGCAAAAGGAAGGCATATTTGTTGGTACCAGTTCTGGCGCAACATTTGCCGGCGCACTACAAATCGCCGAAGCCGCGCCCGAAGGCAGCAATATCCTGTGTATGTTACCCGATACCGGCGAACGCTATTTGTCGACGCCGCTGTTTGACGATATCAGCACGGATATGAACGAAGAAGAGATCGAGATTTCGTGCTCCACACCCGCCTGTCGCTTCGATATTAGCGAACCACAAGCCGATGAACCCATACCCGAAGTGGCCGCGGCCGCAGTAGCGTTAGACCCGGCGGCTGTCGATGAAGTAGATACCGTATTGAAACAAAATACTGACCAGGTGGTCATGTTTGCGCTGGAATGGTGCGAGTTCTGCTGGTCGGTGCGCAAGATGATGAGCGCCTGCGATATTCCATACATTACGGTAGACCTCGATTCGGTTGCCTACCAGGAAAATGACCGGGGTGGAAAAATTCTGGAAGTACTCAAGGACAGGAATGACTGGCCGACCATTCCGCAAATCTATGTCGGCGACAAGTTTGTCGGGGGTGCAACGGACCTGTTCGATTTTGGCAAGGCCGGAGATCTTGAGAAATTATTAACATCGCGCAAAATTCCGTATAACGAAACGATTAAGCGCGACCCTTACAGCTTTTTGCCGGACTGGCTACACCCGAGATAAGGGTCGTAACCAGCATATTTTACCAAAACGGTAGTTAGTTTCATGTTGAACATGCAATTCGACAAGGCGGTTGTTATCGATACCAGTGAGCAGGAATGGGAGGCGAGCCCAATGGCGGGTGTCTGGCGCAAGCCACTGGCGCGTGAGGCCGCCGAGCACGGGCATACCACGAGCATCGTGCGTTTTGATCCCGGATCGTCATTTTCGTCGCACCAGCATCCACTGGGTGAAGAAATTCTGGTGCTCGAGGGGGTATTCTCTGATCAGCACGGTAATTATCCGGCCGGGTCTTATATACGCAATCCACCGGGATCAAGCCATGTTCCCCATAGCAAGCAAGGCTGTGTCTTATTGGTCAAGCTCGATCAGTTCGATGCCGGGGATCTTGAGCCGGTATGTATTGATACCGGAGGGGTTGAGTGGCTCGCCGGTGAAGGTAAATCCCAGGTTATGCCACTGCACGACTACGAAAATGAGAGTGTAGCCTTGATGAAATTCCCGGAAAACACTAAAATTTCGCCGCACCGGCATTTTGGCGGCGAAGAAGTCTACGTGCTTAGTGGAACCCTGTTGGATGAATTTGGCTGTTATTCCGCGGGCACCTGGATTCGCAACCCGCACAATAGTGAACATTGTCCCTATGTTGAGGACGAAACAGTCATCTGGATCAAGGCCGGACACTTGCTAACATAATTCGGCCATCCAGCGGGAAATCTTCCGACCTGTTTTTTGTCCTGAATGATCGTGTTTTTGCGCCCGGGGATTTAGAATAACAGCAGCGAATATTCGTATTAATCTATAAACAATCTCCGAGGAATTTTTCTTGTTACGAGAAGAAATTTTACGACTTAAACAATATGCTACCGAGAAGATAATCGGCCAGGAAGAACTCGTGGATCGATTACTGATAGCAATTCTGGCCGATGGTCATCTACTCGTCGAAGGTGCCCCCGGTCTGGCAAAGACACGTGCGATCAAGGTGATTGGCGAGGGTATCAAGGGTGACTTTCATCGCATTCAATTTACCCCCGATCTGTTACCGGCTGATTTAACCGGTACCGATATATACCGACCCCAGGATGGTAGTTTCAAATTTCAGCCCGGTCCGTTGTTTCACAACTTAATCCTCGCCGACGAAATCAATCGCGCCCCGGCCAAGGTGCAATCGGCGTTGCTCGAAGCGATGGCCGAACGTCAGATCACGGTCGGCTCGGAGACCTACGTGTTGCCCGAGGTCTTTCTCGTCATGGCGACTCAAAATCCGCTCGAGCAGGAAGGCACCTACCCGCTACCCGAAGCCCAGCTCGACCGGTTTTTGATGCATGTCAGGGTCGACTATCCCAGGGCAGACGACGAGCGGGCCATACTGCAATTGACACGTGGAGAAGCCCGCAGCAACCCGGGTGAATCGATGGCAATGGTAAACCCGATTAGCCAGGCATCGGTGTTAGAAGCGCGTCAGGCGGTACTCGATACCCATCTGGCCGATAACCTGGAGGCGTATCTGATCGAAATCGTACTGGCAACGCGAGAAGCTCCACGCTATGGCGAGGATATTTCGAGCTGGATCCAGTATGGTGGAAGCCCGCGCGCCAGTATGGCGCTGGATCGTTGCGCGCGAGCTTATGCGTGGCTCAATGATCGCGATTTTGTCACTCCCGAAGATATCCAGATCATCGCGCCCGATGTGTTAAGGCATCGTATTATTCTCAGTTTCGAAGCCGAAGCCGAAGGCGTGACCACAGATCAATGTGTCGAGGAGTTGATCAAACGAATAGCAGTTCCATGAATCACTCCAGGTAGTTTAATAGAGCTGATTCATGACAAATATTTCCGAAACAGGTGACGATATTGCCAGGGTCAAACTATCCACGTTGATTGGATTGCACCGCGATGCGCGAAATATTCCATTAGTCGCGAGTCAGGTGAAGGCACAAATGGCGGGCGGACACCTATCTGCATTTCGTGGTCGCGGCATGGATTATCATGAATCCAGGCCCTATCAATCAGGCGATGATATTCGTGCAATCGACTGGCGCGTGACAGCACGAACTGGTCGAACCCATACCAAGACCTATCGCGAAGAACGCGAGCGACCGGTGCTCCTGTTGGTGGATTTGTGCAGGACCATGTTCTTCGGTACGCGGACCTGCTTTAAGTCTGTGCTGGCAGCCAAACTTGCAGCACTACTGGCCTGGAGCAGTGTGCATCATGGCGATCGGGTGGGTGGGCTGTTTTTTTCCGAGGCACATCATCTCGAATTACGGCCTAAGCAGGGGAAGGCTGCGGCCTTGCACCTGATCCAGCAACTTGCTTCGCATCCGGCCTGGAGCCAGCAACATAAAACCACCAATGGGCTCGAAGCCGGATCCGAGGCATTGAATCGACTGCGCCATGTAACCCGGCCCGGCAGCCTGGTCATACTGGTAAGCGATTTTCGTTTTCTGGACGACTCCTGTCGTGTTCATCTGAGCCAGCTCGCGAAACATAACGACGTGGTATTGCTGTTCACGCACGACCCGTTCGAACAGGCCTTACCCCCATCGGGCAACTATCGTCTCAGTGACGGTGACATTGAAATCAGCCTCGACAGTACCAATGTGGCGAGTCGCGAGCAGTATCAACAACGCTTTAGCGCCCATTTCGAAGCGCTGGTAAATCTGTCCAATCAACTGCATTTGTATTTGCTTGATGTTTCCACCACCGCGAATTTGCTCGACACCCTGCAATCGGGATTCGGCTTCAAAAAATGAACCAGCTGGCGTTAAAAGATATACACCTGCCCGATACCGGGTTGTGGTGGCCGCTGGCGCCTGGCTGGTGGATGTTGTTGATTCTGATCGTTCTGATCATTTATTGCTTGCCGCGCCTGTTACGCTGGCTGCGCTGGAAACCGATCAAATCTGTTTCGCTCGGGGAATTGGCCCGAATCCGTGTTGGCATTGTTAATGGTCTCGACGAACGGCGGGCGTTGCGGGAAATCTCGATTTTACTGCGTCGAACCGTAATCAGCTATTGCGGCCGGGCATTCGGCGCCAGTATCACCGGTAAAAACTGGGTGGAACAACTCAGGCAACTCTCAGGCAGGGAATGCTTTACTGCCGATCAAAACGAATGGCTTCGCATTGGTCAGTACCAACCGTCGAGCCGATGTGATTTGTCGGCGATGCTGCACAGTTGTGAAAAATGGATCAGGTCCCTGCCCCGGAGAACTCCCGATGCTGCAGCTTGACTGGCCCTGGGTATTACTATTATTGCCGCTGCCGTTAGCGGTTTATTATGGATTACCGGTGCAGGAAGCAGGCAGAGAAGCGGCCCTGCGAGTACCGTTCATCGATGATTTTAGATTTTCCCAGCAACCACATCGGTACCGGTTCAAGCTTCGGTTGCTGACCTGTTTGAGTCTTTTGGCCTGGTGTTTCGTGGTGCTGGCTGCGAGCAGGCCACAATGGCTGGGAGATGCTATCGATATCAATATCAGTGGACGTGACCTGATGATCGCGGTTGATTTATCAGACAGCATGCGAGCCAAAGATTTTGAAATAAACAGTACACCGGTGAATCGACTCAATGCGGCCAAATCGGTGGCCACTGCATTCATCGAAAATCGCCGTGGCGATCGCCTCGGATTAATTTTATTTGGCAGCAGGGCTTATCTGCAGACTCCGCTCACATTCGATACCAGGATCATTAATCAATTGCTGCTGGAGTCGGCGATTGGCCTCGCCGGTGAGCGTACCGCAATTGGTGACGCCATTGGCCTCGCGCTAAAACGTCTCGATGTCAATCCGCAGGGAAAACAGGTGCTAATTTTAATGACCGATGGAGCCAATACCGCGGGCGAAGTCGCACCGCTTAAAGCCGCGCAACTGGCGGCGCAGCGTGGATTGAAAATTTATACCATCGGCATTGGTGGTGACAAGGAGGCACAAGGTTCCTGGTTTGGTTTGCGCAGCCCGAATCGGGCGACACAGCTCGATGAAAAATCTTTGCGCGAGATAGCCAAACTAACAGGGGGACGTTACTTTCGTGCCAATGATACGCAGGAGTTGACGGAAATATATGCATTGCTCGATGAGCTCGAACCGATAGACAGGGAAAAACAGTTATTTCGACCAATCAGTGCCCTGTTTTACTGGCCACTCGCATTTGCCCTGGTACTGGCGGTAGCCGTTTGTCTGCTACGGGTGCGTCACTGATGTTTGAGCAATTCCACTTTTTACGCCCTTTCTGGCTACTCGCGTTACTGCCGCTGGCCGCCCTGATCTGGCAATTAATGAAAAGTAAATATGCCGGCGGTAGCTGGCGGAACGTAGTCGATCCCGAGTTGTTGCAACACCTGTTGATAGGTAAGGGTAAGACTGGAGACAAGTGGCCGATCCTGCCGGTGGCACTGGTCGGAATCGTTGCGGTGATTGCCCTCGCTGGACCAGCCTGGGAGAAGGTTCCACAGCCGGTTTATAAACAGCGGGCTGGCCTCGTAATTGCGCTCGATTTATCCAGGTCGATGGATGTCAATGATATTAAACCGAGCCGCCTGACGCGGGCACGGCACAAGATAGCCGATATTTTGTCACAACGACGCGACGGGCAAACTGCGTTGATCGCTTACGCGGCGGACGCTTTTGTGGTTACTCCTTTAACCGAGGATGTGGCAACCATCAATGCGTTATTGCCGAGCCTGAGTACCGATATAATGCCGGCTCAGGGGGGGCGCGCCGATCGCGCAGTCGGGCAGGCACTGGACCTGTTCAATAACACCGGTGTGACCCATGGCGATATATTAATAGTGACCGATGGCTTTTCAACCATCGAAATTGTAGAAATAGAACGCCTGGTGCGTGAATACCCTGGTTTTCGTATTTCGGTACTGGGTATTGGCACCGAATCAGGCGGGCCGATATCATTAGCCAGTGGTGGGTTTTTGAAAGATAGCCAGGGTTCGATCGTAATTACACGAATGCAAATCGAAGCGATGCGAGAACTTACCCGAAAAGCTTACGGAGTATCCAGCCCGATCAGTGTCGATGATGGTGATATCCTGGCTTTATTGAATCACATAAAAAGTAATCCGATCGATGCAGGGCTATTGGCGGCTGATCAGCGCGCGGATATCTGGCGCGAGCAGGGGCCGTTACTGATACTGGCGCTGTTACCCTTGATGTCACTGGTTTTTAGGCGTGGTGTATTATTGATATTGCCACTATTACTACTGCCGTATCCTCCTGATGCCGATGCAATGAGTTGGGATGAGTTGTGGCAAAATCGAAATCAACGTGGCAGCCTGCTATTCGATCAGGGCGCTCACGATGCTGCGGCAAATCTATTTGATGACGCACAGTGGAAGGCGTCATCCCTGTACCGTGCCGGGAAATATGACCAGGCGCTCCAGTTCTGGACTGAGGATGATACCGGAGATTCTCAGTATAATCGCGGTAACGCGTTGGCAAAGCTGGGTCGCTATGAAGATGCAATCAGGGCTTACCAACAGGTGCTGGATGCGAATCCGCAACACCGGGATGCGAGCTACAACAAGCGGCTGATCGAACAACTCTTGCAGCAGCAACAAGCGCAACAGCGGCAAAATCAGGATGATAAGGACTCACCGGAACCGGGCGATTCGAGCCAGGATCAAAATACGAGTGGAAGTCAGCAGCAAGCACAATCCGAATCTGATTCGAGCCAGGCCGATCAGCAAAACGAACAGAATTCGACTATTCAGAAACCGCGCAGCGAGCAACAGGATGAAACCGAAGCGCAGGCATCACAGGCTCAGCAGCCCGAATCGAACGAAGAAAGTAGCGGTGGCACCGAAACCGGTGGCGAAGATGGCGATGAAATGTCGGAACAGGCCGCTAACCAGTGGTTACGCAAGATTCCTGATGACCCGGGTGGGTTATTGCGGCGCAAATTTATCTACCAGTACAAGAATCGGGGGACTACAACCCCAGAACTAAACCAATGGTGAGAGTGCCCCTAAAAATGCGTTTATTGCCATGGATGGCATGTATGCTGGCTTTGCAGGAGCAAAAGCCAGTGATTGCCATGGATGGCATGTATGCAGGATATGCCGGAGCAAAACCCAATCGCGAAAAAATCACTATTTTTAGAGGTACTCTTATAGTAGAGAGACCTAACCGTTTATTATTGGTTTTACTTTCATTGTTGATACTTTTCTGCGGCCTCGTCCAGGCGGACGTGACTATATCGATTGATCGTAATCCGGTACATATCAACGAATCATTTCAGTTAATTTTTGAAACGGACGAAGCTGTTGACGCTGAGCCTGATTTTTCTCCACTCGAGCAGAACTTCCAGATTCTGAACAGAAGCCAGAGCAATAACATCAGCATTATTAATGGTAAATATCAGCGAATTTTGAAATGGACATTGCAGGTGATGCCCACGCAGGAGGGCGATTTCATCTTACCGGCAATCGATTTTGGCAATCAAAATAGTAAATCATTTCTGGTAACCGTAAAACCTGCAAGCCAGACCAGTGTGCCGGATAACGAAGGTTTAATTCTGGAACTAAGCAGCGACGAATCTTCATTGTATGTGCAAAGCCAGGTGATTGTAACGCTACGGTTGCTGATAGGCAGTTCCAACGTGACGGGATACCAGATGGGTGATCTGGCGATTGAGGATATGGATGTCGTGATTGAATCACTCGGCGATGTTAAGCAATACCAGACCCGGCTGGACAAAAAATCTTACCTGGTGCTGGAACAGCAATTTGCCCTGTTTCCGCAACAGAGTGGGACTCTGAAGATCGGGCCGGTTCGCGCCGAAGTTCAATTTGGGAGCCGTTCGCGATCAATTTTCGATGCGTTCAAGAGCCCCAGCAGAATAATAAGGGTGCGTTCAAAATACCTGGCTCTGCAAGTACTTGCCACACCCGAGACATTCAACGCAGCCCACTGGCTTCCATCGACTGATGTTCAGCTGGACGATGAATGGCAGGGCGATCTAAGCCAGCTCACTGCAGGAGAACCGGTGACTCGAATTATCACTTTATCCGCTGAAGGGCTTACCGCTGCCCAGTTACCCGACCTGGTACAGACTGATGTTGCCGGAATTAAGCAGTATCCGGACAAACCGGTATTTGATAATCAGCGCTCCTCCAGGGGTATTGACGCGGTGCTACAGCGGAGAATCGCGATAATTCCGACCGCTGCGGGCCGCTATAGCCTACCGGAAATTACTATACCCTGGTGGAATATAAGAACCGGGCAACAGGAAGTGGCACGCATTCCTTCGC
>Ga0255051_10000005_pt1 | contig 104257 bp, 133 predicted proteins | sample JV7_2_9_MG_FD_181719 | JGI IMG/M metagenome (GOLD analysis project Ga0255051, IMG submission 181719) | Seawater microbial communities from Jervis Inlet, British Columbia, Canada - JV7_2_9 | ecosystem: Environmental > Aquatic > Marine > Inlet | place: Canada: British Columbia | collected...
ATGTTTTGTGGAGGAAATCATGAATAAAATCCATAAAATGTAGGTAAATAGTTGTCTATGTTATAAATTATTACTATCTTGTGTATCATAGGGAAGATAGATAAATTGTTTTCCTGCAAAAAAAAAGAATTATGAATAACCCAATGTCTGGTTTTCTCGACCACTACGGAGTTGATATGCAAGTACAACTCTCCGAGGTAAATTTCACAGCACCAATTTTTTCGAAGGATTGGTGTGAAATAGTTCTGAATAACAAAGAAAATTATTGCAATGATGTTATTGCTTTCATGGAAAATTGTAAGCATGAACTTTCTTTAATTACTCCAACTAGTGGTTTTAGCTACGATCCCACCACCATAAGCGAGTGGACTAGTGACAGAAGATGGTTTTGGACTGATCGTTCAGGAAAATATGTTGCTCTTGTTTTGGATGTTTACTCCAAATCATTATAAATAGTCAAATATTATTTGTATCTTTAGACTATCAAATGGGGAAATTGTTTCCCGCAAAAAATCAGTTATGACTACCTACACATTTACAAAGGAACAATTGTTAGACCTTATTGCGGAAGCAAAAAATGAGGGAAACAACGAAGGTAGTGATTACTACGGAACCACCAAAGCATTAAGCGACCAGAAAATTTTGGATCAATTTCTTTACGAAGAAAAAATAGATGAAAATAAATAAGGAAATACTAACCAGCTAACCATATTTATACTTATCTTGTGATATCATTGGGAAAATGGATAAATTGTTTTCCCGCAAAAAAATCAGTTGTGGAAAATACAAACAACTCAACCTTCGCCACTAGGATATTAGACCTTCCACTAATTCAGGAGGGAGTGATTTGGGGAAGGGAAAATAAATGCGAAGCACATGCAAGCAGTGTTAAATTCCTTAATGTGGTGGAAAGGTTTAGCCTACCGACACACCACAACAGTGCAAGACATAGCGCAATAAAACTAATGCTAGACTTCTTGTTTAGTTTTTACACTTTTGATTACATTAAGGTTAAATTTGTTATTGATCGGATAGACATTATTCTCTTTGAAAAGAAAGCATAAAATAACTTACTAATTACTATCTAGCTATTACTATTTAGTATTATCTTTAGGTATCGAAAGGGGGGGATGGCAAATATCTCTCCCGCAAAAAATCTCCATCATGAATCTCCAGATCGCAAACATAGCTCCGTCCACCAAAGGATTATCCCTCAAAGGAAAAGCCAACCCAAATTTCTCCTATTCCTACATTACGGGAGATGTAGTGGTGAATCTCAAATTTGCCAAGAACGGCAACCGCAAAATTGCAAAACTTGGGGAGCTTGTTGTATCTACCTACATCTACGGACTAGAGCAAGTACAAACCAACGACATCACCAAAGATGGTCAAAACTGTCAGGGATGCGATTTTTCGTACACCAACAACGATGGTAGCACTGGTGGCTGTTATGCTCACAAAGGTACGATGGGGTTGGGTGTTCGCTCTAAACTACGGATGCTCAACAAAATGTATCACAACGGAGAAATTGTTGGATTTTCCGATTATTCATTTATGGCGTTTGTGGATCGTGTCACTACCTACGATGTGTCTTTGGTACGCCACGCTGTCTACGGTGAAGGTGTAATGGTGCCTATTAAGCAGTTTAACAAGCTTAACACTTTGTCAGACAAAGTAACTTGTTACACTGAATTATTCCGTGATGCACGATTTGTGGCGCATATGAATACGGCAATGGCTAGTGTACACAACCTGAAAGATTTTGTCGATGCTGACATCCTAGGGTACAGAAAATTCTGCGTGATCTCTAAAAATGAAGTAAGCGATTATTCTGATGCCCTACAAAATACGGTAAATTGTCCTGCATCCAAAGAATATATGGAACGGACGGGAAAAGATGTTACCTGTGCTGATTGTGGTATGTGTAACGGATTGGGAGGGAAAGTAAAGAAAGATATTAACATCTTTTTTCACTAAAAACTACCTAGCAATAGGTATTTATTCGTATATTTGTATATCGAAGGGAGGGATGGTAATATCCCCAAATTCTCTCCCGCAAAATCTTAAGCAATGGAAATTTTAAAATTCAACCAATCAGATATTCACCGTCATCTTCGTCACGAAATGGGTATCTTCAAAGGGGTTAAAAGTGCCATCAAATACGTTACACAATATATGCACGAGAATACGGTTGTGCTAGAGACATTGGAAAACATAGACCTTAACAAGGTATCAACTGTTGAATTGAAAAACTACAATTGGTTGAATGTTATGTATAAAGATGTACAGATTCTTATCCGTTCATACAACCAACATCACACTTTGTTTATCAAAAATGTAGAATGTAGAGAAATGACATTTAGTGACGGGACACTACACAAATACAGCGATACCACCCTATCTATTGTCACATTCAACACCGACACAAAAAATATGGATGACGGTGATATGGATGAATTTTGGAATAACCCATATTTGGACCTAAACAAGTGCATGAAACAATTGATTGAGATTGCACAAGAAACAAACATACACACCTTGTGGAATCCGCGATCCTTCACGCGCCCAGAACGTTGTGAAATAAAAATTGCTTGTCCTGATACACATTCTGTAAGCTCATACGACACACTGTTTCTTGCACTAGAGGAAATTTCTTCTTTTCATCACATCATGTACGCACAGAATACAATGATGGAGATGTTAAAAAACATAGAAGTCGGGACGAAGTTGGGGCGAGATGAAATATTAGAAGTTTTTGGACCAGAAGAAAACTTTGTAGCTGATGAAAATACATATTATCACGGATATGGGGTAAAAACTACTTCTCAAAGTTTTATACATGATGTGTACAGCTTAACACGTTACAATTTAGATAGTATTTTAGAGCTATTTCCTAAAGAATAGTTGCACAGGAACCAAATAAGTATTATCTTAGAGCATCGGCAGGAAGTAATCGCTTCCCCACAAAAAAACCTACTATGTTATCCAAATCAGCATTCTTTAAAGCTACCCAGAAATTTGATTACTGGAACACCTATACAGGCAAATCCGGCTACCGTATCGAATTAGGTAATCACATCTTCCCGCACACAATCACCACCAAGAAAGCTGCCTACGAAGCGTATAAGGAAACACCGGAGCGCATCTACGCTTACGCTTATTGGCAATTTTCTGACTACGGGAAATGGTGGGCTGCTCAAACAAAAGTTGTACGCCGTGAACTATTCTCCCGCCATGCTCCAAAGTGGGCTAAAGAGGGACCATGTAAGATTGACAGCGTTAACAAAGTAGGCTGGAGTCTTGCTAAAGATATTTGGAATCATCACGTTAAATAGTTGCACAAGTCAGATATAATCACTATCTTCGTGTATAATCAATAAAGAAATAAATTATGATTGGTAAATTATATATGATGTGTGTTAAGCATCACAATTGCGATAGAAATCCCAGTTTAGTGAATTTACGGACAACTTCTTTGGATCGGCATGGTCGTACCGATACACAGGATATGAGATGGATGCGTAAAGGATTCCCGAAAGCAGATTTCCGTATCGTGGAGAGAATTGCAGATCGTACTTTTAAATGCACTCAAACGGAAGAACTTCTTGAAATTACAGGCCGAAGTGGGTTTACACAAAAAGCTTGGAATAAATTTATCACCAATAAATAAAAAACATGAGTATTCCACAACTACAACTATTAGAACTTTTCAAAAACTCTTGTCGGGACGTAAAATTCTGGCAAGCAGAAAGCAAGCTCCACCCAGAAAATGAGTACGCAAAAGAAAAGTACAACCATTTTTCTGGGGTAAGTCTTGGATATTTTACAGCCTACGAAACTATTTTCGGGCAAGCTCCGATCATCAAATAAAAAAAATCGTTATGTACACTTGTAAAAACTGCGGGTTCCTATACAACCTTAAAAATCTGAAACGTTCACTAGGTGAAACCGCTATGCCTGTTTTAATGGGTTGTTGTTCTGCCAAATGCTACACAGATTTGATCCTCACCGACCTACCATCTGGAACAACGATTGTGACTACCGTAGAGCGGTTTAACGACGATACAGGACGTTGGAGTAAGGATTATGTAAAAGATACGCACACGGCAGATCAGGGTGGCGTATTAACCCATTTTCGCGGCATTGTTCGGAACTTTTCCTACGACCTTGTATCTGCGTCATATGACGAAAAAACAAATGTAGGCAGAGTTGTCACACAACACACGGCTGGGAGTAGTACTAGAGAAGTGTATAAAATTTCAGAATAAATAGCAAAAGGTTATGTGGTCTGAGATATTGGTTGTATCTTAGAGTATAAGTAGGAAACGTCCTACACAAAGAACATTGATTCCTTAATCGCCTATTTATTTTCGATAGGTGACGGTTACGAAGGAACAACTTGATACGTTAAACAGTTTTTAAGTTAAATTGTTGAGGTCGATTTAACACGAATAGTTAAACAAATGTTGATAGTGGTAATCTTTCTCAAAATAAAATTCACCGAAAAGGTGAAATAGTCATAAAGTTTTACTATCTTTACATCAGAGGGAAGCAATACAGTTTCTCTCCCGCAAAAAAATATCTGTTATGTCTGATATGAATACGATTATAGAAAATGCAATGACTGAGTTTATGACTTATGTCATCGGAACACTACCCACGATCATGAAGGGTGAGAAAAAAGTAGACATTTCAGATGTTCTGCCAATTGATTTGGCAGACTTTATTAAAGCAAATGATATTCCCGACAATGCAGATTTTGACGGTGAGGAGAACGGCTACGATGGTTTTACCGGACGGTTGTTCCTTTCTTGGCGGATTACCATTCCAGCAACGGATAAATACCGTGATGCAATTAAGGTTAGACGGTTTAATTTACGTGTGTTCCGTTCTGTAGGTACTGCTTTGATGGCTAATGGCTACAATCGAATCAGCAATAATAGTGGTGCATATAGAGAGTTTAAAAATGTCAGTTTGTACGATATGTACATCGCTGGTGACTTTGATAAACTAGCAAGATATTATTCTCTATCTTTTGCAAAAAACTAGCTATTTACTAGAATAATACCAAGATATTTTGTATCTTGTGGTAGCGAAGGGAGGGATGCTAAATGTCCCTCCCGCAAAAATTATCAACCATGTGTATCTCAACCGCTTCCGACACTACAATGCAAATCATCCCGCTCCTAGAGAATAAAGCGGATGAATTATTGGCCAAAACGTACACAATACATTTTCGTAGGGAGAGCTACACAATCTGCCCAAAAGATCACGGCTACACCTTCGAGTGGTCCAACCGTAAGAATGCGTTGGGCGATTGCACCAAAAATTCGCGAGTTGTGCGCCTCTCCAAATTTTTGGTGCTGAATAGTGTTTCAGAATTAGACGTTTGGATTGACACAATTTTGCACGAAATTGCACACGCCATCGACTATCTGATTCGCAAAAAGTCGAACCATGATCGCATCTGGAAGCATATTGCAAAAACTATCGGTGCTGACCCAAGCAGGACTACAGAACTAAAAACCACGGGAGTAGGATTTAAGTATACAGCGAAATGTCCCGGATGTGAAAAAACTGTGCATTTTTCACGAATCTGGAAAAACCGCAAAGCTTGCGGGAAATGTTCTCCCAGATTTGACGAACGTTATGTTTTTGTCATCTACAAAAATTACTAAGACAAGCTATAGTTTGACAAATAATAAAAAAAAGCAAGCTATACCTTTCACACTCTTCATTTTTTCAACTTTTCAACCATTCATCATGAAATTTTATTTTATCTTTGCACTAATTTGTGCAATCTCTGGCGGGATTTCCGCTCAATCATTTAGCCGTACAAATCCCGTAAAGGTGGAAACATCTGCCATCACCACCACCGTCACAATTGCGGGAAAAACGTTCACTGGTGGCCTATCTAAAACAGGCAGTACGTACATTGTACGCACTTCTAAGGAAGGTAAGGTCCGAAAAGCGTATTTAGGCACCAAGACCACACAAACGTTTGAAGGATCGCCAGTGTGGACCAACAAAGATAAAAATAAGTTCTGGATTTACGATCTTGGCCGTACCGGATTCCCAAAGGGAATTCCACTAACCCAAGACTAATTCATATATTTTTTAATTACATATAACACTTTTCTATGGGATTACCCACACGTACACAAATGATCTGGCAAATTTTGAATAATGCCAATTTACCCACATCCAAATGGCACTTTCCGCCAAACTACAAACGGAAAACGTCCGCAAATCAGACGTTCAGAATGGGACATAAATTCCTACACTTAGGGCATTCGGACAGTCGTAAAAACATGGACGAAATTGTTGTCGAACGTGTATTGATCGACGAACGCGGAGGAAAACACCCGGAACGTGTCACTACTACAATTAACATTCCTTGGGATTACGTGAACACTATTTTCCGAGGAAAAAATGTAATCTTTGTTAAACCTAAATAGCAAAAAGCTATGTAGTCTGGGATATTATTCGTATCTTTGAAGTAAGGACGGAGAGCAGCAATAGGGCTGCTCTCCACAAACCTAAAAATTATGACTGACAATCTAACCAAGTACAACGCAGAAATCGTCACAACCGCCAAATTGGATTACGATGATTTTGAACGACTAGTTGAGGATCACTATGGAACCAACCCTGAATTTGTGGCTACAGAGGAAGCAAACAATTACAGCGAATACGAATTTGATTACTCCACCTATCCCGAAAAATGTCACGACTTCGTTTGTGAGGATAAAGAGGCTGTACAAAATCGCATCCGCAAGGGGGACTTCAAAGGTGTGGGTATTGGACAAATTTTCACCACACTAATTGATGACAAAATCATCCCGCCAGCAAATTATACGATAGTAGTTAGTTGGTAGGGAAAATATTACCAATTGTTTGGTAGTACCAACTATTATTCGTAACTTGCAGTATCATTGGGAGGATGGCTAAATTATCCTCCCGCAAAAAAAGAAAAGAAAATGAACCCCATCCTACTAGAAATTAACCAGCGGGTAAGTATCTCCACCAATAAGCTTGCCGCAATTGAGGCAATTATGGTGGGAGAATATTCTCCCGAAGTTACACTAAATGTAATTACCCAGATTCAAAAGTCACCGTCTGATTTTGACGGTACAATCCAAAAGATTGCCGTTGACACGGCTAACAACCTGTTTCGGTTTGAACTCAACCAAGCCAAAATTGATCGGGTTATTGCATCCGGTTCTTTTTTATCTTTTGATCGTCACAGCTATGCTCCCGAACTAAATACCTTGGTTGGGCCAGAAGGTGAGATCAAGGTGTACAATTGCGGGCTGTACAACAAACAGCCAACAATCAAGGATGCAATGGCATCTTTAGTACGTATGCCAGATTTTGAAACTAAATTTGAAATTCTTTTCGGAGAATTGAAATAAGTCAAATAGTTTTTGTATCTTTACAACAGAGGGAAGCAACGTAGTTACCCACTAAAAAATCTCTATCATGTTCAACTTCTTCCAGTTTTGTACTAAGCAAGCAAGCCACGTAGTAAGTCACACCTTCCAAAATTGGGAGGGAACCATCTGCAAACGTGATCTTCGTAACGATTATGTCAAGCAGTTTATGTCGCTGGACGATGCTGCCGAAGTTGTAGAGGTAGCACAGGAAATCATCATGCTCAACAATGCACTTGCTCCGGCGGCTCCTGTCGCAGCTATTGCGGCTCCCGTTAAGGTGGGTACAACGGCTCCAAAACGTCGTCGGGTGGGAACGTCTCGCGTACTGAACAAATACCGTAGCATGGACCACTACAACAGCATCGAAGATTGGCAACGTGCTGAGAACGCAAAAAAGCGTAAAGCTATCCACAGCAACGGACGTAAGCAAACCGCAACCATCAACTACACAGCACGTCACGGACGTTAAAAACCAATCATGGATAATACAAAATATATCGTATTACAGCTATGAGTAGTGCTGATATTAAAACTACTTAAATAAATAAACCTAAAACTATGTTTGCAGAATACAATAAGCAAGAAGAAAAAGAACTTAAAGCATTACTTATAGGTGGTGTTATTGCAAGTGCGGAATTTAAAGAAATAATTAAACAAGCAGTAAAAGAAGGTATTGGCGAAGATTGGGGTTATGATGGTGAAGACGAATACCCTTATGATACTTTTGATGAAGATATAGCAACTGAAAGTGTGATAAAGGCACTTAACAAGCATTTGCTATAACACTGTTATATACGACGGAGCAAATCTTATAATTCGTAAAGAAATTGCATCTCAATTTAAGCTCAAGCCGTACCAAAAACTAAAAACCGAAACGGAATTTTGGGAAGTGCTTGGAGCCAATGCTAGATTCAGTATCGAACGTATTAATTTAGTTAAATCATTTTACAAACATTTAAATTAAATAATTATGTCCCTTAATCTGGAAAAATTTCTACAACGCAACAAGGAACGCATGGTGGCGCAAAAAGATTGCAATCATACTTACGAATCTTCCGGCCAAGAAATCTACTGTGACCCAATTTTGCAGTATTTGGATTTAACTTTTGATATTTGCACTAAGTGCAATCATATTAAAGATATTTTCATCACAGAATAAATAAACTCTGAATAATTAGAATATACCAATATCTTTTTGTATCTTTGTAAGGAACCAAAGGGGAACCTCCCCAGCAAAAATTAAAACTTATGCTAAGAGTAATTGATAAAAATGGAAATGTAGTGAAAAAGGGAGACATTATCTTTCTTGCGGACAGAAACGTTGGGTACACTCCCGACATTGGACAAGACATTGCCGAAAGTGTTATCCTGAAAAATCAGGTTAACCGAATCGTAGACGGTGATATGTTGATTGCCTTGGGTTTTGAGCAAGGCAGAAAATTAGGTATGATGCTTCAAATTTTCGAGTCCATGCAGGATCGGGACGAAATTTCCTCCGAAAATTGGGGAGAAATGGTCCCTACGGTAGAATTAGTTGCAGATATTTTCCTTGAAGATTAAAAAAGACTAGGATATATCAGGAATAAGTATTATCTTTACCGTAGGAAAGGGGGGCAAGTAATAAGGCTTGCTCCCCACAAATAAAAATACAATGAATACTTACGATTTTCTTTTAGGTATTATGTTTTCAAAAGCGGAGGCACAAGGTTACGAACACCTTCCCGGATATGGCGGCAAAGTTAATGCTATCCATTTCAGTAAAGTTTGGATCGTATTGGGGTGCGGGGAACGGATTACCATTGCAATAAATCGTGGTATTTGCGCCATTGGGGGGAACAACCTTGCAGGATGGGGTTACCCAAAAACAGAGAAGTACCCAGAATGTACCGGAATATTTAAAGAGGGTGGCTTATATGACATTTTATTCGAGGATGATGATCTTATGGTTAAAGATGTCGTTTTTTCTATTACAGGTGAAAACCAATATGGTAATCGCATGGAACTAAAGGATGTGGCGACCGTGATTGACCATTGTGGTGGCGTGGATTTTCAAGCTACTTTTGAGTACATCCATTCCCGCGCTAAAATTTTTGAAACTAACAAATAAAATAATCATGTTATCAAGTAAACAAATACTAAACAAACTTATTTGGTTAGACAGTAATGCGGCCAATGATTTTTTGGGGACAGGTAGTTGTAGCAAAACAGCCAGCCGTGAAGAAGATGAATGGAATGCTAACATGAAGGTTCTTATTAAGCACTTCACCGCCATTGTCGAAAAGAATAAAGCGTTTGATTGGGGCAAAGTGACGGAGAATAAACAGGTAGTGGAACTGCTCAAAAAAAGAGAGGAAATCGAGGCTGATATTAGGGCCATTGAAGAACACGCACTCACAGCCTATGAACTTCAAATTTTAACTAGCCCAATAAAAATAATACCAAATACTTGGTTTTAACCTAAAAAGGTTGTAACTTGCAGTCATCAAGTAATCAAAAACAATAATACAATGGGTTTATTCAACAACATCCTCGACCAAGAATACCATATTTTCGCGGTCTACAGCAACGGAATTATGGGGGAGACAAACATCACCCTTGGGGAGTTAAACGCTGAACATGAATCAGGTGACCCATCGGAAATTGCAATCCGTTTCAAAGAAGACCTTCCTGACATTATGCAAATGCATCCCACCGACAGTATGGTATTTAAGCCATGTCGGGATGACAGTACGGCAAAAGGAATCATTGTAAGAATCAAGTAAACAAATACTAGACAAACTTTTTGGTTAGACGTACAAGGCGTGTTAATAAGGCTGTAGAGCGTCGTAAACTGCGCTTAAAATCAAAAAAATTACATTCGTCTTTAGATAAAATGCTTACTTTAACGAGAGAAATGTCATCTATTTTAAAGAAAGGTGAAGAAACACTTGCACAGTAACTTATTAGTACATACCTTTACATTATGAATAATACAAATAACAATCTCCCAGACCGCGAACTACCCCAGAACTTTAATTATTTAGGTGGCGTGTTCTCCATTTGGTTAGAGGGAGGGACTATCTTCGGTGAATTTTTAGGGCAAAGACTTGTTGCAGATAGCGCAGGAAGATTTGCACCAACATCATCCGAATTTTACACCAAAGTAGGTGTTGACCAAAAAGAAAACGCAAATTTAGCCAAAGATCGTGACGCAATGTTAAACTATTGTACCTCTGATTTTGTCCAAATGTTTTGGACAGACTATAAAAAGTATGTGTCCCGATTGGAAATTAAAAGAAATGAGAAAATTAACTCAAAAACAGTTTATATCTGATTGCAATATAACTCATAACTGGAAATATAATTATGATAAAACAGTGTATGTAAATACAAGAGGGGTAATAACTATTACATGTCCAATACACGGAGATTTTAAACAAGAGGCCGGAAATCATAAAAAACGAGCGGGCTGTAACCAATGCGGGATGGAGAGTCAAGCAAAAAAAACAGTTAGGTATACCCCTATTCAATTTATAAAAAAAGTACAACAAATTCACCCAAATTTAGATTTTAGTAAAACTGTTTACTTACGTTCGTCCACAAAAGTTATATATACTTGCCCCATTCATGGGGATTCTAACGTAATGCCTCATAGTCTACTATCAGGCAGTGGTTGTAGAAGATGCTCTGGCGTGGGGGTTGTGTTAACCAAAAAAGAATGGTTAAATCGGTTTAAAAAATTAGGGTTTAGTAATGTATTATACCACAAACTCCCAAACAAAATTTATTCCGCTAAAAAAGTTAACTTTTTTTGTAAAACACATGGAGATTTTTGGCAAACACCACACAGCCATTACAAAGGCCATAACTGTCAAAAATGCGCTCATAGTAAACTTAAAGACACTGCTCCGGGGTGGGCAAATGCAAGCTGGGAAAAAGCTGCATTAAAGTCTAAACTTTTTGATAGTTTTAAAGTATATGTAATAAAATGCTCAAATGAGAATGAAACATTTTATAAAGTGGGGAAAACTTTTACAACAATAAGACAAAGATTTAAAAGTAAAATTTCGATGCCCTATGATTATAAAGTAGTAAAAAAGTTTGAATTTGAGAATAGCAAAGATGCATCTAATTTAGAGTTAAAATTAAAAACAAGAAACAAACGGTATAGATATACCCCATTAATCAAATTTGGAGGCATGAATGAATGCTTTAAACAATTAAAACAACTACAAAATCTATTATTTAACACGTAATGGGTGGGAATATTTTTCACCCGGACATTCGCCAAAATTTTATTTTAAAAAACTTACGGTTGAACAATACGCCAACCGAAAAAATCGCTGACTATGTACGTACACATAAAAACATATTTCGTTGAAAATGGAGTAGAGAGAATCCTCACCGAAGATCGTACAGAAATACCTGATATTGAACAACCAATTGTTCCCGGAATGGAAATTGATAGGAAAATACGAAACGGGAAAACTTATATTACACGACTTATTCAAGCAATGAGCTTTTAATCATTTATTAAACAACTATCTTTTGAAAAGTATTTTAACAATCATGGCACTAATGGTGTGCTCAATCCTCTCTGCCCAATATACACGGCAAGTTGTATTCGACAATGACTGCGTACAAACGTATGGTTCAGTTGTCACCCCAATCACCGTAACTAAGCAGGTGGACATTTGTAAATGGGAGGGAACCCATAAAGTTGGTCCCCCAACGGTGCTGCACTACCCCACAATCCAAGTGGAATTAATGTCCCAACAGGGAGATTTGCCCTATGGTTTTGCGGATTATATGGATGGCAATTATGTCCGTATTTACATGGACCCATTTTACTACCAATACCTGTTGAGTACAGGTCAAAACCCAATTGACATCGCTATTGGCACAAATAAATTTTGCGGGGCAATCGAGTACATTTTTGAGTCTACACCGTTTCCGGGATTAAATACAACCTATAATGTACCGGAACCCCTGACCACTTTCAATCAATAACACATCGGACACCTCATTTAATTATGGGGTGTCCACAAAACAGCTAAAAATGAGTAGCAAACAACACCTAATTGATTGTAAACACGCAGCAAGTTGTGCAGACAAAGATGTAGGGGTATGTAGTAATAGGGCCAAAGGTCTGTGTACTTGTGGTATATACTTTTGCACCAAAAAATCTAATGGGTGGTATGACAGTTTTAAAATGCACTACAAATATCCTGCATCCACAGATTTATTATTCGATGACGGGGAATAAATTTGGTAGTGTCAATTATAAGTCGTAAATTAGCGTATGCTTAACAGGGAAGCCAGATAGTCTCCCGCAAAAACAACCATTATGTACACTTACTATGATCTAGAAAAACGTTTCCGTCAAGCACCCAAAGCTTTACGTGGACTGCAAAATAACTACAGCCTACCCAAAGATATAGTCTTTAGCAACACTCTATCCGAAGTTTTGCTAAAAGGTTTCTGTTGGGATACCACAGAAGGTGTGGGATGCCAATTATCGTACTGGAACTTTTGGCACCAAAAGTTGGTTCAGGAAGAACCCATCACCAAGCACCGTTTTGAAAGATGGAACGATAAATTTATCGGCATGGGGGAGATAGGTGACTTTTGGGAACTCTGTGAAGAACATGGAGCAACCCGCGAAATGACTATGTACGAAGCATATCTCTGCTTACCAATTGCCGATCAGCACTACAATGTTGATGAAGCTTGGAAAGAATATGCTGAAAATTAAATCCAATTAGCATCAAAACAGATGGTTGGCTGTAGTGTGATCTACAGAATTATTGAGGGTGGGACCACATCACTTGGTTACAAGGTCGCCACCTTCACAACAAAGACTATCGCAATGGCGGTAGATCATGTAAAGCTTTTAAGATATTATAGGCAACAGATTAATCTGGCCGGGTAATTTATATCTTTTAAGTGGTGGCAGCAAATAAACGCAGTAGATAGAAGTAACTTAGAGTTTTCTCCTACATAACTTAGCCTCTTTATTTGCCTCAACAGTAAAAATCTTTTGGATGAACCCCCAAGATCGTCGGTGAAACACTCGTACTGAGGTGAGGTTCACAAGGTTTTATGTTGAGTATAGGTAAAGTTTGAAAGAATCGCTTTTAGTAGAATCTCAAATATATTAAAACCTAATTGTGCGAGGAAAACCAATTTAATTGCGCAGAGATGTGTGAGTGGTTTTTCGATAATTTAAACAACAATATAATGAAAATAGTAACAACAACGACAACCGAAACCGAATATGGTTATGAAGAGGAAACCAATTTTGAAGTTGCACTGACAACTGAAAACTATAGAGGGTCAATTAGCTTAGGTAATGGAGAGCCAGAAGATATGACATTAACCCGAGATTTGAGTGGTGCTTTTGATATTCCTGATATGCTAAAAGCAGCCTACGAAGCGGGTAAAAATGGGGAAGAGTTTATTTTTGAGGAAACTACTGAATAAATTTGGTGGCGTCAATTATAAGTCGTAAATTAGCGTATGCTTAACAGGGAAGCCATATAGTCTCCCGCAAAATAATAATTATGTCAGTATTTAAAAGCGAACTTATACAAGCACTACGGATTCTAAAAACAAATGCTTCTTATCCAAAAGAAGCAGTAATTGAAACCATTGGTGGAGACGTGTACATAACAATTGAAACACGTCTGAGGTTTGAGCCGATTTCGGCATTCCTCAATGGTTGGAGCGTTAGCCATACAACTCTGTTTGAGAACGGAATGGTAACATTCACCATCCCCTTCGGAGCTAAATTAACAAAATTATGAGTAAACTTTTTATGAAATCCCCCTGCGGGGGGAACTGCAAATGCCCCTTTCGAAAAGATTGTTTAAAAGGCTGGCTTGGCGAAGATCGGGCAGAAGAATTAGCCCGCGCAAGTTCATTTAGCTGTCACAAAAACAACAACAAAGAATGTGCAGGACACATGATTTTAACTCGCTCAGTGCCATATCGTATTGTGCGAGGTGAGGTTGGGGGTAAAGACCTTGTGTTTGAAACAGCCGAAGATTTTATCAATCACCATAAAGAAATCAAATAATGAGAGTAGAGATAGTTAAAGAGGTAAATAGACATCTAAGGCAAACTTGGATGTTTCATATATTTGATTTAAATATTGTTTTTATTAAATATAAAGTGGAACAAAAACCACCAAGGAAAAGAAAATGGACTATAATTGAACTTTGGGATAAATATGGTAGACGACATGACACAATGATTGAAGAACCAGTTGTTCAGGAGCATATTAAACGAGAAGCCCTTGAAAAAGTACAAAACATGTTAAAAGTTTTAACTTGGGAAGAGTGGAAAAATCCAAAATAATGAAACCACTAAAACCTAAACCAATTACACCCATCACCATGTTAGAACTTTTCATGGCGGGGTATGATTATTCTGATATTGCGCTAATTTTTAAGCAGCCACTAGGTAAAGTTAAAGCAACAATTTTGGCAGAAAGAATTGCTGCAAAACGGAAAGAAAATGGAACCGGAAATAATTAAACTGATCGGGTACGCCATTGTAACAGTGATGATTTCACTGTCTATTTGGTATACTAGTGAACTTTATATATCTAAATCTGTTGATCATTGTAACGAAGAAGCGATGATTGAAAAAGAATTTCATATTGAATGGGCTGAACACCAAGTAAGAATGGCTACCACTTCTTTTTACCGTGTTTTAAGTTGCACAACACCAAATGTATCTAATGGCTGTTTTCAATCGTTAGAGCGTCAACTAAAAAAATTAGAGCTACCATTGTATAACAAAGTGCTGGCCGAAATTGGAGAAGATTGGAAAACAGTTTGTGAAGATCACATTATAAAAATACAACAATGGAACACTACAAGATAATTTTTGACGAAGATGCTGTACTGGAATATCTCGATTGGCTCCCCGATCTTGAATTTAACGAGCATTATTTTTTGTGCCTATTCAGTAGAAAAAAATACCTAACCAATGCAGGGATAAAATCTTCTGACAAGACACAACTTGGAAGAAAGACAGCGACAAAAGAACGCATCTTACAAAAAATTCGTCAGATGGAACTAGCCATTGGCAGTTGGGTAATCAATGGTATGCCTGCACCAGAGCAAAGTTTGGTGGTGTATCTTGGGCCAAATCCCAGAAGCCAAGAGAAAGCCCTGTGGACGCTTACACGGAGGTTAATTGACATTGCAGAGAACAATGGTGCCAAAGGATATAATATTGCAGCAGAAGCGTTGTCAGCACTTCAAAAGAGTGTTTCCCGGAAAATCATTACTATCTTTGATATAGATGAAAAGGAAGGTGTTGATTTATCTAAAATTTATGACTTCATTCCTGTTGAGGTGGCAAAAAATGCTGTTCGAGTGGTGGAAACTCGCGGTGGCTACCACCTACACATTAAATCTAAAATGTTGAAAAACGCTGAGGGCGTAGATAGGATGTGGTATAGGGGACTAATTGATACATTTCCTGTAGACAAAAGCAACCCACAATTCACGGCTGTTCCCGGCTGTAGGCAAGGAACGTGGGTTCCAAGGCTTCTGGTCCCAGAAAGAGATTTTTAATCATGACAGCCAAGGAAAAATACAACTTACTAAAAAGTCGCTACCCATTTTTTAAATTCTACGAAGGGCACACACATAGTAAAATGTGGTATGTGTCTTATAACAGTAAAAGATTTGGAACAGAGGAAAAGCTTTATGAATGGTTGTTAGGACGTTTGAAAAAATCCTGCAAGGATATTTCTGAAAACGAATATTCCTACAAAGAGTTGCAAGATAAGCAGGACGTTCACATCAAATACCACTATGGTAGGCAATGGTTGAAGGGTCCACACGACAACACTACAGATCATTGGTTGCAGGGGTATTGGAACCACAACAGGTATAAAGTAATGATCCGGTATAAGGAAACACTATATCCTGAATGGGAAGTGAAGGTTAAAGCTGCAACTCTTGTAAAAAGACATGCAAACAGAATACTAACATATTTAAATGGTGAAAAAATAGTGTGAAATACTTGCACAGTAAATAATCTTGCCGTATATTTGGTGTTAGCAGGGCGTTTTATTGCCAACGAGAAATTGAGGGGCAAAGTAAATGCACAAACCAATGCGACCATTGTAAAGAATATTACAAACCATTAGAGCAATAATATGACTGCTAACGCATTGTGTATGGGTAGTTTTTACCCGATTTAAAATAACTAAAATTAATTAAAATGACAGGAGCAGAAAAAGTATTAAAATGGTATAACGAATATTTTCAAATGAATAAAATTGTACCTACAGCAAGAGAAATAAAATGGCAAATAGAAATGGCTATTGATGACGAAAAGCAAGGGTAAAATTACCTATACACGGTGTTGTGAAATCGTTTTAATGTTTTACAACGTATTGTGTATGAATTGTTTTTTAACGGATTAAAAAGATAAAATTATGGATTTAGAAGAAGTTGCAAAAAAGCTAGGATATTTTGACGTAGAACATTTGGAAAAGAATATTGAAAATTATGGAGAACCTTTGATAGAATGGTGGGACGTTATAAAAGAGTTAGTTAAAAAATGATTTATACACGTTGTTACCATTTCGTTTTAATGAATGGTAACGCCCCTTGTATGGTGGCGTATGGAATGCAATGGAATATGCACTATACAAATTGTTGTGTGTAGTGCGGATTATTAACAGATAAAATTAATTATTATGAGTCATTACAGACTAAAAACAAAATATAATACTGAGGGTGCTTATGGTAGTACCGAAGAAAATGAAGTGTTTGCACATCATAATTTAAGTTGTGATTATGTAACTTTTTATGATGAAAATGGTGAATTTATAATGACTGTACCCGACACTATGGGTAACAATTTGCTTGATGCTATAAATAGATTATCTGCACCTTTTAATGAGGATAATAAGTTTGTTGAAGGTATTGAAACTATGAATAAAGAAGATAGGGAAAAGTGTAAAATGTAGCATTACGTATTGTATAAAATACGTTGAGGAACGAATTGACATTCTCCCCGACCTAAAGGAACGTGCAGTTGCTAGGTCGAATTTTGAGGAAGGATTCAAAGCTGCAATCAAAATACTTTCTCTTAATTGCCAATAATGGACAAACAACCCCGAAACCAGCGCGGGGCCAACTGTCAAGTAATATTTGACAGTTCAACTATTCGAATATCTCGAACAGTTCACAACGCTGATAGCACACTCCCTCGCTGGTTGTCGTGGTTGTGTTATTGGTGGCAGTTTTTTATTAGGATGGAAGATGTAACATGGAACGACACAAACGAGAAAAAGCCAAAGGACGGCCAGCTATGTGCTTTGGCGAATGAATTTCACCATGGGCTGGAAGATACCGGGCTGGGTTATTACCGAAAAAAAGCGGAAGAGTTTGAAGATTGGGAAGGCTCTACTTATTGGTGGCGTTATTGGTTCCCTCTTCCCGAACTTCCAGAAGATGCTTAATTGCCACCAATAACAGCAACAACGAACCATTGACATTCTCCCCGACCTAAAGGAACGGGGATTCTAGCAAACAATCAAATATGAATTTAAATTTTGAAGCAAATAAGATAAAAGACATTTGCGAAACTAAACAAGGCAATGAAAGAATTATAGAATTGTGTAAGATTATTAAAGAAATACACACTAAAGGAAAGCACGTTGGGTATGAAACTGCGGTTAAAGAAATTGATTTAAGGGTAAAAAATGCCCTTGATATGAAAGATGAATACATTTCCTAATGGTGCATAATGTCCAGCTATACGCTGTTTTGATTTTTTAATCAAAATTGGCGAATAGCGTCTTATTAGCGTTTGTTTTTTACGCTAGTAAGGATTTTTCAAAACTTAAAAATATTAGTAATGGAATATATACGCAGTTATTATAATGTTCCTGCAAAGCGTTTCGGACTTGTTCAGTACAAAGGTCAAAACGGAACTATTACAGGTTCAAAAGGCGCACATCTAAGAATTAGATTAGATGGTGAAAAGAAATCAAAATTGTACCATCCAACTTGGGAAATAACCTATTTATGAAAAATAATTACAATTAATTTTAATGGAAAACATGAATGTTTTACTAAAATTGACCCGAAATAATAAAAACGGCAACATAAATTTGGTTTTCACAAAAAGTGTTCGTATATTTACACTATCGGAAGGCAATGATGCCGGACGGAAAAGAAAATAACGATGCTTAATCATAATTCACTTTGGTCTATATCAATTGCAAAGCAAGAGGAGCGCGAAGACCTTGATCGCTTTCACCGCAACACCGATTTTAGCCGCGCTAAGGTTAAGCGTTCCGACAATAAATTTGTATATGGCGAACTTAACGTCTCTTTTGAAGATGGCCGCGTAAAATCATTTACTGTTACCCGTCAAAAGGAAACTGCGTACCGTGGTGGCTGGTCAAACGACTATTTGGGAGACTTTTATAGCCTAAAAGCGTTAAAGGCCGCAGCTATCGAAGATGTTGACACTTACGCATATTAACTAACCCCACCGGGCGAACCTGCGGACTAGCCCACCGCTTCACTTTAAAAGAATTGAGTTATGAAGATGCTAATTATTTACCCCGCAATCAATGGAGAGAAAGAGTCCTTTGAGTGGGTTGATTATATTGACGGCTCCGAAGAGATGGATTCATACACTTGCCCTAATCACGGAGACACAGGGTACATATCTAAGATAGCTTAGTCAAGTAACCACCACTCACTAACCACAATAAAGAATCATGAATATCGAAAATATGACCATTCACGGGGGCAGCCAGCAGTTTAGCAACATCACCGGCTTAGAACAGGATATTATAGATGCGCTAAAAGAGCAGGCGGAAAGGTGCGCAAAACTTACATACCCTTCGTATCTTCAAAACCATAGCGAGATACGTCCTTATCCGGGTCCTCCTTTGCCACTGGAAGCCCACATTGCTCTTAACTGGTTTTCACACCTAACCCCTAAAGGGAGGAAGATTGTAGGCACGATGCAAGACTTAATCAACAACCATGAGTAAGAAAACAAACAATATTGTAGTCACCGACCACGGCGACCCGTCGACCGGAGTATTTCCCACACAATTTAGCATTATCGGAGACTTAGCTTTTGAGTCGGAATCAGACCTAACCGAATTTTGCGACCGGATAGCGTCGGTGTTTGCCGAGTGTCTATGTTTTGATCTGCCAACGGTTGAGACAATCGAACAGCACAACGCCGATTAATCAAATCACCAGCCAAAGACTAACCCCGGCCTACGGACTTTCACAATGAGGCCAACCAAGCCGCGCTAACCCCATGCGATTTGGGAGGCGCGGCTTTCTTTTTGGGCCAAAAGTGTTAAAGTTTACGTTTTTATGCCAAAAAACAACCCATGAGTTATAAAACACTTGCAAGGGTCTAAGCTATGGACTATATTTGTGTATCGAAAGGCGATATTGCTGGACGGGACGCAAAATGCAAACAAGATGAAAACGGTAAACGGAGTAAAAGTAACCAAGACCGAAATTGGCAACCTCTTAACCATTGACTCTAAAGGAAAGGGAATAAATTACTACTCTCACCTGATAAACGACCCATTGGCGCAAGCCGTCAGAGTCTCAGAGTCTCACTTTGACGGGTTTGAAACAAAAAGGGAAAAAGTCTCGTACATATACAATAACATTGTTAGCCTTTTTAAAGAGGCAATGCTATTGCACTTGATTTAACCCACCCACCGGGCAACCGGGGACTAGCCCACCCCGACCTTTAAAGCAAAACGAAATACAATATGTCTTTTAAAATATACTCAACAGATCCTATTCCCACTGAACTATACGGCGGCGTTACGAAATACAAAATAGAGGTTCGTATAGAGCACGGCTTGGCAACCCAAAGACACACGTACTACAACCATGAAGGAACGCCACTACCTAAGAAACGATGGATTCCTTCTTCCCTCACCGCGTCCGAACTTGAAAAGGAGAATAGCGGGTTCTTTAATCAACTTCGCTAACCACAATAAAGAACCATGAACATCACCATCAACGGCGGAACAAACAGTTTCGAGGGAATCACCGGACTAGAGCAAGATATTATAGATGCTCTAAAGGAACAGGCGGAACGCTGCGCCAAACTAGCCTACCCCGCGTATCTTCAAAACCATAGCGAGATACGTCCTTATCCGGGTCCTCCTTTGCCACTGGAAGCCCACATTGCTCTTAACTGGTTTTCACACCTAACCCCTAAAGGTCGGGAGGTTGTAGGCAAGATGCAAGACTTAATCAATAACCAACTGTAAAGCAATCCTTGACAGTTCAAATAAGACAAGATGAAATTCAAGTACACAATTTTAGTAGTCACAGACAAGGAAGGAAACAAGGCCGCTGGTGTTGTTGGTGATATGTCAGACGACATACAAATTAGCGGTATGTTCAGTGAAGGAGAGCGCGTATATTTTGAAAGCGACGCTTACCACTTAGAATACTGGTGTCGTCGGTATGGTTTCAAATACCAAGCCATCGAAAAGGAACAAACAGTATAACCAGCCGCAAGGCGCAAATAGAGAATGATGACTACAAGTAACTTTAAATTAAAATGCCCGCATTGTGAACACCCGCACGAGTTTGTAGACGACAATTGGCGCGATGAACTTATTGACGACAGCGGCCCTTCCTACATCGACTGCGAAGGCTGCGGTAAAGAAATGATGGTCACCACCCACACGGTTTATACATTAGAGGCAGAACTACCCGACTAACTAACAGCCGCAAGGCGCAACAATAAGCAATGAAAACATTAACACTTGAAGATGGGCGGGTAGTCTTAAAGGCAGACTACATCAGAGCCAAAACCGGAGACTTGAAAAACTACGGATATGCCACCCTTAAAGAATCCGAACTAGGGGAGCAAGTAGAAAAGATTTTAGCCGGGGAAGAACTAAACATTATCGGGATGTTCTGCAAGGGGGACATTGACGTAGAAGCCACAAAATCAAATAAGCAATGAGTAAGCAACTAACAAAACTTCAAAACGCCGGGATAGTACCTATTGCGGAACTTGAAAACTTTGCGGTACTGATTAACAAGCCGCCTGCTAAAAAGTACGTAGTCGTCAACAAACTAGCTCAGGGCGCAAAGTACCTGACCATTCGATATGTTGAGCAGAAGTTGGACGAACTGTTCTTTGGCTTGTGGAAGTCAGAGACAACCGATACAAAAGTAGTTGGCAACGAATATGTGGTTACTGTTCAGCTTTCTTTCTTTCACCCTATTGTCGGGCAATGGGTTAGCCGTACAGGTATTGGCTCAGTAGCTATTGCGAATGGTGTGCATTTTCAGAAGACCCGGCTGTTATTGAGCAGATTAAGGCACTAGACAATAAAGACCCGCTACCTTTTTAACCACCCTCCCCAAGGGGATAAACACCAACCAAAACAACACCCGCACAGTCGGGGATAAAACGTATCTTTTAGTATGGGAAATTACCTATCAATAAACATAGGAGCATTCATTGAAGTGCCAGAAATTCAAGAGGAAGCCAAGAGCAAGGTTATGATATGCGCCAATGCCGATTGCTCAGAGTTTGAGAAAGAAACACCTGCGAACTGGTGCCCCAAATGCGGGAGCTACATTAACCCGGTTGAAAAGACAGAACAGGTAAGTCGTCAATACTTTTGGTTTCAGGAAGATTTAGAGATTGATGACGATACGTTTAATATCGTTCAGGGTGAAACATCTTCTTACCTGTTTAGCAATCTAACCGCTAACAACATTGACCCAATAGACGAAATGGAAGTAAGATTACCTTTGGTACTGAACAACGATTACGGAAGTAGCACCAAGTTAGAATTTGCAAGGCTGTACGCCGAAGAAATCAAGAAGCTAGAATCTTTCTACAAGCGGCGATTTGAGGTTCACTTTGGCATTATCAAAGAATACACATAGCAAGCCACACCTTGCAAGCCCACCAAACAAAGCAAGCTAAGCCTTGTAGCCAACTATTAGAGATTATCGAATAGTTCAAGACTAACCCCGGCCTATACGGACTTTCACAATGAGGCCAACCAAGCCGCGCTAACCCCATACGATTTGGGAGGCACGGCTTTCTTTTTGGGTCAAAAGTGTTAAAGTTTACGTTTTCAGGCTAAAAAACAACCCATAAGCTAGGAAACACTTGCAAGGGTGTAAGCTATGTACTATATTTGTACTATCTAAAGCAATGATGCTGACGACAACAAAAAAAACGATACAATGAATACTCCAACTACCCCCACTAACAACCTGTTCGACTTCGATTACGAAGTGGTGACCATCAAGAATCGCAACCAAGTGGTTTACGCACCTGATGCAGACGGAACGCTTCACCCAATGAAAGAGGCGACCAATTCCCGTTTCGGCTACGTAATCGGCTCCGGTGGAATGATCGTACACACCAAAAAAGAAAAGTACACTCCAATTTCCACCAACGCTCTCTCCCAGATCGGGAACGCATTCAAGGATCAGGGCCACGTTGTTTCCACATACGTACACAAATACGGGGAAGTGATCGGGATGAAGATCGACCTCACCACTAAAGAGACGGCCATCGGCAAAAAGACCTACTCTGCCTACTTCCACTGCCCAAACAACGGATCAGGTATTGGTAAGGTGTATATCGGTGAAATGCGCTTCGTGTGCGCCAACGGTATTATTCACCTTGCCGAAGGTGGAACAAACATTAAAATTCCGCACAACCTGACCTATGTGCAAGCTCTTGAAATCGCCCACCAGAGCTTGATCGAGTTTGTCCACATGGTCAAGGTAATTGAGGCACAAGACGCAAATCTCGACGCTGCAAAGCTCACCACCGCAGAAGCAAAAGAATTGCTTAACAAGTGGTTTTACGCTCAGGAAATGCCGACATCACACAAGAAAGACCTTACTGAAACTCAGTTTCGCGCTGAAATCTACGGTGGTATGACTAACATCGCAAACTCTGTGAAGGAACGTTATGACCAATTAATGGTCGCTTTCACTGCCGAGCAAGGTTACAACAAGGAACTGGAATTAGATATGAGTAAGTACACTGTATTTGCCGCGATCATCAACTACCTTAGCCGTCGTCGGGAAGATTCAGGAAGCACTGCGCCAGAAGAAGTGAAAACCCTTCGCTCGCAAAAGAAAGTGAATGCTTTCATGAAGACTTTGGTAAACGCATAATTAACAGGGGAAGTGGCGGCTTCCCCTACAAAACAAATGTCATGCTATCCTTATCTATATATGCTTGGTTTTTAATTGTTCCTGCGGGAATTTTTCTACTAGCTTGGGTGTTACAACATATCATCCCGGAAAGTGTAAAGCCAGAAATATTCAAAATCCCATGTAAAGAATGTGGGGCAACATGCGACAACTACATCCCAAGACTTTGCACAGACTGCTGGGGTAGTAAAGATCAACATCCTAGTTACGACGAATATCACGAAAACGAAGATCAATTTTAATCAATAAAAAAATATCATGTACAACGATAACGACAACATTCAAATTCCGGGAAATATCACTATGGACGAACTATTCAGCGATGACCCAATCGACCTAAATTCTGATTTTCGTAATTGGGATGACGACGACGAAGCAATGTTCATGTGCGGTGAACTGAACGACAGTACCGACATTATAGATCGGAGTAACCTTATTCTACGCGAAGGTCATGAAGTCATGATTAACGAAATGCTGGGAGTACATGTTGTAGAATCTGTGAGCAACGAAAACGAAACATTCACGGTAGATGGGATGACATTCTCATACGATGAAATCACAGTTTTCAAAAATAAAACAGTTATTTAAAGAATAATAGTTGCAATTGTCAATACTATTCCTTATCTTTGTAATAACGAAGGAAGCAAGGTTGCTGACTTCTTAAATTCACCATCATGAAATTCCAAATTAAAAACACCACGACCGCACAACTTCGCGACCAAGTTGTTATTGTAGATGCAAAACTTAACCTTCGGGGCAAGGCTTGCCTCACCATCGTAAACGAAGCAATTGGCAACAGGGATTTTCCTACAAACATGCGGGGACAATTGATGAAATTTATCTCCACCGGACTTCGGGATGGAAAAGTTAAAGTTTTTTCTGGTCAAATGCAGAATAGCGTTGACGGGAAAGACCCACAAGATCGCTACCTAATCGAACTGAACACCCCGATCACACCATACATCTTCACTACTCCGCAGCCAAGCTCGGAGTCAACTCCGAAGCCAAAGACTAATACCTCTGGTGTTTGTCTAAAGCGTTACACGGAAAAGCTGGCACAGCTTTACAATGACAATGAAATTTGCCCACTCACCGGAGTAAGCGAAGATCAACTACTGGCTATCACCCGCGCTTCATACAGATCATTCAGGGTTCGTACTGACGAAGATATGATCCTCGAAACTTTAAAATAATTTCAAAACAACAATTCCAGAAATATCATGAACGAAATTATCAACAACTCAGGATTTCCATTCCTTGTAATGACGTTACTACTTATCCTAATTCCTGTATTAGCAGGGTCAGAGTATAAAAACTCAATAGAATGAAAAATTTAGGAAAAAAATGGGGGGATATTATCCTCAACTCTGCATGGATTATTGTAATGCTATACTGCATTGTATTGTTTATCATAGGCGCAATCCACCCCGAAAATGTAGAGTTGAAATCCATTCGTTTGTGGGCCATTGTTATTACAATCACGTTTGTAAAGTGGACGTGGGAATACGTCATTGAAGTGTACAAGGCATACACCACCAAATACTACACCGCCACTGAGTGGAAACAAATTGAAAAAGAAGAAAAATGAAATTCCTAACAGACATTATGGGACGACTTGAAGAAGGGACTCATATTACGACTGTGCCTTCTGTCAACGGCAAACCAAAAGTATCTTATTACAAAATTGGTCTTACCCTTTGGCCCACCACCCTCCGCGAAAAACTCATTTCTGGTGAGCGTAAGCCAGAGGACGTGAGTGGAAAACTTTGGGCATTTTTTGTAAAACATCGTGAAACCCGTAAATCAATTTGACATGGGGCTATTTAGTGCCAAAAGAATTAATTCCGACGAAATAATCACAGGAAACTATTGGTGCCATAAAATAGCAAACATTGATATTCATTGCATATATGTACACAAATATTGCGATTGGTTTCCAATTGACGTAAAAACATTAAAACAATTAACAGATATAACATGCTAGGGACAGCCGCAATAAAATTAGCAAAACGTGGAGCAAAAATAGCTCATAATACGTTTGCATCGAACGAATACATCGAATACGACACGTCCAAAAAAATATTTGTGGATCAGGATGGAGTATCAATTCTTTTTACTAAATTCACCAAAAAATCCTATCAATGGGTTGATGGGTGGAAAAAAATAGACTAATGACTACACTACTAAAAAAACTAATCAAAGCAATCGTAGACTCGTTTGCATTTTCTAACCAATCAGGAAGAATCAAGTGATAGGCGCAATACACTCAATGTTTATTTTGTTTGCTGTGTTGTACACAGTGGAACAGTGGATACAACGTAGACTAACTAGAGGTGAATTACTAATTAATTTACTCTTCTCCCTAACGGGTCCAGTTTTTTTTATTTATCTAACTATTAAATAATGTACAATAAAAAATTACAAAAATATGTCTGCTTGCCATTTTGGGAATATACATATTTGGAAAGTCAATCAGAAATAACAGATGTTGTATACGAAAGTGTATTGATATTTTTCTTGGGGTGGATTATACACCCCATTCGTGGAATCAAAAAATACTAAAGTGGTGGAACAAACTAAAATAAGATATAAAATATACTCTGTGCAAGCTGGTGGGCTTAGTAAACTTGGTGGAAAAAAAGAGTTTAATACTCTTGAAGAAGTGGATGAATATATTGAAAAGTATCGTTCAATTAAACATCATGCACGTTATCGTAACGAGTATTATTCTCAACTTGCTGTTCAGGAATATACAGAAAAATACAAAGCTACAATTATTAAACTAATAGATGAGATTTAATGTCGAAACAAGTTATATGTATAGACGACAAGGGTATCAGTGAGTTAATAGCAAACCAACCGGAAGAAGGGGTGTTATACACTATTCGGCAATTGAAACGTAACATTAATGGTACGTGGGGGGTATTACTAGTAGAAGTGGTTAACCAAAAACGGGATGTGCCAACAGACTATGGGTTTTCTGTTTGGATGGAACCCAACTTTGGCAGTCATCGCTTCACCACCCTTCTGGGAGATGTGCTGACAGAAAAGGTGTGTGAAAACATGTTAAGTGAACAAATAAAGAAGGCAGAAAAAGAAGCAAATAAAGAAAAAATGACTAACTACACAATTAGGTATACAGCCTACACAAGAACGTTTAGTGTTGTTAAACAGGGATTACAGAGTGTTATTGCACCCAACGCATTGATGGCGATTAGGACCACAGAACAGGAGCTTAAAAAGCTTCCTAGCGTGGTGCATGTACAAACTGATAACATGTTGGAGCTACGAAAACAGGACGAACAATTATTGTGTTAAGGAAGTGTTAAAATTTTGGTGTGGAAACAACGAGACACCGTGAAAAATTCCATTTCTATGGTGGCACAAGCACATTTTTCGCACACGGAATCGCTGGGAGATAGTTGAAACACTGAAATAAAATCACAAACAATAAAAATACAATAAATATTATTTTAGCTAATAATTTCTACCAAGAAATTTTAAATATATTTTAATATGTCTAATTTACCATATATCATCTTGATGGCATTTTTAGTATTAAGGCCAATGTGCTGCGGAGAATATAAAGAACCGAAAAAGTAAAATTATGGGGCTATTTAAAGCCAAACGTATTAATCCCCGAAAAAATCCCCCATGACGAATTTTAATGACCATTTTGATACTCACAAAGAAAAAATGGATGCCTTTGACTATGCCGCCCGATTTTCCGATAAAGATTGTCTCTGGCTTTGTGATGTAGTTGAAAATTGTGACTATTGCAAGCATATTAGGCTACGGATTAAATATTCTAAAAACACTGACCTTTTATTTGACGTATGATCGAGATACAAATAACACCTAATCAAATAGAACGAGCCAAATTACTATACCCGTTCGACAATCTTAACGGAAGCATCACTTCTGGTAAAAGCCAAATATATGGGGCCATTGGTGAGATAGTTGTAATGGATCATTATAATTGGCTTGAGGTTGAATATTCAGGTAAATATGATTATGATATAATAATTGATGGTGTTAAAATTGATATTAAAACCAAAAAAACAACTGTTGTACCGAAACCTTTTTACCTTTGCAGTGTTTCAGATTTTAATACACGACAAAAGTGCGATCATTATATGTTCGTCAGAGTGATGGCGGATTATTCCAAAGCATGGATATTAGGATCACGTACAAAAGAAGCTTTCTACAAAATCTCAACTTTTAATAGGAAAGGAACGTTGGATACAATGAACTGGCGATTTAAAGACGATTGCTACAATTTAGAAATATCAAAACTTGTTCCTCCGAAATCTAAACCAAAAAATAAAATAATATGAAGATTGAAATTAAAGCAATTTGCGGAGAAGTGAATTGTGACGAAGAAAACTCAGTTGTACCACGCTCATTGGCATCCAGCGCAAGCTATCAGGGAGATAGTTTTTCTGAATATTGCGACTCTTATTATGGGACTGTACACGAAACTGTTTCGGGTGGGGGCATGGATTTTTCATATAAAAACGGGGAGTTGTATGTTGCAACTACATATGAGCTTTCCCGCGAAATCACAAAAGAGGAAACCGAAAAACTAATTGAATACACTCAAGGTCAATGGTCAGATGGTATTGGTGAAGGATTTGAGCAATACCCTGCTATGACAGATTATGAATATGGAGATATATATATATCTCCTTGGTATTATGGACAAATTGCAACAGCAACAATAATTAAATAAAAATGGGTAATACATGCATAGTATTCACGTTAAAATAAGCAAGGATAAACTTCACCCACTTTCACATAAATATAACGATGTGTATATTACTAGTGAATCACTACCTAATAGTCCTCCTAAAGACTATGTTAAAGTAAGTACCGATTATTTCGGGGGGAAGAGATACAAAGTTACCTCGAAAACTGCAAACATGAAGTTAGCACATTCTGTATTATTGATGACGAAGTAAGCGGTATTCGAGACTTCTATAACGAAGATGTTATCGTTCACACTGATGGAGAATACGGAATAAATCTAAAAAACTCACTAAAAGCAATAAAAATCCTCAATCATGAGTCAATTTAAAATAAATAATGGAAGTGTTAATATCGACGATTCTTCTATTAAAATAAACAACGGTAAAGTAGTTGGTGACCAATACAGTAAGAAAAAAGGTGCAACAATTGCACGAGGTCGCTCTATTTCTCCGTCTTACCTTAAACTTGGCGAATGGGGGACTGTTGGAGATAGTGACGAACTTATTGACAATTTCGACAGCATTGCTAGTGCCGTTGACGAGCTTCTAAAAATTCGCGGACAACGTTAATCATTGTTGGGGTAGGGCAAATATGTCCTACCCCAATATAAATAAAGATCATTAAATCTGTTTAAGGATACCCACTGCCTTTAGGCGTGGGAGGAATTAAACAGATTCCATGATTTAGAGGATTGAACAATTCTGTTACTTGTTTGTTAATGTTGGCATGGACAACAACAAACCTTGGATAGACAGAAAAGACATTTGGAAGGACGAAAAAGCTTTTAATCAGGCCCTGCGTAATATAAGTCGCAGAGCATGGAACAAACTACCCATTAAATTTATTACTAAAAAAGAAGCCACCTATAAAAAACAGGTTGGGGTTCTAAAAAATGGTAAGCCAAAATATATCAACTATTGTACTTGCGAAATCTGTAAGATTCCTACAAAGGCAAGTCTTTGCGATGTCGATCACATATACCCCGCAGGACCATTCACTGATCGAGAAGGATTTAAAGAATGGTTTGCTAGACTAGTGTACATTAGTTCTAAAGACCTATCCGTAATCTGTAAAAAATGTCACGCGAAAAAGACTTATGCTGAACGGGCAGGTATATCTTTTAGTGAATCCGCAAGGCTGGCCCCACTTCGAGAGTTTCTTTCTAGGAATGCGTCATCCCAAAAATTATTCCTTTCGAGTAAGGGGTTTTCCGCAGAAGCGATAAAAAATAAGGGCAATCGAGAGAAGAGTTTTAAGAAATGTTGTATTTAATGACGTTGTATTAAACTATTTCACAAGTGATGTGTTGTTATTGCCAACTCCGCGATACGGAGCTAATATCACATAAAGATGATACACCTAGAAATCCCAGTATATACACTTATATGTAACACTATCATTGTGTTTGCGCTATGTCTTTTCGTCACAGTAATCCCGTATATTACCGTAGCTGAATCCAGTAGTATTGTTGATGTGGCTTTAACAGCAGTGGACAATTGCGAAGATGTCACTTCAATTCCTATTGAAGTGGTCCCAGAAGTGGTCCCAGAAGTTGTTGTAAAAGCTACTCCTGTACCCATTGCTAAGGCTGCTCCGGCAAAACCTAGACCTATCCCCAGACCTATCCCCAGACCTGCGCCACGGAAAAAAGTGGTTGAGGAAAAAGTTGCAAAACCTAGTAGTACCTCAATAGCTAAAACTGCCGATCTCAGGCTGTATAGTCATTATGAAGGTGTTATTTGGTTTTTAAAATCTCATGAACGATTTAGTCCTGTTGGGTTTTTCGATCATAAACAGGTGACCATTGGTTTTGGCACTAAAACCAAAAAAGTGGGTGACACCATAACTTGGTCAGATGCATCTAAAGTTTTTATAGACGAGATAAATAAAAGACACGCCGCCCTTTTAAAAAAATACCCTAATTTAAAAGAAGACCGACTTGTTTCCCTTGTTCTAACTAATTTAGTTTTTAACATTGGAACTCCAAAAGGTGGGTTATCAAAAGCTATTGCAGACTATAGACCCGATGACATTAAAACTAAAAAACATTTGTGTTTTTATATAAAAAAATATGTTCATGCAAGTGGTAAAGTTTTAGAAGGTCTTGTTAAAAGACGTAATGAGGAATGTGAACTTATTATGGCCTCTGATGCAGAACGTCAAGTATTATATCAAAAATATAAACTTATTGTTTCCAAAGAAAGTGCTAAGTATCATTAAACTTTTAGTTGGGGTATTTGTTATATTTATCTTTACTTTAAATAAAAGAACAATGACTAACAGTAAGAGTAAACACAAATCTGGTAAACATTAATTGACCCTAACGGGCCAACTGAAAACTTTATCTAGCATGAGCGAAAGACCCCGTCCCTTTAGGTCGGGGAGTAGGTCAAGCCCTTAATACTTGTTGTAAAGCATACAACAAAATACTATCACGTTTTAAAACAATAATTAATGAATCGTAACAAACGACGGAAACATCGAAACCCGGAAAACAGCCCTTTTGTAATTCAATATAGGTCGCTGGCAACAGAAAAAGAACGTGCGGCATATTTGCTAACACTCAACAGGAATCAAATCAAAAAATTAAACCGGGTATAAACCCACATTCTTAATTAAAACAAGCTTATAATATGTTACTACTAGCAAGCGGCTCTTTAGGGGTCATTTTTTTACTATTACTCTGCGTCGTAATTTTTTCGGCGATTGGTATACAATTAGACAAGAATAAACGTCCTGTGGGCTATTGTGAGAGTGATTCTAACTGTGCCGAGGGTTGCAAATGTGTTGATAGTAAGTGTGCCCCTGTTAACACCGTAACAGAAACAACAGACCCAACCGCAGAAAATATGACTCTGACAGAACTTACTGATCGTGTTGCATATGAGAAAGTTATCCTAGAGCAACTTATTGCCGCAGACGGTGACGAGAGTGTTATCAATGAACAACGTGAAGTTGTAAATTTATACTCAAAGCGTCTTACAGCCATTACGCCGGATGCTCCGGGTCTTATTGATGACGTTCCTGTAGAAGACCTAACAGAGACAGAAGAAACCCAAGAAAATGAAACTTTTGAAGCAGGTGATGAAGTAGTCCTACTAGATATTCCTGTTGAGGCTGAATATGTTCAAGGTCGTTGGTCTGCCGATGAAGTAGCAACACTTGAAGCAAGTATTGAGGCAGGAGATATTGTTGAGGATATTGCACTAAAACTTAACCGTGAGGTAGCAAGTGTGAAGCGTAAAATCAAAGCTTTGTCTAAAGTCGCTGTAACAGCGTAAATGACCTGTTCCCCCACTGCACTTTTAAAGTGATAGGGAAACCCTGTGATATAATGTGGATAGACAGGGCAGGTTGTCACTACCTTGAAGTACGGAGGTTCATCACCTTTGTTAGAAGTGGTAAACGATGTAGTTTTTTTATTCGGGTTTTCTATAAAAAAATCCTACATGCGGCTATCGTCTAGTTGAGCAGGACGCTACTTTTTCAAGGTAGAAACGAGAGTTTGATTCTCTCTAGCCGTACACTTAATGAACTTAATTTATAACAATTTTAAACAACCATCATGCCCACTATTTTAGAAGTTGTCAAAGCTGATTTCGACAAATTAACCATCAAACAACTTAAACAAGAAATTAGTCGAAACAAAGTCTTTTTCAAAGACGCTTGGGAGCTTAACGATTGCGTTGGGGAAAAAGAAGCTCAGGACTACGCAATCGAGCGGCTAAAAACACTAGAAAAAAAATGATATACCAGTAAAGTTTGGATGTGGGAAAAAGATACTCAATGCCCTTTATTCATATCACGAAACACACATCCCACCTGTTAAAAATTGGTGGCAAAAATTATTTGGATTATGAAAGACCTAATTTTACTAAAAGATGATGATGTATTTCCATTTGGTAAATATAGGGGCCAAAATGTTAGGTCCATTATAGATTCAGATGTTTCATATTGTTACTGGTTTTGGGAGACTATGGATAAATATTCATTTGTGTCTTGGGAAGAGGTGCAAGATAAGGGCTATGCCGTCAGAAGTGCTCAACGGGAGCGTAAACGTAATGCACGTAAATCCTACAACTACACTAGCCATCGAGATAATATGGCCGCAGATTATTGGCAAGACATTCATGGTCACGGACCACACTAAACACCCAATCATGATATACAACGACTATGATACTATGTGAATATTTTTAACAGAAATTTCACATACAATGAAAAACATAATGAACGTCTTTGACGTTATAGAGACAACAACTGACGATAGAACTTACCGAAGTATCAAACGACTAAGGCTTTATGAAATAGAAGGTCGTTGTGACAGGTGTCCTCCGCATGGAGGATGTAATAAAAAAAGTCACAGGCACTATGGCTCTGCCTTTCGTTCGTGGAAAAACTATCGTAAAACACAATATAAACACAATGAAAACACTTAAAATAATTAATCACAAGACAGGCGACTATACTGTAAATGTGGTTGATAGAAGTAATTCAATTACTCCATACGATTTTGATAATCATGCTGCTCTTACCAAATTTGTTAAAGGTATGAAGGCTAAGGGTTATCAAGTGCTAAACGATTTGTTCTAATGAAGAAAGTAATACCTCCAAGTACCCGATCTATGAAGTATACGGTACACTCTCACCCCAGTGGTGGTTATTTGGCACATCCAGAAGGACGTAGGTATGATAACTACGTATCATTCATTGCCTACCCCACACCAGAAAAGGCATTACTTGCTTGTGGGGCTGATCCTAAGACGGGTGAAAGCCTCCCTAGGAAAAAGTTTCAGGTTTGGGTAGAGGGGTATCGATCTACTGGTGATTCAAGTGAAGCTAAATTTGTTCAGGAGTGGACTGCCGGATCATTTGAGCAAGCCGTGCATTTTTGTGTAAATCAAATCGGAGGTAAATTAGATCGGGCGAATTTTAACGCAGCCAAACTTACATATTGGGGTTGTGAATTATTTGATAACGAGGCAGATGCCAGAAAATCATTTGGATAATGTATATTTGGAAATGGAAATCAGAAGGTGAATCAGAATACTATAGTGGTCTGGAGTATGGGGTTCAGGAAATAACTAGTAGAAAACGTCTATGGATATTAGGCTACGCTACATCATACACTAAACACCACATGTGGGAACAATATGATTAAAACTACTAATCCTAGTGTTTGCGAGGGCTTCGGCTCTTAAACGGAGTAGGGAGGAACGTGTTGTTCACAAAAACCACTCGCAGGACATAGAAGTATGAAGACATTAGGTTGGTCGCTCTACGGAAGAAGTTGGACCATTAAAACATCATGAGCGATATGGTTGTAAGTCCATATAAAAAAAACTTTCACCAAAACTAATCCCGAAGCTGGGTGAGGGCTTTAAATTCTCATTCCAGAGGTGAAGACCTTATATTCGGGTTAGATGCAATTATCTGTAAAAATTGCAAACAGGAGGAACTATTTGCGCACCTCTTTGTTTATACTACGAGAGGGATCAAAATAGGGATTCCGCCACGGATATGGGGCTGCTCGGAGTGGCTACTACCCTGTCACGGTAGAATATCAGATCGGTTCGAATCCGATATATCCGGCGAATTTAAACAAGCATTGATCTCACCGATATAGGGAGTTTCAGTTTCGGGACACGGTATTTCAAGATATTTATCTTGTCCTGCGGATAAGTTGTTTGCTGGTTTCTCTTTAAAAGAAACTTTCTATGGGGTCTACGCCTAACTGGTCCGGCACTGGCTTTGCAAGTCAGCAGTTTAACAACTACAGAGGGTTCGAATCCCTCAGACTCCACTTGAACTTATATGACTTTAATTTGTTATATAAGTATGAATATATGTAAAAAAGGTGATTGCGTTAATGAAACAAAAGGGAATAATGTTTATTGTTCGCTTTCTTGTAGAAGTTCTTGGACTAATAGGAGTAGAGACTATTCCTCTCAGCGGGGGACAAGTTCTGTTCGTAGGGCTTATGACCTCTCCCCAAAAATTTGTCTGAATTGCAATAAGGAATTGGAGTATAAAAAAAGGAATAATACTTATTGCTCCCATTCTTGCGCGGCTAAAGTGACAAACATTGGATTAGATAGAACAAAAAATGTTATCTCAGCTAAAGGTATGGAATCTTTAATTGAGTCTAACCGAAAACGAATTAGCGGTGTGTGGGATGAATATTCTAAAAACCCTAAATATTGTTTATATTGTTCAAAAGAACTGGAATATAAAAAAAGACGGTATACACATTGCAGTAGAACGTGTCGCGCAGAAACTACTAAAACTGATGATCCAAAAAGATTCTATAGGCGGTCGTGTAAATTTGATTTTGCCCTAAAAAATTATCCTGATGAATTTAATTTCAAATTGATAGAAGAATACGGTTGGTATTCACCAACTAATAAAAACAATAATCTTGGAGGTGTTAGCAGAGATCATATGGTAAGTGTTAGTTTTGGGTATGAGAATAATATTGATCCAACTGTACTTTCTCACCCTGCAAACTGTCGTCTTATGATACACAGTAAAAATATATCAAGAAATAATAAAAATTCTATTACATATGATGAACTTTTATCTCGAATAATGGTTTGGAATATTAGATATACTTAAACAAACAAAAATAAAAAGTACAAACATGAGATTTCTTTTAATCATTGCATTGTTTCTTTTCCTTCTTTCCGGCTGTACTAAAAATAGTCGCGCAAAAAATTTTGGGGGAACGCAAACTATTTATCTTCCTACGGGTTATAAGCTTAACGAAGCAACGTGGAAAAACGATGATCTTTGGTATTTACTGGAACCAGTTGATACATCTTATGATGCAAAAGTTAAAATCTTCCAAGAGGATAGCAGCTTCGGACTTCTTCAAGGAAAAATCAAGTTTGTAGAAAAGAATTAATAGATAAACAAAAAAGAAAATGCAAGGCATTAACTTCAATAACCCCACTCACGACCTACAATTCATTCCAAGCAGTTTTCCAAACCTGCTAATTATGGTCGAATACAATCGCTTTTCGCGATCTGTAAATGCATCAGTGATCCAAAAATCAGAAGCTGAATCAAAATTTAATATTAAATTGGGCAATGAGCCTACATTTAAGGGCATCGAAATTACTGACTTCGATGGACAACCTGTATATATTACACCGTGTATTGATAATACTAACGTCGTGAACGTTATCAAAGACATTCGCTATGGCAATTATCATGCAACAAGTTTGACCGAAGATATGGTTGTGCAGACTTATGGTGATAATGTCCGAGCCATGTTAAGTGATGTAGACGGCATTTAAAAACGTTTTAAAATTATGAAGAGAGTATTGGTATTAGCATTTTTGCAGGATAATTATCCTGCCAGCAAATGGGACAAGTTTATGTGTAACTTAAACAAACTTAATCCCAACCTTAAATTATTGACATTGGCTCCCGAAGAACTACTAGAGTCAGTAGTCTTAGACAAAAATTGCAAAATGTGCTACTAAAAACGGGGTCATCTGTTAGGACAACCCCGCCAAAAACAAGCAAAAATATATATATATTTTATTTTCGTATGCCCTTAACACCTATGTTTTGGGCATTTGCTTTGATAGTCCACGATTCTGGATCAAACAAGTAATATTTTTGTTCTTTTCCGTGAAGTGTATCATCATCAATCTCTGCCATTATATTTGCATCTTGATTATTATCTATTAGTGCATAGCTAAACGAAATACCCTTCTCATTAATTTTAAAATATTCTTCTAGGAATAGTAGGACAAATTTACCTACACTGATATAATTCATTTTATCAGTCACAATGAATTTAAATCCATTGACTGCTTTACCCATTTCCTCGATTACAAATTCCTCAGCTTCATCTGGTGACAGAAATCCTGAATAATTTATATCAAGTTCTTCGATAAACAGCGTACTATATGGATGATTCTTTCGCATACTTTTTTCGCGCCAAGTGATTTCAAAACCATTTATTGTTTTAAAAGTATAGTCTTCCTTTAGCACTTGGTCTACTGGTTCATCAATATTTACAAGCTCTTGATCTTTTGGTGGGTTGTCTAATATACACCTCATTACACCATAGCCGTATCCATATACTGTGTCATACCCTGTTTCACCTAAATCTTGAGTGGTTTTCTTTACGTAGTTAAGTAATTTCTCATTGGATTCAAATTTATACAAAGAACTTGCAGCGATAAAAATGTTTATCAACCAAGGGCAAGAGAACGAAGTACCGTTATTAAACCCACTTTTTCCATTCAATGTTGCCCCGTAACACATTACACCACCTTCGGCAAAATCTACTCCGTTTCCAATATTTGCAAAGTTTGCACGTTTCAATTCTGGAGTGATTGCTGTTACGGCCACTACACTTAAATCATTAGCAGGAGTACCTATTTTCATAAGACCGCTATTTCCAGTTGCGGCAAAACTTAACACTCCTGCCTCAGAAGCCTTTTTAAGCGCATCAGAAAGCATTTTAGGGGTTTGGGCATCTGCGCCAAGGGACATATTAATAAAGGTCTTGTACCCCTGTTTATGTTTGTTAGGTGCATCGTTAGCTATAAACTGAATTGCTTTAACAATTTGGTTAAAATCACCACTTCCCTCATTAGTTAGAACTTTAACATCCCCGATCACAATCTCCCCACGATTAATTTTGTCAGTAAAAGGACTGTGGTCAATATTGGTACTACCATACATAGATGCAGAAAAAGTACCGTGACCTTCACCATCGCCAATCGGCTCTCCTGTAAATGACCATTGATCTACAACCGATTTTTTCATATCAGGGTGAGTAATATCTACACCTGTATCTAAATGATAAATATAAAACTTTTGGCCTGTGTCATATTTTTTAAAATCACTACGATCAGTTTCATCAGAAAATGTATCTAGCATCCAATTTCTATTTCCAATATTTACATCATTGGGTTCAAAATATACAGTTTCCATTCGAGATAAAACAATGTCGGAAGTGATGCCCATCATGCTTAATGTAACGGCATTTAACTCACGGGAATATTTTTCTCTGGCTCCCTCTTTTACATATTTAAATATTTCAACCTCTCCATCAGTGATAAGGTTCATAGCAGATAATCCAAGTGTGTTTGGAGCTTCGACTACTGTACTCTCTTCTTTGATATGACGGGTTGTTCTACTACCTGCAAGAGCTAGTCTAATGAACAATATAATTTCTATGGTTCGGGCTATAACTTCCCCATCGCCAAATGTTCCCTGACCAATAAAGTATTCAAGTGCGATAATTGAGGATATTAAAATCCCAGCGACAGCAGCAGCAACTTTTGGATTACTCACTTTAAATCTATCCCACAGTTTTGCTAATAACAACTTAATTTTCATATTTCTTTACTATTTTCTATTCGTTTTATGCCATCAATTACACCTTCTGCAATTTCTTTCTGTACGCTAGGTCTTATCATTAATCTACATTCCCGTAGGTTGTTATAGAAACCGATTTCTAAGAGGGCTGAGGGCATGTTTGTTTTACGCAATACATAAAACTGTTTTTCTTTTTTAGATTTTATTCCCCTATTTCTCCATTGTAATTTATTAACTAAACTATTTTGAAAAACCATCGCTAGTTTACGTCCAATGAGACTAGGTGTAAAATGCCAAACCTCTATTCCGGAAAATGAAGTGGACCAATCTGTTGTAGCGTTTTTTACTGGACCAGCATTACCGTGAATAGAAATAAATATTTTAGGTTTAGATGTTGCATAATTGTTCGCAAAATCTACGCTATATTTTAAATGATTTGCTACAACCTCTTGGTTTGGTGGGACCAAACTATGATCTATGTTTAACCTATCTAACTCCCTACTAACTTCTAAACCTATTGCACCTGTATATTTGTATTCAAGTAATTGTCCACCTTCGGGAAGGACAGGACTTCGTTTACCTTTTGTTAGTCGCCCATGGCCACAATCAATTATCCAGTGATAATTAGACGGGTTTGAAATAATTAGTTCATCTTCAATAATTTCTTCCTCAATAATGTCTATAGGTTCGTCAATAATATCGAGAGAATCTTGCATTGAAGACCCATCTTCCTGCGGAACATCTTCCAGAGGTGTATTTTTATTCTTCGGAGGAAGGAATAAATTACGAGCTATTATTTTCAAACAATTCATCATTATTTCGGTTTAGGTGGAACAACTGGTTCTTTTTTTTTGTACGGCGTGGACAGGCAGAACTTTTTTCTTCTGAATACATAAATTTATGATTTAAACCACAACTTTTTTTGGGTATAACTTGTCTACTAGTAACACCCCATACATACTATAACAATCAAAAGTCTTTCTGCGTTTTTGACTCTACCCAACAACTAGAAATACCACGGCACTGTCTTAGTGCAATAAAAATAATAACTATGACTGAGAAAGAATTGAAGGGTTTATCTTGCCACTACTGTAAAATTCCCACTGAAATGGTTACTAGTGCTTCGATATACGGGAAAAGCTATGGTAATATGTGTATGCAATGCCCAAAATGCAAAGCGTATGTTGGTTGCAGTGCTGTAACAGATAAATCTAAGGGAAGCGTAGCTAATGAAGAGTTACGTGCAGCAAGAATACTTGCCCACAACGCATTTGATCCTTTATGGCGAGAGGAGCCAAAAAAGACGCGAGGCGATAAACGCACAGCTATGTACAAATGGCTTGCGGAACAAATGGGTGTACATGTAAGCAAATGCCACATGGGTATGTTCGATTTAGAACAATGCGAATATGTTTACCGAATTGCTACATATAAAACAAATACAAAACGATGAAAAACTTCTGGAAATGAAAAATAATAATACAAAAGAAACACAAGCATCTAAATTGAGAAATGCATTGGGGCCATTTTGGACCCTTACTGAGATACTTAATGGCGATCTTATTATTCCGGGAGAGGAAGAGTTATTTTTCAAACAATTCAAGTTCCACATTCTGAATTGTGCTAAACAATGTCGGGACTCAAAAGTGAAAATCCTCGAAGTAATTGAAGGCATGGAAGAGCAAATAAAACTATTATGAACGTCAACAAACATCACATAGAAAAGGAGCAATATGTAATAAAGAGGTATTATACGAAGAAAGGGGTAAATAGGAGTAAAAGAGAAGTGTACTACGACAAAGATTTGGCAAATAGCCGCTATAAACTACTTAAAGGATTAGATAACACCATAAAACTGGAAACCCATATCGAAAAAGTTAGGGTTAGGGTTAAAGACCCCATTAGTGCCACCCGCGCATTTAGTATACTATTAGAGAAGTTTCCGGGAAAATATAAATCTCTTAGCGATTTTCCCACCCGTATTGTAAAAACTAACAAAGGATTTAATGAAAGTTTGAAGGGGGGTTGGTATTGTAGGAAACCAATTTACTATATCCCCGAACTTGGAATTGAATTTATTCACTACGATATAAGATAGCAATATTATGAATACATCCCCCACACCCACATCCACACCCCCAAAAGCCTATCTCTTTGACGTTGAAGGAGACGGAATTTTTCCAAAAAATATTTGGTGTGTTTCTTACATTAGTTTAAACAGTCGTCCCCACGAAATTAAAACTATTACAGACCAAGCTAGGATTAAAAAGTTTTTCTCGCAAAAAGATGTGACTTTCTATGGCCATAATATTTGGATGTGGGACATTCCTAATGTAGAGCGAATTTATGACATTAAAATTGAAGGTAAAATCTATGACACACTTGGTTGGTCTTGGTACTTCTTTGGGGGGCGACCCACTCATGGTCTTGAATCTTGGGGCAGGGATTTTGGCGTACCTAAAGTGGTAGTTCAAGATAATGAATGGGAAGGACCACTTGATGGTGAAACTTATGATGAATTCATTGCCAAAATGACACATCGTTGTGAGGAAGATGTAAAAATTAATTTGGAGATTATTAAAAAATGTCGCCAAAAAGCTGCACGTTTGTACGGAAGGGGGGCTGACCTATCTAAACTGTATGACTACCTTTCTGAGAAACAACGTGCCTACTATATTAAAATGAAAAATCCATTTGATTTGGATATTGAGCTTTGTGAAGAGGGATTGGAGGAATTGGAGAATAAATTTGAGTTCTCACAAAAAAAATTGGAGGAAATCCTACCTGACGTACCAGTTTATGTCAAAAAATCTCCCCCAAAAAAACCTTATAAAAAAGATGGTACACTAAGTGCTACAGGTAAGGCTTGGTTTGACTTGTTGGAACAGGAAGGTCTTCCAGAAGAATATTCTGGGGAGGTGAAGTATGTACGTAGTTACAAACCACCAAATGCCAATTCTTCCGACCAAGTTAAGGATTACCTCTTTTCATTAGGTTGGGAGCCAACTACTTTTAAAGATAGTCTCAGTAAGGCAACAGGTATTATGAAATCTGTTCCACAACTACGTATTCCTGACGGAAAAGGTGGTAAAACAATTCCAGATTGCGTCAAAGAGATTGCAACCACCCATCCACAACTTTGGGTGCTAGAAGATATGGGAGTGTTGGGACACAGGATCAGTATTTTAAAGGGGTTTATGTCCGCACAAGTGGATGGAAAGATTGTGGCCGATATTGCTGGGTTTACCAACACACTTCGTGTAAGACATAGAACGTTAGTGAATTTGCCGGGAGTAGATAAAGAGTATGGAGAATTGATTAGGGGGTGTCTAACAGCACCAAACCTAGAAAGTTCAGAACTTTTTGGGGCAGATGTTAGTGGCCTTGAATCCGGGGTTAAAATGAATTTTATTCAGAAATACGATCCTCAATACGTTATTGACCAGCAGGTGGAAGGGTTTGACCCACATTTGGATGTCGCAATTGTTGCAAAACTCCTTACTGACCAAGAATCTGATTGGTACAAAGCATACGACAAGTATTCAGAAGATTTAGAACGTGGGGTAACACCACAGGGGGAAAACTTAGCTTTACTTGAAAACGGTTCTACTCCCAAAGAAAATTGGGGGAAAGAGTATAAAAGAATAAAGAAGGTTCGTAAGTTGGCTAAGGTAACTAATTTCAGTTCTGTGTATGGAGTTGGAGCCAAAACCTTATCCAAAACTCTTAAAATATCTGAGGCTAAAGCTAAGAAGATACTGAAAGCATATTGGGAAAGAAATTGGGCTGTAAAAAAATTTTCTGAAAAAGAGTTAGTACCCACCATAATTAAGATCAAGGAAAAAACCGCTGGGGGGCAGATGATAACCGAGCTTTGGGTAAGGAGTCCGGGCAATGGGTTTTACTATACTGCAAGATCGGAAAAAGATTTATTTTCAGCAGTCACGCAAAGTTTTGGTGCGTACATTTTTGATCAATGGACAAAAAATATGATTGATGAATACCCCAAACTCATGGCTGGTTTCCATGACGAAGTGGTATATTCAGTCCCCCGTGGGCGTAGGGAATCCATAGCAAAATGGGTAGATAGGTGCATGGATAAAGTAAACAAAGATTTTAATTTGAAAGTACCACTATTCGTTCAAACACTATTTGGGGATCGTTATAGTGACATCCATTAAAAACATATTATGTCCAGATTAAGATAGAAGACCGAATGAAAAAGTTATTTAAAATAAGGCAATACAAGCCTTTAATTTCTTTCGTTGGGAAAACTGAATGTTTCACACACATAAATATTAACAAAAAATAAGCTCAATTTCACAGAACAATTGATTTCACTATGGCGTTACTACACCACAACAATTCACCAAACAATTAAACTACAACTATGACAGATAATACGGTACAACAACTATTCGCAAACATGTTTGATGCCAAAGCAGATATGCCAAAGCGTAAACCCTTCACCCATGAAATTGTGATGGACACAGGATATGACAATGAGGTGACTTGTGGCTATCTATCAAATGGGTCATTCACAGTAATGTCTGGTGTAACTGGTTGTGGCAAGAGTAGCTTCATGGCGATGTTGGCGGCAAGTACCTATAAGGGGTCGCATATGAATGTCCGGTGTACGGAACACCTTCGGGGAAAAACTACTCTTTGGATAGACACGGAACAGCCGAAAATTGACAGTGATTACTTTTCCAGAGACGTCTTGATGGGGTTGTCAGGCATGAGTAAAGAGAACCAAGCTGAAAACCTTTGGGTAATTAATCTAACGGCGGTTAAATCCATAGATGACAAACGTGATGCAGTGTACGAAATCTTTGAGGCATTGGGGCGTAAAGCTGTAATAAGTATCCCCGGAGGAAAGTTCTACGATATGTCCAAAGTAGGTTTGGTGGTACTAGATGGTATTGCCGACATTATCGAGAACACCACTGATGAAACCCTTGCCAAAAAAGCCATTGAAGAGTATAAACACTTTGTGGAAAAGTCCGACTGCGCACACATCACTGTCCTTCACGCAGACAAGAAAGGACTAGGTTTGGTGGGTCGTTTTGGAACACTTCTAGGACAAAAGGCATCGGGAGCTACTATGATGCATAGCTCCGGCCCCGGAGAACCAGTGACAATCAAAGCCCACAAGGGAGTGAGGGGAACTCGCCCATTCCGTCCATTTGAAATGATGTGGGATCGTGAGACAGGTGTCCCATATATTGATGAATGGGAAGAATCCGCACAGGGATTAGGTGGAAATTATGGTGCATATGATAATGCAGATAATTTGAATGGCTTTGAAAAACTAGAAAAAACCGATCAAGATGAATTCTAAATGGACAGTTGAAGAAATGAAACCCGTAAGGTTCATTAGCGTAAAAGCTACAACTTGGGAAAAAGGTGAAGACAGCGGAGAGAAGTTGGGTTTTATCTTTGAAGACCAAGACGGAAATAGAATCTACGACGGATTTTGGTTTAAAAAAGGTATGGGAAAAAAAGCCTATGAAACCACTTTTAAACGCGCAAGGCACATGGTTAATGTAGTCAAAAAGGGTGGTTGGAAAGACGCTGGAAAATTTGAGGGAGATGCATTAAAATTTCTTCAAAAAGTAGCAGATCAATGCAACCATTCTAAAGGTCATCTGTTCTATTTAAAGACACTATTCGTGTTATATAAGGACGGTAGAAAAGTACCAAAGTTTGGTAAAAGTGTTCGATTTATAGCACCATATGTTAATGGGGAATCCTTAGTTTATTCTGGGGAGGAAGAAGAAAATCCCATGTATGTATTAGAAAATTGCTAACAAAAATTAAATTAAACTAAACAACGAAAGCATGAGTAAAAGTATTTATTTGAAAGTGGATTGGAAATCCGGGCAGTTTGCCGAATATTCTAAAGACCAGAAAGATGGTTTTAATGCCTACACTAATGGAAAGGGGGAGACTCGCTACCAGAAAATTTATCCTAATGGAATTATCGCCCAACTGAACGATGTTGAATTGAAAGATTCCAACTACGGTATGCAACTTGTGGCCTCTTTCCGTGATGGAGATGTTTGGTACAACCTACAAATTCCCGTGTTGGACCAGCGAGATCAAGTCACCAACTATGCGGTAGAACTGGGTCGTTTCCTACCCAACCTCCAAAAAGGTCAAGTATATCGGGTCTACCCATATTTGATTGAGAAAGATGGTAAAGATAACCTTTACGACAAACGTGGTATCTCATTTAAGCTGAATGATGCTGATGGAGAGAAAGTGCTACCCGCACTTTCTTGGAAAGCGGATGCAAATGATTCTGTAAGGATTCCACGCTTGAATTGGAAAGAAGATACTTTGACAGGAAAGAAAAAGCCAACAGCATCTTCTGTGGAGGCACAAAAAGAATTTTTCGCAACTATCTTCCAGACGGAAACTGCCCGTATTAGTGGTTCTACTGCTGTGGACAACCCACCCGCAGAAAAGGGCAATTTTGGCCCACCTGCTGGCTCAGGTAACGGATCGGAAACAATTAAGCCAGAAGAAAGCGACGACGTACCTTTTTAACAAGGCGAGGACTTAGGTTGGAGGAAGCCCAGATATATGCTATGTATCTGGGCGACCCCCTACCTATTGGCCAAAAAATCCATTCGCCACTACCTTACCACACCGACAATAATCCAAGTTTTATGTTAAGGGTTTCTGCAAAAGGAAACCTGTATTGGAGGGACTATGCCATCAATCAAACTGGAATTGGATTTGACGCACTCTCTCTTGTAGGGGAAATGTTAGGACTAGATCGAGATAAAGTGTTGTACGATATTAACAACAAACTTAAATCTGGATATAAACCGCCAAAAATAAAGATCAAGATCACAAAAACTTCTAAAGCTCTTTATGGACAACCTATGAAAGATTGGGAATATAAGTGGTGGCAAGATAATTTACTTTTCCCTAAAAGCCTACTTAACTATTTTAACGTATTATCCTTACAAGGATACTACCGTGGAGATACTAAAGTCTGGGAATCTAAAGAGGGTCTTCCTGCATATCTCTATCTGGAATATAATAAAGCATACCGACCAACTGCTAAAAAAGGACGTAAACATCGTGGGATAGATAATCATGATGTTATGGAAGGTTGGAATCAATTACCAAAAAACGCTGACCATTTTATCCTACAAACATCTTTTAAGGATGTTATGTGTTTTAGACGTATGGGCTATTTAGGTGCTGCACCACCGTCAGAAAATAGTTTAGCTCCACTATTAAAACGAGCAAGGGAAATTGATGGTCGATTTCAACATAAATTTGCTGTTTGTGACAATGATCGTGCAGGTCGCGCTCAGGCTGCATTTTTGCGGGAGAATTTAGGGTATAAAACAATATTTTGCCCGACCACAAAAGACCCTTCGGACAGTATTCAACTTAATAAAAACTACTTTGAAATTAGTCAAATGATGGCAAAGTATAATCTTTCAAAATATAATTGGAAATGAGACGATTCACAATAGATCAGTACCGTGAAATGGTTGAAAAATTCAACCGAATGACTTTTATTAGAAAAATAGAAATACTGCGGGATAACTCAGATATTTTAACTCTTGCGTCCGATGGTAATTGGTGGGGAGTAAAAGTAAAAGACAAAAACATTCAAGAAGAATTGTCAGACAACGACGAAATATTCGTAATAGAAAATGAATGGGGTAGTTCTGAAATGTATGATTTAATCAGTATTCTAGGTATTGGTAACACTGACATTTAACAATATACAAGACCATAAAAAATTAAAAAATGAACCAAAGAATTAAAAACTTAAATTACGACAAACTTCTTTTTGTGGACATTAAAACTGTTCGCGGGGAAAAAGATTTTGACGAAACCCACCCACTCTACGACACTTGGGCTTGGAAACAAAGGGATCGTGATACAAATATTATTCCGGTGTTCTCAGAAGTGCTTGATGCTTATTACAATAAGGCTGCATTATATGCAGAATGGGGGAAGATTGTGTGTATTTCTGTGGGTTACATTAAAAAAGAGGGAGGATTAAAAACAATATCTTATACAGGTGATGAAAAAACTATCCTACAAGATTTTGTGAGCATGGTGAAGAAGTCTAAACGAATGCTTGTGGGATGGAATTTAATTAAATTTGATGTTCCATACATCCGTAAACGATTCTTCATTAATGGTTTGACGGAATATTTGGGAGAGAAGCAAGGAAATGATGTATATGCAAAACCTTGGGATTTAGATGACAGTATTTTTGACCTAATGGTGGCTTGGAAAGGAAGTGGGTATACTAGCACTTCTATGGAAGAGGTTGCTATGGCTTTTGGCATCACTTCTAGTAAGGAAGTAATGCATGGGAATGAAGTATCTGAATATTATTATTCTGATAAAATTGATGAAATTGCCACCTACTGCAAAGAAGATGTTAGAGTTGTGACAGAAATCCTTCGTGCGTGGAAAAAAGACGTTGTAATTACAAAAAAAGATGATGAAGAAGGGGAATATGCGGGATTCTAACCGCAATAAGATGAAATCCCAATCTGAATTAAAAAAAGGTATGGGGAATATGAAGAAAGGCGGGATTAGTCCCGACCTTTCTTTTTCATCTGGAGGTGGTTTGAAAAAGTTGCAGGGATTAAAAGATCAAAGCAACACAATAAATGCTCAACTAGACCGAGTGTTTTCTCTCTACATTCGTTTAAACAACGCTGATAAAGATGGCTTTGTTAGGTGCTTCACCTGCAATAAAAAGCTCCATTACAAAGAAATTCATAATGGTCATTTCCTTACTCGAATGAATTTGGCGACTAGGTGGGAGGAAAAAAACTGCAACCCACAATGCCCTCATTGCAATGTAAATTTAAAGGGAAATATCTCAAAATACGAGAACAAACTAGGTCTTGATGTTGTTTTTATGTTAAAGAATTTAACTAAAATTCCCACTAGGAATTGGATAGAAGAAAACATAATAAGCTATGGACGAAAGACAAGAAGCATTCTTAAAAACTTACGGTAACTATCTAAGGCAAGTTAGGAAAATAGCAAAGTTATATGCGGATGCGGCTGAAATTAGAGATGAAGAGGAAATACAGCATCTACGGGAAAGGTTAGAGATCGGACGAATTAAATTGGGTCCATCCTTTGTGTCAGATGCACTACAATACTGGCAAGAAAAAGAAAACGACCGTAAAGAGTGGGAAGCTCGTAGGACAATAGATTATAGAAAACAAGTTGGGAAAGGTGAAAACTACACCTATGCAACCGCTAAAGAGGCTGAAAATCAGGCATTTTTAGACTGCTCTTTTCTTCGAAAACAGGAAAGGGATGCAGAACATATTTACAAGAAAAGCAGAGAGATTGACGGCTACACTAATGGCATGATTAATGCTATGGCAAGTAGATTAAGACAAAACTAAAAATCAATTATGAGATATGAGTAGTATTAAAAATCAATTGGAAACTCTTGCCACATCAATGAGGAAAGAGTTGAAAATAGACATTGTTCCCGGCTGGGAAATGGAGGAAGATGTTGAAAAAATGGCAACTCCATCATTACAACTGACTGCAAAAACTGGTGGGATGTATAGAGGTAGGATACACCATTTTGTTGGACAAGAGCACGCTCAAAAAAGCACCTATGTACTCCAAACCTGTGCAATGGATAACCAACCTTGGTTTATCCTTGATGTAGAGGGGAGTATTACGGAAAGTTACATGGATGCACTAGGAATAGATCGAGACAGGATTATCTATGTTCCTGCATATAAACCGGAAAATAAATTTGAGGCTTTTGATATTATTTGCAAGAAGTTTAGTTCACAACCAATTTTTGGTGGGTGTATGATTGATAGTTTAAATGCACTTGTTCCAAAAAAGGTTGATGATGAAGGTATTGAGACACACAATATTGGCCTATTTGCTAAAATGCTTAACAAACATATTAAAAGTGCAAATGGCAGATATAAAAAGAATAATATAGCTGCGTTTTATTTAGACCAATTCCGCACAGATATTGGTAAAATGCTGGGGGATAATAGGATGGCTACTGGCGGCAAGGCAATGCAATATTATTCCTCAATGACTTTATGGCTCACTAGAAGTAAAATACAAGGTGAGAAATGGGAAGAATCAAAACTACCAAAATATCAAGTGAATATGTCTTGCAAAAAAGATAAATTAAATCCGTTGTGGGGGAAAGTAAGCATTCCAATTGATGAACATTTAGGATTTGATCGTGTGGGAGATATGATTGCTGTTGTAAACCTAACCCCCCATTTTACTAAAACTGGTAATACATATAAAGTTGGTGAAACTAAATTAGGTGTTGGTAAAAAACAAGTACAACAATACTTCGAAGATAATCCAGAACATTTCGTTGAAGTACAGAGGAAAATAGCAAATGACTTAAATAATCCCATTATACTAGAAGAAGAATGATATTAGGATATTATACAACAAGTAGAGCGATGGGTCTTGTAATCGGCAACAACAAGAGTTGGGCTGAGTTTACGAGAAACCATGTTGGCTTAAATGTAGTGAGAACAGAGCCTACATACTATTTAAAAACAGAAGTTGAAAACTTCATTAACAATTAATTATATGCAACAAAATTTAAATTTGAACAACAGGCCATCCTGCGACCTACTTCGATTGTGGGTCTATGATACAACCAATAAAGACAACGGAGGCTATTTTATTTATCCAGTTTTGGAGGGAGAGGGGATGATTGATGAATACGGCTACCCCACACCACTTTCGGTTGGGGATTTTTATTGGAAATGGGATCAATTAGTAAAACAGGGAAAAGTTGCTGATTTATCCCTATCTCGATGGACAAGGTGGGAGGTTCCTCCAAATGGTGAAAACGATGGTATTGATCTATACGACGGAGATATTGTTAAGGCAACTTGGGTGGAAGGCTTGCGTGAGACGACTATAACATATGTAGTAGAATATTTTGGTATCCCAGAAGGAAGATGGGTTTTAAATGAACTTGGAGATCACGACAACCGGGAATACCTACCGTTAACCGAGCTAGGGACGGGCCTAAGACCTTTAAAGTCGATGCAGGTAGTTGGACACCGCTGGGAAGAGAAAAGACGTTAGAAGGGAGGGGAGCAGGTTGCTCCCCTTTTCTATTTGTATTATTGCCATACCCAATGATCTTGCCCTCTTACCGCTTTATCATAATAAACTTTTCCAATCTCTTTCCCTGCCTTGTCTCTGACTTTAGTTATTTGTTCCTGTGTAGGTTCATTTCCAGCATTCAATTCGTCAAGCACGTATTTACCAACGGCTTGTTTAACATCATCTTTGAAGTCATCGAATAGACGTTTCCTTCTCGAATAACTTTCTATCTCAGATGCAGCAGGTTCTCCCCGTCTTCCAATAATATACTTTTCAGCATGTTTAGATGTAATACTTGGAACCCACCCTAATTTATCCTTTTTAGGAACTTTAATTCTGTTAAAGTAAGCTTCTACGCGAATATCTTTAAAATCATTTTCATAATGAATATTAGAAATACCCAATGTTGTTAATAGTTTATTATAATCATAACTTGTCTCCTCTTTTTTAAAGAGTCTTGATTCTCCGGGATCACCCAATACCTTTACTGATTCTTGTACAGATATTGGAGCAAATGATAATGTTCTATTTATTATCTCTTGATCTCTAGTTTGTCCAAAACTTCTTCCTATGGCATCTTTTTTAGTTGCATAAGATTTAGCTATTCCAAGAGTGGGGTGTAGTTTATAAGTTAATAAACTAGTTACATCACTCCCAACCGTTCTTAGATTTAAACTAGAAGCTTGTGTAGCACTTATTTCCCCGAATTTTTTATCCGCAGCTTTTTGTCCATAATTGTTTCTATACCAATCATATCTCGCGAAGATTGGGACTTTAATAAATGCAGACATACCAGCCGAAATATCCATTACTTCGTCATTCTTTTTAAATCGCAAGAAGTTCTTATCTTTTTGGTCATCTTCCCACTCCCAATCCATCATAGTTAGGATAGCATATACGCCAGCCATACCTAATCCTGTTGAGAAATATTGTTTCATCATTTCTAACGAAGCATAATCCAACTTACTATCTCCGGTAGTTTGGGTATTTTCACCTCGTCCGGTCATTTGATTAATACCACTTGCAGCTAATCTACCAAACATTACAGGTATATTTTGTAATACTTTCCAGCGAGAAAGATATAATCTAGGTGCTGCTAACACTAATGACATTTCGCGAGAGGAAACAAGTTTTCCAGCAGCAGTGGTTGCTACACCTCTACCTGTCATATCCATAATACTTTCAATTACAATTTTCTTCTGAGCATCGCTTGCCATAGGATTTGTACGGACAAACATTTTATATTGCTGTAAACGAAGGTTATTCATAAACATAGTATAAGTATTGGCTGAATAACTAAATACTCCACCAATCGCACCTATTGGCTTACCTATTGGCTTACCTGCAATTGACGCAAATCTAGGGTTGGCATCAAGATAGTCCTTTATACGAGAACCGATCCTAGCACCAACAACTTCTTCCGCATCACTTACAAGTGCGTCTCCTAATGGGTTACCAAACACGTCCCCCCTAATCCTTACCATCTCCGCAGCCATTTCATCTCCTTGAAACTCGATCCATGCAGCTTCTACGCCACCCTCAGTTTGTAATTGCTGTCCACCAGCAAAACGAGTGGGATTTAATAGTGCAAGAGTCTGTTTGCCAAATTCAATGAAATCAACTACAGGTTCTATACTTCCCGTCTGAACAGTGTCAATAATTGTCCTAGGAACTAGACCAATAACATTAAGTCCACCTTGCATTAATAAGAAAGATAAATCGACACTGAATATAACTTGACGGGGGATTTCAAATCCCGCAACTTTTATAGTCTCTAAATAAGTCAACAGTTTTTCTCTAACACCATCTGCCTCAGCCCTAGCCTTCTTTCTGTCAGCAATACGTTCTAATGAACGTACTTTATCCATAGCAACAATTGCTCTAGCCTCAGCCTCTAAAATACCTCTAGTACGTGCAACATACACTGGGGCAGCAAACGTGCCAGTAATTGATCCAGTGCGTTCTTTTTCAAGTGTTGCTTCTAGTCTTGCTTTCAAGGCACTAGCATCACTTTTTCCAGATGCCGTGTCAAATCCAATTAATGCAATAGTTTTTTCCATTGTACGGGCGATCTGAGCAAACGTAGTAGTATCAGTGGCACCATAAGCATCTTCCAGCGAGGCAACAATAGAACTTAAATTCTGTACGGCACTAGCTTGTGCATTCACATTTGGATTTCCCGGAAAACCTTCGTCCAACAATGCCTGAGCAAAACCATTCAATGCGTCCATCATACCCTCAATATGCTCAACAGTTGTATTTCTGCCATTTGCCGCAGCATTGTTAAGAGCAGTGTTTATAGCAATAACATTATTCACTAGATCATTTAACCCATCTACCGCATTTAACTGTTTAGCTAATTTATCAGTACGACTTTTTCTGCTATCTTTTAAACCTAAATCTAGTGCTACCCCTACATCGTCCCTATTAAATGTGAGTGTTGCGGTAGATAGCCTCGTATTGTACATATTCTCAACTTCTGTTTCAAGTTGATCTAATGTTGTTATATTAGGATTGTTCCTTAATACTTCTTGTGCGTAGCGGTAGATATGTTCGAATTTTTGAGCCGCAATTTCTTCATTTGAATTAACAATATCATCAGCCAACTGAAATTTACGGGTAAAGAAATCCAAAAAGTTCTGTTTGGCATTAGCTATTGGAGAGCTATTACGTGCGTCAGCAATGGATTTTGCCATTCTACGCTCTTTAGCCGCTTTGATAAGGTTGTCTCGCTCCACTCTGGCTGCCTCTAAGCCCTCCTGAGCGGCTTTTACGTCCCCAAAGGCTGCTTCTACCTTCGCAAGTAGTGTAGTGTCCGTGAAACGTCTGTATTTAAGCCTAAACTCTTTATATGCCGCTTCCGTATTGATAGCTGCCGACTGAACTATGCTATTCAGTTGCAATCCACGACCGAAAATAGTTTTAGCCACTCTCATAGCGTCCCCATAAGCTTGCAATTTATTCTCTAAATCTGCAACCAATGCCCTTTTGTCTTGACGATTAAATATATCAGCCACACCGCTGTTTTCCAATGATGCTCTAGCTTCTGCTAATTTCGACTTAACTTCGCCAAAAGCTGCCATCAATCCGATATACTCATAATTATTTATACCGTCGCCAGATGTTAATTTAGCTAATGTCCTACTAGTGTTTCCACCAATATCCCCAAATTCATCGACATATCCTCTAACGTATGCAATTTTAAATTGCTCTTTAAATGATTGAATATCTCCCTTCAATTTAAGGCTTACCCCAAGGATTTTCTCCATATAGCTATTAAGCGTGGCATTATCCATTTTTAATGGCCCATAGTTAAATGTTCCCGCAGCTTTTTCAGCTTGGGTGAGGTTGGCATCTGGATCGCCATTATTAACAGGTGTACCTTTTGGTGGACCCTTTGTTAAAGGTGGGCGAGTAAGTCCAAATTTGGACAACATCGCGTCCTTCTGTGCTTCCGTGTAATGAGGGCTATTAACTATATCCTGCGCGAAAGCTTCGGCTTCATTTTTAATATCTTCACTCAGTTGCATTTTAATAGCTGGACCTTCTGTACCATTAGGTACATAGAACAATCCATTGGCCCCGCGCGAAAGCGTAGTTCCATCCGCAGACAAGAACATCCCAAATGACTTATAAAAGTCAACATCCCACCTATCATCAGGTGTGGTTATATCCGATATAACTAATGTAACATTTTCACCACGTTCATCCATACGAGCAAAAAACTCGTTGAATACGGGTCGTGCATCAACTGGTCCCTTCGTGACTTCTGACACACTTGATGGGTCAAGCACTACATCTCCCGTTACGTCATCTTTTTTAAAGAAAACGCTTACTCCGTTGCTACGGAACTCTGATCCTCGCTTGGGGGTGTTGAGGACGGTTGCGGCGTTGTTGGGCGTGACAACACGATCTCCGACGTGTCGTTCGAATCGTCCATCAACCTTGGAATATTTGGAAACTCTTCGTGAAGTGTCCCTAAATCCGCTAATGATTCCCTGATTGTCATTTATAAATTGTTTTGCAGAAGCTTTAAACGCTTCCTGATTTATGTCCTTGTTATGTATTACTAAACGTCCGTTAGACAAAATAGTTGCCCCGGAAATGTTATATTTTTGTGAAAGTGTTTTAACCGCACTAGCCGCTGCTTTATCATCTTTAAATTTCAGTTCATACCCTGTTGTGTTATAGCTGCCGTCTGGGTTTTCACTCATAAGATCGCTGCCCATATCGACTTTACCAGAATGCAAGACGTTAACCTCATCCATTCCTGCAAGTTCAGCTAATTCTAATACTAGAGCCTCTACGTCACCAGTTAAATCGTCAAAACGCAAGTTGAATTTTAGGTCATCTCCCACCCTCCACAACTTATCGTTCCCGGAAAACTCTTTAACGTTTGTCTTACTCGTAGTGAAATTAGCACCGTTTATAGTGTAGGGGAGGTCTGGGAACCTTTCGTTTATAATGTTATGTAACGCATAAACCATTTTCTTGTATTCGACCAATGCTTTTGCAGCATCACCGTTCGAAATATGTTTTTTATATGCTGTATTAGCTTTTGTAAACTTTTCAGATTTGGAGAATGTCCCCAATGTTATATTTATAGGTCTTGCTGACGTATTCACCGTTTGTGGGTGAAGTGTGATTCCAGCATTTGGGGACAACAACCCAATAAATTGAGGTTTAAAATATTCATTAGTTGCTTTAAATTCTTTTTTCTCCTTATCCGTTTTCATTTTCGAATAATTAGTAAATTCGTTCAACTTTTTTGCGTTGTTAGTATCCTGAAATAGACTATTATCATTTTGATCTAAGAATGCATTAGTTATATGTACTTGCTCCTTTAAAAAATGTACTTTAACTTCAACGTCGTTATCAAATGGGTCCACTGCCCAATTGTACGAGGCATGACGATCTGTGTCATTGTTCAATCTAACTAATGGCAAGTTCGGATCGCGCCCCGGTTTAGGGATGGCTTGTACTACAGCATACATATACCCCGCAGGAATATCATCAAATGTATTTTCTGCTAAAATAGTGTCAATGATGGCACCTATTTCTATACCGCTGGGGGATTTTGGATTTCTAATATCATCTTTCCCAATAAACTCCTTCGCCCATGCGCTAAATTTTTCACCTCTGCCTTTTAACGTTTTGGCAAGGACAGAAATAATATTATTGTTTAACTCTTTTCGTTGGTCAAATGACGATGTTTCTGGGTCAGACTGCTCATAAGCTTGATTGAAGAAATCATTTCCGTCAATACCGTAAGTAAGTTTCTGTATTTTCCCCTTTTTATTTGTACGATTGTTCATTTTCTGAACCTCGTTGAAAAAATCAGTGGATTCTTTAGGTGAAAACCCTAAAATATTCTCCACTATATGTTTAGCTGTATTTAGTCCACCTCTTATTGCGGATGTAGACGATCTTGTTTTGTCACTATTTGAAGAATTAATAAGCAATGAAGCACTACCATCAGGTGTAGTTTTTGATGCCCTATTTAATTGATCCACAAATTTAATTGTTACCTCCTTATTTACAGAAGCCCAAACAGTGTTAATACCTTTTACAGCATTCACAATAGGATATAGAATACCACCTTCACCTTTTAATAAGGTTTTTCCGTCTTTATTTTTAACGCTTCCCCCAAACATTCTATCTGGTGTGTGGAATACTCCTTTTCCCGGAAAATCCGCAATCGTTTTATCGAACGTAATCATACCTGACTCTATTAGTGGCTTTAGTTCAGCACTATTCATCAAGTTTTCTTTCGTCAGACCAGAAATGTTTTCAACAACGTCGGCTGGTGTAGTGAATACATCTGTATTCTCATGCAGTTGCATCTTAACTTGTCGCTGAGTGGATGTCAAGTCCGCATTAACTTCATCAATAATATCATTAAACGCATTGTTGTCGCTATGGAACATATCCCACTCACGTTCAGTTAACGTTTTACCACGATTAATTTTATCCGCTATTTCATATTTTAGCGGAGTCTCAATTATTCCTTGTTCAACAAAGTTATCCCATTCCAAATTACTTACATCAGTGAGAGCAATACCTGATTCTAATTGTGGCCCATTTGCATTGCGTAAATCAATTACTACATCACCGTCCTTTTCTCTAGCGAATTTAGCCAGTTCTTTCAATGGATGTTTCATCCCTGTTTTTCCCCCGCGAGCTTTGTGGGCTGCATTTTTAGCTACATATGCATCTTTATCTTTTGGACTAAGTAAGATGTGAACAACACCGTAATGTTGCCCCTGATTGAATTTCACATACTCGTCAGGATTAATACCTGACAAATCGCTTTTTTTACCTTTTGTGTCTTTTCTAAATGTATCAGCAAACTTACCAAGACTGTAGCGCACTACGTTCCGATAATCATTACCGTCAATTATATCTTTATCAGTATAATTAAACTCAACAGTATTGTAGTTGGCTTGTCTATTTATTCTAGGTTGGTGTACCTCCCGAATTTGCTTCTCTCTTGGAGTTAGTGGAACCTGACCTTTTTCTTTTTCGATCAAGCTTTCTATAACTGATTCAGGAACCATTCCCGTCTCTTTAAAATCCTCAACAATTTTAGGAGTGACTTTGCTTGTTACTTTAGCCCTAGATTTTGCAGCAATTTTAGCTACAGGTTTTGGTGGTGTTTTTTCAACTATGTTTTTCCCTGAAATCTCGTCCGCAAGACCATTAACGAAATCAATTGCTTCATTAATATCGTTTTCATCCTTAATCGCACCCTTAATACCAGTAAGTTCCCTCACTGCTTTATTAATTGCACGAATAACTCTTCTAACTAATGGAGGACGTTTAGCTAGACGTTCTTTATTAGCTGAAAGATATGCCGACAACTCTACAATAAACTCTTCTGATTTAGCTGCGTCGGTGTACCTCTCATACTTGGTAAGTAAGTTATTAATACCCTTCACCAATGCTTTTTCCTCAGCAGTAGCTTTAGTTGGACCTTCTTCAACAGTTAATGCCGCTTTAAGTGTAGCATGAATTTTCATTAACGTGGTTGGGGTGGTCTTGTGTGCATCAGCTAATACAGCGTGAGCTACTTCATGACCAACGGTGGTGGCTGTGGCAAAATCCTCATTAATATATATAACACCTTTGCCGTTTTTATCTACTACAAATGTTCCCCTTCCACCCTGACCTGCCTTACTTTCAAATACATCATTCGACACTAATTCAATAGTTGTATTAGGTGCAGATTGAGCTAATACTTTTCGCGCAGAAACAATCTCGGCTTTCAATTTCTCAACGGTTGGACGTTCGCTACGTCTTTGGTCAACCTTCATATCCGCACGAAGCTGATTTCCGCGAGCATTATCTTTAGCTGTTTGCTTTACATTAGATTGCTCTGTAGTAAGTAGTGTATACCCCTTACTTTTGTTAAATGAAGCAAACCCTTCATCAACAAGATTATTCCATGCAACGGTTTCCATCTCGCTTAGTGTGGATATGTCAGATACCTGCACACCAACACCTTTATTCCTAAGACTTGTAGCCGTAGATTTAATATTGTTATTTACTTGTGCTTGTGTCGTGTTAACATTTTCATTAAATGTCAATTTAGCATTTCCATCAGCAATCTTCACCTCCATATTACCACCTTTCATTGATAATGTTTGAGATGGGGCAGTGGTGTCAATATCAACCTCTGGGGTAGTAGCAACCTCAACCTTAGCTGTTTTTGCCGTTGGGGGGTTTGTTACTGTAAGCGGAACATATGATTCCCTACCAATGTTTGCGGTATTGATCTTCTCAACAGCGTCAAAAATAGGTTGGGCTTGGTCTTCATTATTAATGGTCACTTCCCGACCTTTTACAGAAACACCATTACGAGGTATTCTATAATTTTGTGCGTCGGCAGATTGTGCTTGTCTTAAAATACTTGTTGTTGTATCATATGTTTCAAGGTTCATATCTGCATCCCCAGAAATATTACCAAGATATGTTTCAAGACGTTCTAATTCCGCTTCTTCTTTAACTAGCTTCTTCTTCTCTTTTTTATTTAAACGCTTGTCAAGCTTATCCACTTTAGCTTTAGTAGTTGCAACTCTAGCTGTTTGAGTATCAATGTCTAAAAAGGTCTGTAGAATTTCACGAGTTTGAGCCTTAACATTTGGATCGTCAGACTGCCGCATCTCTTCTGGGATTTGTTCAACAAATGCAGTTAGATCATCACTAGCTGTAACTAGTTCATCCATTTGGCTCTGCGTCATAACCCCACGCTTAACCATATCCTTAGATATTTCAGCAACATCACGAACATCCCCATCAGCAGCAAGATCAACCATACCGTCTCTAAGCGGTGCTGTGGCCTCTTTCTTGTAACCACCTCCTTCTTCAAGGGCTTCGATCTTTTCTTCGTCTGTGAGGTCCGGAGTGCCGTCCTCAGCTAATTCGCTACTTGGTTCTAAGTCCGCTGGGTCCATAGACTCCAATCCTTGCTCTTTTTGAGCTTTCAACTCGTTTTCAGCAACTTCTTCCGGTGTCATTTGAACATCGTCAGCAATTGAATTTGGTTTTGTTGATGTATCTCCCTCTCTAGGACGTATTGCCCCAGACTTAATCATTTCATCCTGTAACGCATTATCTTTAAGTGTACCACGATCAGCAGCAGTTTCAGAAATAATCATTGCATTTGTTTGTACCGTTCCGGCACCAACTTCTACAGCAACTTCATATGGATCAATATGACCATCGACAACTAATTGTTTAGTTGCTTCACCAGTACCATCAAATCCAGCACCAATCGCCTGACGACCCATAAAATTATAACCCACATCTTTCATGGATTTAACTTTACGTCCAAATTTAGACGCTACTCCGCCACCTAAACCTTCGGCAACACCAACAACCATACCGCCAATAGCTGCTTTCTTTTTAATTTTGGCAATAAACTCTTTATTCTCATAAACCTCTCTCAACCCGTCCGCTGTGCTGGTGTCAATATTATTTTCACGACCATATTCGTCTACTTTTTGGTCCATAATACTTCCGGCTTCAACATCCGCACCAGCCATACCCATTACCACCTGTAGTGATTTACCCCGACTCCAAGGAGCCAGTACTCCACCTAACACCAGTTGGCCTATGCCATCCGCATCTTGTGTTAATTCGGTCATCATAGCTACAGGAGATGCTATAATACCACCCATTACATCAGTGAAAAACCTACCTGCATTTCTATTATCCCCCCTATGTTGTTCTATTTCTCCTTGGAGAGTGGTCATTTCATTTTTAAGTGCAGCCCATTTCTCAAAAAATTCTGGGTCGCGATTTTCCTGACTCCCCAAAAGATTATCCTCTAGGATTTCATGCATATTACCAATCTTACCTTGGATTCGACCCATTTTAAAATTGTTCGCCCAGAAATCCGAATCACCCAACACCTCTAGCTGTTCCCCAATAGAGAAATCACCATCTTCTTTAGTTTTTCGCTCTGCACGTTCTACTTCGGTTCTTTGTTTAAGATCATTTTTAATTTGATCTATAACAGACAATTCAGGCATACCTAAATCAGCATAACGTTCGTCCTGTGTTTTTTCGACGACAGGTGGTTTATTTAAACCCAATCCTTCATTAAAACCTTCAAAACTCCCGAATTTATCATCTCCGCCAACTTTGTCGTAGGCTTTCCTTCTGTTTTCTTCATTTTCCAGACCTGTTTTAAATCCATCAATCCCGCCGAATTGATCGTCGCCACCCAACGCATCATAAAGTTTAATAATATTCTCTTCTTCCATTATTCTTGCTTTTTAAAGGCTATCAAATCCTTGTTGCGCTTTTGATTTGGTTTGTGCGCGTTTAACAACCTCAACTTCCACAGTAGTCAATCCATTTAAAATGTCATCAATAGCTCCGTCTTTATTTTTACCAGTTATATAGTCAAGTGCCTGTTCACGGGTAAACTCTCCATCGGTTAAACTAGCATTAACTTTACTTAATACATCATTAACAATATCATCCGAATTAAGTTCATTTGTCAAGTCTTGTTCTATGGGCTGCGCTAGGTTAGGGCTTACACCGTTAACTTTATGGTCAAACGCTAAGTCAACTACATCGCTTGGGTACTCCATAAATGGTGCTTTATTACGAATACGTTTTACTAAATCAGTCATATTATCAGCTTCAACCGTTTTATCACCAAGTCCTACATTAAACTCCGCGAATAAACCATCATCATCATGACCAATAACCAATGTAGTGTTTTTTAAATCACCTGTTGGAGCAGTCCCACCCATTCCTGATTTAGCTTCTCTATACTCAATATCATATTGAAAACTACCACCTTTTGGGATATTTGATAGTTGACCTGTCATTGATGCTTCAAAAGCTCTCGTTTTTTCCTCATCGTTCAGTGTTTTCTCAACATATCCCCTAAAAACTTCGGGGTCGTCCAAAACTCCAACGATATTACTAATTTTATCACGAATTGCTTGTTTTTTACTTCGAGGTGCATCTTTCTCTTCTTGAATCGCTTTTTTATAATCTTCAAGTTTTTTCTTTGTTGCTTGTGATACTGATGCTGATTCCATAATAGCATCAATATTACGACCTTCTTCAAGATATGATCTTACTTCTCCTGTAAATTCCTTTTGATCTGTTGTAATTGAGCCATCTCGTTTTACATGAGGGGAGGCTTCTGTTGCAATAGATTTTTCCGAAACGGGTTCTTGACTTGTTTCCGCGTTTTCGGGAGATACAGATACTTCCTGATCCCCACTCTCATATTGCTCAATTGCTTTTTGAAGGGTAGCATCATCAACATGGGTGTATCCCTCCCATGTTCCACGCAAAAATTTCATTTTCTCAGCCATTGTATCACCGCGAGCTAATTGTTCTTTAACCTTACCCGCAAATAACATATCTTGCGTCTCGGCATTCATTAGCTCATTACCAGTAAGACCCATTGAAGCTTTTAACTCTTTCAGAGTTGTCCCTGTCATCTGATAACGACCCATTGGCGTTGCGATCCTTGCACGATCTCTATGATCTGTAGGTTTCCCCGCTGCAATTTTAGCAGCTTTACTTGCGATTAATTTATCCTTTACAAATTGACCATAACTTCCTTTCCCCCTTTTACTTGCAAAATCAATAGCCTCATTCACCGTCATGCCACTTAATACCACATTACCAAATGGACCATCCTCATTTTTATTAGCGAATGTATATAAAGCATTGTAATCACCACCCGATTCAGTTTTATCAATAAGGGCCAACAATCCACCAACATTTCCATCAGGCTCCACCCCCCCTGTATAATCGGGGTTTGCCTCCGCTTGACCGAATGATTTAATCACTGAACCAAGACTACCATCTGGGTTAATCTCCCGCACAACCGTTCTTCCTGCTCTATCAATTCTAATGTTATCGCCATTGAGTGTGAGATCGTCTGCTTCATTGAGTGCCTCAATAAAATCTTGCGCATCAGTTAGTTGTCGCCTTGTTGCTCTTAATTTAGGGTCACGCGCAACCATATCTTTTACAATAGAACGTAGGTATTTATCTTTTTCAGTATTACCTTCAATACCATAGTTATTTGTCGTTTCTTTTCGTTTTTGATCTGCGGCAGACTTCTCCCTTTGCCTACGACCTGTAGCTGCACCTGTCGCTCCGGTCATAGAAGTAACGATTTCTCGTTTATCATCTTCGTTTAGTAAACCGTCAATACGTGTTTCAAGATAGGTTTGGGGGTCCATGTTATACCTATCTTGAATAAAAGCTTTCATTCTAGGGTCTTTTTCAATACGTTCTCTTGCAATTTCAATAGCTCGCTTCCTCTCATTCTGCACTGTCCCTTTCTCACTGATTAAGCCATCTCCCGACTGATAACCCTCTCCTAATGACGCAGCACTAACCACTCTTGCAAAATCTGTCTCTCCAACAGCATCGGCAATTAATTGCATAGTGTCGGTTTCCATTTTCTCTTCGCGAAACGCCATCCCTTCTGTATTAAATACAGATTTGTCATATGACAGTTCCCCTGTTCCATCATTTAGATAATTGTCTGCTGCTTCTAGTGCCTCTCTTTTAGCTCTAGGGCTGACAAAATATCCATCTTTTTCAAGCTTATCTACATTATCAATAAACTGTTGGCGATCTCTACTTATTATAGAAGCCTCTATAATATCAGGATCATTTAATATTAAATCTTGATATTTTTGTTGGATTATGCCAACATTTCTACCCGCAGTAATTTGATCCAATTTTCCGCTTCCATCTGTTGCTTTAGCTGTTTCAGCGTACATTTCCTGTTGCATTTTGGATTGATATTCGTTAAATTTAGTCAACGCCCCCCGCCCTTTAAGTGTCAGGGGGTCAACATCAATACCACTGCCTGATATTAATTCGCTTTTACCAGCACTTCCTGCAACATTTTTAAATTGTGCATTCTGTTCTTTTAAAAAGTCCAATTGCGCTTTCTCTTGCGCTGCTAATTGTGCATCCTTTCGTACTGTGGCATTAATCGCCATTTGCTGACCCTTAAAATAAGGTTCAGGATTAAATGGCTGGGTTTTTAGCCCAACTTGCGTCCTCGGACCTGAGATTGGACCAATTCTTATCCCGGCTGGAGTTGTCTGTGAAATCATGCTTGTTGTTTATTGTCCAAAGAATGGATTAAAATAAGGTGAATTGTAATTAGGTATCGTAGGGACGGTGTTAAGTCCCGGATGTGCTGGTGGAGTAAAGCTATTTTGCGGGAAGAGATTTAATATCTGATTTCTATCCATTGTTTGTGCTGGACCCTGTGCTTGGGGAATCTGTGACGAACCACCAAATAAACTAGAATTTGCACTATAATTTGGGTCAGCCATTGCCATCCCTGCAATATTACCCATTGCATTACCCGCCATAGCGAGTCCCTGCCCCGTCAATCCCGCACGTTGCATACCAAGCTCAGAGGTAATATTATATGCGTTGCTTTGAAGCGAAGCATCATTTTGTAATCCCCCCTGAATTTGCCCCGCAATGTTATTAAATACATTATTACGTGCAGAGGTTTCCTGATGCCTTAGATTTGTATTTCTATCCCGATCTTGGTTTTCACCTTGTGTAATTCTATTTGCAATATCGAAGTCCAATTGTTGTTGGCGATTACGGGCATTTATTGCCGCATTATTACGGCTGTCTGTTGTTTGTTTATTCAGATTAGCCAAAGCAGCGATACCACCACGATCACCCAAACGATCAATCATGCTTGCTACATCCACATTAGGTGCGGCTTGTGCATCAATAAATGATTGAGGTGTGCCTGTGTTGAAGTTTTCTAATCGTGAGAAGTCAGATTTATAATCTTGCATCGTTGTGTCTTGTGCCAGTTGACCCGCAATACCGACACCCATTGATGTATTATTTATAGCTTGTAACCTTTTATTTAAATCGTAAAATGACTGTTCTTGGTTTTTTAGTTCTTTACGCTGTGATCCTAGATTTAAAATACCTCCGAGTAAGTTTGCCCCTTGTCCTATTGCCCCCAACGCAAGCCCATTTAATGCCTTACGAGGTTTTACATAACCGCCATACTTGAACTGTCCAGACGCACTTTCTATAGTTTGTCTTTTATTTTCTCCTAATTCAACTAATACTTGTAGGTAGGGTGCGCGACTTGCCATATTTTCTGTGTTTGCTGCTCTAGTGAACATATCATCGTGATCGTACACAGGGAATGTTTTTTTTATTAATTCCGCATATTCACTAGGTAATACTTTTTTCTTCTTTGTTGGGATAATATCTGCGGCTGTAACCAGTTCCGGAACTTTTCCTTTTGCATGTTCTTCATATGGCAGAGATTTATACCCGAAAATAATATTTTCCATCTTATCTCGCGATAGTTTCATATTAGGTCGCGAAGATGCTATATACGATCCTCCCGGAAGTACGTCAGTGACTTCATCGTCATCCATTCTTTCATGAGATTTTTTTGCATTACTATCTGCAATCATACCATCAGGAAGAATTAATTTCTCTATCTTGCCCCTATATTTTTCAGCTTGAACTCCTTCTAAACCTTCTGGGATAGCATTTATAATACCACCATTCTCAAATTGACCTACACCAAATAATGAAGATAGCATAGCCATTGGATTTTGTTGTTGACCCATTCCCATTCCTGAGAATCCCCCACCTAGCAGACCCATTAATTCCTGCATACCTCCCGCTGCTGAATTATTAAACCCTTCTTGTGCTTCCCGTTGTTGTTTATTTGCTTGATTGTTTTGAGCAGCACCGTTTAACGCACCACCAACAGCACCAAGGGCTGCACCTGCTCCGGGGACAAGAAAATCTAAACCAGTACGGGCAACTGTTCCAGTAACATTTGCTATATTACCAAGTGTTTTATCTCTGTCAAGGTAGCTGTTGTTAATAACGTCCCCGGCACCAATAAGACTTAGACTTGTGTCAGCAACACCTTTACCAAGTTCCCCAAGTCCTTTTCCAATTGTTTTTAAAGGTTGTTTGATGAACCGTTTTGCGCCTTTTCCAATCTCTTTAATTAGTTTACCTAGAAATGCTTTATCAGGATTATCAGCATATTGCATAAAATCAAAATCTTGAGCCATTAATGCATTTTCATCGACAAAAGGTGTGATTTGTGTCTCCCTTGTTGTCAGCGACCCAGCTTTATCAAAAATGACCTTGGAATCGCTTTTGAATTTGTTTATACGGTCGGCCCGTTCAACACCTTGCGTTTTGTTATGATTATTTATCCACGCATCTGCAAAATCATCTTCTTCCCAACTATCTCGATTAAATGTTTTATTCAAACGTACTTTAAATCCGCCTTTTTCGCTATCTTTAATTTTATCCATCATTTGCCCCGCAAATAATAGTTCTTGTTCATCCGGAGATAGTTCAGTCGCATCGCTAACACCTTCAAGAAATTCAGGTGACGGTAGGTTTTTATTTGCAAAATATGTTTTAAGTCGTTTTGCCGCAGTTTTAGCACTATCTGCCTCAAACTGGAACAAACCCCTCCCCGGCCCACCGCCAACTTGCTTCTGTTTCGGATCAAATGTACCCCCGGTTTCATGATTGATAACTAGATCGCGATATTTACGATAAGCACCAACATCCATACCAAGTTCACTCAATACTTTCTCTGCGGGGCTTTCTTGGCGGGACTCTATTTCCCCCTCCGTTACACCGCCTTTGTTATACATTTCTACAACTCCACCATTTTTGAAGTTATACCCCTGAAAAGCGTTAGTGCTATAACTATTTAAATCCATTGCACCACCATTGCCCATAGCATTTTGCTCTTGGAATCCGCTAAATAAGTTGCCAATACCGCTGGCAGTATCTTGATCTTTAAATAGTTTACTCAATATTTCCCCGTAGTTGTTAAACATTCCTTTTAATTTTTGTTATCTTCTCTTTCTACATCTTCCCAATCAATAAAATGCGTAACTAACTCGCTGTCGTCCACGTCATTATAGATTAATCTAACGTTTATATAACGACCTCCGAAGTTTCTTTTGTTGTAATCCTGACTATACCTACTTAAACATTCTATTGTATGTTCAACATTTTCTATTGGTGTACACGAAGTTCCTTCATCAATATTAACAAATTCATCACACATTAAGTTAAATCTATTACGTACATCATTGATAACAAATCGGTCCTGTTTGCGTGTAATATTGATTACGTCGGCATTATCTTGTGCCTTTTTTTTCTGACTCCTGTTGTGAACAAATCTATCACTAACAAAATTTAAGTTTACTAAACCTGTTGAATCTTTATAATTCCAGAAAACAGCTTCGTCAAATGTCTTGTCAATCATTTTATTCATACCATTTCTAGCCTCACCAAGTACAGAAAGGTTCTCAATTTCAAAATACTTCAATCCTGAATTTTGGTCAGTGAGTGTAAACTCAATAAAGTGAGGATATTTGATTCCGTAGAACGTTTGAAACTCTTCTTTAATATTATGTTTATAGATTTTACTTCCGTCTATTGAAAACATTTGATACCTATCTCGGAAATAGAAGTCCGGGATATATGAATGGAAACTAATCCATTTGCCCATTGGTCCCCCGCTTGGTGTATATGATAGTGTGAAACTAGCATCTGCATTTGGGTCTTTCTTAGTAAATAGAAGTCGGTTATATTTATGATCCCAACCAAGTAGGTATTTAGGGGCATTAATTTCATCGTGACAATCTCCTGTCTCGCAGAAACCAATTTGGTTATTAAAAAATTTCCTCATTCCTGCATCAGAGATGGGTATTGCTTGACCATTGAATTGAATTACTTTTCTAGCAACATCATCAACGAAGAAATAACCTACTCCCGGAACATTAATTGATGCGTTCGGGTGATTAGTGCCTAACGCTCCCTCCCCCATTCCACTGTCGAACATCAGGGTTGGGCGTAAAAGCAAATCCCCCACGCCTGTCAACTGACTTCCGATGTCGGCGGGCCAATTACCCGCAGCCATCTGTACCATCCATATGCCTTTGGTACTATGGACGTACATGTTATTATTTTGCAGGAACATCTTACGAATATTACCAGCGTGTACAGGAAGCTCGTTATAAGCACCTATTTTAATATTTCTATATGCGTCTATTTCACTATCAAGGGATTGTTTAGCAGAGTGGTATATCTCTTTACTAGTTTGTCCACCACGTTGGTTAATATCATCTGTTAGGCATTCCGAACAATCACAAGTATTATACAGACTGTTAATCCCTAAATATTGGTTTTCAGTGGTGAGCTTGGAATAATCCCAATTATACCTATTCCAATTATCTTTATGCCGTTCAGACTTAAAGAATTTCCCCCCATCTGTTGTGTCTGTATAACAAGGCTCAATTCCAAATAAACGTCTAAGACTATCTGTAGTGAATAATGTATGTGCAGCTAACATAAATAGTGCTGAAATACCAGTTGATACAAACATTGTACCGATGGCCTCAAATACCCCCTCTATATCTGCAATTCCAGCGAGTGATGCTGCGGGAATTAAAAGCATTATAATGTTTCTCACCAAAGCTATATTGGCTAGTTGCTTACGAGAAGGTTGATATACGGGCACATAGTTAATATGGTTGAGATAACATCTTTCCCAAGGTCTGTTTTCATTGGCATCACTATCCAGATTAAAACCCTTTAAATCTTCGTAGAATATACGATCTTCTTCTGCTTGTCCTGTAGTGCGTTCCCAAGGCACTACCCTTGACTCAACAATTGAATACACCATACCCGTCACCGTACCCGGATAGTATGCGTCGTATATTGGAGTAGTGAAATTATCCAATGTATTTTGATGGGTTTCAGTTGCCCCGCGTACACTAGGATCGGTGTATAGCCCAGCATAGTTACGGGCATCCTGTTCGTCTCCGCTTCTCGGTAGTTCAGTGTTGTTTATATTTAGCCCCAAAAGCTCAAAAATGTGGTCATCCGGCATGTCACAAACACTAGCATCTCGATGTACAGTTCCACGCTTTCTTTTTATTTTGTAGCTGTCGCCAACTTTTTCAGAAACAAATGATGTACGTCGTTTTGAGTATGGCCCAATAAATACATCCCCACAAATACCTTCCGTTTCAGTCCATCCGGGTCTTCCGTAAACCCCAAGGTCAATATACGACCTGTTTTCAATCCCGCCATACTGATTTGGAAGTTCTCTTAAAAGGGATACATACGCGCTATTACAAAAGCTTTGTCCAGTGTGGTTTAATACATCCCCGGTAAAAGAAGTGTCGGGATCATTTCCGGGTATTTGATTATTTCCAAGTTTAAAGAATACACTACTGTCATTATACACGCCATCTACTGCGTAGGCCATATCCCCAACAGGGGATGCCACAGTGCCGTTTTTAACGGGTGTGAGGGCACTAATATCAAACTCCCCAGCTTCCGTCGTCAATTGTACTCCAGTGAGGTTGTTAGCTATCCTAGCGCCACGTTGGTCTACACGCTGGCCTGTCCAATTGTCATTTGGTTCACTACCTTTGGCGTATAAACCATATCTCCATCCAGCACCAGTTAGATTAAAATTATACCTAATCTTTGTCGCATCCAACCTACCTTGTGTGAAATCCGTATCTGGACTGTGGAATGTGTAAGAGCCATCAGTGCCCCCCTCAGCAATTCTTGATCCACTTTGATCTACTCCACGAAATACATGGTCACGGCTATTAACCCCGTGTCGCTGGAAATAATACGACTTATTTTTGTTTGAACCAATATATGTACCGCCCGTCCAACCGTTAGCTATAACTGTACTATTATTCGGACCCCTTTGCACATATACAATACTATATGGTTTTGTTGGGCAAAGTGGTTTAGGTAGTTCTGCTGCTGTTGGAATATGAATATTCGTAAACTTAGCCCCCATAAGATTTATCTTTATCTCGGAGTATGGGTCGGCAGATGGGGCTAGGCTTGTTCCAACTTGTGTGTTAAAGTTAGAGAATGGGGGAACTAAGTCTGAGGTTGGAGCCTTAAAACATTTAATATTTCCTTGTGGGAACATTAGTTCTCCTTCACAGTCTTTAAGGTTGGGATATTGCAGCCCAGAAAATGTTTCAATAAATGGCAACTCAAAATTAATTTTATCCGGAACAGAGTCAGTTAGATTTCTGCCATCATTATCAACCCAAACATCAAATCTATTAGCTGTATTTTTTGATTTTTCTTGTACTGGGTTGCTGTCACTCTCCTGCCCAATAACTGTAAGTTGGGGAGTTTTTTGAACAATATATTCCCGATCCTCAACAGCTTTAGTAAATAATTCTAGTGCAGCCTCTTTAAGAGACGTTGTTTTATTTAAAGTGACATCTTCTATTGGCTTACTTTCTGAAAACTCTGCCATGTCCTCTAGAACATTTTGAATCATATTACTAACGTCATCAATATCTGCGTTAATCGCAGCAGATGCTTCTCCGGGGACTATAATAGGGTTCCCTGCACCATCACAACAATGTGGGTCCAATGACGCGGCACCATCTTTTAAACTTTGTTCATTGGTGTCTATGTTGGTTATATCAGTTTTAAACGCCGATTCAAGTACATCTGCTTCCGTGTTTTCATTTATTGGATTTGTCTTCCGTAGAAGCTGATCTGTTGTGTCCCAATTCATTGTTAGTGGTGGGGTACTTGGAAATGAGCTTGAACTAGACTTGGCCCCGCCCCCATTCCCAAGTATAGAAAATGCTTTAGAGGATGTTCCATCTTGGTAGTTCCAAACTATTCCAAATGAATAGCACTCCCCCCTTTGGAGGGATGGGTACCTATATTTTAGTTGTTCACGCAGGGGAACTTGATATACGGTGGATAGGGGTGCTATTTCATTAGCATATTTTTGGTAGTTGAGGTTTTTCTCTCTTTTTATATTGTAGAAAAATAATCTACCATCATGCTGAATTAAATCCTTACCTTGTAGATATACTTTTGTAGTAGTTGTTATTTCAGCTAAAGTCATAGGGAAACCCTTCTGACCATAGTATGTGAAAGAATAAGTTTGCCCCGAGTATGCCATTTTCTCCAGCCGTGAAACGTTGGTAACCCCGGCCCCCGTCTTGACAACAGCTATTTCAATATATTCATACCTTATGTCAAGTCCACTGAACGATACCTCTACAGCATTGATAGAGGGTTCTCCCGGAAGATTATTTTCACTTTTTAATGTAACTGTGGATGAAATTGGAAACCAGTTGGTAGTGTTGGCATCACTATCTGTAAGACGAACTGAAAAAGCAACCGCCCCGGACTCTAATGTAGTTCCCCCAAAAAGAATGGGAGTGGCGTTTACAACAGGGGTGCAAATAGGATGCACTAATTCGAAATAGGAACAGTCTTCACATGACCTCACAGAAGATTTCCTGACGGGATCAAGCATTTCGGTGATATTTACTACATAATACTTGCAGTTTGATGAAAAATAAATATAAATATCATCACATTTATTATGCTCCTTTACTTCGGCATACATAAACTCGCAAGAATCAAAACCCCAAGAACAACCGAATTCTGTGTCATTTAATACAAATTCTAATTCATCGTTTGTATGATCGAATAAGTATATAACACTTCCCCCATCATTAACGAAAATGATGCTTTTTCTTATTTGTTCAATGTATGTTGTACCCAATATCTCTCCACCAAGATCAACAGACAATTTATTTGATTGCTCATTTGTTAATCCAACATTTGATGCATTCTCGGTTTCATGAACGGCGTTCAATGCTGTTGAATATGTTTGCGGTGGAGCAAAGCTATCAGACCTATCACGAAGTAGACCTCCCTCAAAAGAATTTCTATGCTTACCCATTATCTCCTTTTAAATATCCAATCTGTGTGAATCTTTTCGTGCGATCTCCATTTTTCAATAGACGATCATACTTTTTAAACAACTCAACATTGTCGCCACGTTTGAAATTCTCATCAAAATTCCTATTAGGTATTCTTTGGTTCCAAACTTTCTTAACAAATGTATTCCATTCTTTATAATCAGGAACAACTGTCCTTGCTTTATATCTGGATATACTTAATTCACGTTCTTGTTTGGCTTGGTTTGCATACTGTTTGAATAAGCGCATATTGGTTCTTCCGGAAAATGCATGACGTTTTGCTTCCCTATTCCACCATTTATAATCTAGGTGGTGAATAAGTCCTTCAAGGTAGTGAGCATCATCTACAACCATAATATCACCATCTTCATCCAGAGTGGTTCCTAAATAAGATAGTATGATCTCTCCTTCCTCAAAATCTACATTTATATATGGCGGCTCTAAAGAAAAACTATTATTCCCGCAAGCACCTGAATTAAAATTCAAGCAGTCGTTTAGGAAATATTTCTCCTTATAGAAATCGTCCATTGCAGACCTTAACGGTGTCCATTCCGTCGTTTGATCTCTTTTAATACCTTTTCCTTTACCGATAACCCCACTTCTTTCCCAGCCGCTAAGATAATGCTGAGGGTTACCGATTTCCCAAATTCGATCAATAGGTACTTCATAAATTGGTATTTCACATCTACATATTTTACAGTCTGGATCATTTAAAGCACACTTATTGCAAACCAATTCACTCTCGATTTTACAATTAGGGTCTTGTGTATGAGTTAACCAACTATTGACAACCTCTTTTCGGGAATAACTGAAATCTTTTTTGGTTCTTGCAACCACCTGCTGCGCCTTTTTAAAGTTATCGGGCATTTCTGTTTTATAACCATCTACATAGAGATGGCATATATGGTGCGAAAGTTCCTCCGCAATACCCGTCATATTGTCGTAATCAGTTATCCATCGAATAAAAAGGGATTCATCAATTGCTTCTTGCAGATCGGCGTCTTCTATGTACTCAGCTATAATAGCTTTTGCACTTATTTTTCCATTTACCATCTTTTACCTTTGGTTTTAATACGTTCTTTGCCCCGACCTTTTGTACCCCTAATCAGATTAAACACATAATATTGCGAATTTTTAATATTACATTGAGTTTTGTCCCAAATCAGTCGGTAGAAATATTTACGTTTAAAAGGCATCTTTAAACTTTTTTGAAGCGAAATGTTAGATTTTGGCCCAACCAAACGGTCGTGAGATTTATATTTTTGTATATACAGTGTCCCGAAATCTTTAACGGTCACGGGCTTATTTGAAAACACCCGATCTTCAATATTTTCGAATTTTTCCTCAATTATTTCCTTATAGTCTTTATAGTTAAGCTGTGGTTTCCATTGCGGATCACGACCATTTTCATGAAATTTAACCCAACACATTCTTTTATAATGCGTCCACATATCTTTTATGTTATATAAGTGGTTCTTTTTGCAAGGCCATGCCTTACTTGCTACTTTAGTTTCGTCCATGTTCGTATTTTTAACTACTATCCAGTTTTTAGCCCTTAGTAATATTTTGTTGTGGGATATTAGTATCATCATTCACCCGATCTAAAGGAGCTTGACCCTTTGCTTGTAGTATTTCCATACTCAAACTACTAAATATCTGTATTCTCAGTGTTCTATCTGTAAAATATGGGACATCTAACGGATCGCACACAGCGTCCCTACGGCCTCCATTGCAGTCAGGGTAACGTGCTACGTCAATTGGGTCCATAAACACGCCAGCGAGCGTGAAAGATGGTATATGGAGGGGTTCTCCGGGTAATGGTTCGGGAACTAACACATAAAGGTGTGTTTTTCCAAATCCATCCTCGCGAAGAAGGTAATGCCTCCTATTTAATTTAGACTTAATTCTTGATTTTGGAAGACGATGAACATCTTTCCACGCGGTTTTAGTGAACATATCTTTTCCCTGAACATCCGAAACATAGCTTAATACTAATGGTGTAGGTATTGCAGTTTTAGATTTAGCCCAATAACAGCCATTTGGTGGAGCGCAAGGGCATTCAACTCTTGGAACACGATCCATTGGGACACAACGAAGTACCTGACGCATTGCGTCACTCAATCCTTGATTTTCCTTTTTTACATCTTGAATTATGACAGATCGGTGATCTAAAAGCTTATTTACAACGCTTTGATAAGACCAGCCATGATCGTCGGAAATTTTACCACTATAATCTGAAACATAAGTTAACCACTCATTAACTGCATGTCTAAACGAATAAATATTATTATCCATAAACTATTTCTTTAAAGCACTCATTAAATCCGGGAAAGATAGTATTTGGTACATATTTACTTTTTTTGTTATCTCTTTGTAAATTCCAAATATATTTAATAATAATATCTGCTATATATAGTAAACAATTTCAAATCAATATTGTTCTAATATGTTTTTTAAACACAAAAAAGCCTAACACTTTCGTATCAGGCCCCTTTATTATGGGTTTTAATATGTACTATGTGCGCGATTGTGAGGACCAAGCAGACACGGCTTTGATCTCTCCGTATTCTTGGTCAATATTGTGATTAGATTTTTTAACATCCAACTCAATAAATCCAGTAGTTCGTCCAAGTCCAGAGATATGTTCGAAATACGCTCCCGGTGTTGCGCGAGGGAATCCGTTATTAATCATCCAATCTGATGATCCAAATACCGAGGGAACATTAATGTAATCAAAATTAGGTTTTTTCTCATAACCCGCCTGATGTAAATCTCCTTTAATAAATGATACATGCTCCCCAAACAGTCCCCAATGCTTCACCATGCTATCAATGAAATTGATTGTTTTCAGGTCGATATGAAATGGAAGTCCCCTCTTGCGATCTTCTTTATCTTTTCCGTGGCTGTAAATGTAGTTATATTCTTTACCATATGCTTCAACGGTTTTTAATGAGATGAAGTCAGTCTCAATGTGTCCCTCGAAAATACTGCCAAAACGTTGTTTTAGGAGCAGGTTCAATGCTTGCATACAAACATAATCGTCACAACCTCCGTGGTTGCTATTTGAGGCTCCTACAAAAGTGTAGTAATGAGCAACGTTTTCTTTAACCAGATAATTGAAGAAGTCAAGGTGAACTTTAATATACACATCAAACATTTCTTCACTTGACATGTTCTGTGGAAGTTTGTGTCCTCCCCGTGTTGTCGTTCCTCCGAAACCATCTACAGCATCTCCAAGGTCAAATACGACTAGTTCTTTAAATCCACCATTCTTTTTACTGCGTTGGACAATATTACTGGCAAGCAACATCATTCTGCCCCGAAAAGTATCTTCGCCATATTCTAAATCATCAAGGAAGCTATCCCCTTTAATTTTAGCCCCAACATGCTTGTCAGAACTTACTACAACTAAAACATCTCCATTATTTTGGATTTGGTAATTGTCTTCAACGGGAGGGCTTTCATACTTAGAAACAATGCGCTGAAATGCAGCGACAAGGTCAGCACCCTCTTCTTGCTTAATATTCTCAGGTGCAAGCTCGTAGGATGATACCCACTTCCCCGGAGAAATTTCCCTTGTTTTTGTTCGAACCATCCCCTCTAAAGAAGGTGGGGAAGTTGGTCCGGTGTCACCTAGTTCTTGGGAAGAATTAATATCCCCAAAATTTTTAGCGTCTTCTAAATTACGTGCAACATATCTAGTCCATGCTTTCCGTGCAGCGTTTCCAGTTAGGCCAAAGTCTTCGCCTATTTCACTCCATGTCATATCATCGGGTTTCCCCCCAATGGCGTACATATAATCTAAATATTCTTGATTTCTATTACTCATATATTTTTGTTTACCTTGTAAAGTACAACAAAGCCCCAATGAAAAAGTTCATTGGGGCTCCATATTTATGTACTAATCAAGTAGATCAGGGGCATCCAACCTGCTTGCTGCCAGAAGAAAAATTAAAGGTAGCAATACATCCAGCCACACCTTGTAGCGCAATGGCTACCGTGTAAACAGTGTTTTCAAGCAATGGTTCGACAAATGCTGTTGTGGCAGTGCCAGCAACAAGTGTTACACCTGCATTTGTTGTGCCTTCAAATGTAATGTCGTAAATCTCACCTGTGTCTCCAGAAATATTGAAATCAACATTTTCAAGACATGCATCAAGTGTCACTGTTCCACTAATTGGAGGACAGAGGTTTAAAGTCTGTTGTTCCTGACAAGTTCCACAAGTTGTAGTAAGTAGGTATGTTTTACCAATATCTGCCTCAGCTACATCTAGTTGGTCAATTGAATTAGAGTATTCAGTTGCCACAACTACACCATCCTCCTTCCACTCAAATTTAGTGTAAGCTGGGTTTGAAGCCGCACCTAATGGTGTTGATACAAATGTAGAACTACTTACACCTGTACTATCTAGTGTAATACTAGACGTTGAGCCAGAGTATCTACAGTCATTAATGGCTGCAAGGTTATTAACCACTAATTGAAGAAGTACGTCACTTTCTGTATATGTGTACTCCGGGACTAAAACATTAAAACTCTGTGATATATTGTAACCAACGTCTAGGTTATCCCCTTCCTCTACGTAAAGTGGCATATTTCTAATTATTGTCTCAACCTCTCCCGTAATCATGGTTAAAGTTATGGCAATATTAACAGTTCTATTTGGGTTGTCCCCAATCATAAATCCACCAGTGCCTTCAAAGGGGTAAGATGGGATAAACTCAATATCATTTGCTAACACTGTCCCAACGAAAGTACCACTTGTACCTGTGCTTGCAGTAAGGGTGGCAGAGGCACTGCTCACCTTAGACAAATCATAGCGTGGACCCCCAAAACCAGCCGATCCAAAATCTCTAAGCCTAAGATTATCAATTCTTCCTAATTGTCCCGCGGGCCAAGCAGAAGAATTTCTCTTATGTTTATAGGTGACTGTTACTTCTATCGTTTCAGTGGTAGTGGTAATAGACTTAGGAATAGTTAATGTAGTGGTTTCGTTCGGGTTAACTGTGTAATCAACTCCACGGCTTACGTCACGAATAACTACATCTTGTAGTGTTGCACTCATTCCCGGTCCACCAGTTGTGGCGGTTGTGTAGCTAATGTCAATGGCCTCTTGTGCTACATTATCATTTACGTTAGTAATTTCAAATGATGCACTTGTTGATGGACAAGGACAGTTTACAGGGTCAATCTCTCCACGAAGAGTGTATGTGCCACCAGTGGCAAACCTGTATAACTCAGTATTCTGCCCACATGGGGATGGAATAGGTTGTGATGATTCATAATCACTATTGGCAACCACACCCATAGCGTTGGTTACTCCGCCACCCGTTACTGGTGGGAGATCATCGTCAGGTGCCGGACCTTCTGGAGTACCCGTCCCCGGACCAATTAGAGTAGCTTTTACTGTTTTTGACACAGTGCCGCAATTAAATGTACTTACGAAAGATAATGTGTAACTCAAGCTCCTGTCTACATTTACAAATATACGTGAGCCACCACCTCCGGATATAGCCTCCCCATTAGCTAATGCCATACCGTCGTCTCTTGTAATTAATACAGTGCCAGTTGAAGCTTCCCCAAATAATTCCACTCCAATGTTACCTGCTCCATTATCAATTAAAATCATATCAAAATTATCACAACATTGATCTTGGATTGCTGGAATTGGAATAGTTATGGAATCACATCCACTTCTTTCCGCAACAATGCTTACAGCAACGTCTCTGCCAAGTGCTGATACATACGCGCAAATGTCAGCGATCACTGTTCCATTTACACTGTATACTACACCAGTAATAGCGTTACAAGAAACCGTTCCACCACAGTAGCGGATAATATCTTGATCTAGGTTTTCACAACATACGAACGTCACCGAACCAGTTGTCTCATCGCAACCACAAGCCCATACAATCGAGTATGTACTTGTTCCAGTATTAATTGTTACATTATTTCCCGGAATGTATGTAACGCCGCCAATTGTCATAGATGTAATATTACATCTTGCATCCACATCCGTTGTAGGAACTACGAATGTCCCAGACAACCCATTTGCATTACATGTAGGACTAACAGATATAGTTAACTCATCAAGCTCAAATGGCACATCATATGTTTTAGTACACAATCCCTCTGTATCACAAACCTGACCAAATGCAACTTCTGTTATAGGGGTAGTAGATGGGAAACTGTTTCCAGCAATTACATCCCAACGACTGCCCAACCAAGTTTGGTAAAGGCTCCCAGCACGGAAATAGAACTCAATGTCTTGGTTCACATCACATGGAATGAGAATAGTTGGACTAATATTCAACTGTTTATTACATCCTGTTACATTGAAAAGCAAATCTTCTGGGTTACAGAAAACAGCCTTAATGTCGGGCGATGCTACACAACTACAATCAGTGATTGTTTTGTAAAACTTACACGCCTCTAGTCCATCAGCTTTAGTGATAGTATCAATATACTCATTTCCAGTTAATGGAACATATAGTTTTCTAAACGGGTCACCAGAGATTGTATCTGTACCAGATTTAAACCACCTGAAAATAGGAAGCCTAGTTTCAGGGCTGGTGATTGTTGTAGCAACGTGACTACCATATGCAAAACCAATTGCTTCAAAATCGCTATTATTTGTCATACGATATGAGCCAATTGTTTTCTGACCATACGTACACTCGTTAGGGAAGTCAAAATCATCAGTGATTGCCGCAGTAATGTCTACACGGAAATAGCTAATCTCTTTTGTTGTACGTCCCTGTACATCCGTTTCGGTTACAATTGTTGTATTAAGTTGGTTATACTCAATTGATCCCAGATCAATACTTGCAACCATTCCAGTAATAAAACTAGCTGTAGCAGTGATGGCTGGTTCAACAACAATTGTTGGAGTAGATCGTACTCCCGTAATGGGGTTTACATCATACTCTCGGTATTGACCAATTGATGTAATTGTAATTTGACCGCTTGTTGGGCTATCATTCTCTACGATGTCTGCATTAGTGAGGTTATCAAGCAGAGGTGTATTTAAACTACCTTCGTACAATCCTTTTCTCACCTCCCCTAAGAAAGATAATTCATAGTTACCACTACCGCCAATGCTATTTCTTTTTGTTTTAATATCTACTGTAAGCGGACTACACGCACATTCTTCGCCCTTAGATAGTGTCGCAGTTAATTCACATACAGTATCGTCCTTCGTGATTTCGAAAGTATCAGCACATGTAGTATCAGCACCTTCACACAATACTCCAGTACAACCACAACCAGTGATTCCACCACATTCGGCACAACTATAGTTATCACAAGACTTACAAACACCATCATCACAGGCACAACCAAATGCACAGTCGCTAGACGTTACACAAGGGCTATTACCACAGGCAACATCGCTGTCGATACAAACGTCGTTTGCACAACCACAACCTAGTATATTAGAACATTCAGAAGTATCGCAATCAAGCGATGCACAAGGTACACAATTCGTACCGTCACATCCATATCCGTCTGGGCAATCTCCACCATTAGTACAGGGACATTTTCCACCATAACAAACATCTCCGACACATTCTGTGCCATTACAGTAGCAACCTGTAGAACATCCACTATTACAATCTCCTTTACATTGGACACAACCACATCCTTCGGTGCTACTAAAACAACTGGACGTTACATCACTACATGCGTATGGTTCATTACAGTCACATTCTTCCACACATCCTTCTTCTCCGATACAAATTTTACCGGGAGGACATATAATTGGTTCGCAGTTTCCATCCTGACATGTCTTACAAGCCGGACAAGGTGTTTCACCGTCACATTCGGCAGTTGGTACACAATTACCGCTTACGTCGCGTGAGAAGCCTTCACAGCAGTCACAAGACTTACCTACACAGCATTCATTCTCACCATCACAGTCTGTAGTGTCAAGACAATCTACACATCCGTTAGATGCTGGATCACAAACACCAGAACAATCTTTATTTACAAAGACACCATTCTTACATTCACGGCAAGGTTCGTCTGCAATACATTCGAGGCATTTCCCACCAACTAGAAATGGTTTATTTTGAGGACATACACAACGTCCACTTTTACATTCCTTTCCATCAGGACATGGCGTAGAGTCATCACACTCCACACACTTATCTTCGAAACAATAAAAATCGTCTACACAAACGGTTTCGCAAAATCCGCTGTCACCACATGTTTCGCAACTCCCACACTCAGAGTCGGAGTCACAAACACATTTTCTAATTTCTTTTGGGGGACAGTCTGAACATTCACCACAACTAATTAGCAGGTCAATACACTTATTCTCAGGTAGAATCCCCTCAAATAGATAGGTACCTGCGCCAGCATCTATGCAGGATACGGTGAAATCACCAGTACCCACAACCTCCACAATAGGGGTAGAACATTTTACACCGTTGTTCAAAACGTCGCCAATTGTTAGCGTATATCTAGTTACCATTATTCTTTTTTATTAACAATTATGAAAGTTACTTGTCGCATGTTTAAATGCGTTTAAGCTTATATCACAGCCATGTTTTTCTATATATGAGCAGTGGGCTATTTCACAAGTCTCATTAGTTATTTTAAAATCGTCTTCAAGAGAGCAATAGTTTTGCGCTAGAAATACTTGCGCACCAAGATCGCAGCCATGAGTGTCTATGGTGGTAGTTACATCTAATTTGCACACTTTAGCTAAAGCAGATTTAATAGATGGAATGGTTAGTTCACATACCTCCTCTTTTGATATAAATGTTAGCGTGCTGAGATCGCAATCTTTTTCCTTATTGTAAAAAGAGATACTAACACTTAGATCGCATAAACACTGATAACACCACTTCTGATAATGAGTTGGAATAATGCAGTCCGAATTAGTATACGCCCAGAAGTTATACCCTGATGTATCTTTAAACTCTAAGGAGTCAATTTTACTTTTCTGTAATAGAAGATTGACCTTTTCATTTAGTGTTTGCCTTATTTCAGGACAAATACATTCACCTCCATATCGTTTTCTCACCAATTCCCTATCCAGTAGTTCACTATAAGGTCTAATTGATTTGGCATCAACTACAGAACAAGTGTTGTATCCCCAAACTAATTTGTTGACATATCCATCTGATTCTTTTCCAACCTTATATTTTAATTCGTTTATCATCTTTAGTAGCTCCAATTAACATCCACCGAAATTGCGTTCAATGGACCACTTGCGTTATATGCTATAAAATTGACAACATTACCTACCGTACTGACTAGGTGTATTGTTCTCATCTCACCCCCATCAGTCAATGTTAGAATAATATTGGGCGGTACAAATGTAGTATTGCCTATCGTAAAAGTTCCCTCCCCAATAGCATTGGTTATGACAGTGATTACCCCTGTATTAGTTCGGTCATCTACATATTCTTTATCTACAAGACTTCTATCTGTATAGTCTCCCGAAAAATCTCCAGAGTATTTAACTCCTTCAAAATTGGCAATACCAGTTGGCTGAATCACAATTGAAGCGGCTTGGAAATCAAGTTGTGAGTTTTGGGCCTGACTTGGACCACCAAATATTTTTGGATTACTCTGCAACATCTCTATCCCACCGTTATATTGGTTTTCAAGTTTTAACCACTGAGAGTTGAGTAAGGCTCTCCCAGCTTGGGACGTATTGTAATTGTCTCCACTAAATAGCTTTACGGTGGGGGAATCATCGCTAAATGTTTCATTTTGTAAGTTCAATATAATTGGCTCTACAAAAGCTGAGTTGTCTGTCTTTATTGTAAAAGAGGATGATGTGGAATTGTCAGATAATAATTCTATAAATCTTTCACTATCCGTAGTCACCCCATCTGACTCAAATATATTTAAATCCGTAACACAATCTTCTATTTCCCCACAAGTGATGTATTCTAAAGTGAATGGCATCACATTGTTATCAAGATTTGTTTCATTTGCTGTTGTGGATATAGTTACATTTCCCCCCTTACCAGTTGGTGATACGTCACAATCTGCTGGATTGAAACATACATCTAGTACAGCATCTTCCCCAGCAGGAAGAGATACAATAGTCCAAACATTGTCAGCAATAGTTCCATGACTTACGTTTGCAGAAGCTATCTTTAATCCCGCAGGTTTATCTACCACAACCGTAATGTTCGGAGTAGATACTGTTTTGCTTGGAGATGGTATTACGACCTTCTTACAAACGCTTGTGTTACAGTTTAATACTTGCATTTAACTTTATTTAATCTCCTATGACCCAGTAGTTGGTCGCCCCAATTCTAGGGGAAAATATGAATTTGAGAAATTGTCCATTGTCTGAATTTATTTGCGCACTAGTTATTGATGGGCCGGGAAAAGCACCGCCAGCTTTTGTTGCATATCCATACCCGCCAGAACTTACAAATGTGACAATATTAGGTACGTTTAGGTCGGTGAGTAGTATTTCAAACCAAGCTCCTTCTTTACCTACCATACTTGTATCATCAATAGTTATTGTTATATTTCCTGAATTTGCTTCAAATTTATAGAACTTACCGGAGACAGAACCATCGATTGTGTAATCAGCATTTTTTTCTAATGCGTCAGTAACGTCCATTAGATTTCCTGTTGCCAGCTTTTTAACGTAGTCTACATCAGGTAAACTACGATCTACGAAATCCACACTGTAATCATCGTCATACACCATCCCCGATTTTACTCCTCCGCTGTTGTCGTGGATAACCATCGTTGGTCCCGTGGCATCAAAAAGGATGTTGCCGAAACGTACTTGGTTAGCAAAAGTGTTCATTGCACCGTTGAATGTGACATCCTCAAAGAACCGTGAATCTTCATGGAAGTTTATCCCCCTACTAAACTGCGACCCTGATCCTACTCCAACTTCCGCAAAATGTAGCGTACCATTGGCAGCGTACACTGCGTAAACCATCTGATCGTTTGGATCGGGGTCTATTCCTGCGTCTCTTTCGCGGAGTATTAAATAAGGAGCATTTTCGGAGTGACTGTCGCCACTAGGCCACGTAAATTCGGAATCCGGAGTGAAGCCAATCTCATATGAGTTTGTCCCCATAACACCCTCTATGTCGCAGCCATTAATCTCACCACAAGTGATGTAATCTAAAGTAAATGGAATTACATTATTCGCAAGATTAGATTCTGTGGCAGTGGTAGAAATAGTAATATTACCTGTTTTACCAGTTGGGGCTACGTCACAATCTAGTGGATTAAAACATATATCCAACACAGCATCCTCACTTGGAGGAAGTGATGCGATGGTCCAGATATTATCGTTGATGACCCCATGCGTTACGGCTGAGGATTCAACTTTTAATCCCGTAGGAATGTCCACAACAACTGTAATATCTGGTGTTGGAACACTGTTGCTTGGTGCAGGTATAGTAACCTTTTTACAAACGTTTGTATCACATGTTAATAGTTGCATTAGTCTACGGTTACGGTTAAGTCAAAATTAGTGCTTGTTTGTGGAACACATTCGCCAGAACAGTCATTACAGTATTCCCCAGATTGGCAAATAACTCCTGTACAATTCGATTTACGACCAATGGTTACAGTAACCAGTTTAGCTAAATCCCCACATAATATTTTAAAGACTATACTACCAGTTTTAGTAGGTGAATTTGAAGCCGGAGTCCAATTTAATACTCCCCCTTCTGCTAAGGATACATCACTATAGAATGCTGTATCGTAATACATTAAATTGAATTTTACTGTAGCTTCGCCGCAAATACTAGTATCATTCTCATAATCATTTAGGTTTACTGTTCCTTCAACGTTGCATGTAGTAGATACAGCGTCCTTCGGACTAATATATATGTCACAGAAACATATACACTCTCCTGTAACGCAAGGGTAATTAGTTGTAGTTACCGTTCCGGGGCAGGAAAAACATGGATTAGTTGTTGCCATTATTTTTTATTTACAATTGCAATCGCAACTGAGATTTTTTAATTTAATTTGTATTAATTCTAATATTTTTTCTGCACTTTGATAATTTCCAATACCCGCAGAAGCTTTTGCCACTAAAAGGTCAGATTGAATATCTCTTATAGCGTCTAAATCTTTACTGCCACTGCTTTCAACTAAAGCTAAGTCAAGAGAACATTGGATTTTAGGAGTAATCAACTCTTTTTGAGTATATGTTACACCACAGTTATCCAAAACAAACTCATACACCCCGTCAGCAAGTGAATCATCATATAGGATAAACCCATTCTTAGGGGTGATTTCAAGGTTTTCTACCTCGCCATTTGGATACGTTAAGCCCAAAAAATAAGAATCAGGGTACACAAACTCCTCCTCGTCATCTACCCAATTCGAAAGGTCATGAATTAACATAACCCCCTTATTTGGGCTGTTGATGTGAAGGAGAAATGTGTCCCTGATACACGAACATGGATTTTTACTAGACATTCGCCTTTATATTTTTAAAACTTACGCACGAACTAAACCACCTGCAATATCTTTATACCCTTGAATTTCTGATTCAGCGGCAGCTTGTGTGCCGTATTTTATAACACCATCTACAAAATATGCAACCACATGGTCATATTTTCCCGTAGTGCTGTCAAAGTTGCGGAGTTTTAAATATCCATAACAAACACATTCAATTCCACATCCACATGTTGTGTCCTGTGCTAAAGCGTCAGCTAGTGTCTCTATCTTTGCACCAGTTGAACTTCCATTATCTGCGTATGCCGCGCTGTTTTTGAACTTTGTTGGTCCTCTTCCCTTAGCCATTTTATTATTTTATTTTAAAAGTTAGTTAATATTGCGGGAGGGTGAAAACCCTCCCGCAGTTTCTTAACATGTGGTGCTTAGTGGCGCACACTGAATTTCAGGCGTATCACGACAAGTTCCGCTTAGTGAAGCCAGCTTATCTAGGAATGCCTTAATTTCTGCATTTGCAGTTGTAGCATCGCTTTCAACGTGAATGAAACTGTCCATCACACGACTGTCTTGCTGGTCAAATTGGTTTAGGAAAGGGACACGACTACGAACGTAGTATGAACAATAGTCCTTATCACATTTTGCAGTAATTGCGTTGCGAACTTTTGCGTCCGAACGAGGTCCACCTAACCAAGTACCCACTTGATTACCACCAGAGTAGTCGCGACCACTTCCACCTCGGTCTTGTGTCAGTTCTTGGTACTGAATAAGAGTACCGAATTGTCCGGGAAACTCCATATTTTGAATATCAGCCTCAACACTATCCTTGAAGCCACCGCCGATTGCAGAGATTCTTACTTTACGACCGTACATAGCCAATGGCTTAGTGATAAGACACTCACAGTTTCCAGCAAGTGGCGCAGCGATTACTCTTAGGCCACAGGTAAAGTTTTCCCCCGGTTGTCCTGCCCCAAATGGGTTAGTTTCAACAGGAGTAAGTGTAGCCAAAGTGTTATCTACAATAGCTAATGTTGCGTCATCTGTGTTTATATGAAGCTGTATTGGACAACAAGTATTATAATTAACGCCTGTTATATAAGCACTACCATTTACAGTGTCATCTGCTTTAATTGCATCATTGATAATAGCTGCAATCTGCTCTAATTGAGATCGGAAAATAGCAGTATCGTCTGTTGGTGTTGCAACCCCGCTCAGGTCAATCGTAGAACCACCAATAGTGATATTCTCAAATGCTGTGAGTTGGTTACAGCTTTCACAATCTGAGGCAGGTGTCTCAAATGATAAACAGTATACCAGACTACGATTATATACCTTATGTAGTGCAAAAGGGAAGTCATCTTTTGGATGAACGTAGTCGGGGTAAGGTTTACCATTAGGAAGGGTACGACCATTTGGTTGTAGCATATTATCCAGAAGACCATCAACTACCTCGTCACAAGTGGTGGTTCCATCACAGTCATTGCAATTCTTACAGTTAGGTGTGTATGAAGCATACCAGTTAGCATAATCCTTTAGTTTAGGTGCGTAACTTTGTGTAAAGTTGTCCCTAACTCCAATTTCAATTGTATATGCGTCGTCGCAATTTACACAATCAAAGTAAAGGTCTTTTACTTCTGGGTTGCCACACGTAGGAGAGGCTACAGACATAGCTTCTACATCACAGTTACCCATTTCTTCACTACCCGCGTGACGGATACTGTCTACAACACCATTTTTTGCAGTGCTATGACCTACACCAAAACGAACTCGGTGTTTATTACTGTCATCAATTGTTGCAGTATCAGTTGTAGTTGGAATGCGCCCTAGTTTGTCCGTTAGATAAGCTACAGGTTCTCCTACAGTTACGTTCCATTGTATTTTACCTCCTACTAGAGCGTATAATGGAATACCTGCGGTTTTAAGACCTAAGTCACCGTTAACAACAACGTGGCGCGTAATTTGTACATTTGCCATAATTTTTATTAATTTTTCTTTTTTATGTTTTTAATTGGTTATCACCAAATATAATAGCCTGAATCTGTTTCTGGAATGCGTTATAATCACTCCGGTCACCTTTTGCAAGCATGACTGCAATATCTACCACCTTGCGATCCGAAAATCGGGAAGTTGGCTCAAAATTACTATCTTCCGTTATTTGTCTTCCAGCATAATCTTCGTACTTTTGCGGGGTACACGCTCCATCAATAAGTGATGGCGCGTGAATTTCTTTGGGAAATCTTAAATAGTCAATTACTACCTTTTTTATTTCCATATCTCCATGATATACGAAGAAGTGTTGTCCTGCTTCATTTCCGGGTAGTTGTTCCCACGCAAAATCAGGCTTAAACAAAGGGTTTTTTAATGTCTCATTGATCTTATCAGAAGTTTCAATGTGGATTACGATGGTTTTTTCTTTGTCGCCACAACACTCTTCGTGTGTAGCTACGGCTTTTTGGTTCAACCGCTTATATATATTATCTGGAAGTTTGAATATAGAGTTGATTTCTGTCTTTTCAACAAACGCCAACTCTATATTTTTTTCTTCAAACTCTCTAAGTTCATTACTTGTGAACCCGTTAGTCTCATATATGTCAGCCATCTGACTGTACCATATTCCCTGAGCTTCATTCAAATATGCTATAATATCGACCAGAGGAAGTTGTCGCCTGTCCCCTCGCTTAGACTGATTATATTTTCTTTCGAAATCATATACCAGTTTTTTGGCTAATATCATTATTTATTCCTTTAATCAAGTTCTCTAAGTTCTCTCATTTTGTCAAGAAGGGTTACAAATTGTTCTGTAACCTCCTCGCCTCCACTTGTGAAGTAAAGATAAATCTCATCTTGGCTTTTTGGACCTTCAATCATTTTACCAAGTAATAGGAAGCCATTCTTAGCCGTTCTAATGTGTCCGCGCTTTTTAGCCATTTTAATAACAAAACGATGCTCTAATTCGTCATCTGTCATGTTATTATAAGCTACAATAGCCTCGTTCACACTGGCATAACCTGTTCCTTTTTGTACCGTATCACCATGTTCTTTAATAAACTCGGTAAGCGTTGGTACAATCTCGCTAAGTTCAGACGTTCGTGATAAACCCGGAATATTGAATAGTTCAATAAAGACACGCAGTCTATCAATATTAGTTTTATTCTCAATGATTACAGAAAGTGCAGCAAGGAAAGTATTTACTTTAGTGTGGTTTTTAGCAGCAGACTTAGAGGGATTACTAAATATCATTGTTGCGCTTGTACGCATCGTTGGGTTAGCTAATGTTCCAGTGTTTGATGTTTCGTCCACAATATCGCGAAGACCCCTGTTTGCATAGTACATAAATGCCTCAATTGGAATATCAAGATTCAATGTACCACTTCCCCCTTCCATAAAACATTTGGAGATAAGTTCAGGGTGGTGAAAAATAGGGTCTTTAAAATCTTTCTGATGTTGTTTAACATCTCCGGGAACAATGCGTTCTCCTGATTTCGCGTGACCTTCTGGGTATTTTAGCATTAAATCAGTAACAATTTTTTTGAATGTAACACCGTCTCCACCCCAAGGCCATTGTTTCTTTAGTGCATCCCATTTAGGAGAAAAATATTTCTTCGATCCGGGGAAGGGTTTATTGTTGTATGTTGCAACAAATGTCCCGTCCCCGTCTCTATTCTTCTCTTTCTGTGTATACAAGTTGGCAGATACGCTTTCTCCGTTTCCAGATATAATCGAATTAATACCTTTACTTGATTTTACTGTTATAATATTGTCCATGTTCTAAATTCGTTTATTAAATATTACTTACGTTAGGTCTAAATCTAACCAACAGTTCTGGGTCCATAACCACAAGTCCGAAAGACTCTCTGTGATAGTAACGGTACTTATCGCCAATATCTGGTTGTGGGTTTGTCCAGTGTGGGTTGTCCATATTAACTGGTCCCATTGGTGACCAGAATCCACATGCGTAAGTAGTGATAGCGTTATCAGTACGAACTAGTTTTTGGATATTTGGTCCGGTGCTGTCACCAAAGCTGTTCATCGCAATAAATTCAAATGAACTTACAGGATAAATGCTTCCGGGGTAACGTACTCCGTTTAGACGAGTGTCATCAAGCAGTGGCCAGTGAGCTACACGAATACGTCCGTATCCGGGAAGTCCATATTCCACGAAATGTGGAGGCATGAATGAGTAACCATCTCTTCCGTAGTTGTTGTCGAAAGGTGTTCTAGTTTTAAGAACAAAATCATAATTGGTAACTGTCGCCATATCACCGAACTTCTCTTGGACCCAACCAGAAAATAGTCGCATACCAGCTTGTCCAGTAAGTAGCTCAATGTCCCAACCATCTGTTTCGTTACGGTCAAACCACAATCCTTCAAACATCTCAGCCATATAATCTAGGCCATTAACTTCGGGAGAATAAGGAACTTCTTGTCCGTGTTCGAACCATTCCATTAAACCCGGAGATGTTGTAATTTCTTTCATTGTCTTCGGGTCAAGCATATGCTTACTGCTTCTACCGTAGATTAATGCAAGTTCTTTCTCGTATTCAATCTGCATACGAGCGCGTGTTTCAATATAGTTTGTTACACCACTACTGTTAATTCCCACAGGACGCTTTTCGCCATTTGGACCAGTTTCGATGTCATCACAACCTACGATAGAGATATTTCCCCATTGACGGTGAGCTTCACCTTCAACTTCAAATTCCCAACCCATTGTTGTGAGTGGTGTTCTATATTCAATATAGCTAAATGTGTCTCCCATTTGAAGACTACCAAAGCTGCCAATTTCTTCCCAAGATTGAAGACTACCCTTCTTGATTAAATACTCCCCAGCTTGGAAATACACTCTATCAAAATAAGAAGCAGGGTCGCTGTCTTTCAGCACCACTTCATAAGTGAATCCACCTTTATATTGTGTTGGGTAGTCCGACTGTACAACTACTTCAATATTCTTATTGAATACCGGAGATAGTACATCTAAAGGACTGTAGAAATCATGGTCAACCCAAATTAGGAAAGGAAGCCCGTTAAGTCCCAAATATGGGATAGTTGCTTCGTCCTCATTCGCATCACCGTGCATAAGACAACGGTGGTCGGGGTCACCATAGACTCTCCATTGGACCCAGTTTTTATTAATCTCTCGAACTCCACCTTGTCCCTGAATCATATCAGTGAACGGAGCTTTCATCTTACTAAGAGTCTTACCAAGTTTTGTAAACGCCTCGCGCTTTGCAATTTGTGTAAGGTCAACAAAGTCTGACGCTTTTGGTCCGTGAAGCATCATTAACTTATCTAAGTTAAGTTGTTTAGCCAACATATGCTCGCGACCTGCGTTTTCCTCATAAACTAGAAATTTGTTTGACCTAGTTTGAGGCATTGTACGTAATCCTGCCATTTTCTATTATATTATTTTTAATATTCTCTTGCCGCCTTCGCGAAATAATTCTCCTCTGGGGCGTTTTTTTCTTTCTCAACTTCTTTCTTAACAACTTTTCTTCCAGAAGCCTTAACAATTTCTTGTTCTATTGTTAATTTTGCCTTATTCTTTGCTACGTTTTTAATTCCCTCCGGATCAGTCATCAAAAGAAAAGCTTTAATTTTCATTTCATCACTGTTATAAAACTCGGCAAGAAATGCATCCATTTTAGTTCCGTTCTGTTCTTTACCTTGATATGTAAAAACAGTATCTCGGTCAAATATTGCACTTCTTAGCTTATCTTGTTGTGATTTAGTAAACTCTATATCTCCAACTTTACGAGTATTTAAAATATTTTTCACTGCTTCTGCACTGGCAGCGGATGCTCTGGCGTTTTCAGTGTCAATACGTAGTCTTTCAGCAGCGTCAGCTTTTTTGATTTCATTATACCCAGATTCATGATAATTAATCGAACTGTTATATAAATCTTCAAATACATTTGGGTCTTCCTCTCCTTTAGCATTTGAGATAAGAACCTTTGCCTCATCCCCCGAATAATTTTTAAATCGGTACATACTTTCAATAACCGCCTCCTTTTGTTCCGGAGTAATATCTTCCCTACCTTTTAATGATGCAACTTGGTACATCTGGTTAACAGGTTGTAGGCTTTGCGGATCAACACCTCTAGCAATCATTTGAGCGTACATAAGTGTTTGCTCATTATGACCTTTAGCTTCTAATTCCTGAGTAACCTTCGCTTTAATACGATCTTCAACTCTAGTTTCAAAAACATTTGAAATATCGTCCCACGTAGCTTTTACGTTTAAATCTTCTTCCGCAATAAGTCCTTCATCTAAAAGATGACGTTGTGCAGCGTAATAAGGGTTAATTGTTATTTCAGGTTCCTCAATTACTTCTTCTAGCTCAGATACCGTTGCATCTGGTGCCACACCCTCTGCCCCCGAAACTTTTTCAATTTCTGTTTCTGGTACAGTTGGTGAAACCGTTTCTGTCGGAGCTACTTCTGCGGGTGTATCAATGGCCTCAACCACTGCTGGATTATTATTTAAATCCTCTACCGTTGGGTCTGTGGCAGATATAGTACCGTCTAAATATTCAGTATCCGAGATTTTGCCATAGGAAACCGCAAAAGGGTTATTGTTTGTATTGTTGTCCATGTTTATATATATTTAACAAATATATTATATATTAAGATTTAATTTATATATTGTTTTTTATTAGTTATTTATTATTTCTTTTATTAGTATTAGCAACTTTTTCTTTTATCTCAACTTCTTTTTCTTTAAGTTTAAGTTCCTCAACCTTTATTTCATGGTCTAGTGCCATTTTCTCTCGATCAACTTGTTCTTTAATTCTTTCGCGTTCAACACTATCAGCAACCTTGTTGTTATCAACATCGGCTTGACGTTCGAACTGAGACGCTTCAAGCATACTACGACGCTCTTTACTTTGATTATCAATCGCAGCCATTCTAAACTCGTGTTGAAACTTAGCATCGCGATCTTCAATCTCGGATTGCCTAGCTGCTTGTACAGCTTGCATTTGAGCTTCCATTGCTTGTTGTTGAGCTTGTTGTGCCACTTTAGCTTCGCGTCTCATAATATCCATAACATCCGTTGGAGTTTTAGACATAGATAATTCCAACACCGCTTTCGGTGACATAGTGTTTTGTGCCAACGTAAGACCAAGTTCTTTAACTCGTTCCACATTTCTAAGGTCTTCCCCGGAAAGACTAACCATAATACCGTTAGCCTCAAACCAAAAATCTTCATTGACTTCCATCTCTGTGAGCGTAATATCATCGAAAATGACCTCTTTGCGATGGTCGTTGTCCTTGTAAATCGCTTTTGCCCTGTTTATAAGCCCGTTTAACGCCCTTTCTACAATTTTACGATGCGTATCAAAGAAATCTTCCGTTTGGTTGTAAGATGCGCTCTGGTTGGCTCTGGTGTTTGTGTTAGTGGCATATTCTCCAATAGCTCCAACCCTTGCGTCGTTAAACAGCATAGCTTGAACTAAAAATTGACGAAGGGTTTGTAGGTAGTCCAGCTTGCTAGATATGTCTGCAATCCTAGATAGATCAATAGGCTTTGCCAGATTATGATCTACAGGTGTTCCACTTTGATTTGTATTTATAGGAGCAATCTTTGCAGTCTTCACCGAAGACATAAATTCCTGCCATGTCCAATTCTCAGGTTTCATAGTAAGGTCCATCATGAACACTTTACCAATGTCAGTAGCCATATCAAACCGAAGGTTCGACATAGTTGCATCAATCTCTTTCTGAAACGATTTACCTAAGTCAATAGGTGAAACATTCTTACTATTATTCATATGAGTATTGAATGCCATACCATAATATGGTAAATCAACATCAAATGGATCGAATATAGATTTATATTGCCCAAGAACGGGTTTAATATCTGTATAAATAGCATTCTGGTAAGTTCCTAATTTGGTGCCCTCCCATACTTGATCTATCCATATTTCAGACACCTCGGTATCTTGTGGCTGTGGTTCATAGTGTTCGTCAAGCCAATAACTCTCCTTTTGCCCACTATTAGGATTAATTCTGATTACATACTTCAATAGACGTTTGTCTCTCCATGTACAATGAGCTTCGCGTATTCCGTAATTACTTAATGAGGTACCATATGTTCCGCCAAAATTCTTAATTACGTTACCATAAAGGTTCATTAATGTATTATGGTCATTACGCAAACCAACATTCATATCTTCATATGCGCTACGATGTGGGTTAGTGCTGTCAGAAAGGTCGTACATTACCTTTCTTTTAATAGGATCATATTTGGCATCACCTATATTCTGCATACCTCCAATTGGCTCTACATATTTCTCTAACTCTTTTAAATCTTTTTTCCTAAGAGTCATAGCGTGACGCTGCATCGAAGCTTCTACACTAAACCATTGTTCGTATTTTGCCCAATCACCCTTCTCATAACGAGTGGTGTGCTGACTGCCCAACCAACTAAAATATTTTGGATTAATTACGTCAAACGTAACATCTCCATTTCTATCACCTACGTAGTAAATCTCTTCCCCAGTAATGATCGCATTTTTAAATCCTTCGTCTTGTTTGTATTTAATGTCAAGAAAATCTACAAGGAAGTCTGTCATTTGTTGTGCTGCCCGTTGAGTTGGCGTACTATATTGATTTTCCATATAGTCCATAATCTCAGCAGGTGTCCGAGCATTCATCCTATTTTGAATATCAGATTGCATCTGCTGTTGCATCTCTGGCGGCATTTGCCTTGGATCAGTAACCCCGTTTTCTTGCATCCATGCTTGAAATATCTTTTCCCGCATTGGAGCGATGATGTTTGCATTCATCATCTCTTTAATCATGTCGTTATACTTCATCTTACGCATTGTCATTGCGCGTGGACCCATATCCTTTGCAACAGGCATAAACGGCCTAATCTTTTGTTCTCCATGCATTGCTCTTGCAATCTGAGATATAAAAGGATAATGGACAATAGCATTCTGATCTAAAACAACATCCTCCCCGCCCATTTTAATACTCATTGGGTCATCATAAAGATTAACATCCAATCGACCATTAAACAAGTCATAATTTAGGTTATACTTATCAATTTTACCCGGATCACGGTACATGCCATAATAATTGTCGATAATTTCCATCATCTCCTTAGCTCTCTTGAAGTCTCCACTACGCTTAGCTTTACCGCTAACCCGTCTTTTTAGCTCATTACCACCAATACCATTTCCTCTGGGTATTTGAGGACTTTTTGTACGATTCTTCATTACTTTACAGTTTTAATTAGTAGACCCTTGTAGACACCATTGAAACTACCAGTACATTTCCTACGATCACTCACGCGACGTTTGGCTTCTCCGTAATTAAATATTTGTGGTTGCTTTGGCATAATGTTAAGAATATTTATATATAACAAATAACTAGCATATATTGTTTAGAAATTCAATATAGATGCTCTCGCACGCCTTGTGTGCGGAGTAACATACTCAATGCTCTCCTCGTTGGTGTAGAAATAATCGTCCTCAGACCATTTATCCACTACCTTGGGTTTAGGAATGTTGTTTAATGCGTTATGCAGAATCATTAATCCAAGCAAAGATGATATATGGTCATAGTTTCCATCATCTGGGTCAAAGTAAATAATCTCTTCTAGTATACGGGGAGAATATATTGTATCTATAATCCTTTTCGTGGGTATCCCGTTCTCGTCTCGCTCCTTAACTTCAAGCAACCAATCCCGCAGTTTATTCAATGCCCAACCTTTTGCTCTGGCATCCATACGGAACCCCTTACGCCAAGCACTTGACTTAGCTCTAGGATTAATTTCCTTCTTTAAAGCCATGTTTTCAGGCTGTAAATAATTAAATAATTTTCTTTGGCTACACCAATCTAAAAAACCGGGGGTGTTATATTCTGGGAATATCTTAGCATCAAAGTATCTTGCAACCATCAATACCATATTCCAATTCTCTTCCAATGTAGGGAGTCTGCCAAGCCATTCCGCAACAATAGTATCTTCTAAACTATTATCATTCCCAGAAAAACTATACTTGTATACAATAATAGAATGCAAAGATGTACCTGTACCTGATTGCGCAGCAGGGTCATATACAATCCAGTATAAATCTTTTGGTGGGGCGGACAACGGCGTTTCATATAATATCAACGCACCTTCCGTATTTGGATAGTGTGTAGTGTCATATGTTGTTATTGGATGTAGCTTATTCTCTAAATCATGTTTAAACCTTACACCACGATCTACAGATTTATCATAAAACAAGCTCCCAATGATTGCACGTTTCCTAAAAAGGTCGTACACTTCTAATTTAGTATGAGCGTCCTGTGCTTCCTGTTTAGGAAGAATACTGTCTCCACTTGGACGCATCATTTCTTTAGGTTCAACGGGGTTGTACATTACCATCTTGGCATAAGCCATACTTGATGCTGTTTCCCGTGCTTTCTTCCTTGTTTGAATTATATATTTAAATGCCTCCACAATATCTGTATTATGGTTGACATCCGAATAATCTCGCTGCGAATAATATGCAGGTATAAATAAACCAATAGGTTTAGTTGAATTAGACCAATAATTTTTTACTCCAAAAATATCATATGTCTCAGGGTTGTTAAATAAATCATTCGCTTGACGGAATGCCTTAATATCACCAGATGTATTATGAGTGTGGAAACCATTCACAGTGTAAGTGTGAGTGTCCCCAGCAGCTAGATTATAAACATCTTGTCTACCTAGATTTACTATCTCAACAACCTTCTCCCACCTTAGTCCTTTGTATTTATCAAAATAATAATTATCACTTGTTCCCCTTTTTATATCCGCCATTTTTGATAGGCGATCTTTTTTATACCCCACTTTTAGTGGTATGTTTTCTGCGAAACTTAATATACTTCGTCTATCTTTTATATACAGAGAGTATGGAGTGTGTGTACCCAGTGGTGGGATTTTTTCCTCCCTTATCTTACCATGTATGCCCATCTTACCAAGGAGTGATTGAACCCCCTCAATTAAAGGCAGTGATATTGAAGTTAGTTTTATGGTGCAATAATTATTTCTTCCAATGGAAATACAACCATCTGCATCATAATAACCCCCAACTAGTTTACAAACAGTTTCTTTATTACATGAGAATATAGATTTGGGCAATCTTTTGTGTACACTAACTTGCCCCCTAATACCTATTTCCTCTAATTTTGGGGCCAGTTTTAATATACGACCCTTTCTAAGTGTTCTTCCGTCCTTTGTGGGAGCCTTGTGGGAGTATTTAACTGTATATTTATCTGAAATATAATCCCACACTTCGTCGTCGGCAGATGCTAATCTCGCGTTTTGCCCTTCACCGTATGTCCCATCTCCAATCATCATACCAACAAGCCAAGGGTCGAACAATGTTTCATTGCCCCAAATCTCAACACTATCAACGACCCCAATAGCCTCACCTTTAAAAATTGTACCAGCCTCGGCCCAAATAGCTTTTTTCTTTAAATGCTTATGTCCAGACACATATCTCTCCCTTGTGCAAATTGGGTGATCCGTACTACACTGAATAAAACGCCCACTGTCAGTTTTTATGTAAATACACTCCTTTTGTTGTGGTGGGTTTATGTGTATCACTTTCTGACCCACTGAAATACCCTTCTCTTGGTCAAATCCAATTATGCCTGTTTCTTTAGACACATCTTCTATAGAAATTAAATTCCCATTTTTATCCCAAACTTTACTGCCCTTACACACACATCCAAGATATACAGCACTTCCAACACGTTCACCATTAAGTTTTAAACTATCCACCGAGTTAGCATGTACTTCCATGATATTCTCTTGGAATCCTACTTCCTCAATGTATATACGTCTAAATCTATCACCCGCAACAATTTTAGTCTTATCGGGAGTGATTACACGTATTTGTGAGACACTACCTACTGTAGTAATATTGCCACTGGCATCTTTCTCTACGTGACGTACTGTTTGCCCCACCTTCCATGTTCCAATAAAGTTTTTGTAGTAGGGGCCAAAATAATCAGGTACAGAACCATCGTCTGTTACAGGGTATCTATAGCGTCCCGGTAGTCGAGTCATGTTACTATCTATAAGCGATACTGATCTGTTAAGGTTTGCACTATCTGCACTAGCCATAGCAAATAGATATTTCCTTTGGCTATCAGTGAAAAACTCTTCATAGCGTTGTACTCCACAGAACAACCACTCATGCATGAAATCACCAATGAATACAGAGGTGCTGTTGTGAGTAACAATGTGATCTTTAGTTATAAATGTATGATCTTTGTTATCCACTTTGATGCATACTCCGTCCTCTTTACCAATGTATTCAATATTAGTAATAAACGTTTTTTCTTTTTTAGATTGACCTGCTTTTGATTTAATATGACCTAAATACTTTAATTTCCGTTCTAGTTTAAACACAGCTTCATCGGTAAATATCATAAGTCTATGACAATCCTTACAATCGACTCTTAAACCACCCTTTTTATAGTGAGATGGCTTTATACTTCTGTGGCAACCCATACCCAGAGATCGAATTAAATACTCAACATCGTCAGCAAGTTGGTTGGATACAGTGTAGTACTCTATAACACCTCTATCGTTCGACCATCCATCCGTGTCCATAAGACCTTTTAACAATTCAAGCTTTACTTCCTCTGTGTTATGTAGGTATTCTGTAGGAATAAATTTAGTGTCAGAGTATGTCCCCAATAGCCCATAATCGTTTAAATTAGTTCTAAATGAGTTTTGAGCCTCTCCAAACGATATTTTCTTGTGATTTTTTACCTCAGTTATTTTTTTATAATCTAACTCTGGATGTTTATTATAAACGTAATTTATAATCTCATCGTCGGCAGATGTAAGATTAATGGAAGAACCCCTTTTTCCAGTTATACACCCGTCGCCTAAAAATAACCCCAAGGTATACGGGTCAATTGTGACATCATTATGGTCTGAGGACAAAGACCCAGCTAAAGGTATCGCAAAACGATATTCATTTATATATTTATCTACACCATGTTTAGCTCTATACTTTGAGTCAACCCTTTCATTTTTATAAAAAGGTAACAAATCTTTAGTTGTTTTAACTACATATCCCCCGCGTTTTTTCCCCGGTCCATTTGTTTTCCTTCTATCAAAAACCTTCCATTGATGATCTTCACATGAATCAATAGTTCTACCGTCAGAAAGGGTGAACTTATAAAAACTCAAATCTTCCTGACCTCCAAATACATCCGTTACATTCGTCAACAGACCATCCCCTCCATATACTTTATCGCCTATTTTTAGGTTTTGTATTTCAGTCCAACCATTTACAACGCGGACCTTCTCAGTTTTCCGCAAAGCTTTTCCAACACCACGGCCACTCAGGATCATCATATTTTGCACAGGGTTTTCCCATAATGCTCTACCTAGTGGTTTCTCCGCAGGGTAGTCTATTAAATAGTGACGCATGAGGTATTCCCACGGGTCTATGTACACCTTTAATTCCCCCGTGACACTGTTGTAACAGTTCTCAGTGATGTCTTTTTCCTTCACTGCACGTAATGTACCATCAATCTTTTCTTTTACTAACTTATTACAGGTATAATCGTCATCAAACTCAAAACCAGAGAATCCATCACAACAAGTAACGTATCTACCAATGATTCTGTCAATGTCCCTATAGTGAGGGTGAATTGGATTACGCTTTGCATCTTCTAGTGTTAGGTAGTTAATATAGAAAAATGATTTTGGTGGAATCCAATACCAAGTACCCTCGTCATCTACCCATTTACCTTCTATACTGTCTCGCGCAAAATCTAGCCAATATTTTTTATATCGTGGGGTGCTTGGGTTCAACCCTTTTGGGTGATCTCTAAAATAGAAATTGCTAATATCCTTCACCTTATAAGGCTCCATATCAACAACCCCAGAGCCTAAATCAATTACGTCATCCGATTTATTTAATGTCTTCCCCCCTAATAACTCTCCTACTAGTTTCATGTTCGTGTCTCTAATTATACTATTGATCCCCGCCTAACGCTAAATTACTGTGTGTACTTCCATATTTTGACCCAGATTGTGTATTTGCATTCTCTGCCTCCCTTTTCGCATCGGTGTAATCTTTCCACGCATCTTTTACATGTTTCATCGCCTCCCTACGAACACCAATATCTTTAATACCTTCTGGCGAAAAATCTTTTACAAACTGAATATCTTCTTTCAAAACTTTTTCTAGTTCCGCAAACAATTTTGCTTCCTTAGTAATTGACTTCTCTTTAAACTCCGCAGCAACACCTTTTAGTTTTTGCCAGTTCATTCGACTGTATTCATCTTCTGCAAAATAAGATTGTTTAATCTCCCTACGAAGTTCAACCTCGTCAGTCGTTGTTTTCCTAAATGGAGATAACGGATCATACACCATATATATCGCGTGATACACTCGGTTAAACCATTTCTCTCCCTCTGTCTCATAGAGTCTTGTTGCTTTTTTTAGAAGTCGTAGTTGCGGGTTTTTTACCCAGATGTTATCTGGTTCTGAAATGTCTAAGTACATACTCTAAAAAATTAATATTATTGCTAAATTAAATAAAAAGGTCAATAAAAAAAATAAGAGGAACAGCCTGATATAATACCAGTTGCTCCTCTTACTCTTCCTACATGTTTTACAATCGGACATAGTTGTTTACACAACTACGTTACCAAATGGAGTAAACCCTACCTTTACCGAAGGTAGCATCTTAGCTTCCAACCCTTCACTTACAATAACCTTGCGGCCATATGCTTGATAAAGAGAAAAAGCTGTACCAACTGTTCCGACAATAAATTCAACAATTTGGTCAAAAGCGGTTGTTGTGAACAAGTCAGGGCTTACAAATGGGACTGTGAACCCAAGAGTTGCTATGATCGTACCGACAATACCCCATACCACTCGAACTGTGCCAAGTCTATTGGCTAGATCAGCTAGTGGATTTTCATTTACTATTTGTGTCATAATTTTTATTTTTAATACTATACAATTACATTACCTGTTAAAATCAAGCTAACGTAGTCCTTGTCGGGATTTTTTACGTTAATACCTTTTTTGTTTTTTATATACATTGGTTTACCATCTTGCAGATAAACATTCATATCCTTTTTGAATACACCTACATTACGTTTTTTTCCGTCTTTGAAGTCACGTCCAACAGCCGAGTTAATGTTAATATATCCATACACATCTCCATTAGATTTAATACTAGGAAATGTACATCCACCACAACCGGGAATAACATTTTCAAAATCTCCTTCAATTTTTTCAAATTCAAAAAGTGGGTAAGTGTCGTGACGTACATCACCGAGATCGTAAATAATCTCTTTGTAAAATTTATTTGCTTCCTTCTTCATTATTATATTTTATTTTAAAATACTCAATGTTGTTATTGGCTTTATATTTGTTCCACTCCTCTGTAGGCATAGTGTTCCCCCACTCTCCATTAGGACAATCTTGCTCAGGAGTCTGCATTTTACTAGGAAATTCACAAGTACAATGTTCACATTTGCTGTTTATATAGCAATCACGACATTCAATAGTGCGATATACTATTTGCTCAGAAAATGGAATTATCTCTTCTTGTGTGAGTGTCAGCACCCCTGTTTCTTCAAGTTCGACACTTTTAACAAAAGCACTTGCTTTTTTAGCTTTCATATCCCTCACACCAAATTGCGCGAAGTTTTGAAACACAGCCAACCCATGCTTGTCCATGCCAATAAAAAAATAGCCAAGCCATTTCAACCAAGACATTTTATTCTTCTTCTGCATAGTCTAGTAGGTTTTTTAGTATCTCCTTATTAACTGCCCCGCGAAGATGTGGGGTGTGAAGCTCGTAGAAAAGGTAACTATCCATATTATGTTTATCTAACTTTAACCAAGGCATTGAGACACGGTATTTACCCCAATTTTTTTCTAATGCTGTCATCCGCACTATAATATTTCTATTCTTTGCTTCAATTAGCGGGTTCCCTTCGTTGTCATTACGATCCTCTTGAATAGATTTCGCAAAACTGAGGAAATCATCAGTAAATACCTCGCCTGTGATAGCTTTTGGGTCAACTTGACGAATATCTCCTACGGACAGACCTTCAACAGTCCCCGGATTAACTATGACAATGTACGGGAGTGGGGTGTCTTTTGAGCTGTAACCCACTTTTGTATCTTCAATAGCTACGTCAGCATTGGCCTCAGAAAGCGCGGTTGCAACATCATCACTTAAAATGACATCTCCTTTTTTAATACTAACATCCTCCCATTTAGATGTTTGGTAGTAAACAAGTTTAGCTAACACCGCACCCGGAGTGGGGGTATATACATCTAATAGGTTGATGTAATCTTTTACACCTGCGCTCTCTGAAAGAAGGCATTCAATAATTCCTTTATCTATTTGTTTTTTTATCATGTTCGTTCTACTTATATTAATGTAAACACTTATATGTTTTATTTGTTTAATGTGATGTCCTTATTTTCTCTAAGCTTATATTTGTAAGGCATCTTTTTTCGGGGCTTTATGTACTTGTTCTTTATGAATTGAATCACAGACCCTCCCGCCGAAGCTTTAAAATACTGATGCCAGTTAGTAGCCGTAAACTCCCCGTAATACTCGTTTATTAGGCGATTTCGTACAGGCCAAAGCCTTCGCACAACGTTTCTTAATTCCTCTGTTGTTTTGTTACCAAGTTTATTCCAGCGGAACGCTGATTTTAAACCTAAATTTATTTTACCAATTGTTGGTTTTAACGTTCCAAATCCACTAATTTTTAGGATTGGCATAGTGGGATTCGAGATACATTCGCTGATAAAATCAAAGCTACTATCGCAAACAAATTCAAAATGTTCTTCACTAAGATCGAATTTAGACATCTTCTCTTCTTTCCACTCAGGCCACTTATCTACGAAGTGACTGCTTCGTTGAGTATTACTCATTTATAAAAAGGTTTATGTTGATATTGATTGATTTGGAATCTTTATTCCAAGCCTCTGTAGCTGAAAGTTCATAAGTATTCTTGTCATAAGACAAATAATCCTTTTTTACAAGTTTTTTTCTTTGTGTGCAAAGCAAACTAGCTTTCTGAGCTTGTGTTTGGTATTCTGTAAAGTAATATTCTTCAAAGAGTTTAAAAAACTCTCCTTTATTTGGATTTTTATAACCTCTTTTCAACCCCATCAAACAAATTACAAAAAATTCTAATTCTCTACCTGATAGGTTTTGTTGGAAATAAATTGCAATTATAACTTTTGTTAGTTTAGTAAGATAATCTTTTTCTGAAAGGGAAAAGTTCCCAGTAATTATTCCCATTTTTAATAACTTTTTTTATTAACTTTTTTTATTAACTTTTTTTTTATAATTTATATGTTAAATTATTTTATTTATTTTTTTAATAAAACTAGTAAACATTAAACTTATGTATTAACTGTTTGTTATATAAACAGTTAGATTACAAGTTATAAATATATAATTTTATCATAATAATTATATTTTATAGTAATGTATACTAAAGTTACTATATAGTTCTAACACTTTGAAATCAAAAAAAGTTCAAAATGTTTGAAACATTTTATAAAAAAGTTAAAAAAAACAAAAGTTTGAAAAAAATAGGATTAGATTACGAGTTACCAAAAGTTGTGTTTTTTGCTGATAGACACTCCTATCTAGCACAAGGTGCAGAGTTGACTTCGGCAACAGGACTCATCTCAAAATACAAATGGGATTTTGAAAGAGAATACTGGTTAGTTAGCGGAGCTATCAAATTAGCTTGCCCAAAAATATGGAGGGCAATGAAGGATCAACATTTTCCGGGAGTTGTTAAAGCACCAAAGAAGTTTTTTAGTTATTGTAGGGGTCAAATGAGTCCAGAACAAATAGAAGCTACAAAAACTGCAAAAAAGCAGCTTGAATATGAGTGGGAGGTGAAGAATGCAACTGCTTGCTATCGAGGGACAAAGTTCCACGAAAGAATGGAAAAAGAAGACCTCACTTCTAAAAAGGGGGTAGAAAACCCATTTACCGGGAAAATGCAAAAGATTGTAGCTAGACCTGATCTCACCTATTCAGACAACGCAACGGTCTGTGACGACCTTTCTGATTTAGAAGACGGATACTACCCTGAGCTTCTTATTTTCTACTTTGTGGGGGGGAAAGGTGTTGTAGGACAAGTAGATAGGGCTTGGATATGGACTGACAAAAAAACAGGGGAGCGTTTCTACGCATCTGATGATTGGAAAACTAACTGGAAAAAGAAGAGGACAGGTGGGTTTGGTAGTTTTAAGGGAATTTTAACACATCTTCGCGAAACAAAAACCAACGAGTATGCGTTACAAGCTAGTATATATGCATATATGATGGAACTTTCAGGTTTTCAAATTAAGCATTTGCAAATTACTTACGTTAAAGATTTCGATATAAAAGAAGTGGATGTTGAGGTCCTACCCTATATGTACGAAGAAGTAGAACACATGTTTGAAAAACATTTTGAATGAAACAAAAAATAGTATATTTGGACTGCGATGGGACAGTTATGACGTTTAACTGGCCCAAAAATGGGGTTCCCAATCTTCGGTGGAAACCAGTCCTAAGACGACTTATTGCAGTAGGTTATGAGATAATTGTGAACACTGCGAGGGTCCATGATATGCGTCATGGGTCTTTACAGAAAGCTCATATTTGGTTTTTAGAACAGTTCCCGGAATACGACTTTAAGTTTACAACGGAGAAGCTTGACCCCTTACCTTGGGATTTATCAGGCGACAATAACATTCTTTACATTGATGATCTTGCTCCAAACATACCGTTGATGAAGGATTCTAGTAGTCGCCCTTTAGTGCATTGGGGGAAAGTACGAAAAGAGTTAGAAAAAGAAAATATCATATGAAAAATAAAGCACTACACATAGACTTCTACTTTAGTTGGAGTCAAATAGAAGGGGGGCAAAGATTTCACTTGCCCTTCTCTTCTACAATCTATCGAGTTCGGGGAACAAGATACTTAATGTTTGGGTTGTTGTTTTTTGAACTGAAATTATTCTTTGCAGAAAAAAGCCCTCTTCCAGAAATTACAAATGAGCAGGTGTTGGATCGGCAGTCGGCAAACCTTAGAAAACTACTTGAACGTAACACTGGATTGGAAATAGCAGTTATTTCAAAAAGACTTAAAATAAGTACCAATTCAGTTAAACAATTAGCTGTCCGAAATCGTTTTGTTATTGAGAACGATATGGTTTTTAATGAAAAAAGTAGTCAATTTTTGACTACTTAATAAAAATTGACTAATGCTTGTAATCGGAGACATACATTGTAAAGTAAAAAAATATCTAGCTCTGCTAGAGAGAGAAAATCCCTTGCACTCAATACAGGTTGGCGACTTCGGGTATAAGAAAGCTTACGACGAGTTTATTGACTACCCTATTGATATTACTCGGCATCAAATATTCATGGGTAATCATGATTTTTATCCGTACCTTGGCTATCCTTTCTCTTTGGGGGATTACGGGTTCTTTACAATTGAGGGAAAAGATATAGGTTTTGTTCGCGGAGCTAAAACTGTAAGCCAAGAATCAATGTATCGCGTTGAAGCTAAAAGCTGGCTAGAACGTAATGAAAGGTCTAATGAATGGGAAAACTACGACGATCTATGTTTCCCTATGGATGAAGAACTATCGTTGAAAGAGTTTGAATCTGTTGCCGATGTTATAACATATCGAACACCAACAATCATGCTTTCACACGATTGTCCCGCAGAAGTTTGCGAGAAAATGTTTAACATCAAAGATAAAACCAAAACAAGAAATGGACTTCAATCTGTTTGGGAAAAGCATCAACCAGATGTTTGGATTTTTGGTCATCACCACAAAAGTAAAACAATGCAAATGAACGGAACAAAGTTCATCTGCCTAAGTGAATTAGAAACAATAAATATATAACGAGTAGGACAAAACGAAATATTCAAGTAGGAGACATCTAATAATGGGCACGTATCCCGGCGGACTTCTAATCTGTACAGTGGTAATTGGTTGAAAATAGGGGTTCGATTCCCCTCGTGCTCACATTTTTCTTTTTTTATCCTAATAATTTAAATTTTTCTGGACCTCTATCGCCTCTGTCTCATAAGCAGTTGAAAGCGTAATTGGTGACATCGGGGTTCAATCCCCCGGAGGTCCACATATAATTAACCAATCTCGTCTGAACCACAGAACAAAAACCAAAATATGAATATTACAGACAAACAACTTGCATTTAAAATAATTAAGTGTATTGGCTCAACCGGAAGGGACGCACCAAAGATTTCAATGATGACTGAAATACCTTTAGTTGACGTAAATAGAGTTGCTAGAGCACTACAGTTAGCCGGGGTCTTGTCTCACAAATCCGATGCATCAAAATATTGGGCCGCTGTAAAAAACAAGATAGAATTTAAAACGGAGGAAGTGGGATCATAACCCACCGAGCCAACAAATATAATAATATGTACAAACTTCCAACAGATTACACTAAACTCCACTGGACTGAACGTAGAAAAGTCAGAGCACAATATATTGAAGAACAGGATGGAAAATGTTTTTTCTGCGAACAGTCTTTAAACGAAAAACCACCAAATGAAATTGGTAACAAACAAATAAATTGGAAGAAGTTTCCACCAAATTTTTTAAAATACCCAATCCATTTGCAACACGATCACCATACGGGAATGACGGAGGGTGCAGTCCATGCTTATTGCAATGCTGTGTGGTGGCAGTATCACGGAAGATAACAAAAATTTAACATTTAAAACTGGAATAATGGTGAAACTTATTAGCCGTTGCCTTGTTTAATTGGTAATTAAATCAATATTAAGATGATAAGACTAATTATATTAGCAATAATGTTATTTTCCACTACTATTTTTGCACAAGAACAAAAAGTTTATGTCGAGAGCGAGGTGTATGTTTTAGATGGCAATTACGAACAAGATTGCATGGAACACGAAACTGCCTTGTGGGTAGACCCAATATTTCTGGAAAGTGGGCTTATGATGGATAGCGTTCTATACACGTTAGACTTCCAATTTGAATCTACAATATCTGGAACCTGTCAGATTACACAAGTAAAAGATTTTCAGGTGTTCTATATTGAATTACCAAACAGTACAAATACAGTTGATGCTAAAGCGAGTGCATTAGTCCGAGGGTGGCGTAATGGAGTTCTTATCGGAGAACAAATTTTCCCTGCACGATTCTGTAATAACCAACTGGCAAAAAAATAATAATATGTTTACCAACCAATCAAACTCAAACTACACAGCTAAAATTATTCGTTGTGGAGAAGTTTCTCCTATTGATGGAGCAGATTCAATTGCAACTATTATTGTCGATTATCGTACAGTAGTTGTTGCAAAAACGACTGACCCAAAAGAGACGCGAATTTACTTTCCACCTGAATCTCAGCTATCCCATAAGCTGTTGTCGAAACTTAACGAGTATCGTGTAGATAACAATAAAGACAACCTTAACGAGAATGTTGTTTCAAAGGGTGGATTCTTCGAAGAAAACCGTAGGGTTAAAGTAATTAAACTTCGCGGGGTTAAAAGTAACGGATATACAATCCCCGCCGTAGATTTTGCGAAAGTATATGGAATTTTGGTGGAAGATATTGAAGCTAACATTGGCGAATATTTCGATACTGTGAATGGGGAACTTGTATGTAACAAATACATTGTTCCTGTGAAACAATCCGGCAGTCAAAAAACGGGGAAACAGAAGCCAAAACTTACACGACTTGTCGAAGGCCAATTTCAGTTTCACTCTGATACTGCGAACTTGCGTCGTTCTATGACAGAACTCAATAAAGATGATAATATTGTTATCCATAATAAACTACATGGAACGTCATGGATTGTATCCAATGTTCTTGTTAAGCGTCAACTTTCAATACTTGATCGCATTGCTGCATTCTTTGGGGTGAGTGTTCAAACGACCGAATATGACCATCTTGCTGCATCTCGCAAAGTAGTTAAAAATCGCTACATGGAAGACCCTAAGAACACTTCTGATGGGTTCTATGGCTTTGATCTTTGGGGGTATATTAAAGACGAAGTTAAAACAAAGGTTCCTAAAGGCTACAGCATCTATGGTGAAGCGGTTGGCTACCTTCCGAATAGCGCACAGATGATCCAGAAGGGATTTGATTACGGGTGTAAGCCCGGAGAGTATAAACTGAGCGTATATCGCGTAACACTCACTAATGCTGATGGCTTAGTTACGGAGCTGAACAACTTTCAAGTTGAACGATTCTGTGCCAATTATGGCTTTGATATGTCTCAGAAATTTTATGAGGGCACCGTTGAAGGGTTCCTTGCTTTACACAGAACCGACGACGTACTTGATTGGAAAGTCGCATTTGTGTCGAAGTTAGAGGAACTCTATAACGAGAAAAAATGTCACCTTTGTACTTTCCACAAGGTTCCAGAAGAAGGTGTTGTTGTTCGGGTACTTAACCGTCCAACGTTCACTGCCTACAAATGCAAGTCGCAAGCATTCCTTTTTATGGAAAAGGAAAATAATAATAATAATGTTATTGATATTGAGTCTTTAATCGAATAAACGATTGGGAGAAAAAACAGAACGATGCAGGAGAAGCGGACATGGAAGAAACCGCATAAAACATAAAGTTTTGTTAAAAGGGGGTGAGAGATCATC
>Ga0255051_10000006_pt1 | contig 98332 bp, 89 predicted proteins | sample JV7_2_9_MG_FD_181719 | JGI IMG/M metagenome (GOLD analysis project Ga0255051, IMG submission 181719) | Seawater microbial communities from Jervis Inlet, British Columbia, Canada - JV7_2_9 | ecosystem: Environmental > Aquatic > Marine > Inlet | place: Canada: British Columbia | collected 2016-10-06
CATACCACCCTTGCCGATGATAATTTTGGCGTTTGACAACTTGAGCCAGTCGGCCATCCATTGGGAAAATCGAAAACTCGCGGTTGCGGTCACTCCGCCAACCTTATAGCTACCATCGCCACCCACGGAGGCAGCCGGGGAGCAATGGAAATTGGCATTGCTCAGGTCCGTCACTCCCTCGGGGAGTGCTTCGCCGTTTTCAATGACCTTTTTATAGACGCCTTCGCGCGCGGTATAAATCACGCCGTCCAGGTACACCACTGTACCAATTTTTAGCCCCGCCAGATCGTCCGGGGTTACCGGAACTTTTAAACGGACTGTGTTTTGTCCTGCTGCTTCGCTGGCCATTCGACTGTTTCTCTTCGCATATAAGGCGTAAACCACTGCGGGTCGACGCGAAATTCTGTATTTCCATCGGCATCAATGCGCACCGTCGCACGTCGTGACGAAAGACAAAATGTGTGTACGCTTACCGGCATTCCGCCAGTGTGGGTGAAACCCACTTCGATATGGCAGTCGGCGACCATCGAGTTGCCTACAAACCCCATCGCCCCCATGCCGATTCTATTACCGAGTTTTTTCAACTCCAGCTCGAGCTCAGCAATCTTAGGGTCGGGATGCCGATCACCGACAACACGCAGGCAAGCTGCCTGCTTGCCGAGTACCATGGTGATATCCTTCGAACCGCCCACACCCACTCCGACAATAGCCGGCTGGCATGCAAGTCCGCGCTTACCAAATGCAACCAGGGTATCGAGGAAAAAGCGCTTGATGCCATCGATGCCGTCGCCGGGGAATAGCATACGGTAATCGGACCCGAACAGGCCACCCTTGTGTACGGTGGTAATTTCGATCCAGTCAACCTCGGGTTCGAAGCTCCAGTCGATTTCCGGGGCATTGATACCAACATTGTTGTTATGGTCGGTACGCCAGAGTGGATGTACCCGGTTCGGGCGCAATGGAATGTCCTGGGTTGATTGCGCGGTGGCTGCGCGCAGCGCGCGTTCGAGACCGATGAAACCACCCTCCAGCCGCGCGTTGTTACCCACCTTGACATAGTAACGAGGCAATCCGGTATCGGCACACATCGGGCGCCGGTCTTCAGTAGCTGCATTCCAGTTATCCATCATGGTCTGCAATACAAAACAGGAGAGCTCGCCCTGTTCCCATTTCGCCATATCCTCGATACCACGACGATAGTCCTCGGGGATATCAATCGCGGCGTTTGCCATTATCTGGCTCGCGGCCTGTTCTATCTGCTGATCACTGATCATTGGCTACTCCCTACTTCCGAGGATACCACTAATGGATCATCTTCGAGTAGCGATTCGCCCGGTTTCACGATTGAAAAAATAACTGACTGCCGGTCAACCTCGATCTGGTTCTTTTCCAGACTGGCCACGGTAAAGTAGGACTCCTGGAGACTGCCGGTATCGACAAAATCCTCCCGATAGTGCGCGCCGCGCGAATTCTCTCGTGCCAACGCCGCGCTTGCTATTACTTCAGATATTTCGATCAGGCTTTGCAGGTTGAGCCAGTCGTGCCAGCTCAGATTAAATACCCGGTTATCGTTGGCCAGACCGGTCCCGAGCAAGTCCTGTTTTAGATCGTTCAATTGCCGAAGTCCTTTTTCTAACTCCTCGCCGGTCCTCAGTACACCCACCTGTTCCCACATGACATCCATCAAACGGTAACGAATCGCGTTGATATCACCTGCCTGCTGTGTAAAAGGTAATAGTGCGCGATCGATCTCACGTTCGACCAGGGAAGTATCCGGTTCCTGCCAGGACTGCTGTTTACTCACATCGCCGGCCATAATATCGCCTGCAATACCACCATATACGGTTGAATTGGCAACGCCGTTACCCCCCAGTCGATTTGCGCCATGCGCGCCGCCCGCGTCCTCTCCAGCAACATAGAGACCAGGCAGGACACTTCGAGTATCCACATCGACCACAACGCCACCCATAAAATAGTGTGCTGTCGGCACCACTTCGACGCGACCTGCAGCTAGATCAAAACCACAATCGGCGCATCGTTTAACCATGCCGGGGAACTGTCGTGCTACCTCTTCCGGGCCGAGATGGCTCATCGAGATATAAACTCCACCATTCGGTGATGTATTACCCTTTCTCATTTCGGCGTATATTGCGCGACTGACAATATCGCGGGTTGCGCGTTCGCTCGCCGCATCATAATTCGACATGAAACGTTCACCACCCCCGTTTAACAGGTAGCCCCCGGCACCACGCAGGCCTTCTTCGAGCACGGTACCAGTCATGCGTGTGTCACGACCAGCGAGTAATCCGGTGGGATGAAACTGCACCATTTCCATATCACGCAATGGCAATCCCAGGCGCAGGGCCATGGCAAGACCATCCATCGATTTGTCGCCCGATGGAGTGTGATAACGATACATGGTGGGACCACCGCCGGTGGCCAGTAAAATGGCTTTGGCGCGCAGCAGGCTAAATTCACCGTTACGCATATCGACCATCAATACCGCCGCGAGCGCGTCACCGCCGCGATTTGGAATCAACGCCAGGGCGCGGTGTTCTTCCATCAATTCAACCGACGAGGCGCGTACCTGCTCCATTAAACGACTGATAATTTCGATACCGGTGAGATCACCCTTGTGCACGGTACGGTCAAAGGTCTGCCCGGCAAATGCCTTGTGATGGAGCGAACCGTCGGCCTTGCGATCGAAGAAACAACCGAGCTCGTTTTCAAGCTCCTGGACACGTATTACAGCAGTTTCGCAGAGCCGCATCGCCATATCCTGATTCGGTAACCATTTACCGCCATTAATGGTATCCATGAAATGCCGCTCAACTGAATCGCCGGGGCTGAGCGCCACGTTGTAACCACCTTGCACCATGCGCGTGCAACCGCTTTTTCCGACAAGTCCCTTGGCGGCGATGGTTACCTGTAGGTCGGGGTTTGCTTTTTTTGCGTGTAAGGCGGCAAATAGTCCCGCGCCACCACTACCGAGGATCAGTATATCGGTCTGGAAGGTCTGGTATTGCATTTAGACAGCTCGCATCAGAAAGCCAATTGCGAGCAGGAAGGATAAAGCAACTGCAATTGCAGCCAGGGTTTTTTGTCGATCATTCCAGGGCAGAAATTCCAGCGCTAATAGCCGCAGGCCGCCAAACATATGGACGGCCAGTAAAAAAACCAGGCCGAATTCGGCAAACTTGACCAGTGGGTAGTCACTCCAACGCAGCAAGCCATCCATAGTTTCACTTTGCTCCAGGGCCAGGCCAAGCAGGTAAAAATGAAACGGCAGGAAAATAGCCAGACCCACACCGGAAATACGATGCAGTAAAAAAGCAATCCACAGAGGTTGACCACGGTGTGGCTTGATTATCATGCGACTATCGCGTAAACAGCCCGCGCTCCCATCATCAACAGAACCGCAAATACCAGCCAGCTCACCAGGGTGAGTTTGATGTCCTTGATAGACAACCACTCGAACAATACCACCCGGATTCCGATGGCGGCGTGGATCGAAACGGCTAATACAAACAGTCCATAAGTACCGCCCCAAAACAGGCTTCCCCGCGTGCGTGACAGGATTTCTGTACTATCCAGGCCTCCTTGAATGGCAACTATCATCACACCCAGATGCAACAGTACCAGTGGTGCCATGATCATCGCTGATATGCGTTGCAGCAGGTAAATTCGAAAACCGGACATGATTATAGATTCCCGGTAAACACAGCATTGGCTGCGAGTCGTTTCAGGCCAGCAATTGATGCGCTTGGATTGAGTTCGTTTGGGCAATAGGTGGTGCAATTCGCATGCGAATGACAGTTATGGCAACCCGCATCAGACGCGACAGCTTTTAACCGGGCCCGCTGCCCGCTATCGCGTTCATCGTTTTGCAGGGTCCAGGCCCGATTCAACGCCGCGGGACCCAGATACCCGGGATTCCAGCTCACCACATCGCAGGAGGCATAACAAATCGCACAGTTGATACACTCGATCGCCGCGTTGGCTGCGATTCGTTTTGGCGACTCGGGTAACACGGGTTCGATCGGATCGTGCCTTGTTTTGCGGGGACTGAACTGACCCTCGGCCGCTTTCCATTTAGCAAAAAACTCGTTCATATCGCAGGCCAGATCCTTGATCACCGGCAGGTTACGCAGCGGCTCGATCATCAGTCGATTACCTTGCACGACCTTTTGTACATGAGTGCGGCAAGTCCAGCGTGGAATGCCATTGACCATCATGGCGCAGGAACCACACATACCGACTCGACACGAGAAACGGTAGGAAAGCTGGGCATCCTGCTCGCGCTGAATCCAGGTCACCACATCGAGTATGGTCTGGCTTGGCTGCCGGGGTACCTGGTAGATCACATGCCCACCGCCCGAGGCATCGCCACGCCATACGCTCACTTCAAGTCTATCTGCTGGTTCCTGCAATTATAAGGTCCGCTATTTTTGACTATTACCCAGTCACAGCGCGTCACCGGGTAAAGGAAGGTCTATTAGATGATTAAATAAAAGTTTATGAAAGCAATAAATTTTAGCGTGGGTATTAAATAATAATTAACCGGCTTATTTAGTCGGTATACCGTATGCGGGCATTTGACCGTATAGCTCTACGACACAGGCCAGTTCATGATAGACAATATCGATCAATTTAAATTTGGCGCTATCATGACGGGTTAATATACCCAGCCTTCTTGGACTGGCAGGTGGATCAATGGGTATCCGCCTGTATTAACGTTCGCATCGAAGGTCTCCCAGCGCCAACCGCATCGTCGGTCGACCGCTGAGCCTGGGCTACCCGACGCTCACACCTGAACCGCTAATCGCCCGGGCGGCATGAAGCCGAGAAGAAACAGTCGAGATCGTTTTTGTGACACAGATCACATATTGACAAGAATATCGGGTACCGCGTCGGCTGAATCATGGTTCTCAAGCGAGCATGGAAAATATGAACTATTATCTGTAATGCCTATAACCATAATTGATAAGTTATAAACAACAAGACAATGGACAATAAAGCAACTGTTATAGATCTCGACCAAAATAAAGATTCAGTCAATCAAGGGTCTGACGAAACCGTGCAAACTGATTTTACCCTGATTGCCAGTTGCGCCTTTCCTGATACCACAGGGGAAGCAGAAAAACGTGAAACTAAGGCAGACCAGGCAAGGGAATTTATTGCTTCTATCAGAAATAGTCCCTTGTCTCTCAAGCAGAAAATCCTCAACCTTATTCAACCAAAATAATACAGCCCCTGCCTCACTGGGTTGATATCCAGTTCTCACGAGAGAACCTAATCTGGCAATTTAGCAGACTAATAAGAGCTCGATTAATAAAATATGGACGCGGTTACTCGGCGACTAGTTCGGGATAGCCAAACAGCGAAGGCGTACCGCCGGTATGCACAAATACCAGATGATCATCCATCCCGTAGTTACCGTTCTCAAGGCAATCGATCAAAGCCGCAAATGCCTTACCCGTATAAGTCGGATCTAGAAATATTCCTTCTCTGCTTGCCAATAATTTGATAGCAGCAGATGTTGGCTCATTTAATTGACCATAACCCGGGGCGAGAAACCGGTCGTCACATAATACTTCGCCAACATCAAGATCAATATCGAGACCCAGCAAATTTACCACCGACTGGATTTTGGTTAAAACCCTTTGTTGTTGACTTTGCGCATCTCGTCGCACACAGATTCCACTCACCGGTATACTGCAGCCAGATGCGCGCAAGCCGAGTAATAATCCAGCATGCGTCGATGCGCTACCCGTGGGCAGGAAAATCCCGACCGGCTTTATTTTCATCGACGCGAGCTGTGCCAAAATTTCCTCGGCCGCTTCAACATAGCCCAATGCCCCGTATGGCGTGCTCGCGTTGGATAAAGGAATGACATAAGGTTTTTTGCCTTTTGATTTTAAAACCTCGGCGCGCTCAATCATTGCCTGATCTGCACCACCTTCATCCTCACCCACCGAATAATAGTGTATTTTTGCACCCATTAGTCTAATCAGAAAGGGATTTCCAGATTTCTGATATTCCACCTGATCTCGCTCAACGCGATGTTCTAGCTGAACTTCGACTTCCATATTCATTTTACGTGCGGCAGCCACAGTCATACGCGCATGATTTGACTGAACCGCACCGGTCGTCAGCAACGTATCTGCACCCTGTGACCTGGCATCGCCAATATAGTATTCGAGCTGTCGAGCCTTGTTACCGCCAAAGGCCAGACCGGTACAGTCATCGCGTTTGATCCAGATATTGGTTCCATAATCAACACTCAGATTATGCAATCTTTCGAGCGGGGTCGGCTTATGACTGAGAACAACTGTCGGGAAGGCACTGGTCAGCACTGGGAATCACTTCAGGATCAAATGGGCATGACTATAACACGAACAGTATGGGTTAGCGGGGATCCCTGGCCGTCGGATTATTTTATTCCCGGGAATTGACTTTGATGGACATTGTCGCCCGCCAAAGCCTTCACAACTCGGTAGTTTCAACCGAGTTGTACACGACGTTACTGGAGCCAGCCCTTCTCGCGATAGTACTTGATGGCGCCCCTATGCAGTGGTGCAGCCAGGCTGTCGGTGTGCATTTGTGCCGGCGTCAGCAATGCGAACGACGGATGGGTTCTTTTCAGGCGTTCCAGGTTTTCAAACAGGGTCTTGACTATGGTATAGACAGATTCCTCATCCATCTCTTCGGAGGTGATCAGTGTGGCTTTTACGCCCAGGGTAGCTATCGGTCCGGGATTGGATGCGTAGGTTCCGGCCGGTATGCTGATCGCCTGATAAGCCGGATTCTGCTCGATGAACTGCGTAATATCCGGCCCTGAAATACTGACAAGTTCTGCCTTGCACAGTCTTACGACCTGCTGAATCGAAGAATTGGGATGTACGTTGACCCGAACGATGGCATCCACGTTGCGATGGCACAATGCCATCGAGTCCTGGGACCGCGACGTGGGTATTTGCTCCACCAGGGTGAATTCCTTGTTCGACCATTTTTTTGCCGCCATCAGGGAATTCATAATCTCGCGCTGCGATGAACCCTGGTTGCCGATATTCACGGTTTTACCCCGAAGATCGTCGAAGGAATTAATTCCCGAGCCCTGGTAGGTGATCAGCGTGAACGGGATACTGTTCAGAGAGAAAAGACTACGCAGGTTGTCGTAACGAATGTCGGTAAACTCAAATCGACCACTCTGATTAAAGGCATTCGCCTGCTTGGTGGAATCGACGATGCCGAGATCCAGTGAGCCACTGCGAATATTGGTCAAATTGTGCACCGCAACATCGGCGTGTCCGGCATCATCGGCTGGCCTGACCCTGCATTCCAGCCCATCGGCCAGGCTGTTAATCATCCGGCAGATAGCCCGGCCGGTATGATGATCGAAGGTACCGGACTGGCTTGTGCCGAGGAGAAGTTCAAGCGCGGAGGATGTCGAAAAGGAGCCCAGGAAAACTACAACAGCCAGTAACAATTGTCCCGTTACTGAGATCTGGTTTTGAATCCTGAACGCTCTGGGGATATTATTCTTCATCGTGCTCTCCCGTTCCCGGCTGGCGGGTACATCTGACCGAATATTAGAATTATAAAGCCATGTTACTCGCATGTTGTCTCCAGTCAAATGGTTGTATATGACCTTATCAACACTGCGGAGAACTACAAAAGGCTCCCTATAGAACCACTGAGAGCTTAGGCCAACCAACGAATCAGGATTATCCCACAGGCAACCAGCACCGCTGCGAATATTCGCTGCCGACCAAACGCTTCCCGAAATACCAGTGTTCCAATCAGGGCTGCAAAAATAACACTGGTTTCGCGCAATGAGGAGACCATCGCCATCGGCCCAAAACCCATCGCAAATATTACCAGCGCATACGCGGTACTGGATGCCAGGCCTCCAACGATTATTTTGCCCTTCTTGCCGGTCATGTAATCGAACCAGCTAGCACGGTCTCTAACCAATAGAACAAGACAAATTGGAAAGGGTTCGAGCACGAATAGCCATAGGATATAACTCATACTGTTGCCTGCTGCCCGCACCCCCAGGCCATCAGTCACGGTATAGGCTGCAATTAAAACCGAGGTGGTCAGGCCCCAACGCAACGCGAGCGGCGAAATACTACCAAACTGGCCACCCAGTAACGTAATACTGACCAACCCGAAACTGATCAGACCAATGCCCAGCATCGACCCGGGTGATAACCACTCGCGCGCAAATATAGCAGCGCCGAGCGCAACCAGTACCGGCGCCAGGCCTCGAAACAAGGGGTACATCTGCGATAGATCGCCTGCACGGTACGACCTGGCGAGTGAGAAATAGTAAAAATTATGCCAGATAACCGACAGTAAAATCATCGGCCAGCTTTCAACCAGGGGTATCGGTACAAGGAACAGGAAAGGCAGGCAAACCAGTGCACCGATGAGCTGATAGGAAGCGATACTATACTCCGGCGTACCACCGGATTTAGCCATTGCATTCCAGCTCGCATGTAATAAAGCCGCGAGTAAAACCAGCCCGATCAGTAGAGGAGTCACGCTGTGCTTACAAGTATTACACTAAAAATTATCTGCCGTCCGGGCAGTCGCGTTGATATCAATATAACTGGAGAGCGGTATATGTCTACTTAACCACCGTCACGCTACATTGCGCATGCCGCACGACCTTGGCGGCGCAGGAACCCAGCAACAAATTCTCGATCTGACTGTTATGCGAGGCAATTACGATCAGGTCGACATCGTCGGTGTTGGCCTGTTTTAATATTAGCTCTGCAGGATTCCCCTCAACCACGATCGGGTTGGTATTTATATCGTTCGGAATATTGTCATCCACGTATTGCCTGAGGCGGCGGGCGACTTCTTTCAATGCATTTGCCACCGCCTGCTCATCAAAAAAAGAAGCAACGATAGGCATTCCAAAACCCGGTGCGACCGTCATCACGGTGAGTATTGCCTTCGATCGCCTGGCCTCGTCAATTGCAATCTTAAGGGCTTTTTCAGCTTCGGCCGTATGTTCCAGATCTACTGAAAAGAGAATATTCTTATACATGACTTGGTTCCCCCGCCGGTGTGATTTTATCCCGATCACGGCGTGTCGCCTGGACTTTCCAGACCAGGAATAACAGCGCTAGTGCAGGTATATAGAACCAGCGCTTATCCGGTGTATCGGCCTTTTTCTGTACGTCGACAATTTCCCAGTCAAAATCAATCTTCTGTTTGTCGGCAGCGCTACCGAATACTATATTATCTACCAGCATCTTGCCGTCTTCCTCTCGTAGTTCGAGCCCTGCCGCCATTTCTATACGGTCCTTGCCTGGCCCGAGTTTGCCAACCGGTAGCATAACCACCTTGTCTACCAGGTCGCCTTCCAGGGTTTCACCCATGACGTGGACCCTTAGCAATCCATTATCCGGCTGTTGTTCGGCGACTTCATAGATTTGACTGGCCTCTACCTTGACCAGTGGATCGTAAATCATATCCATGAAGAATCCCGGACGGAATAGTGTAAAGGTGATCAGTAACAATGCGGCCGATTCCCATTTTTTACTGTGGGTGATGAAGAATCCCTGTGTCGCTGCGGCAAACAACAGCATTGCTACCAACGCCGAGCTGATCACGACAATCAAATGTATCGGACCGGTGATTCCAATCATCAGCAATTCGGTATTGAAGATGAACATGAAAGGTAGCACACCGGTACGTATGTCGTAGGTGAATCCCTGGACACCGGTTTTAATCGGGTCACCTCCAGAGATAGCCGCCGCCGCATAGGCGGCCAGGCCCACCGGCGGGGTATCGTCCGCGAGTATGCCGAAATAGAACACGAATAAATGGACCGCGATCAAGGGTACGATCAAACCATTACTGGCGCCGACCGAGACGATAACCGGGGCCATCAATGAGGAAACCACGATGTAGTTTGCGGTGGTCGGTAACCCCATACCCAGTATCAGGCTAATAAATGCGGTAAACACCAACATCAGGATCAAGTTACCGGCCGAGATAAACTCGACGAACTCGGCCAGCACCAGGCCAATACCGGTCAGCGTGACCGTACCGAGGATAATGCCCGCACAGGCGGTCGCCACCCCTATACCGATCATGTTCCGGGCGCCGGAGACCATGCCATCGACAAAATCCTCGCGACATTCCCTGAAATACTCACCGAGCTGGCTCTCACCGCGAAACATGGCCTTCAGCGGCTTATGGGTGAGTAGTACGATTGCCATGAATATAGTGGCATAAAAAGCCGACAGACCGGGAGACAGGCGTTCAACCGTCAGACACCAGATTAATACCGCAACCGGCAACAAGAAGTACAGGCCAGATTTTACAATGGGACCGGGTACCGGCAACTCATCGATCTTGTCACTGCGCCCAAGCTCCGGAAAATTGGTCGAATACCTGGCCAGGGCTACATAGGCGATCAAAACTATGACTGAGGCAATCCAGAAAGTGAAATCACCACCCACTTCTTTTATCCAGCCAAAACCGTAGTAGCAGATACCCGACAATATGATGATGCCGAGAATAACAACGGTATATACGGTCAGGCTACGCAATAGAGTACTCTGGACGGTCTTCTTCAGGCCCTCGAGACCAGCCTTCGATGCCTCCAGGTGGACGATGTAAACCAGTGCAATATAGGCAATGACTGCTGGCAGGAAGGCGTGTTTGATGACTTCGATATAAGAGATACCAACAAACTCGATCATCAGGAATGCCGCAGCACCCATGACGGGCGGTGTCAGCTGGCCATTGGTCGACGACGCGACTTCCACTGCACCCGCCTTTTCTGCCGAGAAACCCACACGCTTCATCAACGGGATGGTAAAAGTGCCAGTGGTTACCACGTTGGCAATCGACGATCCCGATACCAGGCCCGTTAACGCGGACGAAACCACAGCAGCCTTCGCCGGACCACCGCGCATATGGCCGAGTAACGAAAAAGCAACCCAGATGAAATAGTTACCGGCGCCGGCTTTTTCCAGCATCGAACCGAACAGTACAAACAGAAACACCATCGATGCCGACACACCCAGTGCCACACCAAAAACACCTTCCTGGGTAATCCACATATGCGACATGGCTTTACCGAAGGAAGCGCCTTTCCAGGCAATAATGTCCGGGGCAAGGTGGCCAAAAAATACATAGCTGAGGAAAATTGCCGCAATTACCATTAACGGCGGTCCCAGGGCACGCCTCGCTGCTTCCAGTACCAGTACTAGGCCGATACCAGCAATGACCAGATCCGTGGTGGTTGGTAGTCCGGGACGATCTCCCAATTCGACCGCAAAAATCGACAGATACATGGTCACAACTATACCGGTGAAAGCCAATATCCAGTCTTGAATTGGAATTCTTTCACGGGGCGAGCTTTTTAACGCCGGGTAGGCCAGGAATGCAAGTGAAATTGCAAAGGCAAGATGAATTGATCGAGTATCGGTATTATTGAGTACTGGTAACCAGGAGGAAAATACATCCAGATAGGGCAAGGGCGAAGCAATCCACAGTTGAAATACTGACCAGCAAAACGCGGTCGCTACGATAAGTTTGCCAACATTACCCTTGGGACTGCGTGCGCCGGTATCGGTGGCGGCTATCATCGCCTCAAGTTCAGAGTCTGAAGCTTGAGATTTTTCTGTTTCTTCGACCATTGCGGTCTCTCCTCAATTTGGCAATAGTTATTGTTCAGGAAACCTCTTACTTGAGTTTGAGCAACAGCGGCTCCTTGATAATAATGGGGATCTATTTTGCTTATTTAACTCAATCTGAATTGCACAGTTCTCTTTGCAGCTTGAGTTAAATAAACAAGGGGGCCAGGCCCCCTTGCCAGAACTTCTACTAGCTATCGTACAAATTACATCCAGCCACGTTCCTTGTAATAGCGAACTGCGCCGTCGTGTAGCGGTGCAGAAATACCCTTGCTGATCATGTCCTTCTCGTTTAGATGCCCAAATGCAGGGTGTAACTTTTTGAATGCTTCAAAGTTATCGAATACTGCTTTTACAACCGCATAAATGGTGTCAGCCGAAGTTGCTGTTGACGCCACAAAGGTAGCAAGAACACCGAAAGTTGGAACATCATCCGGGTTACCACGATACATACCACCAGGAATTACGGTAGTGCCATAGAATGAATTCTCTTTTACCAGCTTATCTACCGCGGGTCCCTTGACTGCAACAAAATTGGCATCGCAGGTGGTAGTTGCTTCCTTGTTCAGGGCTGCGGGGTTACCAACCAGCCAGAAAAATGCGTCGATCTTGTTATCGCATAATGCGCCAGGTGTCTCGGAAGACTTCATCTGCGAGGCCAGTTTAAGATCACCGTTGGTTTTTCCCATGGCTTTCCAGACCACACCCCAGGTTGCTTCAGTTCCCGATCCCGGGTTTCCAATATTGACACGCTTGTTTACCAGGTCATCGATGGTCTTGATACCGGCATCTTTACGCGCAATGATACTAATAGGTTCCGGGTGCACCGAGAATACGGCCCTGAGTCCCTTGTAGGGACCAGCATCGATAAACGCCTGCTTTCCAGTACCGTTATAGGCATGGTACTGCCAGTCAGACTGTGCGACGCCCATGTCCAGTTCACCACCGCGAATGGTATTAATGTTGTATACCGATCCACCGGTTGATTCAACCGAGCAACGTACACCGTGTTCCTTGCGTCCCTTGTTTACCAGCCGGCAAATAGCACCACCGGTAGGATAATAAACACCGGTTACGCCACCGGTACCTATGGTAACAAATTGCTGCTCTGCGGCGAGTACTGGTGCCGTGCTGAATGACGCGGCGACCAGTGACGCAATAGCGAGCTTAGCTAATACTTTCATGATTTTCTCCTTTGCTTTTCGGGCCGATTAATTGTTGTTATGGTGGGACACGGCTTCGGCAATCCTTGTACCACTAAAAAAACCTTGGCGGTTTCCGCTCATTGTAGGTTTAGGGAATTTAAAGTCAAATTTGCGCAGCTATTCGAAGGGCTAATATATAGCGCCATCGAGGCTATAATGTTCAAGTCGGTGCGCCGCGATAGTAGTGCCATAAAAACAGGCTTCCCGCGCTACGCCAGGGTGACCAATGCTCAATCAGGGCGCGTGCCTGCTTTGGCGTCGGTCGCTGCGCCAGCCCCTTTAATCGCTGTAGCGATACCTGCAATGCCAGGTCGTCTGCGGGGAATATATCCTTGCGTCGCAGCGAAAACATCAGGTAGATTTCTGCACTCCAGACTCCAAAGCCGCGTAATGCCATTATTGCCTTAATTACCTCATCATTTTCCATTGCCGCCAAGTCACCAGGAACAAAATCACCGTCGAGAATTGCCCTGGCAAGCCCCTGTGCATACTCGACTTTTCGCATTGACAATCCGGCTTCACGCAGCACGCCTTCGGGCAATTTAAGTAACGAAAGAGCATCCAGTCGGGGCAACAGCTTGCGCACTCGCTGCATAATCGCCGCGGCCGCTTCGGTCGAAATTTGCTGGCTCACCATTGTACTGAAAAAGGTTTCGAACCCCTGCGCTCGAATTCGCGGCTGCGGGTAGCCAATAGCTCCCAGGGCCCGCGCTACCTCGGCGTCGACGCGGGCTATGCTATCTACATCGTTGATGACTTGTTCTTGATCCAAATATATTAACCCAGGGCCAGTTCGGGAATTTACACTATTTACAGCGACAATTTAAAGTGCCAGTTAACAACAGCAATTAGAGCCGGAATCTTATAACAATGATAAGTTTCAAGATTCCGGGACGCCGGACCGCTGCTTCCGCAGGAATTACGAAGGTCAGTTTTAGAGATTCGATTAAGAGCCATTGGTGAACTATCAATCAGCCTGGCCAGGCGCATGTTAATCGAAAATACATTAAGATACTGCTGGAATTTCGATTGTGAATTTTTAATATGGTCACTCTTTAAACTTAACAGGAGACTCGCGATGGCGGCTTACTGGATCGCCCATGTTACTGTCAACGACGCCGATGCATACGGCGAATATGCCAAACGCGCGACCGGTGCTATCGAAGCCCATGGTGGTGAATTTCTGGCGCGGGCAACGCGCACAATCTGGCTCGAAGGCAACGAGCGCGCGCGTAACGTTGTCGTGCGTTTCCCCTCTGTCGAGGATGCCGAGCAATGCTACCAGTCAGCGGCTTACCAGGAGGCCCTGTCCTATGCGAGGGGAGCCTCCGAGCGTGACCTCTGCATTGTCGAAGGTAATTAAACAGGAATTCGGGGAGATCTAACTGGCTCGTAATGCCTCGCTCCGATCCCGAAGATAACTAAAATAAAGCAACCCCGGTAATGGAAGAAAAACAGAATACCCGTGTAGATCCACAGGATGAGCCGCGCATGCATCAGCTGGTGGTTGCCGTCAAACGGCGGGCACCGCTTGATGCCCTGGTGTTGCTTGATCGCGAATCTGATGAAGTTATCGCGGATGTCCTGGAGCAATTACATCCTGACCTGGCCGTACGTATCCTGTCGCATATGGAATCAGAGCACAGCGCCCTGTTATTGCCGAGCATCGAAGACAAAATTGGCGAGCAATGGTCGGTTAACCTGGGCTATCCGGAAGACAGTATCGGCCGCATGATGGAACCACCGTTAGAAGCTTTCCCACCAACCATGCGCGTGCATGAACTGACCGATATACTGCGAAATATTGCTCGTGATCGGCAGGTGGTCTACGCTTTCGTAGTCGATGAAGACATGACCCTGGTCGGCCTGGTAGCGATGCGCGATTTACTGTTTGCGAAACCTGAAGATACGCTCGAGAATCTGATGGTCACGCAATTGTTCTACTTCAGGGCCTCTACCACGGTGGACGACTCGATTGGCGCGGCACTGTTACGCCACTATCCGATCTATCCGGTGTGCGACGAAGATCGGCACCTGGTAGGCCTGGTACGGGGTTACGCCCTGTTTGAGCGACGAACCATTGAACTCACCGCGCAAACCGGACAAATGGTCGGCGTCGAAAAAGAGGAACATATCGGCACCCCCTGGCTTAAATGCATGTTAATGCGCCATCCCTGGTTACAGTTAAATTTGATGACCGCATTCGTAGCAGGCGCCGTAGTCGGCATGTTTGAAGACACGATCGCCCAGATTGTAGTGCTCGCGGCTTTTTTACCCGTGCTGGCCGGGCAGTCCGGCAATTCTGGTTGCCAGGCGCTTGCGGTGACGCTGCGAAGTATGACCCTGAATGAGCTAAAACCCGGGATGGAATTTAATTTAATCAAAAAAGAGGCCGCACTGGGTCTCGGCAATGGCTTGCTGGTCGGACTGACCGCGGCCCTTGGCATGTATCTTTATGCCAGCTCGAGCGGTAACGAGTCGGCGTTCACGCTGGCCGTGGTGGTGTTGTTTGCAATGCTCGGTGCCTGTATCATCAGCGGCGTCATCGGTGTCATTGTGCCCCTGACCCTTCGCCGTTTAGGCACGGACCCGGTCACTGCGTCGACAATATTTCTCACCACCGCGACCGATATCGTCAGCATGGGTTTATTGCTGCTGCTGGCAACCATAATAATGTTGTAAATGGAATGCACGGGCAACGATAGCGTCCCATTACAAAATTTAGCGAGGTTTAGATACCAAGCATTTCCAATGGACTGGTTACTGAAAACCTGTTGTGCAGGTTTGGGCCTCACTATATCCCCAGGATAAAACCATTGAAAAGAACAATATTTCAATCATACAACACATGCAGTCGAACCCAGCGAAGCTGGGCCGCCGATGCGGGGCGTTATGTGGCAGGCAACAACAAAAACGCGTGTCGGCTTAATCGACAAGGCTGCGTAGGACTGTTCATTGCACTGAGCGGGCGCTAGCACCTATCAAATTAAGGCACCCCATTTTCGTTGTCAGTGGAACCCACCAACGCTTTTACAGTTAACGTATGACCGACCCCGAATCGAAGTTATTTGCGTATTATGCGGCCTTCACGATCCAGGATTTACACCAGCCCTTGGCGTTGACCAGCTTCCCGGGAAATATTGCACATGGGCCCCATTCGGCGTCCGCTGTGCCGGTATAGAGTTGGCATCCAACACAAAGTTTCGCTGCATCTGGAGACTCGTGGACATACTCCAGCGCTTTTGCTGTGGGATCCTCAAGATCCAACTTCGGGGTTTCGGCCGCCAATGCAATTCCCTGGCGGGTTAGAGTGCTCAACGAGATGGCAACGACCCCGGTACCGAGAGAGCATAAAAATAATCTGCGCGATTTGGTCACTGTAGGTTCCTCTTTAACATTTGTTCGATTGGGCGGACGAGGGTAACATTTAACACATGAAGAGTCTGTAAGGTAAACATTTAACTTTCTTCTCTATACCTCCAATGTCTCCTATGGCATATAAAACTAAACATAACCAGTTGCCACGACCATTCGGCAAGGCTATAGGGTATTTGGAATCATGAAACAGCTGTGTGCAATATTCGATCTCGATGGAACCCTGGTTGATAGTGAAGTCCTGAATTGTCGCGCTTACGTCGAGCTGATTGCGGAAATAGATGAATCTGACACCGAATTAACTAAACGATACCGGGGCATGAAGTACTCGAATATTGTCTCCGATATTGAAACCAGTTTCAAAGTAGCTCTACCGGACGATTTCGAGTTGCTATACCGTGATCACGTCGCCACGTTATACGAATCCGAACTAAAAGCGAACCCCGGCGTGCTGGAATTGTTATCCGGCCTTGAAATCGAGCGTTGTGTCGCTTCGAGCGCCCCGATTAAAAAAATCATCCATGCGTTGGAGCTAACCGGTCTCGGCGGGTACTTCGGGGGCAATATTTTCAGCTCATACGATATTGGCTCATGGAAACCCGAGCCAGACCTGTTTCTACACGCCGCGGCCACTATGAACCGTAGTCCAGTGCACTGTGCTGTGGTCGAAGATAGCGACCTCGGTGTAGAAGCCGCTTTTGCCGCCGGTATGCATGTATTTCATTATGCCCCAAACTCTGCGAAGACCAGCAGGGATCGATACCAGTCTTTTCAGCAGATGTCAGAATTAAGCGGCTTGTTCGCCGAATTTGCTAATGCTTTCTAACATTAATCTCCGGGTTGCTCTCTCTACAAAATGGCGCGCCGAATTGAAACTACCCTTGCTTAAGGAATCGCGCTATTCCACTGCTGGAGTAGCCATCGCGACGCCAGATGATCGGAAAATAGTTTTCATCCATTTCGCTTGAATCCAGCTGAGCGTAACGACTGTAAATCGGGCCGGTGCCCTGGTGGAAGTTATCGCGAACGAATTCAGCACTACTCGACATTGCATGCAACACCAGTGAGCGGCGTGGGCCGGACCCGGTATTTGCACCCGAGCCATGCCAGGTCCAACCATGGTGGATCGAACCACTACCGCTGGGTACTACCACCGGCACGATGTCGGGGTTAACACCTTCGATTTCGGCATATTTGATCATCGGTGCACGGTAATCCACGGGCGCGTGGAATTCACCCTCAGGCTCCGCATGTTGCCAGCGGTGCGAACCTCGAACCAGCTCCATCGTACCGTTATCAGCCTCGACATCGTCGAGCGCAATCCAGACCGTGCAAATCTCCCCGGGTTCGAACCAGCTCAGGTAGGCATTGTCCTGATGATAGCCAATCGATTTTGCACCTACCGGCTTCCAGATGGCGTTGTCCTGCATCACCCGCGTACCGGGCCAGTCCATCAGTTCCGCCACCATCTTGCCGATTCCCGCAGACAAAATGACACGGGCGATGCTGCGATCGGATTTCCAGGCATTACATATTTGGCGCGTGAGTTCCGGGTCAGACTTTGCCTGCTGCCAGTTGACTTCGTCGGGCAGGGTGCCGGTTTCAAATTCGCCTTCAAATATACGATCAAAAGCATCTCGAAGCCGATCTACCCTGTCGTCATCAATTATACGATCGACCAGTATCAAGCCATCCTGGTGAAACAGATCTTTTTCGGTATTCTTTAAAGTCAGCATTTGACCAGTTTAGTTTCCCAGATCAGTCGAGGTGATAAAACTCTCGATATCGATGACAACACCGCCCAAATCGAATAGTAATAGTTCAATCACTGGTCCGGATACCTGTTAAATAAATCGATCCCGCAACCGGTAATACTGAACTGCCGCCGACAGAAACCATGGCTTTCCGAAGTAATAAGGTCGTGCCTGGAACTTGATGTCATCGAAGGCAGTTCTACCCTCGAATTTTCCCAGTACCTGCAAGCCGAGTCGATTGCCAAAATAACTCGCTTGACATATTCCCGAACCACAGTAGCCCATCGTATAAAACAGGCCATCCTGTTGACCCAGGTGCGGCAAATAGTCGAAGCTGAAACCGACGTACCCCATCCAGCTGTGGCTGAGTTTGACATCTTCAAGCTGTGGAAAAATACGTAGTAATTCTCCGCGCAGCGCGGGCGCACTTTTTAACGGATCGGTTTCAAATATCGAAACCCGGCCGCCAAATAGTATTCGCCTGCCATCGGGGGAGCGCCGAAAATAAACCACCATTTTTCTCGAGTCGCTAAATACGCGGCTGTTCGGCATCAATTTATCGGCCCGGGATGGGTCGAGTTGTTCGGTCGCGAGCATGTAACTGCCAATCGGTATTATGCGGCGGCGTTGCCATGGCGTCACCGAACCGGTATATGCACTGGTTGCGATCACGACTTTTTTTGCATTTACACTACCGCGGCTGGTAATCACGCGAAATCCGTCACCATTACGCTCAATTTTTATTGCCGCACAATCTGAGACCACGGAACACCCACCGGCACTCGCGGCAGCGAGCAAACCCTGATGGTATTTCGCCGGATCGAGCGAACAGTGACTATCGATTACCAGGCCACCGTGATAATAATCACTGTCGATTTCACTCGCCTGATCTTTTCGCTCGACTAGTCTGAGTGTTTGCTCGAGTCCTTTCGGCTGGTTTTCGACCCGACTGGCCAGGCGACTGAACTGACGCGTATTGTGCGCAGCCACAAAGCGCCCACATTGTTTGAACTCACAATCGATATCCTCGGAATGAATAAAGTTTCGAAGCCAGTCAAGCGCGTTACGCGCTTCCTTGATCAGATCAAAAGCCGTGTCTGCCCCGTATTTTCGCCTGAGCTTGTCGTAGCCGAGTTTGATTTCGCCACTGATCTGACCACCATTACGGGTGCTGCAACCCCAGCCGGCACTTTGCGCATCGATCACCAGTGTCTCTAGCCCACCACGCACCGTTTCCAGCGCGCAATTCAATCCAGCGTACCCGGAACCGATTATCAACACATCGGTATTATGCGGCAGGACCTGGTCGACCGGCTCGGGCCGTGGTGTCATATCCCACCAGTAAGGTTGGGCCTTGAAGTTCTCGCTAAATATCGAATCGACCATTAATTCATCAGCTCCAGAATCGTCTGGTGAAGACTTTGCGGAATCTCGATACCGGTTTCAGCCGTTTTGTGCCGATTGACGAAACGCCGCGCGCCGGGTAATCGCGTGCCTTCCTGTTGCAGGACGGCCTCGAACAGTTTTTCGCCGCGTGCCAGAAAGCCATCCGGGTCACCAAATTTGGCAGGATCGAGTGCGATGATCAGCTCGCCTCCCTTGGGCGGACCGCCATTACCGCCATCGTCCTCTGCCGACTCGATACTCAGGAATTCCCCTATCATCGCCCCGGCCAGAAGTTCCACCATCATTGCCAACGAAGCTCCCTTGTAGCCACCAAATCCCAGTTGGGCGCCTTGTAGCACAACATTTGGATCCGTCGTCGATTCGCCCTTTGGCCCGATTCCCGCGGTCTCCGGTACGCTGTGTCCATCGCGCGCGGCTATCTGTAATTCGCCGCGTGCCATTGCCGCGGAAGCCTGATCGAATACCAGTGGTGGTGCATTTTCGCGCGGCCAGGCGAATCCCATTGGATTGGTACCGTACACCGGTTTGATACCCCCGGCAGGCGCCACGTAGGGGTAAGAGGCGGTGAATGCAAACGCGCACAGGCCTTCCATCGCCAGTCTTTCCACCTCGGGCCACATCGCTGCGATATGAAACATATTCACCAGCGCGAGTGAGGCGATACCGTTTTTGCGCGCACAGTCAACCAGGGGTTGATGGGCGATTTCCTGGCCTAGCGGGGCAAATCCATTATCACCGTCTACGCGGATCACCGCAGGTGCGAGCTGTTCAACGCGCGGTTTAGCCTTGCCATTAGCGCGCCCCGACTTTACCGCAGTGGTATACCACGGCAGTCGAAACAACCCGTGCGAATGGCACAGGTCTCCTTCCGCCTGGATCATCCGGTCTGCCGCCGCGCTAGCATTGGCGCTATCGCAGCCATTTTGCTGCAAACACTTCATCGCTAAATTGTGTGCTTCCTCTAGGCTCATGCTCATACTACTCATTGATACTCTCCTGGACCTGTTTATTCTGGTTCAACTGACCTATATGACCACCACTTGCGGCTATCTATTTTGTACACCACGTGCTCCCGAAGCGGGCTTTTGTGAGGGACTGTTGGGTGGTCAAAATTTGCCTGCAAATTCTCCATATTGAGGCGTTCCATCACGGCCCGGGATTTCATATTGGGAACCGAGGCAAACGCAAAAACTTCGGGCAATTCAAGTTTGCCAAAAGCGAAATCCAGGCATGCTGTTCCAGCCTCGGTAGCATATCCCTGACCCCAGCAGGCTCTTGCCAGGCGCCAGCCTATTTCAACGCATGGGCCAAATGGCAATTGATATGCTGGTTTATGCAGGCCGACCAAACCGATAAAAGTTCGATCGCGAGTCGATTCGACAGCCCAGAAACCCCAGCCATTATTCGAGATCAGGGATTTGAATTTATCGACCGCCGCATTACTCTCCTGTCGGCTAAGCAGCTTTGGAAAATATTTCATCACCTCGGGGTCGGCATTAATACTCGCCATATTCGGCAAGTCCTCGTTACGCCACTGTCTCAATAACAGTCGATCGGTTATTAACTCAACTACTTCTTTTTTCTGCCGATTAAAATACTTCAATTAAAAGCCACCACTACTTTATAAGTTGAAGATAACAGATATCGAATCCCTTATCGCGGTGGTTTATAATTACACCAGTTTTCTATAACTGCTTTCATCCTGCACACCGAAGCGTTAGAAGCATTGCCGGTAAAATTTCCTGGTAAATATTGATAGCATGATAAAAAAGATACTCCTACCGAATGAAAAAGATCTCGGTGGGCTTGTTGTGCGCAGGCTATTCCCGGTAATCGGGTGCAAAAACGTCGGACCGTTTGTTTTCTTCGACCATTTCGGGCCGGTAGATTTTGCTCCGGGTGAGGGCATGGATGTTCGCCCGCATCCACATATCGGTCTTTCCACCGTCACTTATCTGTTAGAGGGAGAAATCCTGCACCGCGACAGCCTTGCCGTGGTACAGGTAATCAGGCCCGGGGAAATTAACTTGATGGTGTCGGGTAAGGGTATTGTCCACTCCGAACGCACCTCACCAGAAAAACGCGCCAGTGGCCAGGTTGCGCACGGATTACAGCTCTGGTTAGCCTTGCCCGACCAGGATGAAGACTGCGACCCCGCGTTCCACCACTACGATGCCGTGGATATTCCCGGATTATCCGAAAATGGATGTCAGTTAAAATTACTGATCGGCAAGGCTTATGGCCTGCGCTCGCCGGTAATTACCCATTGCCCAACGCTCTACCTCGAATGTCGGCTCGATGCTGGTGCGAACCTGGTTCTGCCTGAAGGCATAGACGAGTTAGGCGTTTTTGTAATTTCCGGGCAGGTCGAAGTGGCCGACGACAAGATAGATCAGCACCAACTCGCGATCATCGACAGCAGCCAGCTCAAACCGCTAAGCGCATCGGGGCAATGCCATTTTGTTGTTATCGGCGGGGAACCACAGGGTAAACGTCATATTGACTGGAACTTCGTCTCGACTTCGGGCGAGAAGATCGAGCGGGCAAAGCAGGACTGGCAAATGGGTAACTTCCCAGAAGTACCGGGGGAAACCGGGGGTATCCCGTTACCCTGATAGCGATTATAAGGGCGAGCGGATGGTCACCGGTCCCTGCTCGGTCAGTGAGATCTCGGTCAGGGCACGATCGGTATGTTTCATGCGCCAGGACAACATCTTATGTACATATTCGAGCAGTATGGATTGATACTCAGGATTATCGGCGAGGTTGACGGTTTCTCCCGGGTCTTGCTGCAGGTCAAAAAGCAGCGGTGGTAGCGCGGTGAAGTGTACGTATTTATAATGCCGATCGCGAATCACACTCAGACTTGACTGGTGGGCACCGAAGTCAAACGCGCCATCAGTTGGAACCTGGTACAACTTCCGGAAATCAAATTCCCAGTGGACCTCGCTGCGCCACGATTCGGGCACTTCTCCAGTATGCATCATTGGCAATAATGACTGGCCGTCGCACTGCGCGGGAATATCCAGTTCTAACCAGTCGAGCATGGTTGGCATCAGGTCGACATTTTCAGTAAATGCATCGAATTGTTTTCCGCGACCAGGGTCAGCTGCTGGTCGCGGGTCCCTGATAATTAAAGGGATATAATAGGACTGGTCAAAATAACCAACCTTGCCCATGAGCCAGTGATCGCCCATTTGCTCACCATGATCGGAGCAGAATATAATCAGCGTCGAATCCCACTGCCCGCTCGTTTTCAGATACTCGAACAGCCGTCCCAGGTTATCATCCACCTCGGTCATCAAACCAAAATAACTCGCCATCTTGCGTTGTATCACGCGATCCGATTCGGGTGCTTTAAATTTTTCCTGCTGAAGTGAATAGTCCAGTAAAGGATGCTGCCGGGCTTCCTGTTCTACAGCGTCAGCCCTTGTAGGGATCGCCAGCGTCGAGGGATCATATAGTCGATTATAGGGTTCCGGAGCAGCATACGGACCATGCGGACGCAGTAGCGATAAATGGGTTACCCAGGATTCATGTTGCGCCGCGATCCAGTCAATACACTCATCCACCATGAAATATGTCTCATGGTCCTCGGCCTTGATTGCAAGTGGCAGCGGCACATCTCCACCATCTTCCCACTCGCTGCCCTCGACCGTATCAGCATACAGATTCGTCAACGTATCGGGTATTGTATAGCCCCGGGCCAGCAGTGATTCAACCCAGCCCACCGAGACCTCGTTCCTGTAGGGTGTGAAACTGCCAATTCCCGGTAAGGGTTCGCTATAGTGAGTCAGTCGCGGATCGTTTTCATCCATTCCCCGGGGATCCGGTGCGGTATCGGTGTAACCAAACAGGGAGGGGTCGTATCCTGCCGCTCGCATTTCAAGCGCCCAGTTATTCAAGCGACCATCGACCGGCGTGCCATTATTGACACAACGATGGTTTGACATGTACATGCCGGTATGCATCGAGGTACGACTCGGCGCACAGGGCGTGGCCTGTGCATAATGTTGCCGGAACAGGGTCCCCTCGGCTGCGAGCGAGTCCAGATGCGGTGTTTTCACCACTGAATGGCCCAGCGCAGACAGGCATTCACCACGCCACTGGTCGGCGGTTACGAATAATATGTTCATTGGCTGGAGCACCCGGTTATGGCTTCTAGCTTAATGTGAATAATAGCCAATAAAATGAAATGAGCAATATAATATTCATACTAAAAATCACCCCATCAGCAGGGGGTCAAACGGGCAGGACACCATGTTTTCGACACCATCCTCGGTCACCAGTAACTGGTCTTCGAGCTTGATGCCATCCGGCCCCCCGACTTCACCAATATAGACCTCGACACAGAGCATCATGCCAGGCTCGAGTACACCATCGTAACCGCGTTCTACCCAGTCCTCGCGATATTTAATTGCCGGCCATTCATCGCATAATCCGACACCGTGGAAGCGCGAGCCGTAACGCTGCGGCACATATTTCTCGGGTAACTGGTGACCCCGGTCACTCAACTCCTTAAAACTGACACCGGGCCCGACTATGGAGGTGTTGGTTGTGATATGTTCATAGGCAATTTTGTGCATTTCCTTCTGTCGCCGGGTCGGCTCGCCATCGCCGATAAACCAGGTGCGCGAGATATCGGTACACATGCCGTAACAGCCGATCAGATCGGTGTCGAAGGCGAGTAATTCATTGTTGGCGATCACGCGCGGGCCACATTCTAGAAACCAGGGATTGGTTCTCTGCCCGGAAGACAAAATACGTGTCTCTATCCACTCGCCACCGCGACGAATATTGGACTTGTGCAGCTCGGCCCAGACGTCATTTTCAGTCACGCCCGGCCGCGCGAATTCACGCATTTCAACGATCGAGTTTTCGCAGGCAAGAATCGCGCAACGCATGGCGAGGATTTCGTCGGGCCCCTTGATCGCCCGGGTTCGCTCCATCAACTCCTCGCCATCCTCGACTTCGATGCCCAGTGCGTCGAGGGCGCGCAATCCGGTGATCTGGATTTTATCGACCGCCAGGCGCCGACCGGAACCCACACGTTGCCTGAGCAGGTCAAGAATCTGTTGCGCAAATAATTCTGCTTTTTCGTCGGTACGCGAACCGGTGGCAAAATAAAAGAACGAGGCGCCGGATCGGACTTCGCGTACTAACGGGTTGTATGACGACAGGTACCGGAGTCCGCCGTATTCCCACAGGATCATGTAACCATCCGCAGTCACCAGACAGGCCCGAAACGGGTTATGTGCATTCCAGAGTTGCATATGCGTGGTGTCGGTGGCATATCGAATCGACAGGGGATCGAACAGCAATACACCGTCCAAATTGCGCTCGATCAGCCCGTTGACGATGCGATCGAGCCGGTACTGACGCATGACAGGCAAGTCAGGACATCGCAGTCCGGTCTTTTCCCATTCGTCATAGGCGAGCGCGGTGGGGCCGATTTCAATCCGGTCATTGACGTCGGGTGTATTATCCGGGCGCATGCGTGGCGGTTTTGACGGATCTACTTTCGGATTCGGAATTGAAAATGGGTTTGTAGGCATCGGTGTCAGGCAAGTTTACCAACTATCGATTCCAGGATGCGCAAAAACTGCAACACCTCGGTTCGCGTATTGTAATGGCACATCGATACTCGTACGCAGGTGGGCCGATTTAACGGTTCGAGTATATTGCCCGAGAAATAATCATTCTTGCGTACATGGGTACGCACGCCCTGCGCGTTCAACTGGCTCACTACCTCGGCACAGGGAATGGCCTCGACATAGAGTGAAACCAGGCCCTCGCGCTGACTATTATCGTGCCCGCCGATGACAGTTATTGTCGGCATATCGCGTAAGCCCTTTTGTCCGTCGGCACCATTGATCATGATCTCCACGAGGCCGGCTTCCTGCTCATGGATCGACTGGCCAGCCGCCAGTATTCGCGCACGCCTGTCGTCTGAATCGGTGAATTGCGAACCGAGCCAGTCGAGGTAATTCACCACCTCGGAGAAGCAGGCAAACGCCGAGGTATCACGGGTACCGAGTTCCCAGAAGTCGGCGGCTGTGCCGTCCAGGTGATCGTGCGGCAGGCTGCTCAGGCGCGGCGATACCCAGGCGAATCCATAATTATGTCGGGAAAATACCTTGTAGGCGGAGATTGTATAAGCGTCAACATCGTAAGCATCGACATCAAGATCGCCGTGCGGCGCGTGCTGAATACCATCAACAATGATCACACATTCGGGTGATGCCTCGCGTATTACCTTCACCACCGATTTAACGTCGACCGACATACCGGTCACCGGACTGGTATGAATAATCGTCGCCACGCGGGTGTCCGCGTCGACGATTGCGCGATAATCCTCTGCTTCTACGGTCGCGCTCTGGTTATTATGAATAACCGAACGATATTCCTTGCCAGCAATTTTCGACCAACGTTTAGAAGCGGTTACCGTGGCCGGATGTTCCAGTGTACTGCCCACGACGTTACCGCCTTCGGGGGTACCGAGTAGCGCTGCGCGTACCAGCCGAAACAACATTTCGGTACCACTTTCACCGATAAAAACCGGGCCCTCGCGAACCCCCAGAAACCTGCGCATGTCCTCCCGTGACTGATCGATGATACGTACCAGTTCGTGCGAGGCGGGGTTATCGCGGCCCTGGTTATCGGGAATTCCAGCCAACCGCGTATTCACTTCGACCACGGATTTCAGGGTTAAAGAACCACCCGCATTTTCAAAAAATACACGCGGCCCCTGGTAAGGGCAGGTATCGACATGGCAAAATCGCTGGCGAACTTCACTCAGTAGTAATTCGTCGAACATTATCCTTCCACTTGGTGGTGACGGGTGCTATCAGCGGGCAAATCAGACCGGCCTATGCACGCCCGGCAGTATCGTGATACAGCCGCTCTAAATCTACACGTCGTTGCATGGCTGCCGGCTCCAGGTCGCTCGTTGCCGCGAAATCTTTATCATAAAGCTGATGGCGGTCGACTCCGCGTGCCAGTAGGCCGGTAAAACCCTCTACCTTAGTTTGCCGCACATGCGGTGCTATATACTGGATATTGAGCCCAATGCGTCGGTCGTCGCTTAGATTGGGCGCTGACGAATGCAACAACCATCCATGATGAAATGAAGCCTGACCTGGTTTTAATTCAGCAGTCACTGCCTTCGACTCGTCGACATCGGCTACCCGCTGGTTTTGAAATAAAACATTATTTTCGTCATCCTCGCCGAGTACATGATGCTGGCGCCCGAGTCGGTGGCTACCGGGAATCATGCGCATGCAACCGCTGCTTTCACTGGCGTCGGATAGGGCCAGCCAGACCGAGACCTGGTCATCACTATCCAGTCCCCAGTAGGTCAAGTCCTGATGCCAGCTCACATGCGATTTAGTGTTGGCTTCCTTGATGATATAGGTAACGTTATAGATCAGAATATCCGGGCCGATCAATTGCTCGACAACGTCGAGAATGCGCGGATGGCTGGCAAGTATTGCAGGTGATGACAGAATTGTATGTACTTTCGCCAGGTAGTGCATCGAGCCAATTTGCTGTTCGGCATGCTCGAGTTGTGCACGATGTTTGCTAACCTCGTCGGCGTCGATTATATCGATCCCCGAGAGATATCCCCGGGTATCATACTGCGCGCTGTAATTCATCGATCCAGGCCCTGGCCAGACTTTTCAGCGGCAATGCTAGCATCGCTATAAATAAATAGAAAACAGTTAATAGTTTAATTATTATAAAGTTAAATTTTTGAAGATTGTGGCCTGATATATTGCCGGGCAGTGGGTAAACTGAAGCAATTATAGTTTGGATATGCGAGACCTGTGGTACTGGCTTGTCTGACTAAATTCAGCCGGAAAATAAGGTTAAAATCACCTGTCAGATTATTTGACGCCGGAGTTATTTAATGAAACCAATCAATCAGCACCGATTTCAGCTACTGGGCTGGGTATTATTTGTATTCTCGGCTTTATTCTTCATCACTTCGAGTTTTCGCGCTGGAGACCTGGTGAGCCTGATTGGTGGATTATTATTTCTGTTTGCCTGCTTTGTGTTTCTGATTCCGTTGGTCTCGACCATGCGATCTGCGGCTATTTCAGATGACTGACAATAGGCGCCTGCATGGCTAGCCGTAACTAAGCGCTGCGGTGTAAATATTTTCGATATCCTGCAAATTGGTCTCGCGCGGTGCATTCGCAATCGGGCGTATCTGGCGCACCGCCGAAGCGGCCAGGGATTTAACATCGGCCTCGGCAAATCCAAGCTCGCCAATGCCATTGGGCATGCCGGTATTTTTCATTAACTCTACGATACGCCCGGCCACTAGCTCACCTGCGTCCTCATTGCCGGCATCGCTGGTATCGGCACCGAGGCTATTCGCAGCCTCGAGATGCCGCTGCGGCGCCCCGGCAGCGGTATAACGAAAAATTGCTGGCGCTGATGCGATGACACTAATGCCATGCGGAATAAATGGTGACGCCACCGCGTAATCCTCGGTAGTAATATCCTGCATCAAATGCGTGATACCGTACGAAAGCGCATGCGGTAAATGCGTACCCGAATTACCAAATGCCATGCCGGCGAGGGTTGCACCCCACATCAGTTGATCACGGGCTTCACTGTCACTGGCGTCTTTAACGCCACGTTCAAGAAATTTACCCACCAGTTGCAGTGCACGCGTTGCAGCGAGATCACTCCACGGATTCGCGCCCTGTACATAGGGACGTTTGCGCGGGTCGTTGACCTTGGCCCAGCGTGTATAAGCTTTCGCGGTGTAGCACTCGATCGCGTGACTGAGTAGATCGAAACCGGTAGATGCCACGATATTGCCCGGCAGGCTATCGCAACAGGCTGGATCGACCAGCGCTTCATCGGGTAATAACAGCGGGTTGCCCAGTACAAACTTGGTATTTAAATCATTGATGCGGATTACCGACAACGAGGTACATTCAGATCCGGTACCGGAAGTTGTGGGGCAGGCCAGATGCGGCAGTAACGCGCCCGGAATCGATTCCCCGGCACCCACAGGCGGCGGGAAATAATCCAGAAATTCATCACGGGGATACAACCCATACACCATCGCCGCTTTAGCGGTATCCATCACCGAACCCCCGCCGACCGACACGACAGCGTCGAAATTGCCCCCGGCTATAAAACTGGCGGCGTTCTTGACACTGGTATCGTCGGCCTCGATGCGGATTTCAGAAAATATGGCAGCGTCGAGACCAGCCTCGCGCAGGGACTGCAACACGGAAGCCACATACGGCCCTTCTTTCAAATAGGGGTCTGTGAACAGGGCGATACGCGTCATGCCTCGCGCGGCGACCCGGACACCCGCCTCGGCCAGGCATCCGCGCCCGAATGTCAACTTTGGCATGGCGAGGGTAAAGGTATCTGCACCCTGGTCGCAAGGTGCGAAATATTGGCAGCCCATTTGTTAATATCCTCAAATTTCGATGGGATGCAATACTAACAAGAGTAACGCAATAAAACTAAATGGCTAATACCTACTTGTGCGTAACCCGGTCACCCCAGATAGCCCGCAAGCGTTTATCGCGTCCACAGCCCCATCGATAAGCCTTGTAGCGCAGGGGATTATTGATGTAGTAATCCTGATGATAGCTTTCGTTACCGCTAATCGGATAAAAGGTCGTCGTATCGAGGATCGGCGTTACCACGGTCTGGCCCGGGAACATTTCGATGACCTGCTGTTTCGATTTTTCCGCCAGCTTTCTTTCTTCATCGGTGGCGACGAATACCGCACTTAAGTAACTATGGCCCTTGTCGCAAAACTGACCCCTGGAATCGAATGGATCGATATTAACCCAGTAGTGATCGAGTATGCCCTGGTAATCGACCACGGCAGGGTCATAGGTAATCTCGACAGCCTCGTAGTGTCCACTGTGATTACCGTTATAGGTGGGATTTTTCAAGCTGCCACCGGTAAAACCCGATACTACATTGCTGACTCCTTTCAGTGCATCGAAATCAGATTCCATACACCAGAAACAACCACCCGCGAGTGTTGCCGTGGCCGCCAGCGTGGCCTGGGTTCCAGAAAAGGCAACCAGAAACAAAATGACATACAATATTTTTTTCATCGATATTCCACCCTGGTATTAATTCGACGTTTCGACCTGAATCGAGTTGCTTGGTTCAGATTCGACTATGTATTAATCTGTCAGGACCTAATCATCAATAATGATGCTAACCGATAGTACGGCCTACACACAATTATTCAAAAGAGTTAATGGATGCTGGCTCGAAAACTTATGATTTTGCAACTGGCATCGACAGGAAAATCCACTGCTTAAAATTGTTCCCGGGTGACTGGTTGCAATACCCTGCCAGTTGAGTTTGAAGATATCGTCGCTGAGTCCGCGGTTTTCAGCTTCGTGTCCAAACAGGCCCGCCATTCCGCAGCATCCGGCTGCCCGGGTGCTCAACTTTAGCCCCAGGTAGGTAAATATCATCTGCCAGTCCTGTGCTGATTGTTTGTCGGCGGTCTGTTCCATACAGTGAGGTAACAGTAAATAATCTACTACCGGTTTTGCTGGGCCAGCGATCGATTGATCGACTTTCGGAACCAGCCTGTCTTCAGCAATTTGGCTCGCGAGCCAGTGTTCGATCGACCATACCTGGTAATCGGGGGGCTGTTGAAGAATCTCGGCGTATTCCTTCTGGTGCATAAGTCGGGTGACTACTTCGACACTGATCAGCGGCAGACCTGTGCCTGCGAGTCGTTGCATTGCGGCCACATGCACCGTCGCCTGCTGCCTGAATTCATCTCGCAACCCTTTCACCTGTAGCGCCTTACCATTGTCTAAAATTGGCGCGAACAGGACATCGTAGCCCAGTTTAGTGAGAAAATCATGGGCAGCCAGCAATACCTCTACGCTAAAACTGGCGTTAAAACTGTCAGGCAGCAGTATGACCTGATTTTCAGTGCAGGCTTCTCGACTCGGCAGTGAGTCCAGATCAAGCATTCGTACCTTACGTTGCGCGATTCCCTTTTGCAGCGAACTCGAAAATCGAGGTGGTGAATCAATTCCGACTATGTGGCGAAGCAATGCCAGCGAAACAGGATTTTGCATCAATAAGTTTACAAGGGTGGGCCCACGCCTGCCCAGACTGGCTAGCCTCTCAAGCCGTGCGAATAGCCTGTCTCGCAGCCTGCGCCCGTGTTTCCGCGCATAGTACTGAAGAAAAGATGATTTGAGATCGGGTATATCGACCTTCAGCGGACAGCTGTACGAGCAGGATTTACAGGACAGACAGGCATTAAGCGAGCCGTAGAGCTCGGTTTCAAGTAGCGCTAACTCGTGGCTACCAGGCTCGGTTGATTGTAACCTGGTCCATTCGCGTAACATTGCAGCCCTGCCCTTGGGCGACAGGGTTTTATCTTTAGTGGCCTTGTACGATGGGCACATGGCATCGTCTACCTGCCAGCTAAAGCAGGTGGTATTACCATTACAGTTAATCGCCGAGTGATAGCGCTTCACCCAGGTGGAATCGATTTGTTCGTCGAAGGCGCCGCGAAACGGCACCTGGTCGATCTTCATCACCGCATCCGAATGACCGGATGGTGTTGCGAGTTTGCCGGGGTTAAAGCGATTCTGCGGGTCGAACACGGTTTTGATCTGAACCAACACCGGCATTAAATGTTCGCCAAAAAACAACGGCGAGTATTCACCCCGATAACCCCGCCCATGTTCGCCCCATAATAGACCACCATATTGTTTGACCAGGGCTGCCACCCGATCGGTGATGCTGCGTATCATCTCGCGATTCGATTGCTGGGTCATGTCAAGCATCGGGCGAACATGAAGGCAACCGACATCGGCATGGCCGTACATCGCGTAGTCCACCTGGTGTTGATCCAGGATGGTACGGAATTCCTCGACATAATCGGCAAGCATTTCCGGCGGTACGGTCGTATCTTCGACAAAGGCCAGGCCCTGCGTATTACCATCGAGCGCCGCGAGCAGGCCAACGGCCCGGCCGCGTAAATTCCACAGTGAAGCTATTTCACTGGCGCCGGTTTCCACCAGGCTGGTAACCACGCCATATTTCTCACCGCTGCGCCTAATGTGCGATTCAAACTTGTCGCACTGTTGCCGTATTGATTCCTCGCCATCGCCAACCACCTCGATGAAATTCATCGCTTTTAGCGATTGATCCAACGACTGTCCCTTGAACACAGTTTCGATGTCCTGCCATACAGCATCGCGCTGCGCCTGGGCGATGATCTTGTCATCGAGTATTTCAATCGCCGCCGGATCAGACTTGCATAGCTCGGCCACGTGCCTGAGTGCTTTCGAGTAGTCGTCGTAAAGTACAACGATCAGGGCCTTATTTTTTGGTACCGGTATCAGGCGTAAAGTAATCGATTTGCTAAACGCGAGTGTGCCCTCGGAGCCGGCAAGCAGGTAACTCATCTGGAACCGATCATGATCCAGAACCTGTTTCAGGTTATAACCTGTCAATCCACGATTAAGATCAGGAAATACCCGATCGATTTCGTCACGATGCTGAATCACTGCTGCATATACCTCGTGCTGAAGTCGATCACCCAACGACCTGTCTTTTAATTCCGCTAGTTTTTCTATCGGTGTGGATTTAACCCGGTAGTCCGATCCATCGGACAGTACGACATCAAGCGCTTCGATATAAGCCGAGGTTTTGCCATAGATGCGGGAACCCTTGCCCGAGGCATCGGTCGCAACCATGCCACCAATGGTCGCGCGCGAGGCGGTCGACACGTTGGCCGGAAAGAACAATCCGCTGGGCTTGAGGAATGCGTTTAACTGGTCGAGCACGACCCCCGGTTCCACACAAACCAGGCGTTTTTCTTCATCGAAGTGGGTAATCTGGGTCAGATACCGGGAGGTGTCGACAATGATACTTCGATTTAACGATTGCCCATTGGTGCCGGTGCCTGCTCCGCGCGCGGTGATTGAAATATTGCTATCAGGCAGATCGGCAACAGTCTCGATAACACGGTTAATGTCCAGCGCCTGAGCCGGGTAGAGGATTGCCTCAGGTAATACCTGGTAAATACTATTGTCGGTGGCTGCGACGATACGAGCTCCATAGCTGGTTTCGATATCACCGGCGAATTCTGATTGCTTCAGCCGTCTGATGAATTCGCCGAGATGATTTTGGTGATTAGACATAAGCAGTTAATTTTATCTCCCGATACCTACTTGTCAAAAATCTGGGTTGCCTGGTTGAATGGCATTATAATTACAATAGTAACGCCACCAGGGTGATGGACGAGAAAATTTGAATCCCGATAAACACAATGAATGCGTCATTCTACTGCACGGCCTGATACGCACCAATCGTTCGATGTTGAAGATTGAAAAAGCCCTGAAAGCTGTCGGCTACAATGTATTCAATTGCAATTACCCGTCCCGCAAACAAGCCATCGAGCTATTGTCCGAAACAGCAATCGAAGCGGCTATCCAGCATTGCCGTGAAAATTTTCAACCCGAGCGGATCCATTTCGTCACCCATTCGATGGGCGGTATTCTGATCCGTTTTTACCTGGCACAGCACGATATCGATCAACTCGGACGCGTTGTCATGCTCGCTCCACCCAACGCCGGCACCGAACTGGTCGATCGTCTGTCGGGGTTACAGTTGTTCACCTTGATCAATGGTCCTGCAGCCAGGCAACTGGGAACCGATGCTTCTAGTCTGCCCAAATCACTCGGGCCAGTGGATTATGAAGTGGGTATTATTGCCGGCAATCGCAGCCTGAATTTACTCTATTCGGCACTCATACCCGGTGAAAACGATGGCAAGGTATCAACCCGGAATACCAGGCTCGAAGGAATGGCCGACTTTATCGTACTGCCCTACGCTCATAGCTTCATGATGAATCGCCCACAGGTTATCGAGCAGACCATTACCTTCTTGCAACAAGGGCAATTTAAACACGACTGAGCCTGGGAGTAGACTGGGGAGGGTTGGGTTGGGGTGGGTTGGCTAAACTAAATCTGTTCGCCCTTGTAAATCAATAAAGCAGTCCCAGCGCATTGAGCATATTTATCCAGCCCGATCAAACGTACATGGTTACCCGGGTAACTCCTGTGACACTGCTCCAGCTCACTCAACACCAGATCAACATCGGTTTCACCAAACATCGGTAACTTCCACATGTACCAGTAATGACCAGTTGTATTGTCCGGCTCGGTATGCTCGATACCGGGAATCCAGCCTTTGTCTACAATATACCGGATTTGTGCGCGTAAAGACTTATCGCTTAACTCGGGTAGGTAAGAAAAAGTTTCGAAGCGACGACTTTGCCCTGCAGTGCTGAGACTAGACTTATAATCTTGTATTTCATTCATATTAGTTGTTCCTCGACCCTGTTTTATGCATTGACTGCATCGAGTTTATCGACCGTGTCGAATTCAAATTTAATCTCCTGCCAGGTTTCCAATGCCACCTTCAGCTCAGGACTATGCCTGGCCGCGGCTGTCAGAATATCTTTGCCCTCTTTTTCCAGATCGCGTCCCTGGTTGCGAGCCTCGACACAGGCTTCAAGTGCGACCCGGTTGGCAGCACCCCCGGCTGCATTGCCCCAGGGATGACCCAGCGTTCCACCACCAAACTGAAAACAGGCATCGTCGCCAAAAATACTCAGCAACGCAGGCATATGCCAGACGTGAATACCGCCAGAGGCAACCGGCATGACACCCGGCATTGCACCCCAGTCCTGGTCAAAGAAAATACCTCGACTTCGATCTTCCTTCACATATGACTCGCGCATGAAATCGACCCAGCCCAATGTCGCATTTCGATCACCTTCGAGTTTGCCGACAACAGTGCCAGAATGCAGATGATCACCACCTGAAAGCCGCAGCACTTTAGTCAATACACGAAAATGAATTCCATGGTATGGATTTCGGTCCAGCACTGCGTGCATCGCACGATGAATATGTAACAATACACCGTTGCGATGACACCATTGCGCAAGTTGGGTATTGGCGGAAAAACCACCAGTCAGGTAATCATGCATGATAATCGGGGCGCCGAGTTCCTTTGCGTATTCGGCACGAACGATCATTTCATCCGCCGTCGGTGCGGTAACATTCAAGTAGTGACCCTTGCGTTCACCAGTTTCTGCCTCGGCTTTGTGAATCGCTTCCATCACATAGTCGAAACGATGGCGCCAGCGCATGAATGGTTGCGAGTTGACGTTTTCATCGTCCTTGGTGAAATCGAGGCCACCACGTAATCCTTCGTAACATGCGCGGCCATAGTTTTTCGCCGACAGTCCGAGTTTGGGTTTGATTGTACAACCCAGCAGGGGTCGGCCATATTTGTTTAATTTATCGCGTTCGACCTGAATGCCGTGGGGAGGACCGTTACAGGTGATGACATAAGCAACCGGAAAACGGATATCCTCGAGACGCAGCGCACGCAGTGCCTTGAACCCGAAAACATTACCCACCAGCGAGGTGAGCACATTGACGACCGAGCCTTCTTCGAACAAATCAATTGGGTAGGCGATAAAGGCGTAAAAACAGGAATCGTCTCCTGGCACATCTTCTATCGCATAAGCACGGCCTTTGTAATATTCCAGATCAGTGAGCAGGTCTGTCCAGACAGTAGTCCAGGTGCCGGTGGATGATTCGGCAGCCACCGCGGCAGCCACTTCTTCTCGTGGAATTCCTGGCTGTGGCGTTATTTTAAAACAGGCCAGCAGGTCGGTTTGTTTCGGTGCGTAATCCGGCTCCCAGTAGGTTTCCCGGTAGTCTTTTACGCCTGCGCTATAAGTTTCTGCCATGTTACCTCTATTAATTACTGTCACATTGTTGTCGTTATGATTCAGGACTATAACTTTCAGGTAGCAAATATAGTCGTTTTGTACTATAAATACTATTCATGGTTTTTGATAATATCCATAAGTAAATACTTATGACTATAAATATAACAATTCGGCAACTAAAGGTATTCCAGAAGGTCGCAATTCTGCAAAGTTTTACCAGGGCCTCAAAGGCGCTCTATTTAACTCAGCCCGCGGTATCGATGCAAATAAAGCAGCTCGAAGAAACGGTCGGTCTGAAATTGTTTGACAAGCAGGGCCGCCAAATCAGCCTTACCGACGCGGGCGACGAAATACGTTTGCTCAGCGATAGTGTTTTGCAGCAAATTGATGAAACCCAACACCAGCTTGAACAGATTGCAAGTGGTGACCGGGGCAAACTTCGATTGGCGGTAGCCACTACGGTGGCCTCGGTTGCAACGCGCCTGATGGCCCGGTTCAACGAACAGAATCCGGCCATGAGTCTGCACTTCACCGTGACTAATCGCAATGGATTGATTCAACTATTAGAAAATAACGAGATCGATATCGTCATCATGGGATTGCCACCAGCGGAACTGGAGCTGGATACACAGGAATTAATGGCCAATCCACTGGTAATTATCGCACCGCCCACCCATCCGTTGTGCGACTTGGATAGGCCGGTTAGCCTGAATACGCTGTTTAAACAGGATTTTATTCTGCGCGAACCCGGCTCAGGCACAAGACTGGCTATCGAACGATTTTTGAATGCCCAGGGCAGAACATTGCAGTCCAGTATCGAAATGAACAGCAATGACGCGATCAGGCAATCGGTGGCCGAAGGCCTGGGCCTGGGTATCGTGTCGGTACATACGGTAACCAACGAACTGAGGCAGGGGGATCTTAAATTGATCGATGCAACGGGCTTCCCGCTCCATCGATCATGGTACCTGGTACAACGCAAGGGTAAGCGACTCTCTCTGCTGAACGAGCGTTTCAAGTCTTACGTCGTCGAACAGGCGAAAATGATCTCCTCGGGGATCGATTAATCCTGAATCCAGGCAGTATCAATTACCAGCGATGAATTTTTGAACCGTCTGGCCGACCTGGGTTAAACAGGGCATGACCGTCAGAAAATTATTCGAAAAACCTCAAAATAAACATGGTGTTAGTCAACTGACGCGCTATAATCGCGCGCCTTGTAAATGCCAATAGTTGATTATGACCTCGAGTAGTCGTTCCGACCTTCGAAATATAGCCATTATCGCCCATGTTGATCATGGTAAAACCACTCTGGTTGACCAGTTGCTGAGCCAGTCTGGAACACTGGGCTCGCGTGCGGACGCTCCAGAGCGCGTGATGGATTCGAACGAGCTGGAAAAAGAGCGCGGCATTACTATTCTCTCCAAGAATACTGCAATCAACTGGCATCACGCAAAACAAAACCAGGACTACCGGATCAACATTGTCGATACCCCGGGGCATGCGGATTTTGGCGGCGAGGTCGAACGGGTTCTGTCGATGGTCGACTCGGTTTTATTATTGGTTGACGCAGTCGAAGGGCCAATGCCGCAAACCCGATTTGTCACACAAAAAGCCTTTGCCATGGGGTTCACCCCAATCGTCGTAGTTAACAAAATCGACCGGCATGGCGCGCGGCCGCACTGGGTCATAGACCAGGTGTTTGATCTATTCGATACGCTGGACGCTAGCGATGATCAACTCGATTTTCCAGTGATTTATGCCTCGGCATTAAATGGCTATGCCGCGCTAATGGACGACGTGCGTGAGGGCGATATGACACCGCTTTTTGAAGCCGTGATCAAACACGTGGCACCCCCGCGGGTTGAAGTCGACGGGCCATTTCAAATGCAGATTTCCAGCCTCGACTACGACAGTTACAAGGGTGTGTTAGGTATTGGCCGGATTACGCGTGGTACCATCAATCGAAATAGCCCGGTAAAAATTATCGGTATCGACGGCAAAAAGCGCGATGGGCGCATGATGCAGATTTTTGGTTTCAATGGTCTCGAACGCGTGGAGACAAAAACCGCAAGGGCCGGCGACATCATCGTATTTTCCGGCATCGAAAACCTTTATATATCCGATACCCTGTGCGATCGAAACCATGTCGAGGCCCTGCCCGCCCTCAGCATCGACGAGCCCACGGTCAATATGACCTTTAGCGTCAATAATTCACCTTTCTCCGGCAAGGACGGTAAATTTCTCACCTCGCGCCAGATTGATGAACGACTGCAGCGCGAGTGCCTGCATAATGTTGCTTTAAGGGTCGAGCAACTGGCGGATGCAGACAAGTTCAGAGTCTCGGGTCGTGGTGAGCTGCACCTGGGTATTCTGATCGAAACCATGCGCCGTGAAGGCTTCGAACTATCCGTTTCGCGTGCCGAGGTAATCCTCAGGGAAGTCGACGGCCAACTATGCGAACCCTACGAAGAATTGATCGTCGATATCGAAGAACTTTACCAGGGGGCGGTGATGGAAGCCCTGGGTAGTCGTAAAGCCGACCTGAAAAACATGATGCCCGATGCCAAAGGCCGGGTACGTCTGGACTACGTGATTCCATCGCGTGGTCTGATCGGCTTTCAGGCAGAATTCATGACGCTCAGCTCGGGTACGGGTCTGATTTACCACCTATTCGATCATTACGGTCCGAAAATAGACGGCGATATCGGCCAACGTAAAAATGGCGTGTTGATATCGAACGCTACCGGCAAGGCGCTGGCCTACGCGCTATTTAACTTGCAGGATCGCGGTAAATTGATGATCGGTCATGCCGAGGCAGTCTATGAGGGAATGGTAGTAGGGATACACAGCCGCGCGAATGATCTGGTCGTCAACCCGTTAAAGGCCAAACAACTGACCAATATCCGAGCCGCTGGCACCGATGAAAATTTAATTCTAACGCGTCCGATACGATTGCCCCTGGAGCGGGCGTTGGAATTTATCGATGACGACGAACTGGTCGAAGTGACACCGAAGAACATTCGAATTCGTAAAAAGTACCTGCTCGAACACGAACGTAAACGTGCCAGCCGCAGTAACGCGGCCTGACTGTTTAAATCACAAATCCCCGTTTGATAAATCCCCTGTTTTATCAATCGCTCCCTCAGCTGTCAGAGCAGCCTGCTGGCATTCCACAAGGCGCCTGCCCCCGCTTGACAAGCAAAGTACAGACGCCATTATAATGATCTCTCAATTAGTAGCGCGGATAGCAGCAACAGTACAATGACTAGGTATTTTCTAAAACTAAAATCCTGGGAATTATTTTTGATGATAGCCTTGCCACTGGCACTAACCTATCTTATGCAATTCACATATACCGTGAGCCTGGTTGGCAGCATTGTTTTATTTGTCTTAATCGTGGTCTTTTCCTGGCTGTTTTCTATTGGCAAGTGGGCGAATCAGCACTTACCCGAGAACCAGCAGAGGAACCTGACCCTGTTCACGCTTAGCTTTATCATACCGATTGTTTATATAGTGCTGCTGATCCTGGTTTACTTTCCAACCCTGAATCCGGATTCGATACCTCAACCACCCAGCTGGATGTTTCCACTACATATGTTATCACTGGCTGGCATTTTTTACGGTATCTGGTTTAGCGCAGGACAATATATGGCACTGCTAAAGGACCAGAAAGTCAATTTTCTGATTTTCAGTAGCGCCTTTTTCCTGATGTTCATCTTTCCACTTGGCATCTGGATTATTCAGCCTAGCGTGAATCGATTATTTTATAAGCTCGACAATAACGAAACCTGATCCCGGGATGGCGATGCCCGGGCCCCTCAAATTAAGGTCTATTTAAAGCCGTGGTGTAAATCCGAGAATGCGTACCTGTCCTGGAATCGACGCATTGAACAGGTGGTTATGCCAGTAGGTGGCCTGAAAGGCCGATTCTTCCCCGTCCATTTCCCTGACACTGAAATCGAATGCCTGTTCAACACTGTCCTCGGCGAATTTGAGGTGACATTGACCTGCCAGGGTCAATGCATCGGCGAGGGATGAGTCGGTTCCGAATAACGCGGTCAACTCGTCCGAGAAATTGAAATCATCCTGGTAGTGACGCTCAGCCAGAATGCGCAGCCCATTTTTTACCCATTCAGCAGAATCCTGGGACTTGCGAATAATATGCCTGAACTCCGAGCTTATCCTATCTGAGTCCTTCTCGACGATAAGGAAATTCATCTGGCTCTTGACGTCCCCCCCAGATATCGAGTAGACCCCGGCGCTCATACCCGGAGTCGGGCGACCACCGAGCTCGCGCACACTCAATTTGCGCAGGCGGCACTGCCATGAAATGAAGCGTTTATATCGCTCAGCCGGAGATATCTGCTGTTGCATCTATTCATCTAAACAGTCGGGAAATGACTAGGCTTTCGATACCACTGCCCGGACAGGAGTTAAAATAAGCCTTCGACCTGGCCCTTGTCGTTGAGTTTGATACTGTCAGCCGAAGGTACCCGGGGCAGACCGGGCATGGTCATGATATCACCACAGACGACAACGATGAATTCAGCGCCGGCAGACAAACGAACCTCACGAACTGGCACTTCGTGACCCCTGGGCGCACCCAGCAAAGACGGATCGGTAGAAAAACTATATTGCGTTTTCGCCATACAAACCGGAAATTTACCGTAACCATCCGTTTCAAACTTGACAAACTGATCACGCACCTTCTTGTCAGCAATCAAGTCATCGGCACCATACAGGGTGCGTACGATATGACGCGCCTTATCCCACAGCGGCATGTCGTCATCGTAGAGGGTATGGAATTGCGCCTGCCCCGAATCGGCGACAGCCGCGACATGATGCGCGAGCTCCTGCACACCGGCACTGCCCTCGCCCCAGTGATTACAATCAAATACCTTTACATCGAGTTCGGCGCAGAAATCTTTAATGGCCGCAAGTTCTTCATCGGTGTCCGCCGAGAAACGGTTCATCGCAACCGTGATCGGCACACCAAACTGGCTTAGATTACGAATATGTTTTCCAAGGTTTTCACAACCCTTCCTGATCGCTTCAACATTAGCACCCGCAAGCTTGTCCCTGGCTACGCCGCCGTGCATTTTAAGTGCCCGTGCGGTAGCGACGAGTACCACGGCATCTGGATGAATTCCTGCCTTTCGACATTTAATATCAAAGAACTTTTCGGCTCCCAGATCAGCACCAAATCCCGCCTCGGTAACGACATAATCGGCAATTTTCAGCGCAGTTTTGGTCGCGACGACTGAATTACAACCATGGGCAATATTGGCAAATGGGCCACCGTGGATAAAAGCAGGGTTATTTTCCAGGGTCTGGACCAGATTTGGCATGAAAGCATCCCTCAACAGTACGGTCATCGCACCCGGAGCATTCACATCTCTCGCATGAACCGGTTTCAGGTCGCGGGTATATCCAATCACGATATTACCAATACGCCGACTCAGATCGTCGAGATCGGTCGCAAGGCAAAAGATAGCCATAATCTCCGACGCCACGGTAATATCAAATCCACTCTGTCTCGGTGTACCGTTACCCGGACCCCCGAGACCAACGGTAATATCACGCAGGGCACGATCATTCATATCCATCACCCGTTTCCAGGTGACACGGCGTGGATCGAGACCCGATTTATTCTCCCAGTGAATATGGTTGTCGATCAAGGCCGACAACAGGTTGTGCGCGGCACCGATGGCATGAAAGTCACCGGTAAAATGGAGATTGATATCTTCCATCGGAACCACCTGGGCGTAGCCACCTCCCGCCGCACCCCCTTTCATACCAAAACAGGGTCCCAGGCTGGGTTCGCGTAAACACATCACCGCTTTTTTTCCAATACTATTGAGCCCATCGCCGAGGCCTACCGTGGTCGTTGTTTTACCTTCGCCGGCAGGGGTGGGTGAAATTGCGGTGACCAGGATCAACTTGCCATCTTTTTTATCCGCCAAAGACTCGATGTATTCCGGAGTAATTTTGCCTTTGTCATGGCCATAGGGTTTCAGCGCACTGGCTGGAATGCCGAGTTTCTCGGCAATCTCTGTGATCGGTTTTAGCGTTGCTTCACGAGCAATTTCTATGTCACTTTTAGCCATTTTTTTCTCCAAATAGCGATTTATTATTGGTGTATTTTCAGCAAGCGAACGATCGTTAAGCTAATCCAGAATCCTGTCAGTCCCGGGATGATCTTGCGCGAGAGGTATCATAATTCCGCTGGCAGAAGATAGTATCTTAAAAACGACATTCTAACAGACTAAATCCATACTCGAGATTTTCAAATCCAGGACCAGCCCTGGTTTCTGACCCTGCTTAACCGCCTCAGGCTACAATTTTTGAGTAGATTCGTCGACTAATTTCAGTAAACAATTCGGTCAGACCGGCGAGCGTTATCAAAACAACTCCTGTGAGTTCCCGCCAGCCAAAGGGTTCTCCGGCCCAGATAGCAGCGGTTACCGTACCGACACCGACTTCAATCATGAATAGCAGTGCGACGACGCCTGGATTCAGGTACGGCGCACCCCAGATAACGGCCCAGGCCGCCGGGATCACCAGTACCAGGCCGACGACCGAAAACCAGGGCAATACCTGCCAGATAGAACTCATAGTGGGTAACTCAATATCACCAGCCAGTGGCGATATGGCGATAACCACCGCAGCAATACTGCCCCAGAAAAAATACGCCAGGGTAAATTCCATCGCGTGGCTGCCATCGTCCTTACGCAACAATACAGCGGCAACAGCCCAGCCTAAACCGCCGAGCAAACCCATCCAGTCGCCAACATTTCGCGGTAATGGAATCCCGACATCAATTCCCAACATCACAAACATGCCCGAGAGACCGAGCAGGATGGCTATCATCCTCGGCGGTGTAATCACTTCCCCAAGTGCAATTCTGGCTAGAATCAGTGACCATACCGGCGTCAGGTAGAACAGCAGCAACCCGCGTACGACCTCGGTATAGATCAGCGCATCCGCGTAAAGTGCCAGCGCGGTACCGCTGGTTATACCAATAAAATGTAATGGCAAACCGCATCGTAAAATTTTATTCCAGCGAAAAACCAGGTAGGGAAGAAAAAATAACAAAGGGACCACGTAGAATAATACTGTGGCCCAGGCACCATAGATTCCTGCCCTGTCCAGCATGCGCAGGGGGATCCAGAACAAACCCCAGGTGACGCCGCTATAAATGCAGGCGAGTTTGGCGCGAGAAACAATATCGAGGCTTGAGATAATATTCACCTGGAGTAAAAAATTCCCCGCCAATTCACGAAGAAAAGGCGGGGAATGTCGGCCGAGGAGTAGCGTGCCAGCCTAACAATCAAGTGTATTGTCGCGTTCCCATTCGCTCAGATTCGTGGCATAGCTGTTCCAGTCATTCATTTTCAGTTTCACATAGGCATCGATCAGTTCGTCACCCAGGCCGGTCCGTATTATCTTGTTGTTGTCGAGCTGGCGTATTGCATCGAGCAGGTTCGAGGGTAGCTTCTTCGCATTTTTGACCTTGTGCCCTTCCTCGTACATATTTATGTCCAGGGGATCACCCGGGTCGCGCTTGTTCTCGACCCCATCCAGACCCGCAGCCAGAACACTCGCCTGAAGCAGGTATGGATTGACCGCACCATCCATCAGGCGCAGTTCGAATCGCCCATCCTCGGGTACCCTGACCATGTGGGTTCGATTATTACCACCGTAGGTAACCGCATTTGGCGACCAGGTCGCGCCCGACAGCGTACGCGGTGCGTTGATTCGTTTATAACTATTGACGGTCGGATTGAATATGGCTGCGAGGTCATGCGCACTATGCATGATTCCGCCAAGAAACTGGTAGGCCAGCGGCGACAGGCCCAGTCCGCGGGCATCTTTCTTGCTGGTCGCGAACAAATTCTTTTTGCCGGTCTTATCCCAGATCGAGACATGAGCATGGCAGCCGTTACCGGTCAAATGGCTAAATGGCTTGGGCATGAAGGTCGCGCGCATGCCATTGTTTTCGGCAATAGTTTTGACCATGTACTTGAAGAAAACGTGTTTGTCAGCGGTTTTCAGCGCATCGTCATAATCCCAGTTCATTTCAAACTGACCATTCGCATCCTCGTGGTCATTCTGATAGGGGTTCCAGCCGAGTTCGAGCATTGCATCGCAGATCTGACCTATTACCGGATACTGGCGCATTAATGCCTGTTGGTCATAACAGGGCTTGGACTGGGTGTCGGCCGCATCAGCGAGTTGGGTACCGTCAGTTGTAATCAGGTGATATTCGCACTCCACACCCGTCTTCAAGCGGTAGCCTTTTTTTGCCGCTCGCGCCAATTGTCTCTTCAAGGCAACCCTGGGTGAGGCTTCAACCTCCTTGCCATCCATCCATAGGTCGGATGCGACCCAACCTATCTCGGGGTTCCAGGGTAACTGGATCAGACTATCCGGATCGGGCACGCCGAATAAATCGGGGTGTGCGGGTGTCATATCGAGCCAGGCGGCAAAACCGGCAAAACCGGCACCGTCTTTTTGCATATCCTTGATCGCCCTCGCCGGCGCCAGCTTGGCACGCAACACGCCGAATAAATCGACCCAACTCACCAGGAAATATTTGATGCCCCGCGTTTTCGCAATTTTCTCAAGATCTTTCGCCATCTAGCTGTCCTCCAGATTTTAACGGCCTGTTATATTTATTGTCTAGGATATTGGATCAAACCGAATATTGCACGAAGGCAATAAGCGGTTGTCGTATTTGTTTATTCCTGTTTACCTACCAGCGGAATCCCGCTCGCCGCAGCTGTGGCAATGGTCACCGCGCGCAGATCTTCAGGTTCGACATTGTGCAGATTTGTTTTGCCGGTGCAACGCGCCATCATCGAGGCTTCACCAACACTGGCCTTGATGATATTGATGGTCGCCGTGGTTCGATCTTCGTCGCTGAAATCCGACCCGAATTGCAAACTTTTGTCGTTCATCGTACCACCGACTGCAAATCCCACCGCGGCACCCATTACCAGCACATTCGCACCCAGACCGATTAGCTTGGCCGCATCGGTACCAGATCGCACACCGCCAAAATAAATCAGGTCAAATTCTTCTTCACGCCTCAGTTTACGAAGTATAGCGACCGTATCACGCAAGATATCTAGATTGGGAGCGCCATTTAGCTCGGCCCACTCACCGCCAATATCACCGCTGCCATCGAGCAGCAGAAAATCCAGTTTCTGATCGAGTACCTGGTCGATGGCGGATTTCAGATTAGCAATCGAAGAGACTCCCAGGCCGATTGCCTGGCTATCGTGGGCACGGCTTAGCGGTACGGGTTCAGTGCCTGCCACCATGTAAATCACACCAGCAGCGTGATTTTCGGGCTGGATGCCGGCATTTGCATCAATCAGTTGCAACCATTCTATATTGTCCCCTGGCTGCTCCCGACCGATATAGCAGGCACCCGCCTGGTGGGCCCCCTTTGCCACCGACGCGCGAACTTCAGCGGGCGCTGAATCGAATCCGCTCACCATAAATGGATGAGATAACGAAAGATTGCCGGCCAGAACGCTGGCCACATTACAGGCCTCGCGATAGGGATCTATGACCAGCCGCGACAGGTTGGCTGGTAGAAACACCAGGTCGTCGAGAGTTGCAGCGCGCGCTTCAGGAAACGGGTTTTGTCGCATGCGCATGCGTTTATGCAGCATGCCGTGAAGTTTGCCATGGTCGAGCGGATTGGTACGGGCCATGGAAAAAATATCCTCGCGATGCTGCACTGAATAATCGGCAGAACCGGTTTCGGCATCGCAGCGGTAGCAGCGGGACGCTTCCGCGCGCGCGGTCTCCCAGTCGTAGGTGGACTCGATTTCCGGGAATTCTATCGGCTTTTTGCCTAGCCCGAAAAACTCTGGATGCTGGGGCGGAAACTTTTCCCACTTGATGTCCTGGGCCACCGGAACCAGGCGGGTTCGGTAGGGTGTGCGATAAGCCATCGGGTTCGCCTGGCCTTCCAGAAACGCCTTGATATAGTAGGCCGCGCGCTGACCATGGTGCATTGCCATTACCAGCGTCGAACCGCCAAAGGCACCGTCTCCGGCAGCGAATACTTTGGGATCGTCAGTGCGCATGCTGTCCCAGTCGGTGCGTACGCGGTCACCGGCCATCAGCTTGTGTTGCGCGATATCTTCGCACTCGCTTTGCTGACCGACCGCCGCGATCACCATACCGCAGTCGATCCTGTGCTCGCTGCCAGCAATAACAATCGGTCGGCAACGGCCGTCTTCGTCGGGCTCGCCAGGTTCGGTTTTCACGCAAACCAGTTCCAAACCACTTTCACCAGCCTCGACAGACACCTGCTGGGTGTGGTAGATAAATTCGATGCCTTCCTCGATGGCACCATCCAGCTCGACCTTGCGTGCCGGAATCTCGTCAGGGCCACGTCGATAAACCACCTTGACGATTTTACAGCCAGGCAACCGCAATGCCGCACGGCATGCATCCATCGCGACATCGCCACCACCGATTACAATCACGGTTTCGGGTAATTGCGGGCGTTCGCCGTCGTTAACGCGGCGCAGGAAGCCGACGCCGTCGACCACACGTTCGTCCTCTTCTCCGGGAATACCCATGTCCTTGCCCCACCAGGCACCGATGGTGAGCAGCACGGCGTCATGCTTTTTCTTAAGGCTGTCGAGGGTAATCTCGCGACCTAACGCGTGGTTCAAATGGATATGCATTCCGGGGCAGCGTTTTTTCAATCGCTCGACATCCTCGGCAATAATACCCACCGGCAAGCGAAATGCCGGGATGCCCCAGATCATCATGCCACCCATCCGATCGGTCATTTCGTAAACGTGTACGGTGAAACCGGCGTCGGCCAGTTGTTGCGCCGCCGCGAGTCCGGCCGGGCCAGCGCCGACGATTGCAACCGATTCGCTACGAGTTACGGCGGTTGGTTTCGGCTTCCAACTTGCACCGAGCTTGTCCATCACGAAGCGTTTCAGATTACGGATCTGTAATGGCCCATCGCTGTCCGTGCGCCGGCAGGCTGGCTCGCAAGGTGCATCGCAAACACGCCCGCAGATCGAGCTGAACGGATTGGTTGCGGTAATCGCCTCGAAAGCCTCATCGAACTTGCCCTCCCAGATGTAACCGATATAAGAAGGCGCATCGGTACCGATGGGACAGGCTACCTGGCACGGTGCTGGTACGTAGTGCACCTGCGCGGTGTGATCCTCGTACTCAGGGGGCGCCTCGGGTATCAGGATTCGGTTGATATCGTAAACCGCCATCAGGCGATCCTCACGTCTAATTCAGTATTGCCTTTGCGGTATTCGAGAGCGTACTCGAGCCCGGTAATGCGTGCCGCCTCGGGAGTGACAGCCACCAGGTCGTCGCGATTCAGGCCAGACACACTGCTGTGTCCGAGTGCATCGGTAATCGCCGCGATTTGCCAGCGCACACTTTCGAGGAAACGATGAATGTTCTGTGCCTCCAGCTCGGGATCGTAACGCGCTTCGTGCTCCGGATCCTGCGTCGCAATACCGGTGACGCACTGGCCGACATGGCACTGCATGCAGGCGATACAACCACCGGCTATAATGGTCGAGGTGCCGAAACCGACGGCATCCGCACCCAGCGCCAGTGCTTTCACCGCATCGACGCCGTCGCGAATTCCGCCCATTAACACCAGTTGAATATCCTGTCGCCGACCAATGCTTTCCAACGCATCGATAGCCTCGATAATAGCCGACAGGGTCGGCGTGCCGACGTGGTCGATCACCTCCGAACTGCCGGCACCGGTCGAGCCCTGCATGCCATCGAGTTCGATAAAGTCGAAGCCGTCCTTGACCGCTATCTTGATGTCGTCGCGCACCCTGCCGGCGCCAAGTTTTACGCTCACCGGCAGGCGATAGCCGGTGGCTTCACGCAATTCCTCAACCTTGATGACGAGGTCGTCGGCACCCAGGATATCCGGGTGACGTGACGGTGATCGAAGATCGATGCCGTGCGGAATGCCACGGATACGGGCCAGCTCCGGGGTGACTTTTTTGGCCATCAACTGTCCGCCAAGCCCCGGTTTCGCACCCTGCGAAATATAAATCTCCAGCCCGTCGGCGCGATTCATGTCGTGAATGTTCCAACCGAGCCGACCCCCCAGCATCTGGAAAATAAGCTGTTTGGCGGCACCGCGTTGCGCATCGCTCATACCACCCTCGCCGGTGTTCTCGGCGATGCCCGACAGGCTCGATGCAAGCCCAACGGCGCGCTTGGTCGATGCGCTGAGCGCTCCATAACTCATCGGTGCGATCATAACCGGCATGCTCAGCTTCAACGGGTTGGCACCGTTGATCCCGCCGAGCTCGGTATACATCTCGATTTTTGAAACGACATCAACATCCCCTCCGGCATTGGCCAGATCTTTTTTAAAGGCCAGGTCGGACAGATGTGGCAGCGCCCGTGAACCGCCATAGCCGCGAATTCGATACCGACCAATCTGCGATTTGATATGCAAATCTTCCTGAACCTTGGGATTCCAGTAATCGGAATCGCCCGAAAAAGTAAAAAAAGGAATGCTGCGCATTTGCCGCTCGCTACTACCGTATCGTAGTTTTTTACCGGCATTGACAATTTTTTGAAAACTGCCATTGAAAGGGATTTCGTAACGGTCGAGAAATTTCCGGATGTCGTCAATTTCAGCGGAATCGGTGTCGGTCAGTTTCGCATCCGAACCCAGGTTCCCGACCTTGCCGGCGACAAAGATATCGCCGCTGGTCATGTCCTCGCCCACGCGCTCGCCCGAGTCACCGAGGATGATAATACGGCCACCGTACATCATGTAACCGGCCATAAAATTGGCATTTCCGGCACAACACAATGTACCCGCTTTCATCACCTGGCCTGCACGCGAACCCATGTTGCCGCGCACGACGATCTCGGCACCACGGATGGCAACACCGGGGATCGCCCCCGCATTACCACCCACTACCACCGAACCGCTGTACATATTATCGCCGAGACCCCAACCGACGTTGTGCTCAACCTCGAAGCGAGCCTGGTCGGACAATCCGGCGCAGAAATAACCAGCCGAACCACGCACCTGTACGGAAACCGGATGGATTAGGCCGACACCGATATGGTGGCGTGCGTCGGGATTCAGAATTTCAATATCATCGCCGGCGGCACCGGACTCGCGGATACGCTCGTTGGCATCTCGAACTGAAAGTCTGGCTAAATCTAACGTGACCATGTGTTATAGGTTCCCGGCGGTGGTTCCATCGTGTCGAGCGCCTGCCCCGGAAATAAACGATTGAGCGAAACCTCCTCGGAGGCAATCGCTACCAGCTCGTCGGTTTCGTACATGATCATCGGTTTAGCCGCCAGATGATCCTTGGCATAGCCGATCTCGTCTCTGGTTGAAACCAGGAAGGAGAAGGTGCCGTCCATATCGTCGATCGAGGTTTTAAGTGCCTGCCTGAGCGCCACCCCCTGGGCGAGCTTGTCAGCCAGGTAAACCGCGATCAACTCGCTGTCGTTGTCGGTAGTGAACTGGAAGTCGCGCTGCTCGAGACGCCTGCGCATTTTCCAGTAATTGGTGATCTGACCATTGTGCACGATTGCCACGTCGGAGAAGCCAGTGGCCCAGAAAGGATGGGAAGCCTCGGGTTTGACGTCGGATTCGGTGGCCAGGCGCACGTGGCCGAGGCCGTGCGTACCCTCGAATTTGGAAACGTGATAACGATCGTCGACATCGTGCGCGCTGCCAACATCCTTGACAATTTCCAGGCTGGTGCCGATCGAAATGACCTTGGCGTTATGCTCCATGGCGTAGGAAAAGTGCTGCAAATTGCCGGTAAAGCGCACGCTTACCCGGTAGTTGTTGCCGATTATCTCGTCTTCGAGCAACTCGGCTTTCTGTTTGGCCAGTTCTGATCGAATCCGCTCTACTGCCGACTCGGCATCGTCACCCTCACCGATAAAGAACCGTAGCCTTAGCTGATCCTCGTGTGCCTTCTCATACAGTGCAAAGCCGGTGGAGTCCGGCCCACGGTGCTGGCAACCGTCGAGCATATTGATCAAGGCCTTGCCAGTATCCTGCCCGGGCGAATTTTTGTACATGATTCCAGCGATTCCGCACATCTTACAGTCCCCCGGGGATTAACACTCATTCAAATGTGATCGTAGAGCCTACTTGAGGCTAGATTGCCTGTCAACTGTTGTGAAATATTGTTTCCTGACAGGAAACAAGACGATTCTTACGAACCGGAAGATTGCGAGACGATGATGGACAGGTAACGGCAAGGTAGTTCGAGTATTTCGTCGGGCCCATGCGATGCCTCGGCGTCAAAAAATAATGAATCACCGGGTTCCAGCGTATAGATTATATTGGCATGGCGGTAGGTCACCCTGCCTTCCAGCATGTATATAAATTCGGTACCCGCGTGCTGGAATACCGGGAATACTTCTGACTTGTCGGATATCGTAATCAGGTAGGGCTCGATCGTGTAGGGTTTACCGATCGTGTGCCCGAGCAACTGGTACTGGTGGCCAGCATGCGAACCTCGGCGCTCGATGGGCAGGCCTTCCCCGGCCTTGATGTTGGTCACATCACGTTGTTCTTCATAACCGCGAAACAGGGAAGTCACCGGTACATGTAATGCATTGGCGAGCGCGTTCAGGGTTGCGAGCGAAGGCGAGGTCAGACCATTTTCAATTTTCGATAACATACCCGACGACAGTTTTGCCTGCTTGGCGACATTGGCGACCGTCATATTCAGGCGCTTGCGCAGGGTACGCACCTGTCTGCCTATAGCAACTTCGAGCGCTTTTACCGAAAGTGCGTCATTCACCAGCGAATGACCAGTTTCGTCGCCCTCGCGGTCGGGTGTCTCGGGTATATCCATGCTCGCCTGATTTAAATTCTGCGGAATCGCAGCATAACAAACATTGAATCTAGAGCATAAGTCCTGGAGTATTAATTTTATTACTCTGGGGCCGGAGGTAGGATTTTGTTAGAAATTGGATTGCAAAAAGTGCAAAAGGGATCGGCGGAGATGACAGGAGTTACTCAGGTACTTCGATCCTGTTCAATCGACAGGCCTGTTGCAGGGTATTGTGTAACAGGCAGGCGATAGTCATGGGGCCGACGCCCCCGGGCACTGGCGTGATCGCGCCTGCGACCGCGCTCGCGGTTTCGAATTCCACATCACCAACCAGCCTCGTGCCGCCATCTTCCTTTTCTATGCGGTTGATACCGACATCGATTACCGTGGCGCCCGGCTTGATCCAGTCGCCCTTAACCATTTCGGGCCGACCAACTGCTGCGATGACGATATCGGCTTCACGGCATTCCGCGGGCAAATCCCGCGTGCGTGAATGCGCAATCGTTACGGTACAACTTTCTTTCAGTAACAACGCGGCCATCGGCTTGCCGACGATATTGGATCGGCCCACGACGATAGCCTTCATACCTGATAAGTCTCCCAGATGATGTTTCAACATCATCATCGATCCAAGGGGGGTACAGGGCACAATACCGTCGGCACCTGTCGCCAACTTGCCGACGTTGGAAAGATGGAACCCATCGACGTCTTTTTCTGCCGCAACCGAATTGATTACCAAACCCTCGTCGATATGTTCGGGTAGCGGCAACTGCACCAGGATTCCGTGCACGTCCGGGTCGTTATTCAGTTGATCGATCAGGTTAAGCAAATCTGGCTGGCTGGTTTCAGCCGCAAGCTTATGCTCGTAGGAATTCATTCCGGCTTCCGCGGTTTGCTTACCCTTGCTGCGCACGTAGACCTGGCTGGCCGGATCTTCTCCAACCAGTACCACCGCGAGCCCCGGAGTCAGGGAATGATTTTGCTTTAGCAGTGCAACCTTTCGAGCGATTTCGCTCCTGAGATTTGCAGAAAAAACCTTTCCGTCGATTATTGTACTCAATGTTCTACACGGCCTCTTTATGTTGTACGTGCATTGTCCCGCAGCGTATGGCTGTTGGCAAAATTTAAATAAAAAAAGGCCCCACCATTTAGACCGATGGGCCCTTGTCAAATCCCGAAGGGTTTTAGACCTGCTTACTTGTGCCTGTCTTCGTGCTCATTTTCATCTTTCATTACATAGTACACAGAGTACCACGCAAAAAATGACCGCTAATCAGAAGAACAGGTCAGTTCCAGCACGATGACGATCGCACCCTTGAACTGGCCCATGAATGTGATAGTCGGGATGCCATCGGAAAAAGGAGGGTAACCGTCCAGAAAAATACCGGCGAACACTACTCCGAGTATACCGCAAACACCGTGTACCGATACCTGCTGGACCGCCACCACCGTAAAACAAACATCCGCCGAGGAACCCGAAGAATCCGACGCCATCATATACAATCTAAACCTAATTGGTACATTTCTGGTACTATATAAAGCAGCACACACCACGATATTTCGCGGACTCATAGGGTGTCACTATCTGCTCCCCTCAATTGTCCAGGAAAGTGGGTTTGACAATTATGGCTTGATTCGAGCCCGAGTCCGCTCTGGGCAAAAGAAATCCCCTTTCGCCCAAAAAGCGAAAGAGGATGCTCAGGCGCGCAGCTTCGGGCGAGCGCGCTAAGGGTTACTAGGGTCCTCCCCCTTCACCATTTCCTTCAATGATTCGGCGTCGCCGAATCGCTTCACCTCTTCGTCGTAGGATCTGTTCTCCATCCTGGCCTGCATAATATGCCACACTATCCAGGCAGCAATAGCGACCCATGCCATTACCTCCTCGCTACCCACCCAGGGATAAATGGGACCCAGGTCGGCGAAGGTCGTAGTTGACCAATCAGTTACTGTAGCCATAGTTGTGTCTCCTAAGTTTCTCTAGATGAATTAATTGCCAATCGCTTCGCGCTCGGCATCGATGATGGCCTGTTCCTCGGCGAGGATATCGCTCGATGCGGCCGCATCCAGACCCATGATCTCGACCTCCTTGGGAATGCGCAGCAGACCGAATGAGTTCAGGATCTTGGCCGTGATCCAGCCGGGCAGAAATCCGAGTAGTCCGAACATTATGATAGCGCCGATGAGTTGTCCTATCGGGTTGATACTCGCATAGGTCGGGTCAGGCGACGAGGGGTAGCCCCACAGCACGAACCCGGCTATTACCACACCGAAGAAGCCGGCATAGCCATGTACCGCAACCGCACCCACCGCATCGTCGATCTTGAATTTACGCTCAACATAGTAGTGCAACTTGTACATGAACAACACGCCGAGACCGGCAATGACCATAGCCTGGATGGGGTGGTACAGATCGTTGCCCGCCGACGCGGCAATAATGCCAGCCAGACCCGACGAGTAGGTCCAGAAGGCATCGCCCTTGGAGACCATGTAGCCGACCAACAAGCCCCCGGAAAGCGACATCAGGAAGTTCACCGTGATGGCGCTCAGCGTGGTCGGAGCCAGGTAGATATTGGTCGCAGACCAGAATACACCGTCGCCGTTTTGCACGTCCCACATGGGTACGTTACAGGCCACGTAGAACCCCCAGAATCCGGTGTAGATTAGAAACAATCCAATGGCCACCAGCCAGGGATTTCGCGGGTTGATGTTTCTCGGTGTACCGTCAGCAGCGAACTTGCCGATTCTGGGACCCAGTACAAACAGAATTCCCAGCGCGAATCCGCCGGCGATAGCGTGGATGACACCGCTCGCGTAGGCGTCGTGATAACCCAGCTTGACCACCATCCAGCCGGCCCAGTGCCAGCCCCAGGAGGCGTCTATGACCCAGAGCACCGAGCCTATCAGGACTGCCAGGATCCAAAATCCCGAGGATTTGATGCGCTCGATGACCGAGCCGGACACGATCGATGCCGCGGTCCAGGAGAACAGCAAAAATGCCGCCCAGAACACGCCGGTAATCCTGTCGCCCATGTGCGGGCCCATTGTTTCACTCCAGGGGGTGTTAGCATCGCCAGCGCCATAGTCGATCCCGCCGCCGTTCCCCACAGCGTCACTGAGGAAGGGGCCGTTGGGCAGGGCCCAGTAAATCCACCAGCCGAAAAAGAAGAAAGTGATCGTTACCAGCGGAATGAGCATGGTGTTCTTCATCAGCGTGTGCATGTGGTTCTTGTGCCGGGAGACCCCGACTTCGTACATGCAGAAACCGATGTGTATCAAAAACATTAATACCACGGTCAACCAGTAGTAGAACTCTGTAAAAATAACTACGAGTGCAGATAATTCGTTGTCCATTTTAGCCTCCTAAAGTATCGTTTTTACGAGCACCAATTTAGAATAAATACTCGATTGTTCAAAAAATCCAATAAAAATTTAGTGAGATACAATTTCTCAATAAACTAGTTTATAACTGTACCCTTCATTGAATTTATTACCAAAGAGCCCGGTAATCACACTCGATCCGTGTGCTGCGCTTGAGATTATATCAGAATAAAACATGTACAAGCTTTCGCGTTTGTTATCAAACTTCATTCTCCCTAAATGAAACGCGACGCAATCATAACCAAATTAAACTCTACTGGCTACGATCTTGTCTTAATTTGGTTTTAATTGGTACTTTCCTGGTACAAAAAAGCGAAAAACTCAACAAAATCCTGTCGAAAATAGATCGGATCGCGAAAATTTCGTGCGCTCCCTGTCCCTGTACCTGTTGATCATCGATCTTTAAGTAAATTTCTCGTAAGCATTTCGAAGATCAACCATCGGGTGGCCTTTGGCCATCTGAAACTTCACTAGCAGTTCGCGTGCGATCATGTCGCGGTCCTGCTGGTTATCCGGCAATTTGATGTTTTCCGGAATCGTCACCCAGCCGTTGATATTCCGATCAAATACCGCGGGTTTACCCTCTTCATAACCCATGTGGACATCTTCGAGCCAGTTCAGGTCTTTCCAGCCCATGACTTCCATGTATTTCTTCAGAAACGGAGTGCAGCGCTCCATATCGGGCACCAGGTTAACATCGTAACGATAGCCAATGTGCTGACCGATTATCTTTTCACGTTCGCTATCGACACCATCGCCTTCGAGGAATTGATCGATATCCTGTTTAGCTTTTTTTGCAGCCACCTCGTCCTCCTTAGAAACGCGTCATGTCGGGTCGACCGACCGTGTGTTGAGTACCTGCCATTGGCACCTGCGCACAGGCAGATGCTTCCATGGTCAGGGCCGCCAGATCTTCCGGCTCCAGTGAATGGATGTTGGTCTTGCCGCAAGCACGGGCAAACAGCTGCGCTTCGATCGTCAAGGTATGCAGAAAGTTGTATACCCGTATTGCCGCAGCGTCCGGGTCGAGGCGCTGACGTAAAACCGGATCCTGCGTGGCAATACCTACCGGACAACGGCCAGTATGACAGTGATAGCAGTACCCGACTTCGACGCCCATTTCATTCTCAAAGTCTGCCTCGGGGATATCCTTGTTACAGTTCAATGCAATCAGGGCCGAATGACCGATCGCTACCGCGTCCGCACCCAGCGCAATAGCCTTTGCTACATCGGCACCGTTACGGATACCACCCGCGTAAATCAGCGTAATTTCTCCAGATTTGTCGACATCATCGAGTGCCTGACGAGCCTGTCGAATCGCCGCGATTCCTGGTACACCGGTTTCTTCAGTGGCAAGGTGGGGCCCGGCACCGGTACCACCCTCCATGCCATCGATATAGATCGAATCAGGACCGGTCTTGGCTGCCATGCGCACGTCGTCGTAGACACGCGCCGCGCCCAGCTTTAACTGAATCGGAATTTGACCATCGGTGGCTTCACGGACTTCCTGAATCTTCAGTGCCAGATCGTCCGGACCCATCCAGTCTGGATGGCGCGCGGGAGAACGCTGGTCGATACCGGCGGGCAGTGAGCGCATTTCAGCCACCTGGTCGGTAACTTTCTGCCCCATCAAGTGACCGCCGAGACCCACTTTACAGCCCTGTCCAATAAAGAACTCAACCGCATCCGCAAGACGCAGGTGATGCGGATTGAAACCGTAACGCGATTGAATACATTGATAAAACCACTTGCTTGAATACCGGCGTTCATCCGGAATCATACCGCCTTCGCCCGAACAGGTTGCGGTGCCCGCCATGGTGGCGCCACGCGCCAGCGCTGTTTTCGCCTCGTAGCTCAGCGCGCCGAAACTCATACCGGTAATATACACCGGTATATCGAGTTCCAGCGGCTTTTTGGCATTAGGGCCAATGATGGTTTTGGTCAGGCACTTTTCACGATAGCCTTCGATTACAAAACGCGTCAGCGTACCCGGCATAAAGGTCAGGTCGTCCCAGGTCGGTATCTTCTTGAACAGGGAAAAACCGCGCATACGGTAGCGGCCGAGTTCCGCCTTGATGTGGATATCGTTCATCACCTCGGGCGGAAAGATGAAGCTGCTGCCCAGGTGATAGGGGTCTTTCTTGCTTCGATCAGACATATTTAATCTCCAGATACTCCAACATTCTTAAAGCACTAGTTTCTTTTCGCTGGGTTCAAGATTGTCGTAGTTCCACAACTGCTTGCCCGAAGTTAACTTGACCATTTTTTCTACACCATTGGGTGCTGCCATGCCGTAAAGTTCGAGCTTTCCGTGTAAATAGCGCAGGTCCAGATCGGTCATATCGGTTTCAACACAGTCAACACCGAGGCTGGCAATGTTCCCTGCTACATAAATCACACCGTCGTACATGGAATCGCCGAGGTTATCGCCGGCATCACCGAGGATAATCATTCGACCGCGTTGCATCATGAATCCGGTGAAGGCTCCGACGCTGCCGCCAACGATGATGGTGCCACCTTTCTGGTCGATACCAACTCGTCCTCCGGCCTGCCCCTTACAGACCAGGTCGCCGCCGCGTATCGCCGCGCCGAATAGTGAACCCGCGTTCTTCTCGATCACCACGGTTCCAGCCATCATATTTTCGGCACAGGACCAACCAACACGGCCACTGATATGAATATTGGCGCCATCGTTTAAACCGCAGCCGAAGTAACCCAGGCTACCCTCAAAATTAAGATTCAATCGATTCAGGATTCCAACACCCAGGGAGTGCTTGGCGCGAGGATTTTTGACTGTAATGGTGCCGTGACCCGATTTCATCAACTCACGGATCTTCAGGTTGATTTCAGAAATCTCCATATCCGCTGCGTCAAATTCAGACGACTTGTCGAAGTCGACCGCGTAAGACCAGGGATAGGTGAAATTCTCTTCCTCGGTGGGCGAAAAAAAACGCTGCTGGGTGCGACCAGTCAGCTGCTCTTCATGCAACCCCATATCATGGGAAGTGGTTACGCTGCCCATACTTTTACCTCCCCCTGATAAGGATCCCAGGTATCTATTTCACGCGGGAAAATACTGCGAATGGCGACTTCTTCCGACGCAAGACCGACAAATTCGTCGCTCTCGTATAGCACCATCGGCTTAGCCCCCATCACGTCCTTGGCCATGCCGAGTTGATTACCGGTTGCCACCAGGTAAGTAAATACGCCGTCGAGCTCATCGATGGAACGTGCCATGGCCGATTCGAGTTCGTCCCCCTGATCTATACGATTAGCGATATAAACCGCGATCAGTTCCGAGTCGCAATCAGACATAAACCGGTGCCCACGACGCTCAAGATCACGGCGATTTGTCCAGTAGTTGGTCAACTGACCATTGTGAACCACCGATACATCGTTAAACGGATAGGCCCAGTACGGATGCGCGGACCGAATATCGACGTCAGACTCAGTAGCCATACGCGTATGCCCGATAGCATGCGTACCGACAAATCCGTTCAGACCGTATTGCCCGGAAACCTCGGACGCGTCACCCAGGTCCTTGATCAATTCGAGCGCGGTGCCAACGGACAGAATTTCAACTCCGTCGAGGTCCTCGATGTAATCGATCAGTCGTTTCAAATCACCGTCAAACTTAAACTGGTAACGAAATGCATACTCGGTGGCCTCTTCGCGTTCGGTGACCTCTGCGCCCATTTCCTTGAGGCGTGCTTCGACCGCTGCCTTGCGCTCGACAACCCGGCGATGAATATCGAAACCGGTACTCATTTCTTCCTGTTCAGCCACTTTGAAGCGCAAAACCTGCAGACCTTTGTGGGCTTTACCATAGAGTGCGAAACCGGTCGAGTCTGGCCCACGATGTTTCAGTGCCTGAAGCATCTGGGTCATTTCACTACCGATATCACTGCTTGCACCACCTTTCCAGATTAGCCCAGCAATACCACACATAAGAAGTTCCTCTTAAAAATAGCTACTACCGCTCTCGCGACAGTTGAACAAACTGAAAATACGGCCCTGTTACAGAACTGATACTCAATAAAATCGGGTTAGGGCAGACAGTCGAGATAAGTCTCCACATCCCAATCGGTGACGGTGTGGTTGAATCTCTCCCACTCGTCGCGCTTGTAATGTTCGAATACCCTGTACATCTCACCCGGCATCGATGATTTAATGACCTCGTCATTACGCAATGCCTCTAACGCCTCGCCCAGTGACATCGGTAATTTCTTGACTTTTTTACCGGCGTCGATCGCCTCGTAAATATTGCGCTCTTCGGCTTCGCCCGGATCCAGGTTGTTATCAATGCCATCGTCGAAAGCCTTCAGCAGGGCTGAACCCATCAGATAAGGATTCACCATCGAGTCGACTGAGCGATATTCGAAACGACCTGGAGCCGATACGCGCAACGCGCAGGTACGGTTCTGGTAACCCCAGTCGGCAAAAATTGGCGCCCAGAAACCGGTATCCCAGAGACGACGATAGGAATTGACTGTCGACGAACCGATAGAAGTCAGCGCACCGAGGTGTTTGATTACGCCACCTATTGATTGCAGACCGATCGGGCCGGGTGCACGCTCATCGATCTTGGGATCTGGCATAAACGTATTCTCCCCACCTACCCGGTAGGTAAATGCGCCGTCCATACCAGCCAGTGAGTCAAATCCAAGCTTATTGACTACATCCTCACCGCCACGCCAGAGAGACATATTGTGGTGACATCCCGATGCCGATACACCCATGAATGGTTTCGACATGAAACAGGCGATCAGATTATCCTCGCGCGCTACCTGGGCACATATCTGGCGATAAGTCGTTAAACGATCTGCGTTACGCAGCACATCGTCAAACTGGGTATTCAATTCGAGCTGCCCCGGCGCGTCTTCGTGATCACCCTGGATAATATCGAGGCCCATTTGCTGCGAATACTCGATCACCTTCATGAATGTCGGGCGCAACTCTTCAAACTGATCGATGTGATAACAGTTCGGCTTTGTCACACCACCGTTGGGCTTGCCATCATCACCGCGTTTCAGCCACATCATTTCGGGCTCGGTGCCACAACGCATCTCGAGGCCGTGTTTGCCCTGAAATTCGTTGTGGATTCGGCGCAAGTTACCGCGACAATCAGAACTCAAGGCACCGCCTGGATTATCGAGTTCCTCTCGATTGCGAAACAGGGTACAAAACACGCGACCCACGCGCTTGTCCCAGGGCAATTGGCAAAAAGTTTCGGGGTCAGGGATACCGATCAGCTCCCAGGATTCAGGGCCGTATCCTATGTAATTTCCATGGCGGTCGACGTACAGATTTGCGGTCGATCCGTAAACCAGCTGAAACCCTTTTTCAGAAAGGCGCTCCCAATGCGCCGCCGGGATACCCTTACCGACAATACGCCCGGTGACCGAAATAAACTGGTAGTAGATGTAGTCGACACCGGTTTCTTTTATTTTTTCGGCGACCTGCTTGACCAGCTCAGCCCGGCCCGGTGCTTCAACATGTTGTTGTAAATCAGTCATTAATACTCTCCAATTGGTTTTTAATTATTGGTTTTTTCTGCTCTTTACAGATTGAAACTAATCCACCCGATTTGACAGAAAGGCGACACCTTTGTATGTAAATCATGGCTACCAGCGGTTTATCGATTAGATTTTAGTATTATTAGTAGTGCCATCTCTCTCCCGGAAACTGATCGTAATGTTATACCCATGTAACGACCTATTACAAGACTTTCCGTCAATTTTTTGTACAATTATCTAATAAAATTAACAAATGACTGAACCAATTCACGGATATGCTCATTAATGACCATAAAACAGTCGGCAGGTTTTCGCATATCGGCCTTCACACGAGTATTCCATATTTTTTATGGTTTGACTAAATTTATATTAAATTCAATTACCTATTTGATAAATATGATCTAATTTTCGAATTATCGACATTAACCTGTTGGCAACTAAAGATTCATCCCAAAGGAACAGCCTGCTAGCCAATTCAGAAGATAATTAATACCTCATTGCCGGCAAAGCGCTTGATTTAGATGATTTTATAGCGCAATATTATACCAATTTATAGTACCAGTATAAGAATTCTGGATACGAGGCGATAGCTAATGGATACTACCGAAAGTCAAGACTCTGGATTACCCGGCGCGGGTACTGGCAGAATGGACAAAGGCGCTAAGACCAGGCTCGGTGCAACTACCGGCAGTGTAGTTTCGCAATTACGCAACATGATTCTTGACGGACATTACTCGCACGAGGAGCGATTACCCGCTGAACGGAACCTGGCCGAGGAATTCGAGGTATCGCGAGGCACAATCAGGACCGCATTAGAAAATCTGGAACAGCAAAATCTGGTTACACGTAAAATTGGTAGCGGGACCTATGTGACACACCGCGAACTCAGCAACCAACACGATATCTCGAGCATTACCAGCCCGTTGGAGATGGTCGAAGTTCGCATAGCGATAGAACCGCAAATGGTACGCCTGGCGATCACTAATGCCAGCCACCAGGATCTCGAGGAATTGCATAAAACCTTACGACAGTGTGAGGAATGTGGTGGTGACGCGGAAAAATTCGCGCGGGCCGATACTGCTTTTCACATGGCGCTTGCACAATGTTCCAAAAATAAATTGATGTACTGGGTATACGAACGTATTAGCGAAGTACGGCGATACTCGCAGTGGAGGACGATGAAGACCAGGCTGCTAACCCCCGATCGTATTAACTACTACAATGGCCAGCACCGTGCCCTGTATGAGGCCATCGCCGCGCGTGATGCCAATGTCGCGGTTGGCGTTATCAAGGATCACCTTTTCGGGGTGCAGGGCGATTTACTCGATACTTGACGGCCTTATCAAAATGAATGCCCCAATATTTAATCCCGCCATAAGAGTGCTCCAGCCCGGGTTGAACGCTTTACCGCCCGACACCGAGCGATTTCTGGTAAAAGCAAACGGCTCTCTCGCCATCAATCTCAGGGCTGGTGACGAAATCGAGCTGGTTAATCCGGAAGGACTACAGGTTTGCGAGATCAGTGTATTCGATAGCCGGGGTAAAAGTGATATGCAATGTATCGGGGTACAGGCTAACGGTACAGCCGAGGGCTTAAAAAAAATTCTGGCCGCCAACAACGGAAGCGCGAGTAATTTGGCGCAGATACTTAAATCCCGAAACCTGGCGATAGACAAAGCGCAGAGTACCTGTATTTTTGGAATGTAGTCACTAGCCGGTGACTCGCAGCGGTTTACCGCTACCGAGGTTTTAAGCTGCATCGTAGCCGCGCCGGGCGAGGACATGCTGGCCGATCAGCAAAATACGACCACCAATATAGTCGTCTATGTTCACAGGCAACCTGTCGAATCCGAAGAACACCTGATTCAACTGCCGGATCCACTCGCCGATCCGGTGCAGGATATCCGTATAGACGCTCGTACCGCTTTCGCCTACGAGATCAGAAAAGGTGAATTTATTCAAATTATCGACGTCGAAGGGCGCGAGTGTTCTGATTTTCAATGTTTCGATTCCGCCAGGCTGGAAAAAGGTATCGAACGCTGTCTTGATGCCACCACAACGCGGCACGCGCTTGGAGCGGCCTATCCTACCCCCGGTTTGTTGTCCAAGTTTTATGACCAGGACTTTGAGCCACTAATCGAAGTGATTCAGGATACCTGCGGGCGCCACGACAGCTTCGGTACTGCCTGTACCGCGAAGTACTACGAGGACATGGGTTACCCGGGACATGTTAATTGCTCTGACAACTTCAATCTTGCACTTGCGCCATACGGGGTCAAATCACGACGCGGCTGGATGGCAATAAACCTTTTTTTTAATACCAACATCGATGAATCTAACCAGATGTATTTCGACGAACCCTGGTCGCGACCCGGTGACTATGTACTGATGCGTGCTTTGAAGGATATGGTATGTGTATCCTCGGCCTGTCCCTGCGATATCGATGCTGCCAACGGCTGGAACCCGACCGATATTCATTTACGAATCTACCCGGCGAAGAACTCATTTAACAAAGCGACGGCCTATCGAATGACTACTGATGCAGAAAAAGAAATGACCCGGGAGACCGGATTCCATGCCAGGACTTCCGGGCACACACGCAATTTTACCGAATACGCCGGCTACTGGCTTGCCAATAACTACACCAAACACGGGGTCATCGATGAATACTGGGCCTGCCGCGAAGGCGCTGTGGTGATCGACCTGTCGCCGTTGCGCAAATACGAAGTTACCGGACCCGATGCCGAACGATTGATGCAAACCTGCGTCACGCGGGATATTCGACGATTGACCCCCGGACAGGTTGTCTATACCGCGATGTGTTATGAGAATGGCGGCATGATCGATGACGGTACTGTTTTCCGTCTCGGCCAGAATAATTTTCGTTGGATAGGAGGTTGCGATGAGAGTGGTATCTGGCTACGCGATCAGGCTCAAAAACTGGGCTTACAGGCCTGGGTACGAAATTCAACCGACCAGCTACACAACCTGCAAGTTCAGGGACCGAAAAGTCGTGACATATTAAAACAACTGGTCTGGACCCGACCCGACCAGGCGACTGTCGAGGAACTCGGGTGGTTCCGTTTTTCGATTGCCAGGATCGGCGATGAGCTTGGAATCCCGATTCTGGTTTCGCGTACCGGTTATACCGGTGAACTGGGTTTCGAGGTCTTTTGCCACCCCAAGGATGCCCCCGCGGTCTGGGACGCAATCTGGCAGGCAGGAAAATCCTACGGCCTCACGCCGATGGGCCTGGAGGCACTCGATATGTTGCGAATTGAAGCCGGGTTAATTTTTGCCGGTTACGAATTCAGCGACCAGACCGACCCTTTCGAAGCGGGCATCCCTTTCACTGTGCCGTTGAAAACCAAGCAGGATGATTTTATCGGACGCGATGCCTTGATCAAACGCCAGCAGAATCCACTGCGTGTACTGGTCGGACTCGAGCTGAGTGGCGATGAGGTGGCTGCAAACGGTGACTGCGTGAATATCGGTCGCAACCAGGTCGGTAAAATCACCAGCGCGGTACGCTCGCCAATATTGGCTAAGAATTTTGCCTTGTGCCGGATGTCGGTCGAATACAGTGAAAATGGTACCGAGGTAGAGGTTGGCAAGCTCGATGGCAAACAAAAGCGCCTACCCGCTAAAGTCGTGCCCTTCCCCTTCTACGACCCGACCAAGTCGAGAGTGCGCGATGTTGCGCCGCCGGAAAAATCGTAGTTTTCATTCAAGCCCCTGTCATTCCCGCGAACCCTCCGTCATTCCCGCGAAAGCGGGAATCTAAATACAACATCTTTGAAGATTCCGGGACGCCGGACCGCTGTTTTCGCAGGAATGACAGGAATGTTGTGTTGTAAATTTCCGCTGCGCCGGGCCGCCGCTTTCGCGGAAATCACGGCTAGGCTAAACGTTAACGAATAGACAGGTTCTTAACGCGCCTTAGCGAATAATAAAACAGTTGGCCTCGGCATTGTTCGCAATCTTGCGTGACACGCTGCCCATCAGTGTTTCCTTAACCTTACCCAGGCCACGTGTTCCGACGACAATGGTATCGATATTTCTGCGTTTAGCGAAACCTATGACACTGGATGCCGGATCGCCACTGCCAATCGCGGTTTGAATTTTTTTTGCACCATCTTTTTTGGCGAGATCCTCGGCCTCTTGCAATATGGTTTCAGCTACCTGGCGCATAATGTTCTCGCGCGTATTGGCGAATTCCTCCAGTTCCGGCGCTTTCTTCATCAAGGTAGGTAATTGCATATCCCTGATAACGTGCAAAATCAACAAATCAGCTTCGTGACAAGCTGCCATGTGCGCGGCCATAGATACCGCTCGATTCGACGCAGCCGACGCATCGGTTGCCACCAGAATTTTATTGATCATCTAGGTTAAATTCCAAGTTATTTAGAATATGCGTATTTAAGCCTAATATTATTCATAACTGCAAGAGCAGATATCGGGGTCAGATCACAATTAGTATTTATTTCCCTGGAATGTTGATCTGCCACAGCAAAGCAATTGTAACAAGTGGAGTTGACCGGGCACTCACGAATTATCTATTGGAGAGCCCGGAAAAAGAGGGTGGATTTAACTTATTCCTAACATTTGTTTTCTTGTGTTTGCCCAGGTTCGTAAAATTTGATCGACTGCGAGCCCTATAAAGGTAACACAGAGTCCCAGGGTAATTCCGATACCGGTTCCCCGCGGATCCGATATAGCCTTCAAAATAAGCTGCCCTAAATCGGTGGTACCAATAAAGGCTCCAATAATCACCATGAACAGCGCAAATATCACAGTTTGATTCAATCCCAGCATGATGTGCGGAAAAGCGAGAGGCAATTCAATCGAAATCCATCGTTGAAAACGCGAAACACCCATCATCGAACCTGCATCTTGCAAAACAGCCGGTACATTACGAAGACCTTCCACGGTATAACGAGTCGCAGGAACCAATGCATAAACCACGGCGGCGATAATCACCGAGGTATCGGTAATACCAAATAGCATAATCACCGGAATCAGGTATATGAAGGATGGGAGGGTCTGGAAAAAATCACAAATCAGCAAGATCACTTTACTGGCAAACGAGTTTTGTGCGCACAAAGAGCCGACGACCATGCCAATGGATGCCGAAACGATGACTGAAAAAGAAGTTATCCCATATCCAGTCAACCGCCGCCTGCCAAAAAGGCGACGTGGTAATGCCCTTGTTATGTGGGACGATATACAAATAATTGAAGCCATCCTCAAACAGGAATTTGCCAATGAAGGCCATGACCGAACCGACCAGGAATATAGCAACACAATGTAACGAATATTAGTGTGCATTTCGAACCTATTTAAACCAATTCGTAGCGACTCGGAACAGTCCCAGCGGGTCATGGTAACGATAATATAAATGGAAATAAAAATAGCATTATTGTTATCGACATAGTGTTATTCTCGCTCAAATTCCTGATTTATACTATGTAGAAACCTCTGTAACGACGTGGATGAGGACCGGTGACTGAACCAGCTATGCCAGATAAGGGCGATGACCATACCGAGTTTCGTTTTTTCGACAATCGCCAGAAATACCTGCTTTTTGTTAACACCTGCTCAGAAAAATGGGTCATCGGTGAACGTATTTCGCGCGAACTCGATAACGTAATTCCTACCCCTCCTTCGATTCGCATATTCGATGCGGGGGTTGGTGATGGCACAGTTTTATCTCGCGTATGGCGCGCCATGCACCATCGTTTTCCGACCATGCCATTTTCGATTCACGGTAAAGAAGTCAGCCTCGAAGATGTGCGGCTGACTCTCGATAAGCTCCCCGATCGCCTGTACGAACATCCGGCCAGTGTCGTGGTACTCACCAACCTCTACTACGGCGAGGCACCCTGGTTAACGCCTCGTTCACCGCAGGCGGCGAAAAATATGATTTGGGAAGAGGTCGCTTTGAAGGGCAACAGCTCGCATGAATTCGAACAACAGATTGTCGGCCTGCAGGACTTTCTCTCTGAAAATTGGCAGGCGAGTGCCGGCAAGCATGGCAACCCAGTCTACGAACAGCCAGTAGCCCTTATTTTATACCGTGACGACCATCGTTTTTTGCTCGATTCGGCAATCCCTAAACGAGAATCACCGAAAGCGGATTTTGATTTGATCATCGCCTCACAACCGTACCGCGCAATCGCATCAGCCGAATCCAAGGCGCAAAACGTAGTGACTCCCCTGACTCGCGCACTGGCGCCAGGCGGTCGTTTAATTGGTATTCACTCGATGGGCAAGGACCCGGGAATGGAAATTATTGAAAGCGTCTGGCCAGGAGAAAATCCGTTTACGGTCAGCCGCCATGAAATACTGGAAGCCGTGAAATTACAGCTGGGCGACGAAGCTGGCGATTACCTGTTTTCCGCGGGCAAGAATATCGATTCGCTATTTAATTACGAGATGCACACACTGCCGAACGAAATTGGCAGCTCAATCGGTACTTCGACACTGCTCGCCGCCTGGAACGCGGCAACCTACGTTGCGCAGGTCGAGGATGACAGGCTGGAAGCTGCAATGCGCGAAGACCATTATATTTCTGCTACCCGCAGCGTACTGAAAAAACGAGGCGGCCTGTGGTTTCAAAACGAGTCTTATACCATTACACGTAAGTAGTCAGCGAGGGCCTAACAGGTCCAAATTCCTTAATCGATAACGAACAGGTAAAACGAGATGAAGGCAATAACATTAAACGATTTCGGTGGCTCCGATATGATGCGCTTCAGCGAGGTAGAGACACCCGCTCCCGATGACAACCATGTGCTGATTCGGGTCAGGGCTACCTCAGTCAATCGACCAGACGTCATTCAAAGACAAGGTAACTATCCGGCGCCACCCGGAGATTCGGAAATACTGGGGCTCGAAGTCGCTGGTATCGTTGAAACTATCGGTAAAAAGGTAAGCCGCTATGCACCGGGTGATCGGGTATTCGCGCTGATTGGTGGTGGTGGTTATGCCGAGTACGCCCTTGCGCTTGAATCGCATACCATGCCAATCCCTGACTCTATCAACTTTGAGCAAGCTGCCTGTATCTGCGAAACTTATATAACCGCCTATCTGAACCTTTTTTTGATCGCAGAGCTACAGGGTAAACAATCGGTACTGATTCATGGCGGTGGCGGTGGCATTGCCACTGCTGCGATTCAACTATGCAAGGCACTCAGTGCAGATACTGAAATATTTGTAACCGCCTCAGCTGCCAAGATCGAACGTGTCCGACAACAGGGTGCCGACCATGTGATCGACTATCGGAGCCAGGATTTTGCCGCCGAGGTAAAACGAATTAGCGAAAAACGTGGTGTCGATGTAATTCTCGATCACATCGGTGCCAAGTATCTGGAGTCCAATTTCAATTCGCTGGCGGTCGGTGGCTGTATTATGCAAATTGGCGTCATGGGTGGCATCAAGGCAGAAATCAATTTGGCAGCGATGATGGTAAAACGCCAGCGAATTGTCGGCTCGGTGTTGCGTTCACGTCCGGTAGAAGAAAAAGCCTCGATCATCAAACAATTTGAACAAAGCGTAATACCGTTATTCGCCTCTACGACAATAGCACCTCTGATACACACGACGTTTCCATTAAGTGAGGCGGCACAAGCCCATGACCTGATGGAGCAGGGTGGGCATTTTGGCAAAATTGTACTGGTGCCGTAAGTGTTAAGGCTCTCTCATAATGATAATTCGATTTGGTATACTGTATGCCAGACACTTATATTAATGTATTATAGTCGTCTGTATACTGGTTAATTTTTACACACTATGACGGACATTTATCGTGGCATTTAAGACAATTTTGTTGCCCATTCGGGAAAGCAGCACCGCAGCTTCATTAATGGAAACATCGATTAGTATGGCGATTCGTAACGAAGGCCATCTTGATCTACTCTATGTGCCAAACGACCCCGAGAAGATGCTTCCCTTTAGCACACTTGGACTATCGGCGAACATGCGTCAAACTATAATCGAGTCTGCGGCCGCCACTGCTGCGAAGCAGGGCAAAGCTCTCAAGCAAAATTTTCTGGAATTATGTGAACGCTATAAAATAAGGGTTCAGCCCCGTGGTAGTGGAATCGGTAAACCCAGTGCAGATTTCCTGACGCGTAACGGGCGTCGAGACGACCTGATAGGCAAATATGGTCGCCTCGCCGATCTGATTATCGTACCGCAGCCGACCAGGACGAAGCCTCCCCCGGGTTCGTTCGAAGCTGCCCTGCGCGAGAGCGGTCGACCGGTACTAATGGTGCAGCGCGAGAAGGTCCTGGAGGTACCCGGCAAACGCCTGGCAGTCGGCTGGAACAGTAGCAAAGAAGCGGCGCAGGCTATATCTGCAATGCTGAACAACCTGAAAAGAGCCGATAAGGTATATGTATTGAGTTCAGAAAAACGCATGAAAGACCCGATCAATGCCGACGAGGTCTGTGTCTACCTGCGTTGCCAGGGAGTAACAGCAGAGACCTCGGTTTTTGATACTGAAGGACAATCACCAGGTGAAGCTCTACTCGCCAGGTCAGGTGACCTCGATTGTGATCGCCTGATCGTAGGCGGCTACAGCCGACCACGAATTCGTGACATAGTCCTCGGTGGCGTCACGGGTCATCTGCTCGAACACTCCATATTGCCGGTGATTTTCGTACACTAATCATCCCGGTTAAGATTCGATCTATTAGCCTAAATTTCCCATAGTATGTCGAAGTATATCTGCTGAAACAGGCCTTGCCGGCTGATTTGAAATCGCTTCTATATCCTCAAGCAGCCCGGGGGCAATAGCAAGAAAGCCTGCCCTCGTCTCTTCCTCATCGAGTTTTTGATTCATTATTTCAGAATCGACCCAGCACATTGTAGTCGCTTCCATCCGAGCATAGATTAATCCAGATTCGCGGTCCAGAAAGTTTATTTCTGGAATTTGCAGGGCGCATTTTTGCAAAAAATCCGTATTTGCTATCGAATCTCCATCTTCCTCCTGCGGATAAACATCTGCCACATTTCTGGCATTAATGTTAATCCTGGCGTATCTCACGATATTGAGCATACCCTTAAAATCCTGAATATACATTTCTCCGTTTAACCCAAATGCAATGGTTCGGGGTTTTTCCCCTTTCGCCACGCTGTTATCGAGAAATTCAAAATGCACCGTTTTATCCTTGCGCAGAGCCCAGGTGAAAAATAGAAGCGGAATACCCTTAAAGGCTTCGATATTGTGGGCCAGCAGATCGTCCACAGCCTTGTAACGTCCGACCTGTAGCCCACGAATCCATGCTCGTTCAACCGTGGCTTCAGGCGGTGTCACCATAAATGTCAGGTAAATAGTATGACCAAAACGGGTGAGCAGGTTACTGCCCTCCTCACTATCTTTACCGGATGCAAAACTATCGAATCGGAAACGATCGATCAACAGGTGAGAAACCCGACCCTGCCTGGCCTTATTGCTGATATATCGATCGAGCTTCTGGTCAATGATGGGAATTTCGTCACCCGCAAGCGTTCCGGCATATTGGTAAGCCGCGCCTAACGAATCATAATCGAGCAGATACTTACGCCAGATATCCGGGCTGATCAGCGCGAAGTCTTGCCAGTCAAGCCCCAATTTATCGGTTTGCTGGTGTTGTAGAGGCCGCATGGTACTTTTGCCTGCCGCTGATGCACCCTTAACATTAATGACAACGGGCTGCTTTTGCGGCGGTAGTAACCGGTAAGCTTCCTCGTCGGCCGCCTGCTGAATATAGGGTGAAATCATTTCACCGATAACTTCACTACCATGATCATTGCCTACCAGCCCGCAAACCAGTGAAGTCAGCAGTGTTTTGTCACCGGCTAGACGACCATGCTTGATGATTATCGCGTTGGCCACTTTTGCTAGCACGAGATACATGGAACGAGCCAAAGGGTCCTCGCTCGAGCCCACCTTTTGCTCCCAGGCGGAAAGAAAACGCTGGTGGCGCAGTTCGATGGATTCGGCTTCGCCAGTACCCGCCTTTTTTGCCCTGGTCCTGAACAGTTTTGCGAGGCCAAACGGTTTTTGACTTTTTTCAGCCGCGGCTGATTCCGGGAACAGGCTGGCAGCCAATTCACCTTCAATCATGGACTCAACCTGCGCACTCAATTCGTTGAAACGTTCGACAATTTGCGCCATATGCGGTTCGATGTATTTCCGCAATATCGAGTCGACAATATTTCGATAGTTGACACCCAGGTCTTCATATTTTGACCCATCGGAAACAAAAATATCGGCGGAAACACGGATCAACAGCTCATGAACTACCAGTCTCTCGGGGCGAAAACAAATAAGCTGCTGAATCGTGAGCCCGGTAAAATCGCTTAATTCCGTAGCAGTCTCGATACTGGTGACCACGTTATCCGGCCGAAACAGGGTCGACAGGGGTAGATATTCTAACGGTAGCGTGGATTTTATTCCGGGATTCCAGGGGCCCGTTTCGCTATCCTTTAACCCTTTTGCAGTCTTGATAATCAACCTCCTGGCCTGCCGGGTTTAGTGTCAGCTATTGCTCGAGTGGCCGTTCCTTGATGAACACTGACTCTTGCTGAATTTTCCTGTTGAGCAGGCTCGCACAAGCGTATAGGGCCTTTAACGCCGGCGTATCAACACCGGTCATTTCACCCAGTTCGATAACCACACCGAGCATGCCGTCGATCTCAAGTGGCTTTCCGGCTTCGACATCCTGCAACATCGAAGTCTTATGCTTACCGACGCCTTCGGCGCCTTCTATGCGCCTTTCAATTGTCACCCGAAACGATGCGCCCAAACGCTCTGCAATCGCTTGCGCCTCGGCCATCATTGTCCTCGCAAGTTCCCGGGTCAGCGGGTACTGGCAGATATCGACCAGGGTTGAATGACTCAGTGCGCTGATTGGATTAAAAGTTAGATTACCCCAGAGTTTCAACCAGATCTCGGACCGAATATCGGTGAGAACGCGAGACTTAAAGCCAGCTTCGGTAAATAACCCGGACACCATATTGAGCCGCTCCGATTCACTGTTATCGAGCTCACCCACCGGGAAGCGGTCACCCTCGACATGATGAATCACGCCGGGCTGTGCAATGGTTGCTGCGGGATAAGCAATACAACCGATGATTCGCTTTGGATCGATACTGTTCGCCAGTACACCACCCGGGTCGACCGTTTCCACAATACGATTCTCGTACTCACCACCATTGCCCTGAAAATACCACCAGGGAATTCCATTTTGTAAAGCGACCATCACGGTATCGGGGCCAAAAAGCGTTTTTAACTCTTCGATTACCGGCGCAATCTGATGGGATTTCAGGGCCAGCAGGACAACATCCTGCTGGCCGCACTCGGTCATGTCGCTGGTTGCAAAAACATCACGAACACAGGAGTCCTCCCCATTTTGACGCAGGGTAATACCGTTTTCCCTGATCGCGGCGAGGTGTGGTCCGCGTGCTATCAAGGAAACTTCATGCTCCTGTTCAGCGATACGAACCCCCAGGCAACCACCGATTGCCCCGGCGCCAACAACACAGACTTTCATACTAAATAACCCCAGATAAAATAATGACCCTGTCAGAGCCGGGTTTACATGCGGGTTAGTTACCTAAACGATCACCCACTTTGATTTCACTCGCGGCCGCGTATTGCGCAGCGCTGATTTTTCCTTCTCCTGTGGGGCGTACGCGCGAAATCAATACACCGGCATTGTCACCTGCCGATACTAGAATTCCGTCATCACTCGACTCCACGACGGACCCTGCCTCGCCAACAACATTATCGACTAGTCGACTGTCAAAAATCTGTAGCGTATCACCCCTCACGGTAGTCCATGCACCAGGTTGCGGGTTAGCGGCTCGAATAGTATTGTAAACCTCGGCAGCAGTTATTTTCCAGTCGATCTCGGCCTGCGCTTTTCCAAACCAGGACTCGTAACTACCCTGGTCCAGATTTTGTACCTGTTTCGGGGCAGTGCCTGCCTTGACCAGATCGAGCGACTCTATCATCGCATCGACACCCATCGGGAACAACTTGTTAAAGTAGATATCACCCAAGGTTTCATCCGGTCCGATTTCACATTCTTTCTGCATTAAAATCTGTCCTTCGTCCAGCCCTTCATTTGGCCAGAAAATGCTTAATCCAGTACGGTTCGAACCCATCGCAATCGGCCAGTTAATCGAGGATGGCCCTCGATGCATGGGTAATAGCGAGGGATGATACTGAAACGAACCCAGCCTGGGAGCATCCAGCACCGGTTGCGGTATAAACAGCAAGACATAGGCCATGATGCAAATATCCGCGTCGAAAGATTGCATCAATTCGAGCGCTTCGGGTGTTTTCCACGAGGCGGGTTGATGAACCGCGAGATCGTTTTCCAGCGCCAGTTCCTTCACCGGGTCGAGTGGCCTGCCCTCCTTATCCGGCGCTGTGCAGACAGCAACAATATTTTCCTTTCGTTCCAGCAGTCGCTCTAATACCGCTTTGCCAAACGCCTGTTGCCCATGAACTACTAATCGCATCACTATCCCCGGTTATTTATATTGCGCCAGATTCCCTGATCTCGGCTATTTCGTCAACACTATATTCAAGCACCTCCGAGAGAATTTCGTCAGTATGTTCTCCCAGCAGTGGCGAGCGGATTACTTCGACCGGGCTATCCGATAACTTGATCGGGCAGCCAACCGTTAAGTAGTTGCCACGTTCGGGATGTTCAACATCGACGATGGTTCCGGTTTCACGCAAGGACGGTTCCTCGGCCAGTTCCTTCATCGAAAGAATCGGGCCAACGGGTATATCCAGTGGATTGCATATATCCATAACCTCGTATTTGGTTTTGGTCATGGTCCACTTTTCGATCTCCGCAAACACTTCATTGAGTCGCGTCAGGCGGGCCGGTGGGGTGGCGTAATTTGCATCTTCTTTCCATTCCGGTTTACCGATTACATCACAAATTTTTTGCCAGGCCGCTGCCTGGGTAATGAAATAGGTATAGGCGTCGGGGTCACTTTCCCAGCCTTTACATTTTAATATACGCCCTGGCTGGCCGCCACCAGAATCATTACCGGCGCGCGGGGTCGCTTCCCCAAATTCGACACCTTCACCATGCTGCGAGTACTCCGTGAGCGGGCCATGATCGAGCCGCTGTTGGTCGCGTAGCTTGACTCGACATAGATTGAGCACCGAATCCTGCATCGGCGCTAACACGCGTTGCCCACGTCCGGTTTTTTCACGTTGTAGCAAGGCAGATGTGATACCCAGGGCAAGATGTACCCCTGTCCCCGAATCACCGATTTGCGCGCCGGTTACCATCGGTACGCCATCGCGAAATCCGGTAGTCGATGCCGAGCCGCCCGCACACTGCGCGACATTCTCATAAACCTTGCAGTCTTCATAGGGTCCTGGACCAAAGCCCTTTACCGAAGCCATGATCATTCCCGGGTTTAGCTCCTGTATCCGCTCCCAGCCAAAACCCATGCGGTCAAGTGCGCCCGGTGCGAAATTTTCCACCAGCACATCGCATTTTTTTACCAGGCGTTCAAGCACTAGCTTACCGGTTTCATTTTTCGAATTTAACGTCAGCGAACGCTTGTTGTGATTCAGCATGGTGAAGTACAGGCTGTCGGCACCTTCCACATCTACCAGTTGCTTTCGCGTAGCATCACCCACGCCGGGGCGCTCGACCTTAATCACGTCCGCACCCAGCCAGGCTAACAGTTGTGTACAGGTAGGCCCTGACTGGACATGCGTGAAATCCAGGATTCTAACTCCGTCGAGTGCTTTGGACATTTTTTACCTCTAATTATTTTACGGGGTGATACAATCACCTGTTGGGCCCTCACACAGGCGGCCCCGGATAATTTAACAATTATTTATACATGGTCTGTGCTTTGGTACCCGGCGCATATTCATTTGGGTCTACCCATACATTCACCACCGCGCATTTACCGGTTTTCGCAATAGCCTCGCGTGCCCTTTGCAAGGCCGGTTGAATCTCTTTGGCCTCGTGTACCTCTTCGCCATAACCACCGATCATTTCACCAAATTTGGAGAAGGGTACGTCGCCGAGCTTGTTGCCGATATCGCCACGCTCCTGACCATACTTGGCAAGCTGCCCATAGCGTATCTGGTTCATAGCCGAGTTATTGCCAATAACCGCCAGGTAGGGTGCACCAAAGCGTTGCGCAGTTTCCATATCGAACGATGTCATTCCAAAAGCGCCATCGCCATAGAGACAGATGACTTCCTTGTTCGGGTGGGCAAGTTTCGCTGCCATGGAAAAACCGGTTCCCACGCCTAGCGACCCGAGAGCGCCCGGGTCCATCCACTGCCCGGGATTTTGCGGACGAACCGCCTGCGCAGAAATGGTTACTATATCGCCGCCATCACCAATATAAATGGTATCTTCACCGAGAAATTCGTTGATTTCATAGGCCAGTCGATAAGGGTGTATAGGATTTTGATCGGTGCTAAACATCGGCATTAATTTTTCAAGCTTGGTCGCCTCAATAGCACGCAGTTCGGCCATCCATTTCTGGCGCTGTTTTTGCGCACCCCGATCGAGACGACCCGATGCTGCCTGCTCCACCGCGGCTAGAATTGCTCCGGGATCGCCCGCAAGGCCAAGGCTGATACTCCGGTTCTTACCAACGGTCGCGTAGCTCTGGTCAATCTGCACCAAAGTGGCTTCTTTAGAGATGCGCTTGCCATACCCCATCCTGAAGTCGAAAGGTGTGCCGACAATCAGGATAACATCTGCATTTTTAAATGCATCGCTGCGAGTACGATCGAAATGATGCGGATCGCCCTGCGGTAACATACCCCTGCTCGCGCCATTCATATAGGCCGGTATATCCAGCGCACGCACAAAACTGATAGCGGCTTCATGTCCTCGCGAGGCCCAGACCTGCTGCCCAAGTAATACCGCGGGCCGTTTTGCACCAGCCAGGATGTCGGCCAGTTTTTCTATATCCGCAGGATCGCCGATTGATTTAACCGAAGCTCGATATGATCCCGGTTCAGGAATTACTGCAGTTTCGATCGGAATTTCACGATCCAGGATATCTCGCGGGATCTCGAGATAGGAAGGACCATAGGCACCGTTAAAGCATTCTCGAGCTGCCATCGACACCATATCGGCAACGCGCTCGGTCGAGAATACACCCGACGCGAACTTGGTGATCGGTGTCATCATATTGACATGCGGAAGATCCTGTAAGGATCCCATTTTGTGTTGGCTCAGTGAACTCTGCCCACCGATATGTAGAATCGGGCTTTCAGAACGAAATGCGGTCGCCACGCCCGTCACCGCATTGGTGCAGCCCGGGCCGGCGGTGGTAACCACGCAACCCAGCTTACCTGTCTGGCGCGCATAACCATCTGCCGCGTGCGCTGCTGTCTGCTCGTGGCGCACATCAACTATGCGAATACCCTCATCGAGACATCCATCATAAATATCGATGATATGGCCACCACATAGCGTGAATATGGTATCTACACCCTCGCCCTTGAGTGCCTTTGCGACAAGGTGACCGCCGGATATAACCGACCCATCTTTATTTTTCTGCTGCAGGGTATCACTTGCAGTATCCGACTTTACCCTGGTTTCTGTAGCTGTTGTCATTTCACACCTCTAAATTTATTCAGCCTGATTATTCTTCATCAGTCGTTCTACGGTGGCTGGCTGCCGTAGTTCTGGCTTATCAATCCAGGTAATCGACATACTTATCGACATGCCTGGCCAGTTCGAGCGCATGATCGCGCACCAGCTGTTCGGCGTGATAAGGATCTCGATCTTCTATCGCCTCGATAATTCGAATGTGGTCGATCACCGAGCGAGAAATCCGATCTCGTTCTTTTATGGTACTGGCACGAATCGCGCGCATATGGAAAAACAGTTGATTCGACATTTCCGAAATCAGGGGTGACTGCCCCAGACTTATGATGGTCTGATGAAATTCTATATTGGTCGCTGAATATTCATCGATGTGGGCCTTGGCCTCTTCACTATCATCAAAGCTGGTAAAGTTTTTGCGTAAACTGGCTATTTCCCGGTCACTGGCACGACTCGTCGCCAATCTCGCGGCCATGCTCTCCAATGCAGCCCAGGCATCGATCATGTCGATAATTTCATCCTTGGTTTTACGTACTACGAAAGCCCCCCTGCGAGCGACGGTGCGCACCAGCCCTTCTTGCTCAAGGCGAGATATTGCCTCACGCACCGGCGTGCGGCTGACGCCGAGATGCTCACCCAGTGCGCGCTCATCGAGACGCAGTGACTTCGGATTCGAATAAATATTCATACGGCCTATAATTTCCTTGAGCGCCTCGTAAACCTGTGTTTTTAAAGCTTTTGCCGGAGTCAGTGGAACAATGTTGAGCGTCTTCAATTTAGCCCCCCGTATAAATCTGTCCGGTGATGCCCAGGGCCACGGCTAAACATGACGATTACTCAGCTTTTCATAGCCCATCTTTAACAACGGCAGGAATAAAAATATCAGCGCGGCGATCATAATCGGCCCGGCATAGGTGCGAGTAAAGAATATCGAGAAAGAACCATCACTAATGATCAACGACTGCCGCATGGCTGGCTCGGCCAGCGGACCCAGCACGATAGCCAGTACCGCAGGTGCCAACGGGTAATCCAGCTTACGCATCAGGTACCCGACAATTCCAAAAACCAGCATCAACCAGACATCGTGCAATGACTGGGTTGGCGCATAACCACCAATCAAACACAAAATGAAAATGATCGGTGCCAATATTGTAAATGGAGTTTTCAGTATTTTTATAAATACAGGAATAAAAGCGATGTTTATCAAAAGCGCAAACAGATTGGCCGCATACAGTGAAGCGATCAAACCCCAGACAAAATCGCTGTGGTCGACAAACAATCTCGGGCCCGGCTCCAGCCCCCAGATAACCATTCCACCGAGTAATATCGCCGTCGTCGGTGAGCCGGGAATTCCCAGGGTTAACATCGGCAACATCGAACCGGTACTCGCAGCATTATTAGCCGCCTCAGGAGCACAAACACCTTCTATCGCACCTTCACCAAATTTTTCCGGTTGCTTCGATATTTGCTTGGCGATTCCGTAAGCCATCAGTGAGCCAGGCGTCGCACCGGCGGCCGGCAATATACCGACAAAATAGCCCAGGAATGAGCCCATCACGATCGTTTTCCAGGTTGATACCAGTTCGCGCAAGCTGGCCAGGGTTCGTTTCACAGTGACAGTGGCCTCGGAAAGCATACTTTTGCCCCCGCCGAGATGATGCTCTTCCACCGTCCAGATCATCTCGCCAATACCATAAATTCCAATCGCCAACACTAAAAAGTTTATGCCATGCAAAAAGCCGGTAATGTCCCACAGCACCAGGCGAGGTTCACCAGAGATAATATCGAAGCCTATAGCACTAAATACCAGCCCGATACAAATAGAGAATATGGTTTTAAAAATATCTTCGCCGCCCAGGCCAATAAATGTAGCAAAGGCCAGCAGCATCAATGCAAATTCTTCCGGCGCACCAAATACCAGCGCGACATGAGCGAGTGGCGGTGCAAAAAAGGTAAACAGGACAACTGATATCGAGCCCCCGACGAACGAGGCCACTGCGGCCGCGGTCAGGGCCTTGTCGGCCAACCCTTTCTTCGCCAGTGGTCGGCCATCAAAGGTCGTGGCAACCGCAGTCGATGCACCGGGTATACCAAGCATTATCGATGAGATAGCCCCGCCATACATGGCGCCATAATAGATCGCCGCGAGAAATATAATGGCCCCGGTTGGTGGCACCAGAAAAGTCAGAGGTAATAGTATCGCTACGCCATTAACCGAGCCCAGGCCCGGCATTGCGCCGATAAATAATCCGAGCGCACAACCGCCGATGATTAACATCAGGTTTTGCGGCTCGAATACTACCGTAAAACCGTCGGCCAGGAGTCCGAGAATTTCAAACATCTCCTTTTCTCTTTTTCAGTAGCAGGGCGATCATAGACACCTACAAAAACATCTTGTAAAGCGGTAAAAACAGGGGTTCGGTAATCCCTTTAGGCAGAATTATTTTGAGTGTTATTTCAAAAAAATAAAATATGACGATGGGTATAGCGACTGTTAAAGCAGAGGTAAGCCTCCATGAGTGCTTACCCAAAAATCGTAGGTAAAAAATCAGGAATAGAGGCAATGCGCCATAGATTCCAACAAATGAAAACAATGCAACAGTAACGATGAGAGAAATGGCAACCGCCGCTACATCCACCAGCACATGCGGCTCAATGTAAACCTTCTCCGATGTGGCAATCGGGCCGTGTTTTCGAAACCAGTTAAACAGGATCCCCAGACAGCAGATCAACATGATGGATGACAGCCAGAAAGGCCAGGCACCACCGCCTGGCCCTTCGCCGTCAATCCAGCCGATTGGAAGTTCGACACTTTTAACCATCAGGTAGATAGAGAATATCCCCATCATAATTGCCATTAGCAATTCAGCGGTTCGCACCGACATGATTGGGTCCTCCCTATCTACACTGACTATTACGGTTTAACAAAATACTCCTATTTGATAGCGCCCATGTTTTTCAACATTACACGGTGTATATCGCGCTCTTTTTTCCAGTAACTCATCAACGCATTACCGGTTAACAAATCACCCTGCAAGCTCTTCTTGGTGCGATATCCCTGCCACTTGTCAGAATTAAAGACGCGCGTGAACAGATCGGTGTAATAAGCTGCTGCTTCCTTACTCATGCCAGGTGCGCCAACTACAGTACGTTGCATGTAATAGACATAATCCTTACCGAGTTCCTTAAATGTTGGAGCATCTGCAAACAACGGTAAACGCTTATCGGTAAATGCCGCCAGGGCCTTGGTTGTACCAGCTTCGTAAAATCCCAGTTGCTCCGAAGGATTGTTCACTGTTGAGTCGGCATTATTGCCTGCCAGTTCCTTGGCTACCTTGCCACCACCTTTATAGGGTACGTATTTCATATTCAGACCGTAAGCCTTGTTAAGAAAATCGGTTAACAGATTATCTTCCGAATTCTTCCCGGTTCCAGCCATGATCCAGTTACTGCCCTTGGCTTTAGCCGCCTTAACGAAGTCGGCCACATTGTTGATATCTTTACGGTCGGAATTTACCCACAGAAGAAAGGTATCTTCAGCCATGCGGGCGACCGGTGTAAACGTAGCGATATCGACACCCAATCCGGGTTGACGCAGCGGTGTGGTATAAAAGCTGTTCAGGGTGAACATGATGGTGTGGTTATCACCCTTTTTGCCATTAACGTGAACCAGCGCTTCGGCACCCGAACCACCGGGTTTATTAACCGGCGTAAAGGGAACCGGTGCCATTTTTTCTGACGCAATTATACTTTGTATCAATCTAACGGCCTTGTCGGCACCACCGCCTTTACCAGCCATAACAACAAATTCAACTGGCTTTTGCGGCTCCCAGGCAGCTTGCACAATAGCTGGCAGTCCTGCCAGGATCGCGCTTGCGCCAATAGCACAAACAAGTTTAGTCAACGAGCGTTGTGATTTAAACATTACATATTCCTCCAATTGTGACAGGTCGTTATTGACCCGCAAAATAGATGCCCCTAGCAAATTACCAGAATTATTATCAATCAGGTCGCCCTGGGTGGGTGCCCTTGCTTTTAATTCAGGTACTCGAGTCGAGACAAACGGTATAACTTTAACTCCTTTATTACAGTCGGCGAATCCTGCCAACTTTGGCCTCCCTAAGCCCTTACTGCTCCCTCTAAATCATTCTTTGTAAGCTGTAAAACTCTTATTTAGCTTCAGGCAAGATAACCACGAAAAAGAAGGAACATTTTCAATGTCACACACCAGGTGTTATAAATCCAGCCCTCATTTATATTTGGTATACAATATGCCAAACTCAAATTTACGCCGACACACCCTAAAAGTAAAGTTTTACCCATCGATAAACTTGATCAATAACCCGATAAGAATTATTCGTCTGGATTATCCGGCAGGATTAAGGGTTTGTGCCGTTCAAATTGCGAGTAGCTAAAAGTTACGAATACTTTAGAATCGTTATCAAAATATGGCCGACGGTAACTGCAGGTCATCGCCAGATATCATAGCACCGATTCGAGGTATTCGGATCCCGAGTGCCCGGCCATGGCCTGACCAGATCGCCTAATATAAATTTTGAATAATAGAGACTGCTAATGAATTTACACGAATATCAGTCAAAAGAGCTTTTCCGCTCCTACGGCATTCCAGTACCCAATGGCAAGGCAGCCTTCTCTGCAAGCGAAGCGGTCGAAGCAGCTAAGTCGCTCCAGGGCGACAAATACATTGTCAAAGCCCAGGTCCATGCAGGTGGTCGGGGTAAGGCCGGAGGTGTAAAAATTGTCGACAGCGTAGAACAGGCCGGCGAAGTGGCAGCATCCATGCTCGGCACTAACCTGGTAACTATCCAGACAGATGCTAACGGTCAACCGATTAACCGCATCCTGGTCGAAGAAATCTGTGATATCACTAACGAGCTTTATCTCGGTGCTGTACTCGATCGCTCCAAATGCCGTGTCGTAATAATGGCTTCCACCGAAGGCGGTGTCGAAATCGAAAAGGTTGCCCACGAAACCCCCGAGAAAATTCTCAAAGCCACTATCAATCCATTGGTCGGAGTGATGCCTTACCAATGTCGAGAGCTCGCATTTGGTCTGGGATTAAGCGGTGACCAAATCAAACAGTTTTCCAGGTTGCTGACTAACCTGGGAAAACTGATCCAGGAAAAAGACCTGTCGCTGATTGAAGTCAACCCGCTGGTCGTCACGGGCAATGGTGATCTACTGTGTCTGGATGGCAAAATTAATATCGATGGTAACGCGTTATTCCGCCACCCTGATCTGGTCGAAATGCGTGATAAGTCCCAGGAAGATGAGCGCGAAAATCGAGCCGCCGATTGGGACCTTAGTTATGTTGCACTCGATGGAGAAATCGGTTGCATGGTCAACGGTGCAGGATTGGCGATGGCAACTATGGACATCATCAAGCTTAGTGGTGGGGACCCGGCTAACTTTCTCGACGTCGGCGGTGGTGCCACTAAAGAACGGGTCGCGGAGGCGCTCAAAATTATCCTTTCGGATGACAAGGTTAAGGGCATTCTGGTCAATATATTCGGTGGCATCGTACGTTGTGATTTAATTGCAGAAGGTATTATTTCCGCGGTCGCAGAGGTGAAAATTTCAGTTCCGATCGTGGTAAGACTCGAAGGCACGAAGGCCGCCGAAGGAACTGACCTGTTAAATAACAGTGACCTGAACCTGATAGCGGCCCAGGATCTTGGCGAAGCGGCTGTGAAGATCGTCGCGGCAGTCGGAGAGGCGAAATGAGCGTACTAGTTGATAAAAACACTCAGGTTCTGTGCCAGGGTTTTACCGGTAAACAGGGCACCTTTCATTGCGAACAGGCGATTGCCTACGGTACCAAAATGGTCGGTGGGGTAACCCCCGGTAAAGGTGGGCAGACTCATCTCGATCTGCCCGTATTTGATACGGTTCGCGAAGCGGTCAGCGAAACCGGCGCCGATGCCACCGTGATCTATGTACCCGCTGCTTTCTGTAAAGACTCGATTTTCGAGGCCGCCGAGTCCGGTATCGGTTTAATCGTCTGTATCACTGAAGGTATTCCTACCCTCGACATGCTGGAAGCAAAAATTGCCGTTGAGCAAAGTGGCATTCGATTAATAGGACCTAATTGCCCGGGCATCATTACCCCCGATGAATGCAAAATAGGCATTATGCCAGGCTCGATACATATGGCTGGTAAGGTTGGCGTTATTTCACGTTCCGGTACGCTCACTTACGAGTGTGTCAAGCAGACCTCGGATCTCAACTTTGGCCAGAGCACCTGCATCGGGATTGGTGGCGACCCTATTCCTGGTACCAACTTCATAGATGCGCTAAGCCTGTTCGAGGCAGATCCAGCAACTGAGGCTATTTTGATGGTCGGTGAAATCGGTGGAAGCGCAGAAGAAGAGGCGGCAGAGTTCATTCAAAGCGATGTCAGCAAACCAGTGGTTTCTTATATAGCCGGGGTAACCGCACCCAAGGGTAAGCGAATGGGTCACGCGGGGGCTATCATTGCCGGTGGCAAGGGTACCGCCGCAGATAAATTTGCCGCCCTCGAAAAAGCCGGCGTCCACACCGTGAGATCACCTGCCGAACTGGGCAAAGGTGTTCAGCAAGCAACAGGCTGGTAGCAGGAGTCCAGCCCCAAAAAATCACCCACAGCAAGCCGGAATAAAATCAACCTGGTGGAGCCACCAAACTCTACGCTGTTCCACCTCCTCCTCACACCCCCAGCGCTGTGCTCGCGAGAATGTATTAATCCATCACAATTGCGTCAACAATTCCTTTGGCGAATTCGAAAACAGGCAAGATCGTGAACGCTTACGACAGTTCGATCCTACTTCGGGAGGATAGGAGTGGCGAATCCCTTACTGCTATAGTGATAGTCGGCACTAACTTCGGCAGGTGCCCGAATCAAATGTGTGAATATCCCTATTGTGGAGGCGATTATGTCTGAGTTTAAGGTCGATCAGGTGAGGAAAATGTTTCCGGCACTGGTCTCTAAAAACGGGAAACAACCCCCGATTTTTCTCGATAACCCGGCCGGAACACAGCTCCCTGCACCGGTGATCGAGGCTGTTAGTGAGGCAATGACCTACGCCAGCAGTAATTTGGGCGGCGTATTCCCGGGCTCTATTCGGGCAGATGAAATCTGGCAAGGCAGTCACGAAGCGATCGCCGAGATGCTGGGTGTTTCCTCGATGCGGGAAATAGTAGTCGGCCCCAGTATGACTGCCCTGACCTTGCATATATCCCGAAGCCTGGGTCGAACTTTCAATCGCGGAGATGAAATTATTGTCACCCGCATGGACCACGAGGGTGATATTTCCCCGTGGCTATTACTCGCCGAAGACCTGGGACTGGTAATTAAATGGTTACCGTTTAATCAGGAAACCTGGCAGATTGAAGTCGAAGATCTTAACGCATTACTGACTGACAAGACCCGCCTGCTGGCATTGAATTACGCCAGCAACCTGACCGGCAGCATCAACAATATATCCGAACTGGCCGGTGTTGCTCGCTCCGCGGGCGCCCTGGTTTACGTCGATGCGGTCCAGTTGGCGCCGCACCGTTTGCTGGCTGTGAATGAGCTAAACTGCGATTTCCTGGTATGTTCGTCCTACAAGTTTTACGGACCCCACCTGGGCATACTGTGGGGCAGAGAATCAGTGCTGGCTGAACTGGACGCCTATCGTTGTCGATGTGCATCCGATGAACTATCGGTAAGATTTGAAACCGGCACACCACAAACCGAATTGCTGGCCGGCCTCGAAGCCACGGTTGAATATTTCCGCTGGCTGGGAGAAATTTGTGGTTATTCGGGTTCCCGGCGTGAACAAATCGCGGGCGCCTTTACCGCTGCAACCGATTACGAAAACCGCCTGACAATCAAACTGATCGAGGCGTTAAAAGAGATCAAGGGACTGATAATTCACGGAATAACCGATTCCAGTCGCATACATGATCGAGTACCGACAATTTCCTTTACCCATGCCACGGTTTCACCGACCGAGATAGCAACAACACTGGCGCAATCCAATATCTGTGGCTGGTCCGGTCATAACTATGCCTACGAGGTGGTGAAACAACTGGGGCTGGATGAAGAACAGGGCGTGCTTAGACTCGGAATTGCCCAGTACAATACCGAAACCGAGATCGATCAAACACTCGAGGTGTTAAACGGCCTGCTCGCACAGAATAAAAAACCCAAAAGTCCCAATTACAAAGGTGTAGAATGCATAGCCTGAACCTACGGTCGAAGTACAAAGGGCCATCGAATCAATGCTGGACATCACCCCTCATGCGTCAAACATTAATCAGTCGGCAAGCGATGAATGGATCGAGGCAATCGCCGGCGCCATAGATCATGTAAATTCCGGCTCCTGCCCGCAGCACCTGGTGAATGCGCTTGCAACGCTGGTTAAGTTCGACATGGCCATGTCGGTGGTCTATAGCCACCATTGTAAACCCTTCTATGTTTACGACACATTTCAGACTAAAAAAGCAAAGCAGGGGCTGGCTAACTATATTAACAGCACCTTTATTCTGAATCCCGCCTATGCCGCTTATTGTGGCGGGTTAAATTCAGGCGTCTACCGGATTCATGAGTTATCGTCTGAAAACAGCGTCGGCAGCAGCCAGTACCATAGCCTGAAGATCAGGCGAATGCCGGGTGAAGAACTGGAATACATCACCGAGTGCTGGCCACATAAGATGGAAGAAATTTTTATTGCCATATCCCTGCCAGCAGGCGAAATGGGTGAAATCAGCCTGTTGCGAGCCCGCTCTAAAGGTGGCTTTGCCGATACCGATATCGCCCTGTTAAAAGCGCATTTGCCGCTGATAGAAGCGGTATATCGACAGTACTGGATAAAGGCTCGTTGCTACGCTTCGATAGACAATACCGTTCCGCCAATGGATTACCTGCTTAAAACAGTATTTGACGATCAGTTGAGTTCCCGCGAAAACCAGGTCGCGGCGTTGGTGCTGAAAGGCACTAGCGGGCAGGATATCGCGGATGAGTTGGGTATATCCTTGACCACGGTGAAAACCCATCGTAAAAATCTGTACTTGAAGCTGGGTATTACCACTCAAACTGAGCTTTTCTCACTTGCCCTGAATGCGTTGGCGCTGCATGCCTGATTCGCTGTCTGATTACTGACTGGATCAGTTTGTTCGACAGGTGTATCCTGATTATTGCCGTAGTTCAATAACAAGACTGCACTAAATCCCACCCTCCTACCTAGGGAGGATTCTGGCTAACTGTATATTACGGCATACTTAATCTGATGCCGGTTTGATAACCTGCACATTTCAATAAGAATCTTGAGGAGGATAAAATGAAATTTCCACTGCTTAAAATTGCGGCCCTGGCCGTACTGTCAATGACGCTGTTCACTAATAGTGCCAGGGCAGAAACATTACGCGTTGGCATGGAGTGCACCTATGCGCCATTCAATTTCAAGAACGCCGATGGCTACCTTGATGGCTATGACGTCGATGTCGCCAAGGGTGTCGCCGCAATAATTGGCGCTGATCTGGATTTTATTTGCCAGAAATGGGACGGCATGATCCCCGCCCTGCTGGCTAACAAGTTTGATATTGTGGTGGCGTCCATGTCCATTACAGATAAACGCCTGAAAAAAATGGATTTCTCCGACACTTACCGCATTTCGGTAGGCCGCCTGGTCGGCAGAAAAAATGCAGGCCTCAATCTTTTCGATGGTTCTGATAAGCCAATTCCAGCCAACTTCTCTGGCCTCAAGGTCGGGCTGGAGAGGGCTACGACCTATTCCGACTGGTTCGAAAACGAACTTCCCGGAGCTAACGTGGTTTTATACGATACCAACGAGGCATTGTATCTCGACCTGGTGAATGGCCGCACCGATATGATCATGACCAATCCGATGAAGGCCCACCTCAGGTTTCTGAGCAAGGAAGACGGTGCTGGTTTCGAATTTGTCAGCCCACAGATCGATGAGAGAAAATACTTTGGCATTGGTGTTGGCATTGGCCTGCGCAAGGGTAACGATGACTTGAAAGCCCGTCTGAATGGTGCCATAAAAACGCTGACTGATAACGGCTCACTGGAAAAGTATGCTCTGAAGTATTTCCCCTTTGCCATCCATTAGTATTGCGGGATGGTCACTGAGCAGGTGGTAGCTCACCTGCATTATATTTCGCGGTGGGGGTACTGTAGTGGCCCCCGCCGCGGTCTACTCACTGTTTCAATTCCCTGCTAGCGTGATTTTCAATCACGCCTTGATAAACGGCTGGGAGTAAACAGCCGTGGAAGCAATAACCGGCTGGTGGGACGATTTCTTCTGGGGCTCGCTCGTCGTGGTCGAGCTTTTCTTTGTTGCCCTGATCTTGACTGTCCTGTTCGGACTGATTGGAGCCGCCGCCAAGCTGTCGAAAAACCGGGTCGCCCATGCGATTGCCAATGGCTATACGATTATCTTTCGTGGCACACCCGAGATTCTGGTTCTATTACTGTTTTATTTCGGTTCAGCCATCACCTTGACGGCGATTGCCCAGGCCTTCGATCCCGAGGTCAAGTTTGTCGATTTCCCGCCATTCTGGGCTGGCTCATTCGCCATTGCGTTGATCATCGGATCCTACGCGACGGAAACTTTTCGCGGCGCCTTCCTCGGTGTCGAACCCGGGCAGGTTGAAGCCGGCAGAGCGCTCGGGCTGTCGAACTTGCAAACCTTCATTTACATCCGTATTCCAGCGATGTGGCGGCTGGCGCTACCGCCTTTCGGTAACCACATGCTGTCTCTGATCAAGGATACCGCACTGGTAGCTATCATCGGTCTGGAAGAGACCCTGTTTGTCGCCGAGCAGGCGATTGGCACTACCGGCAAACCATTTACCATGTATATCCTGGTTGGCGCAATCTACCTGGGGTTTTCAACCATCATCACCCTGTCGGTGATGCTGCTCGAAAGGTATGCCAACCGGCACCTGGAAATCGCGTCATGAGTTTTGATATTGCCCTGATTATCGACAGCATTCCCAAAATGCTGATGGGAATCGGCCTGACATTTCAGTTGCTATTCCTGTCACTGGCGTTGGGTACCGCGCTCGCTATTATCCTGTTGTTAATGCGAATCAGCGGCCGCTGGTATCTTTCGGTACCGACAATGATCTACATCTATATCTTTCGCGGCACCCCGATCCTGGTGCAAATATTCATCATTTACTACGGCTTCCCGCAACTCGAGTTTATCCGCGAAAGCATTTTCTGGCCTATTTTACGAGAGCCTTTTGGATGCGCTATTGTTGCCCTGACACTGAATACCGGCGCTTATGTTTCGGAAATTTTTCGCGGCGGCGTTATCGGTGTCGACCGTGGCCTGAAAGAAGCGGGCGCGGCGCTGGGAATCTCCGCAACCCATCGATTTATCCACATTACGGCTCCGATCGCCATACGTTTGTGCCTCCCGGCATACAGCAATGATGTCATCAGCCTGCAGAAGAGCACCGCCCTGGCCAGCACCATCACCCTGCTCGATATGACCGGAATTGCAAGAACCATCGTCGCCGAAACCTATGCCCCCTACGAGGTTTTCGTATCGCTGATGGTTATTTATCTGATCCTGACCTGGTTTATTCAAAGAAGTTTCGGCTGGATCGAAAAACGCATGAGTCGACATATAAGAGAGGAAGTGTGATATGAATGATAGCGGGCAGGCCAGCATTATCCAGCTGGAAAATGTCGATAAGTATTTTGGCGATTTTCAGGCGCTGAAAAATATCAGTTTGTCGGTGAAAAAGGGCGAACGAATTGTCGTTTGCGGCCCTTCCGGATCCGGTAAATCAACCTTGATCCGCTGCATCAACCGGCTCGAGGAACACAGCAAGGGCAAGATTATCGTCAATGGCCACGAACTGACCAGTGCCGTGAAGGATATCGATGCGGTACGCAGGGAAGTTGGAATGGTGTTTCAGAGCTTCAATCTGTTTCCCCACCTGACGGTGATCAAGAATTTGATGCTGGCGCCCAAGTTAGCACGCAAGTCCTCAAAGTCTGAGGCATACGAAGTTGCGATGAAATATCTCGAACGGGTGAAAATTCCTGAGCAGGCGGACAAGTATCCAAGCCAGTTATCCGGTGGCCAGCAGCAACGTGTCGCCATTGCCCGCGCCCTGTGCATGAATCCTCAGATAATGCTGTTCGACGAACCGACCTCGGCACTCGATCCGGAAATGATTAGTGAAGTACTCGACGTTATGACGGATCTGGCGCAGGAAGGTATGACCATGATTGTCGTCACCCACGAAATGGGATTTGCACGGTCGGTGGCTGACAATGTAATTTTCATGGATAGCGGTGAAATTGTCGAAATGAACCCGCCGAAAGAATTCTTCGATAACCCGAAGAGCGAACGCACCAAGCTGTTCCTCAGCCAGATATTGACCCATTAAAGCCTGATCTTAATTATGCTAGCCGAAAAAGATCTTGATAAATTCGCTGTCAGTGCGGCCACCATGGCCGATGCCAGCGGGGAATTGATCCGCAGGGATCAGCCAAAGGCATTTGAAGTAGAAATTAAAGGGGACGGTAGCCCGGTAACCTCGGTCGACAAGGCTGCCGAGATGAGTATCCGTGCCATTATTGACGAGCTACACCCTGACCACGGTATTTTTGGCGAAGAGTACGGGGCTAGCGGGGCCGATCGCGAGTTCATCTGGGTGATTGATCCAATAGACGGGACCTTGCCGTTCCTGGCTGGCTTCCCGGTATTTGGGACCTTGATCGCCCTGTTGCATAACGGCGCACCGGTGTTGGGACTCATCGACATGCCGATGACCCGCGAGCGCTGGATTGGTGGCACGAAGCTGCCAACCACTCACAATGGAAAAACCGTAACAACCCGTGCCTGTAAATACCTGGCCTCAGCCCTGATGTCGACCAGCAACGTCGATTTCTACGATGAAGCCTCGCTGCCCGCACTGAAACGTATGCAGCAAGCAACGCGACTAAATGTCTACGGGGGAAGCTGCATGGCCTACGGCCAAATTGCCTCGGGACGGATCGATGTCGGCATAGACGTTCAATTTGACATTCATGATTACCTGCCCCTGGTCCCGATCGTCACCGGCGCTGGTGGTATTGTCACCGACTGGAATGCCAATCCGTTAGACATGAATTCGGGTGATCGCTTCATAGCGTCGGGAGACGAAAGAACCCATGCCGAGGCTTTGATAGTTTTGAACCAGACCTGAGCCTGTTCCAGTCCATATTTTCCTGGCAGCACAGGCATTTATTAACAAGGTCAGGGCTGGTATTTTGGATTAATGCCGTCTATGCTTCATAGTACCAATAGTCATTCTCCGTAACTAATCCATGTTTAGATATTCGTCGGACCGGGCTCCGGTATTCCTGGTGCTCGCACTGAGCGCGATCGACTTCCTGATTTATTTCCTGGTTGATAATGTCTGGTGGCTTTCGGGTTATACACTACTGGTAATTTTGCCGAAAGGCCTGATCTGTGCCTGGAATCATCACCATCAGCACACGCTCACTTTTCACGCTAAACCGCTCAACCGCCTGCTCGAATTTTTCTACGCGTTGCACACCGGCGTAACCACGAACCTGTGGGTTTTGCACCATGTGCTCGGCCACCATAAGAACTTTCTCGACCAGGAACGCGATGAGAGTGCATGGAAACGTAAGGATGGAAGCACGATGGGGGTTCTGGAATACACTTTCACCATAGCCTGCACCGCTTATTATCGAGGCTTTCAGGTTGGCAAGAAACATCCCCGGGTACAGCGCAACTTTCTGCTCTACTCGATACTGACCATTACCGGTGTGGCCCTGCTCTGCTGGTACCGGTTCGTGCCGGCGCTATTCGTGTTTCTGTTGCCGATGGTCATCAGCCTGTTGTTTACCGTCTGGGTGACTTACGAGCATCACAGTGGTCTGGATACTGATGAAGAATCCCATGCCTCGTACAACAACGTCAACCGGCTGTTCAATTTTTTGACAGGAAATCTCGGTTATCACACCGCGCACCACTATCGGCAGGGCCTGCACTGGTCAAAGCTGCCGGAATTACATGAGAGCATAAAACATCTGATTCCGCCCAGGTTAATACGCGACGCACGCTTCGTTCTGAACGAATCCTGATTAGGTCGACGCCTGGCACATATGATTAATCTAGCCAGACTCCGGTAACACCCCGGTTAGTCCACCTCGTTATCCAAGAATTTTTGCCACGCGTTTTTGAAGCGCCGGCAGCAGCTCGGCGTCGAACCACGGATTTTTTTGTAGCCAAGGATTATTCCTCGGGCTGGGATGGGGAAGCGGAACCATTTTTGGCCAATAGCTGCTCCACGACTTCACCAGTTCTGTCAGGGACGAACTAGCATCATCGAAGTGGTACAGCTGCGCATATTTTCCGAGCACCAGGGTCAATTCCAGGTTGGGGAGCTGTTCAAGCAACTGTTTACGCCAGGCGGGTTCACACTCCAACCGCGGCGGAAGATCCCCCGATTTTCCCGAACCCGGATAGCAAAATCCCATCGGCAGGATCGCGATTTGTTCGGGGTCGTAGAACACTTCATGGCTAACATTCAGCCACTCGCGCAACCGATTTCCGCTGGCATCATCGAATGGCACACCCGACTCGTGTACTTTTCTGCCCGGCGCCTGACCGGCAATCAAAATTCTTGCCTTCGGGTGTAGCTGAAGAACAGGCCGGGCACCGAGCGGCAGGTGAGCCTCGCAGATTTTGCAGGCCCGAACCCCGGCCAGTAAGGATGTGAAAGATTTCATAGTGGTAGATCTCCCAGGCCGGATTTAATTTTTTTACTTGACCATCAATGCCGTGACGCGTCCTGGTAGCATCAAGGCAAGCATCAGGGCAAACAGATAGACGCCGACATAGATGCCAAAACAGAGTTTATTTTGCGCCAGCATGGTGGCGGGGTCGGTATCGGTGAGAACCGTCGAGATAATCGTAATCCCCGCTACCCCACCCAGGTACCGCATCGTCGACAAAACACCGGAAGCCACACCGCTTTGTTCTGGAGGAACAGCCGACAACGCGGCCGCCTGGGCAGGACCCATTACCATGCCGATACCTCCACCCACCCAGGCCAGGGAAATGGACATCCACCACAGCGAGGTCGAGCCTGTTGTAGCGAGAAGCATGATCATTCCAACGAGGCTGATCAACAACCCGCTGAGAACGGTTGTACGGGCACCCAGACTTTCGGCCATGCGACCACCAATGGAGGAGCAGAAAACCATGAAAATGGTCATCGTCAACAGGATCTGTCCAATAGCTACCGGATCGAGGTAGTACCAGCCCTTAAGCAAAAATGGGAGCTGGAATAACAGGGCATACATGCCAAGATTGTGCAAACCTACGACCGAACCACCAATCACGAACGGGATACGACGAAACAATTGCAGGTCAATAAGCGGGTCTGGCGTACGCTTTTCCCATTTTGTAAATCCGTATAGACCCAACCCGCCGAAGACGATTGCCGCGACTGGCCAAAGTCCGTCGCTCTTCATTCCTGTGACGATAATTCCCAGACTGATCGCCAGCAGTCCCATGCCGGTGAAATCAAATTTTGCACTAGAACCGTGGTTTTCCCGCGATTGGCGTTCATAGGAAGAATCACTTTTAACCAGAACCCAGGATAGAAGCAAGATCGGCAAATTAACCAGAAAGATTGCTTCCCAACCGTAGTATTCGGTGAGGAAGCCTCCCACTACCGGGCCTGTCGCCGCCGAGGCCCCCAGCATCGCGCCAAAATACCCAAATGCACGGGGGCGGCGTTCCTCGGAAATCACATTTCGCAGCAGCGCCATCGCGTTTGGCAAAAGCATCGCGCCTCCCGCCGCCATCAGAACACGCGACACTGCCACGGCAGATAAGAAGGGAACCAGGGTCGCGATCAGGACACCGATGGCAAACAAACTTAGCCCAATCCCAAATGCGCGACGCCTCCCCACCATGTCCCCTAGTTTACCCGCGGGACTTTGTAAAATAATATTAACCAACAGGTAGGATGTGACCAGCCAGAGCGTGAGATCTCCTGGGCTGACATTAAATGTTTCGCCTATCGCCGGCAGGGCGACAGCAATCATCGTGGAATTGAGTGGAATTAGCGCGGCGCCAAGCACAATCGCGGCTATAAAGCGGCGCGGCGGGTACTGGGGAATATCAGGGTTCAATCGACGAGGTTTCTTCAATATTCGGACGTGGTAATCGAACGACATTGTAGAAGTGCGAGAACGCCATCGGCTAGCCCCCACTCGATGTCCAGACCTTCGCCGTAAACCGATTCGCATCGCAGTGCCAGCTGGTGAAGATTTTGCAGATCGGCGTCGGCGAGTATCCTCGCATTCGCTTTTTCCGGCGCAATTTCGGCTTCTTCGGTCCCGCCTTCGCCAAGAAGGCGAAACTCAATATCTTTGTTTCCGACCCTGCACTCCAAAATTTCACCTTCGGGACTCAACCGGTAATAGTCAGGGATCACCAGTCCCGCGACTACAACCTCGCCCAAACCCCATGCAGCTTCAATGACACGTTCTTCGGCGCCGTCGAGCGGGTTTCGGGTGAACATCACACCGGCGGCATCGGAATCGAGTAGTTCCTGTAACACGACACCCATCCGTGGCACGCCATCGACGTCCAGTTTTTCGCGATACGATTGTGCAGAAGGTGTAAACGCGGACTCTACCACCTCTGCAATGGCGGATTTTAAATCGGTGAATGTGGTCACGTTCAAAACGCTGAGATGCTGACCGGCAAAGCTAGCACCTTCGGAGTCTTCGCCTATCGCAGAGGAACGCACCGCGATAGGCATCTTCATCTGGTTAAAAGCGGTTTCCAATTCAGCTAGCACTGCGAGGTCGTTTCGCACCACGGCCTCAACCCATCCGAAACTCAATGCAAAGCCAGGGGGGACCATCAGCCCGGCCTGCAATGCTTTGGCGAGGTTCACGGCCTTCCCCCCGAATTCAGCCTCGTCCTGCGCTTCGCTCAGAGAAACCTGTTTTATCAGAGGATCTCCACTGTCCCACTGGACCCGTCTACCCGAACTCTTGCTCCATCGCGTATGACCTGGGTCGCATTACGAGTGCTCACAATACCGGGTATACCGTATTCCCGCGCCACAATAGCAGCATGCGAAAGTAGTCCGCCACGATCGGTAACAATAGCACCCAGCATCGGCAACACCACGTTAAAGGCCGCCGAGGTATTTCTGGTCACGAGTACGTCACCCTGTCGCAGGCGATGAAAATCCGATGGATTATTAATCAATCGTGCTGTTCCCTCGTATACGCCAGAACTGACCGGAGATCCCTCGACTACCCCGTCGGACCTGCTTTCCGTACCCGGATGATCAAACACATTGCCAATGGCGATGCCGAGCGCTCCCTGTCCAGCACGTACATCCTCGGGAAGGGCTTCCAGTGGCGGAGGTGGTTCCGGCGGAGGTCCCAAAAATGATGGCGCATCATCAGTGCTGTTACCCTCATACCAGTTTACCCGTTCTTGCAGCTCCGTTTCACCGGGGCCACTTTCTCCCCGAAGCATCGCCAGCATTTCTTCGTGTGATGCCTGCAACAGCGCGGTCGCCGCGTGCAGATTCCCTGATGCTTCAAGTCGCTCTCCCGCTTCCAACACCGCGCGTCGCGATAATCCAAAAGCCTTTGCCTCGTTGTAGACCCCGCGTTCGTCGCGCAGGCGGTTTATGTGGCGAGCCTCTTTCAGCAGCGAATCAAACTCTGCCTGGTGTTCGGACGGAACCTTGTTACGAATCGCTAGCAACAACTCTTCGTCCTTGCTGTGGTCTTTTACAACATCCGCCTTCGCCATCGCACTCCAGATATTGCCCACCAGGACCTCGGGCAATTCAAGCGCGTATCGCTCTGTAATGTCGTAACCGGAGGTGAGCTGATAGCAGACAATATCCAGGTATTTTTCAAGCGCCGGGCCGACCGGTTCGGGCATCGAGCAAATCGCCTGTAACACCTCACCCGGGGTCTGACCGTCAAATTGAGCGGGCGTTACACCTGCCTGCTTAAGATGGGTCGCAACTTCACTAAGTTCCTTCGCGGCGATTCCCGCCGAAACAGGAGAGGACCCTTTCAGGAGCTCAAGCGCCTTACCAGTCGAAATTCCCGCCCATTCGCAAACTTTACCGAGATACAACCCCGCTGGAATCACCGACGGGATGGTGAAGATATGATGGCGGTACCACATCTCGATCAAATTTTCGTAGCAATCGATCAGATGCTGAATCAACTCCTCGGTGCTTAAACTTTCGGGCGATACCGACTGCAGTTTCTGGTTGCGACGGATCGAATCGGGTTTCATCTCTTCGTCCCAGCGTTTGAGATCTTCACGCCACAGTTTATTTTCAATCGCCTTTTTACCATTTGCAAAACGCTCAACCAGCCCTGGTTGTTCGAAAAACCCTTCGGGCGGGGGTCCGGGAGGTGCATCTTCGGGCACGAAGGCAAGCATCGGTTTCATATAGCAAAAACCATGGATAAACACGGGTTGGAGATGGCTGAAAAACAATCCGAAGCGCTCGGTACCTACTTTAAATCCGCGTGCCAGTGAATCCGGAAATATCGATGCGGTATAGAGTGACACCGGTTTTGAAAGATGGGTTGCATCCAGCTCCCAGGTTCCCGGACCCGGGGCTTCGAAAGTTCTTTTTGTCATTATGCCTCCATTGCGAATAAGGTTACGCATAACCTGTTTTCTTGCGGGTTCTATCGACCCGCTTTTGAAGACATTGTATCTAATCTGGCATCACGATGCCGATAAAATTGATATTACCTACCATGGGCAAGCGGGTATTGTGATCAATAGCAGCGACTAGTGTTGGACGACCTGGTGAATCTTGGGCGTCAATATGATTCAAATTTCCTTATCCGTGCCGAACTTACACACTGACAAGATTACGACCCTTTTTCTTCGCGCGATAAAGCGCCTTATCCGCCAGTTTTAGCACGTCCCAGGGAGATTCTACTTCTCCACTTGAATCGGCAACACCGATAGATACGGTGACCCTGACTGACTGACTCTTATTAGGAATCGTTTTTTCATCATTTTTTCTTCTACTGACGCGATTGATGACAAAGGGTGAATTCGCTATTGTCTGACGCAATTCATCAAGGTAGGGTCTGGTGTCATTTACATACCTACCCGTGAAAATTATGGAAAATTCTTCTCCACCATAGCGATATGATACTCCTCCACCAGATACCCTGGTCATTTTAGATGCGATCATGCGTAACACCGCATCCCCGGTATCGTGTCCATAGGTATCGTTAAATTTCTTGAAATGATCCACATCCAGCATGGCGACGGTATATAGACCACCCATCTTTTGAAACTTTTCACGCAAGGCCCGCCTGCCTGGCAACCCGGTTAATTCGTCCAGATAAGCCATGCGCCATGATTCTTGCATGATCGCATACAAACACATTAATAAGGCTATGCTACTAAAAACGTCGAGACTGCGGCTATTATCGCCAAAATGCAATTGAGCAATCAGCATAAAAAGAACGCCGAACCCTGCGGACATATGTGGAGACGGCTGCAAAATGCAAAGCACCAGCATGTAATTTAACGCCATGACAGAAATTATCAGTGCCGATTGAGAAAGCCTGGTCCAGTCAAAATATTGAGCGGGTAACCAGTCGGTCAAAAGAATTTTTGCTACCCAGTCAGGTGACCTGGTTGCTGCAAAAACCGAAAAGCCTACGACCAATAGTAAGATAGAGTGAGCAGGAATAGCTCTGACACTGATAATTCCGCGATCGGGTATCACTGTTAAGAATAGCAATAACATTGGCAGGAATGTGGCAAGCAGACCGTAACCAATATCGCTGGCTGCCCATCCTGATCGTAGAACAACATTCGCGATAACCACCAGTACAACATAAAAAAACACCGAGCTGCGGCTAAAATGAATGCTTAACCCAATCACCATTAGCGCCAGCATGTGGGGTAAAAAAGCAATCCCGTTGATAACCGAAACAGGTAGCTGATCGTACTTCTGAAAACCGTAAAAGGACCCGATTAACAGGACAATAATGGGTAGGATGCTTTTTATTACCCTCATGAAGCTGGTACGCCTTTAACTAATCCTGGTTTCATCATTGATTGACATTTATTTATACTGATTGAGTATATATGCTAAACCAGAATTTTCTTTGAAGTCGCTTAAGGAATCTCTGATTAATTCTGGGTGAATCGGGTTGTGATTCAAAATGATCAAGTTCAAGGCGTGGAACGCAAGTAATAGCAGGGCTATTGCTAAGTTTCACAACACGGAAATTGATCATTTTGGGCCCAACGCGTTCATTCATGAATTGATCAGAGGTTCCTTAGATAACCCTGCGGTAGCTTACTTATTTACCTGCCTCAACTACCGAATTAGGTATGCTGTCCCTGTCAATCTGTCTGGTCCGCATACACCTCGTCGGTACGGGCCGCCATGATCAGGTCGTTTTTGTGCAATCCCCTGATTTTATGGGTCCACCAGCTCACGGTCACTTTACCCCATTCGGTCAGGATCGCTGGGTGATGTCTTGCCGCTTCGGCAATGTCGCCGACACGATTTGAATAGGCGATCGCCTGCTCAAAATTCTTAAAGCTGAATTCACGTGACAATCGCATGACGTTGCCCACCACGACAACGCGCCAATCCGGAATATTAGGCATTAAATCTCTAAGATCCTCATCGCTGATGCGCGGGGCATCCGCGCGACAGGCCTTGCAGCTTTGTTTGCTAAGATTGTTCATAGATTCCTCCCACTTATCATGTGTTACCGGGAGAGCCTAACCTATTGGGATATAAAAAGGGAGGCTATCATTGCATCGACTGGCGCCAAATTATAACCAGAATACCTATCGCTGCCTGCCCCTATTTTCCTCCCGCTACGCATTTTTATATTTGACCTTTACCCTTATCACCAACAAACTATATAGAGCGATAAACTTTTAACGTGAACATGATATTAAAGTTCGGAACATCCAGACAAAGATCAATTTCGCTACGAGCTATGGTACTGGCGACGGGATTGCTTTTGATGGTAACCACCCTGGTACAGACGGTTCACGCTACCGGCGAAAATCAAACAAGGTTCAAGAGGATTCCGACGCAGTTCATCGCGGCGCTGGGCAATCCAGGTGCGACTTCCGGTAACGGTGCACAGTCGTGGGGTCTGTGGCGCCTTGACCCGGGCCCACGGGGCGTGTGGTTAAACAACTATGAGCAGTTGGAGGCCGCGGGTGGAGTCACACCGGCGCAGTGGAAATTCGACAGCACAAACTGGTGGCTGGAAGAAAACGGCCTGATTATGGAGGAGCCGGATTTCCCGCTCCCCCCTGGCAAATATATGGTTACCGGTGGTCGCGAGGTGATGACCATGCTAACCGTTCATCCCACCGACAAGGACGGTAACAGACGTTGGGAACTCGATCGGGGTGCGAATCTCTATGATGTTACACACTTGCGCTGCCGGTCCGCGCGCTACACACCGGCGACGGCTAATAATTCGTGTTCACCGGCCAGGGCCAACAAGGCTGCATTTCCAGTTACCCCGGGGGGCCTGATGCCCTTCGTCGAAGGCTGCAACAAGCAGGATTATACGGTTCTTTTCGTAATCGGTGTGGCTGAGGAAAACTGATTGCAGCTGATCCGCACCAGGTGTGGAGAAGGTCTACAACCACTTGAATATCCGAGATCCGGGACACTATAGGCAATTCACCCAATCGATAAATTAATTAATGCGTTCCCAGCACTGTATTCGAAGCGTTCAAAACTGGGTAAGAAATTGTGCGTACCCCTGCTGTTCGAGTGCTTCTTTTGGGACAAACCGCAACGAGGCCGAATTGATGCAGTAACGCAGTCCTGTCGGGGCCGGGCCATCATCAAACAGGTGACCCAAATGCGAGTCAGCTACCTTGCTGCGCAGTTCGGTACGAGTGAAGAATAAACTGCGATCAGACACTTCATTCAGACTGGCACCCTCGATCGGGCGTGTAAAACTGGGCCAGCCGGTACCCGATTTGAACTTGTCTTTAGAACTGAAAAGAGGTTCGCCAGAAATAATGTCGACATAAATACCCTGATTCCTGTTATCCCAGTACTCGTTGTTAAAAGGCGACTCGGTCCCTTCATGCTGGGTAATTTTATATTGTAACGGGGTCAATTTTGAGCGTAATTCTGAATCTGATGGTTTACTGAACTGGCGGTAGTCACTTATCGGCTCAGTCAGTGTGCCAGCGGCATTTGTTTCACCCGCATTACCTGAACCGAGTGCAAAATAACCAACCATAGTTACAACGGCAATAGCCGCAATAATTGTTTTCATAAAAATAACCGCTTGAATAATGAGTTTCGTGTATGACAGGGATTGGCACTATGAGTTCAAAGCATTAAAGGGGACAGGCTGAACCCCCCTAGATTAACGGATACTTTAAATCAGCGGCATGGACTTACCCCGATCCCAAAAAAGGGGTCCAAAAAAGGGGTCGGTGACAATTGAGAATAGGAAGCATTTGTCACCGACCCCTTTTTTGCCTTTTTTGCGATCAAGAATTAACTTTCTTTTTTTGAATTTTTTAGACGGTCGCTGCAATGAGCAGCTCATAGAAGCATGGCCGTCAGCCCTGTGTGGTAAGAACACGCTTATTGAATGCGCTTGAGGAAACCACACATCTGACTATCTATAAAATTATTGATCTGGGTCAACTTAGGAGTGACTTTAGTTGATGTATCCTAAATCAAGTTATCCTAGGCGCTAATCATACTTCCCTGACTAGTGAAAATTAGCTCCCAACCTGGGATGAATTTATGCCTAGTCCCAGGATTGGGCATTTTTTTGTCTGCTTTAGATACTCAGGCGCATCCGTGGTTAAATGTAATGAAGGGATTCCCGTTAATAAAATTCTGGTTAGCGCCTATTTCGCTGAACAATCTACTACCATCCCCCTTCCATTGCCCCTAAGAGATAGTCCCTCAAAGATGCATATTACCTAGTGTTTTACGGTAAGAAATGAGCTTTTTAGCGGGTAGGTAGAGCAGTTGGTTTAACCAGTATCCTTTTCTTTTTCCATTGAGCGTATAAAGCTTTAATCTCAGCTATCAAGGTCTTTAGATGGACTGTCTTATCAGCATTGGCGCACATTAGGTTTCACCTCCTGATTGATTTTACCACATTCTTTTTATTCTGATATTTGTGAGGCAACCTGATTAACCTCCTTGACAAGATCGTTCATCCAACGCCTTTCCTCTATTGCTGCTCCCTGTTGCGATATCTGCGAGTTCATCATCTGATAGCCCTTTAGCGTCTACGATGTGGTTAATCTCACCGTGTATTTCTTTAGGGTATGTACTTAGAAGCTAAGTGTTTGATTTATAAAATATTTATCCATCATACTTGTCTTGCACCGGCATGCTGATTAATCCCTGGTTTTTAAGCAGCTTAGTGTTTGTTTTTAAAGGGGAAATAGTTTTTAACTTGTCTGCGATAAGTGAAGTGCAGTTACCTTGATTACTCAATAAAAAAAATTACTTACGAAACATACCCCAATCGATATACGCAGCCTCTGGTTCCTTTACTCCTTGGTAACCCACATCTCCAAAGCCGACGTTCAAAATTCCTGGATTAACTTCCGCTCCCGGCACTAACCGGTCATTGAGCCTGCGATAGAAGCGACAGGTTAGCAGAAGTAGGTTAATTCCTACATAACAACAAGAAACTGCTACTTCGGCACCCACCGGAGCTAATGTATT